>Ga0335071_10001418_pt1 | contig 25789 bp, 25 predicted proteins | sample Lox_Sample_15_FD_206724 | JGI IMG/M metagenome (GOLD analysis project Ga0335071, IMG submission 206724) | Soil microbial communities from Loxahatchee National Wildlife Refuge, Florida, United States - Lox_Sample_1.5 | ecosystem: Environmental > Terrestrial > Soil > Wetlands | place: USA...
GCACGCTGCACCAGCCGCATGGGCAGACTTCTGCCCCGCGACCAACCATCCAACACCAATTGCTCTTCCGCTGATAATCCGATAGCCGCCGCTGTCCTGCTCACGGCCCATCATACAATACCCCACACTATAAGTCAAGATATTTAGGACGCAGTACACTAGCGCGACTCGCGCAACCACGATGTCGTCTTCGCCGCGGCGTTCATGTCGCTCATCGCTAACGGCACCGCAACCGGGAATGTGGCGTGGGCGTGGTTTGCGTTCTTCATCATCCCCGTCATCCTCGTTGTCCTCAAGCTCGATATCTTCCACTCCCTGCCGTACCGATTCCTTGGCCGAACAGCTGGCATCCAGTGAACCGCCTACCATCTACATCAGGAAGCCGTAGCAGGATGTCGCTGAGGCTGACGCCCAGGTAGATTTCGACACCCGCTACGAGCCAGACCCCAAGTTCTCCGACCCACCATGAGACGATAGCCAGCCCGCTTGACTCCCGCGCACGGGCCTGCCGCTCCGCTTGAGCTCCGGACCACACGTTGGGGCTTGTCTTGTTGTCAGGGGCCGGGTCAGATGATCCTGAATCATCGGCGCGCCGGTTCCGCCGCGGCGGCTGGGGATTGCAGATTGAGAATCCGATATTGAAGAGCGCGAGATAGGGAGGCAGCGGACGGGTAGTAACGTAGCGACAATACGACTGGTGAGGCAGGATTGAAGGCGGGACGACTCGTCAGATGCGGCCGGGTGTCAGCGACTTGATGTCTGAACACAGAGTGGTTTTCACTGACGGGCCGGTCCAGAAGCCTTTGCTTTCGCGAGAGAGCCGCGCTTTGAGCGGACGCCACCAGTCGGTATGTTCGCGGTACCAGTCGACGGTCCGACGCAGGCCGTCTTCGAATCCGGTTTCAGGGCGCCAGCCGAGCTCGCGCTCGATCTTGGCGTTGTCGAGCGCGTAGCGGTAGTCATGGCCGGGCCGGTCAGGCACGTATTCGACGGAGTCCTCACCCAGCCCCATCTGTGCGACCACCAGCTTCGCCACATCGACGTTGCGCCGCTCCGACCTGCCGCCGATGTTGTAGGCTTCGCCCGGCCGGCCTCGTTCGAGCACGAGCGCGATTCCCCGGCAGCAGTCGTCGACGTGCAGCCAGTCACGGACGTTCTCTCCCCGGCCGTAAACCGGTACTTTGCGGCCTTCGACGAGGTTCGTGACCATCACCGGCACGAACTTCTCCGGGAACTGGTACGGGCCGTAGTTGTTGGATGGCCGGACTACCAGCACGGGCAGGCGATGGGTTTCCCAATAGGCCTGCGCCAGGAGGTCGCCCGCAGCTTTGGACGCGGCGTAGGGCGAGCGCGGCCGCAGCGGCGTTGTCTCCGTGAACACGCCTTCCTTGCCGAGCGCACCGTAGACTTCGTCGGTCGATACGTGGACGAACCGCCCGACCCCGACCTGGCGCGCAACGTCGAGCAGGACTTGCGTGCCGAGGACGTTGGTGGCAATGAACGGCGCGGCGTCGGCGATTGACCGGTCAACGTGGCTCTCGGCCGCGAAGTGGACGACGGCTTCAGCCCCGGCCATGGCTTCCTTCACCTTGGCTGGGTCCTCGATGCGCCCGTCAATGAACCGGTATCGGGCGTCGCCTTCGAACTCCTGCAGATTCGCCCGGTTGCCGGCATAGGTCAGCGCATCGAGATTGACGACTTCGTCGTCGGTGCCGGCCAGGCGACGGCGGATGAAGTTGGAGCCGATGAACCCGCACCCGCCGGTTACTAGGAGTTTCACTTCTGCTCCAGCTTGAAACGGCTTTGCGGGTCATTCTCGTAGCGGATTTCGTCCACCGCTTCTTTCCGGCCGGGCCCTTTGTAAAGACGGTTGGGGAAATTGAGCACCCAGCCGTCAACGTCGCCGACATTGCGATAGGCGTGGACCACGCCGGGCGGGACGAGGAGCGTTGCGGGTCGGTTGGCGCCGAGCGTGAACGTCTCGCGCATTCCCTGCGTCGGCGAGCCGGGGCGGTCGTCCCAGAGCGTTACTTCAAAGTCGGACGGCCCGGGGAAGGCGAAGAGGTCGGTTTGTTCGCGGTGCGCGTGGGGACCGCGGGCAACGCCCGGCCGGGTCATCGAGAGGTAGGCCATCACCGGCTCCGCCTGCGCCATGCCGGCCGCCTCCAGCACGTCGGCGCGGAAGAGCTCCGCCAGCCATCCGCGCGAGTCGACCGCGCAGGACATGAGCTCGACCTGCACGCCGGGAAATGATGAGCCGGGAGTACCGGTCGCGGGCGAAGGAGTGGGTTGGTCTTTCACTTCGGCCGCGACCTAGCCCCTGCCCTCGCCGCGGACCAGCGAGGCCGCGCGGTGCAGGGACTCGAACGTCCCCGCATCGGTCCACCATCCCTTCAGGACGTCGAAGGTCATCGTTCCCTGCCGGATGTAGGCGTTGTTCACGTCGGTGATCTCGAGCTCGCCGCGCGCCGACCGGACGCACGTCTGGATGATATCGAACACCTTCGCATCGTACATGTAGATGCCCGTTACCGCCAGGTTGGTCCTGGGACGGGCCGGCTTCTCTTCGATGCCCTTGACCCGGGCGCCATCCAGTTCGGCCACGCCGAAGCGGCCCGGGTCGTCAACCGCCTTGAGCAGGATTTTGGCGCCCTGAGCCTGGGACGTGAACGACCGCACGAACGGCGTGACGTCGTCTTCGAAGAGGTTGTCACCGAGAATCACCACGACCCGGTCGCCCTCGGCAAAGTCCCGGGCCAGCGCGAGGGCCTCGGCGATGCCGCCCTCCCCTTCCTGATAAACGTAGTGCAGGTGCGAAAGCCCGAAGTCCTTGCCGTTCCGCAGCAGGCGCAGAAAATCTCCGGCGCTGTTGCCTCCGGTCACGACCATGATGTCGCGGATGTCGGCCTGCACCAGTTTCTGGATCGGGTAATAGACCATCGGCCGGTCGAAAACCGGCAGCAGGTGCTTGTTGGTGATTCGGGTCAGGGGGAGCAGCCGGGTTCCCAGTCCGCCGGCGAGGACAATGCCTTTCATGGCCGGGCGGGAGCGCTTGAGGAAGCGGGTCGATCCGCGGATTGGGCGGGTGGAGGTATCAGCATCTTCGACTCTGCCGCTGCGTCATCGGGGCCGGTCTCGTTCTTTCATCGCTGCCGTGGTCTAGTCCGGATGATAGGGGCAGAGCAACGGGATGTCAAGCGGCAGCCTGTGACTTTGTTGACACGCCGGGGGCGGCCTTCTATGCTGTGCCGCCCTGGTTCGAATTGCAGGGCCAGGGATATATGTGGTCTGCCTCGAACTTGCCCGGCGCCGCGTCGCGCCGGAGGAGGTATGATGGTATCGGATGACTACGTCCGTTCGATTCTGGCCAGGTATGACCTGCCGACCGGCGGCGATTCGCCGGCCGAGCTTGCCGCCGCCGAGCTGATGGGCCCGATAACCGAGTGGGCCGGACGGTTCCTCTCGGGCATAACCTTCTGCGGGTCGTATGCCAAAGGAACGCGTGTCAAGGGCGCCACCGATATCGACATCCTGGTGTCGCTCGGGCCGCGGACCCCGCTTGACACCGATAAGCTGTACGAGCGGCTGTTCGAAGCCCTGAAAGGCAAGGGTTACAAGCCGACCCGCCAGTCCGTTGCGATCGGCCTGCAGTATCACGGGCTGGAGGTACAGGTTATCCCGGCCCGCCAGGAGTGGGGCGGAGCAAACGACCACCGGATATACGAGACCGCGCACCAGCGGGTGATACGGACCAATTTCGACGCCCATCTCAAATTCACTCAGGAAGCGGACGCCTGCGATGAAATCCGCCTGACGAAGATCTGGCGCAACCTGCACAGCGTCCGTCTGCCTTCGTTCTGCCTCGAACTGGCGGTCATCGACGCGCTGCACCGCCGGCCGCGCCACCAGCCCGGCGCCAACATGGAGTTCGTGCTGCGGTACTTAAAGGACACGCTGCCCAACGCTCCGATTCGGGACCCGGCCAACTTCGAGAACCGCGTGTCGGACGACCTCATGCGGCACGAGAAGATAGCGATTGCCGACGCCGCGGACGCGAGCCTGAAGCAGAGCGACTGGAGCAAAGTCATCTGGTAGCCGGGCCGGACCCGGACCGCATCGCGCGTGCGCGACGCGCTCAGCGTCGGCACGTCGAGAAGGCAACCGCGTGGTCGCGTCATCGGTTGGCCGCAGCCGCGCAGGCGGCGACCGGCTACCCGGCCAGGGCCTACAACCGGCTCGAAGCGAGGCTGGCGAAGATGCTCGATGGGGCCGGCGTGGACTACCGATGGCAGTTCCCGCTCGGGCCGTACGCCTACGATTTCCTGCTGCCTGACCGGTTGCTGGTCGAAGTCCACGGAACGTACTGGCACGCCGATCCGCGCGTCTACGAGGGCAAGGCCCTGACCCCGGACCAGCGCCGCAACCGGTTGCACGACATCGACAAGAAGCTCTTCGCCGCCGAACAGGGTTACCGACTGAAGGTTGTCTGGGAAGCGGACCTCACCCGACGCGGGATTACGCTTGCCGACCTGCTCGACGTCGGCACGTCCAAGGTATGAAGCGCAACTCTTGAATACCGTTTCGGGTGTCGTATCCTCACGACGAATGAAGAGGCTCCTGACGCTGGTGGTTCTGTTCGCGGCCACGGCGCGTGCGGCTGTCGTCGGATCTGCCGCGATTGGGTATCGCGGTGAGCCGGGAGTTGAGTCGGAGATGCAGGCAGTCCTCCAAGCCGACATCACGCCGGTCCGGTTCTTCAAAGTCGATGCCGGACTCTCACTCAATCTCTTCCAGAATAATGGCCTCGGGGCTGCTCACCTGGGACTGGCGGCAGAGGTCTACAGTCCCGCTCACTTGACGCTGAGGCTTGCGGGCCAGCACCAGCAATGGACCGACTGGCAGGCAGGGGAGAACCGCTTGCTCGTCGTGTTCGAAGCCGGGCCGCTGTACGGGCTCGACGCCGGCGCCGGACTGGTCCGCCGCGTGCCGGTTTTCGGCGACAGATACTCGTCGCCGCTGGTCTGGAGCAGCGACGCGGCCGAGTGGAATTTCCTGTACCGGCTGCGGTGGAAGTTCATCCAGCGTGAGAACTGGTGGATCAGGGCCGGTCTCTCCAGCTATGATCGGTTCACGGCCCACAATCCTCAGCAGTTCCCGCTCGAGGCCGACGGCGCATACCGGCTGAGGGACGGCCTGGAACTCGCCGGCCTCGTTTCGACCGCAATCGTCGGCTATTCGGGCGGGCTGGCCTCGTTCCACGATCTCGATTTGAGTGTCGGAGTAAGACATGACTTCTAGACGACTCTTCCTGCTGGGCAGCGCCGTTCTGCTCGCTCTGTGCGCGTGCAAGTGGGATCTCTGGGGTATTGTCACGCGGCCGAACGTGGAAGACCGCGTGAGGGAGAATCTCAGCGGCGACCCGCCGGCACCTGGGCCGGTCGCCGTGAAGCCGGATTCGTTCCGCTTCGCGGTCTTCGGCGACCCGCAAATCCAGCATGACAACGTTAACCGGCTTGGGAAGTTCAAGCAGGAAGTCGCGGCCCGGTCTATCGACTTCTTCTGCGCGCTCGGGGACCTGACCAACGACGCGACTGGGGATGAAGTGGACAGCATCAAGTCCGACCTCGACCGCGTCGGCATTCCCTACTACGCCACCATCGGCAACCACGACCTGTTCCAGGCCGACGGCTGGGAACGGTTCAAACAGAACTACGGACCAAGCTGCTACTCGGTCGTCATCGCCGGCCGCATCAAACTGATATTCCTCGACACCGCGGACGGCACTGTCGGTCCCACCCAGTTCGACTGGCTAGAGACCGAGCTGCAGGACAGCGCCCACGTCAAGATAGTCCTCACGCATTTCCCGGTCTATGACGGTGATAAGCCCATGATGTGGCGGCTGGCGAGTGATGCGGAGCGCGTGAAGGTCCAGGGCCTGCTGGAGAAGTATGGCGCATACGCCTGGTGTGCGGGTCACACGCACGGCCTGCGTCACATGCAGGTCGGAGCGGTGCAACACTTTACCTGCGGCGCGATGGCGCCGGATGGGGTCGGACTCGACTACGGTAACCCCGGGTTTCTGCTGTTCACCTTCGTCCGCGACTCCCTGTCGTGGCAGTTCGTCGAGCTGAACTAGCCACAGCTCCTGCGGCGGGCGACTGGGCCGAGGGATAACAGGTGCACGTCCGAAAAACGGGGGCTGTACCTTCGCAGCGCGGAGGTGCGTGGGGCAAGCTCAGGGGCAGTCGCCGTTCCCCGTTCTTACTCTGACAGCAGCTTCCGACGAATCAGGCTGACCGGGATCGACCCTTCAGTCAGCACGCGGTCGTGGAAGTCCTTCAGCGAGAAGCGGTCGCCCATCTTCCGGCGGTACGCCTCCCTCAGCGCCAGCAACTGGGTCTTTCCCACCAGATAGCTCATCGGTTGGCTCGGGGAGAGGCAATAGCGCCTCACCTCGGCCTTGAAGAATGCGGTGTCGGGTCCGAGCTTCGCCACCATGAACCGCCACGCATCGTCGTAGCTCATCCGGCCGGTGTGGAGGCCTGCGTCGACGATGATACGCGCGGCCCTGAACTTGACCCCGCCCAGCCAGCGCAATGCCGGAAAAGAGTCGGGCGGATACAAGCCCTGCTCGACCACCATCTGCTCGCAGTAGAGCGCCCAGCCTTCAATCAGGCAGGTATTGGACTGGAGCTTGCGGATGAAAGAGGGATTGTGATTGGCGATGGAAATCTGCAAGTGGTGACCGGGCAGGCCCTCGTGTACGATGCCGCCGCGGTAGCCGTGTCGGCGGCCGGCGTTGTAGTACCGGATGCGCTGGGCTGAATCGAGCCGGTCCGGCAGCGGCGGGATGTACATGTAGCCGACCGGCACGCTGTCGAGCGGGGCCGCGCCCTCCATCGCGATGCCCGGAATCACCCGGCGCAGGAATGGCGGCGTCTCGACGACGCGCACGGGGCCGACCCAGGCCGGCACCGTGGCATAGCCGCTCTGCTCGACCCAGGCACGCATCGAGTCGACCTCGGCCTGCTCGTCGGCAAGAATGTCCTGTTTGGAGAACCCGGGCGGGGCCGGTTCGTCCTCAGGCGGCTGGAGAGGGTGGCGGCTTATGCTTGCCGATTCCTGCGCGTGCAGTGCTTTCATGGTCGAGTCGGTCTGAGCGAGCAGGTTCTCACCCATGAGCAGCAGCGAGTCGGAGTCGAAGTCGAGGAACTCATCGGTCGCCAACAGGTAGTCGAAGTTCGTCTTTCCCATCGCGAAGCTGTCCTTGAGCCCGGGGAGCGCCGTCTCAAGCTCGGTACGCCAGGCTCGCACCGAGGCAGCAGCCCGGTCCGCATCAGCAGCAAGCCGCGCGGAGAGGTCCGGGACCTGCCTGCCGATCTCGGTTGCGCTCTCCCGGAAGAAGTCCTCGGCGTCCTTCAGTTCGTCAATCGCCGCTTCGGCGTAGAGCTTCGGCGGCGACTTGATGTTGGCGCGGGCCTGTTTGATGAAACGCGGAACATCTTCAAGGCGTGCGGCCGCGCGCCGGGCGCGGTCCGGCAGCGGCGCGAAGTCGCGGAGCAGCACGTAGTATACGCCCCCGATGCACTCGTCCGAGTAGAACTGAGGGTTGCACTCAAGCAGTCTGACACGGTCCAGCCAGAAGAGTTCCACCTTCAGGTTTGAGATGAGCAGTAGCCGGTCGATGCGGTCGTCGATCGACAGACGGAGCGTGTCGAGGCTATCGAGTCGCGCGAGGAAGCGGTTGAGCCGCAGCCTGAACGTGGCGACGCGGGCCGGCGAATAGTCGCCGAGCCTCCCGTCGAATTCGTGGAACCCGGAACAGGTCGCGTTCACCGGGTGGAACTCCCAGAGCACGCGATAGGCCTGTCGGCCGAGTGAGTCGAGCTCGGAGTGGGCCGACAGCGGGCCGAGGGCAAGCGCAGCCGTCGCGAGCGTGGCGACGAGAAGCGCGCCTGATATCTTCTGGTTCGAAGGTCGGAACATCACAGCCTCCAGTCAGTGTCTACCCGGAACATGCTGAGAAAGTATCGACGAGAGAGGGATGCTGTCAAGCCGGAGGCGTGCCGACGTCAAGCGATCGACGGGTTGGGATGGCCGGTTCCTGATCGGCGTGGGCGCAGGTCAGGATCGTTCTGACCGGGGTCGGTGGAGCGCTGCCAGCATGCTGTCGGCCTCGGGCTTGTCATTCAGCAAGTACGCCGCTTCGTACAGCGGGCTCTTGCATTCAAGCACATCCTGCAACCGGGTGCGTGCCTCCGAATAGCGCCCCTCCTTTGCGTCCAGCCGGGCCAGCTCCACTCCCAGCAACGTGAAGTTCGGGGCGTGACGAAGGCCGGTCTCGAAGTAAAGCCGCGAGCGCACGTAGCTGCCGCCGGCGACCAGCGGCAGGTCGCGATAGAGCATCCCCAGTACGGCGTAGGGGAAAACGAAGCTGGAGTCGAGTTCGACCGTGCGCTCCATTTCCCGTACAACTGCCGGCAGGGCCAACATCGCCTCGGGAATGCCCTGGACGAGCATGCGCTCGCCGTGAGCCGCAGCCCACCAGAAATGGCCGGCGGGGTCCTCCGGGAAGCGCGTCCGCAGGGTTTCCGCCCCCAGTTCAGCCAGCCGGTAGTAGTGCTCTCTTTCGACATTCGTTCGGCTGTCGTCGCCCATCTCTACGTTGACCTGCGCCCACAGGGAGAGTCCCTTCTCGTTGTCCGGGGCGAGGCTGTGTACGGCGGCCGCCAGATACCATGCCGAATCCGTGTAAGCGGAATCAACGTACCGGTGGTCGAACATGTACTGGGCATGGGCCATCGTATTGTCGACGACGTTGCCGGCCCTGGCTATCCCGGCCGCCAGCAGCAAGGCGAAAACGGCCGTCATGCCGAGGCGACAAATGCTGCAAGACGTCAGTTTATGAGGTACAAGTCATGATACTGCCGCTTCGGCACCGGTTCAACCGTGGTCCGAAGTGCCACGTCGCAGAGAAGTCCAATAGTCCGTGATGAAGCCTCAATTCCCAAGCGCCAATGGCCATTCGATGGGGAAATACCCAGAGGGCAAACCAGGTAGCCTTGGGGCTTTGTTCATTGGGACTTGATTGGGAATTGGTGCTTGGTCATCGGGGCTTGCAGCTTGGTCTTCCATCGGCCCGGAATACCCGCCCCCTCCCAAGGGTAAGTTGACTTTGACAAGCAATGCCATACCGGCTACCCTGTTCCAGAACCATTGGAGGCACCATGAACCTATTGCTCACCGCCGTTCTTTTCTGCTCGGCCGCACCCGCCGCCCAGCCCGCTGTCGTCCGCACCGCCGAGCTGGTCGAGGCCGATAACAAGTTCGGGCTCCAGCTCTTCGACCACATCACCGCGGCCAGACCGCAGGAGAACGTTTTCATCTCGCCGTTGAGCATCGCGCTCGCGCTGCAGATGACTGCGCACGGCTCAGCCGGATTGACCTGGAAAGCCATGGCCGGGGCGATGAACCTGTCCGGGCTCTCCCGGTCCGAGGTCGCGGCCGGCAACCAGAAACTCCGCGCGGATTTGGTGAGCGCCGACAAAAGCGTGCGCCTGGACATCGCCAACTCGCTCTGGCTGCGTGTGGGCGTAAAGCTGCAGAAGCAGTTCGGCGGCGACTGCAGCAACTACTACAGTGCCGAGGTCGCGTCGCTGGACTTCTCCCGGCCCGACGCGGTGAACACCATCAACGACTGGGTGGCGCAGAACACCGGCGGCCGTATCAAACAGATTGTCAGCGAGCTGACGCCGGAGGAGTTTCTCGTTCTCGTCAACGCCATCTACTTCAAGGGAACCTGGACCAGGGAATTCGACAAGGGGCTGACCGCTCCGCGCGACTTCTACGGGATCACGGGCGCCGCGCAGCGCCTGATGATGAACCGGGAGGACCGGTTCCGCTACAAAGCGGACGACGCCATGCAGGCCGTCGTGCTGCCCTACGGCGACGGCCGGCTCAACCTGTACGTCTTCCTGCCGCGCGACAAGCAGGGCCTTCCCAAGCTCATCTCCTCCCTCCTCACTCCTCCCTCCTCACTTCTATTCGCGGGATTCAACGAGAAGAAAGGCACGGTTACACTGCCCCGGTTCAGAATTGAGTTCGAACAGGACCTGAACGACGCGCTCACGAAGCTCGGCATGGGGCTTGCATTCACGCCCGGCGCCGACTTCTCGGCCATGGTTGCCCCGCCCATGACCGCAGCCATCAGCGATGTGCTGCACAAGACATTCGTCGAGGTGAACGAAGAAGGAACCGAAGCCGCCGCAGTAACCGGAGTCAAGATGATGATGACCGCGATGCCGCGGCCGGAGGAGAAATTCTCCTTTGTCTGCGACCACCCATTCCTCTGCGCCATCCGCGACGACGTAACTGGCTCGGTCCTCTTCCTCGGCGCTATCTACGACCCGAAGCAGTAGCGGAAAACGGGGGCTGTCCCGCCCAAATGGGGACCGTACCGCGCTGAGTCCGACGCAAGCGCTCCGTGGGACTGTCCCCATTTGGTCCTCAGCGGGACTGTCCCCAGTTTTCCACTAGGCCACTTGACCACTGAACGACTCTATACTACCTCGACCGCGGAGCTGGAACGGAGGCTGAGAGCCTACGCTACTCTTATCATCAGCCTCTGGTGCGGCATCGCCCTGTCCTCAATCGACTACCTCTTCTCGGCCCCGGTCATCTGGTTCATCTGCCTGGCAGGACTGGCCCTCTGCCTTATGCTGTCCCGGCTCGCGCTCGCCAGGTCACTTCGGAACTACTCCCAGCTTGAACTACGCCTGAGCGAATCCAGCATCGAGCGAACTCGAGGGGATACGTCCGAGAGCTACCAGTTCGCGAGCGTAATCGGGCTGAGGATTGTGCGAACTACGCGCAAGGCTACCAGAGAAATCACGGCCACGTTTAGCAATGGCCGGCGGCTCAGCATGAACGCGGTCGAGGACTTCGGACGATTCGAACAGGAACTGCGAAGCCGTCTGCCGACGAACGTCAGCATCACCGAGGCGAAGGAGCCGATTGACTACGACCATCCTATGTTCTACGCAGTCTTCGGCGCCATCACCGGCCTTGCGTTCACGCTGGCGGTTCGGGCGATGTCCGGATTGAGCGAGGAAGGCCTTGGGTGGGCCTCACTCGGGATTGCCGGCTACGCCTTCATCCTGGGAGCCTGGGTGCTGGTCTCCAGACCTTTGTCCCAGCGGTACGGCCCCAAGAGCCGCTTTGGTGACTTCGTCCTCGGCCTGTTCGCCCTCCTGGCCGGTGCGTTCCTGGCTGCGCGCTCGCTCCTTCACTAGCCCGCGCCTGTCGACTATCTGCTGGCGTCTATCCAGAATCTGGGGTGTGCGAGCGGGCGTGACTCGGTCGCGGTCTGAATCTATCTGGCAGCACCTCACAACCTGTCCTGAGTCAAGCCTTCCGGATTCCTGGGAGCCGGGCGTCACCGCAAGTTTTCGTCCCGGAACGGCATCAAAAGAGGCGATGAACAAACTAAGAAGCACGATTCTATGCGGCATGATGATAGTCACGGCCTTGTTGGCAACGACTCCGGCCCAGCCTGAGCAAGGCAACAGGCCGCAGGCGCCGGGCGAGCAGCAGACGCTGACCGACCAGCAGAAGGCAACGGTCAAATCCATCCTCTCGAAATACGACAAATCCTCGCTCACGGCTGATGACGCCCGGGTCATCAATGACTCGTTCCGCGCTGCCGGCCTGCACGCTGGGCCGGGCCTGCACGACGCCATAGAGGAAGCCGGGTTCGATCCGGAGGCGATCCACAAACTCGCCCCGCCGCCAAACACAAAGGATGAATCGGGAAGGGATGAAGGCGGAAGGCAGATGCTCGGACCGGGTGGAAGTCAAAACCCAAAAGCCACAAGCCAAGACGCAAAACCGCAGATGGCGGATAGCGAAGGGCGAGAGGCGAAGGGCGGGCAGGGTGGGTATTCGCTGGAGCAGGCGACGTCGGACCGGGCGCAGTTGACCACGATTGCCTTTGATGGACTGGCGTTCATGACCGGGGATATGGCGTGCAACACGTTCCTGCCGCCGGGCAAGGTCTCGGACTTCTTCGGGTTCCAGTACATGCGCGACGTCGATGCCGGCGAGCTGGGACACAACACGTCGTTCCTGACCCGTATTGCGAACAACATGCTGGCAATCCTGAACGACAAGCAGAAGCAGCAACTCGTATCACTGGCCAAGGAACAGGAACCGGGAATCAGCGAACTCGCCTACAAGCGCTTCCCGCTCATCAAGGCGTTTTCGCGGCTGCGGGACGGGGATTTGCCGGCCGGCGCAACCGGGCTGGACAGGGCAGCGGTCATGAAGTACTCGGCAGACCTCTACGCCGCGAGTGGCCGGCTTGCCTATCGTCGGGCTCAGGTGCTGGGGAGCATAGTCCGGTCGTTCGATGCGAAACAGAAGGCCGCATTGAAAAAGCTGGCCTTTGGCGACTCCCGCACGTGGCCCGAAACCGGCGACCAGATTGACAAGCAGAGCCTTTCCCATACCGCGAACGTGGCGGTGATGACCTATGCCAGCGAACTCTTCAGTTGGTACGCCGGATCGGTTGACGGCGACGCCTACTTCTGTCCTGAGGGCCACGGCACCTATTTCGGTTCGTTCTACATGAAGGACATGCCGGCAATGGGCAACCCCAACTACTCAATCAGCACCACGATTACCGGCAACAGCGGCGAGCAGTTCCTTGCTGCCCTGTCCGAGCCGCAGCGGAAGCTGATTACCGGGCTCGTGGACAGCCAGCGCCAGGACCTTAGTGAAATCGTCAGCCGACGGCGGGCCATCGCGACGCTGCTGCGGCAATTCATGACCGGGGACACAGTGGACCGGGACCAGGTGGTACTCCTTGCCCGGCTGTACGGCAAGCTGGACGGCGAGATATCGTATCTCTACGCCACGGCATTCGCGGACGTGTACAAGACGCTGACCAGCGAACAGAAGAGCGCGCTCGCGAAGCTGCGCGGCGGGGTCAGCAGCACGAACCAGGGAGCGTTCCTGTACTCGCAGCCCGTCGCGATGCCGGCGATCCCGAACACCGACTTCCTGTTCCAAACGCCCGACGACGACGACTGAAAACCGACAGGAGGAATCATGAACTGGAAGGCCATCGCAATCATCGTGAGCCTGCTCTGCGTGGCTTGCTCGGCCAGGCAGACTGGGACCTTCACGCTCCGTAGCAGCGTGGTCGCCGAGGGCGACACGCTGCCGATTGAATACACCGGCTTCGGCGCGGGCGCGACCCTCCCGCTCGAGTGGAGCGGCGCTCCGACCGCGACCGCAAGCTACGCCCTGATAATGCACCACGTGGCCTCGCCGACCGACATCCACTGGTACTGGGTCCTGTACAACATCCCGCCCGACGTCGAGAGCCTGCCCAAGAACGTGACCGGCGTCGGCAAGCTGGGAAACAACAGCGTCAACGGCCGGATGGAATTCACGCCGCCCCATTCCAAGGGCCCCGGACCCAAGACCTACACCCTCACGCTTTACGCCCTGTCGCAGAAGCCGGCCATCACGGTCGCGGATTCGCTGGTGAACCGGGCCGTGATGCTCGACGCCATCAAAGACATCACGCTCGACAGCGCGATGCTCCACGTGGTCTATTCGCGGCCCGACTCGCCTCAAGCCGCAAGTTCCCCGACTTCGCCGGGTCGAACCTGTAGAACGCAGTATCGTTGATACCGGACGCGGACTTCCTGTTCGTGCAGTAGAGAGGCCGTCCTGCCTTCAGGGTGTGAAACCGGACGGGCGGGCAAAGTTCCGCCCGCCCGAGTTTGCCTGGCGCCATCGCCTGGGCGATAATTGTGTCGAATGACTCACGCCACGGCCGAACCAGACCGCGGCCGCTCTTCTGCGTTCTCATGTCGGCTCCTGACTGCTGCATTGTCCATTGCTCGCCATTCGACCGCTCGATTCCTCTCCCCAAAGCTCCCCTGAAAGCTCGCCGGAAAGCTCCTTAGAAAGTTCCTCCGAGAGCTTGGTCGGAAGCTTGGTCGAGAGCTTGCTTCAAAGCTCATTTTGTCGCTTGGCGCATTGCTCAGTTCAGACCTCAGCCTGTCCCTCGCTCTTGATCTTGGCCTCAATCTCAACCTCTTCCTCGCTCTGAGCCTCGGCCTCTTCCTCGCCCTCGACCTTAGCCTTAACCTCAATCTCTTCTTGGTTCTGAACCTTAGCCTTAACCTTAGCCTGCTCCTTCCTCAATAGCCGCCCCCCAGGCAGTCCCTCCTTCACCCACTGGATGGGAAATCGGATTCTTTTTGGCAAATCGGGCTTCGAGGACTACATAACTATATGAGGGCAGAGGAAAGTGCTCCTGTGGTCTGGTGCTCCAGTGTGCGAGTGCGCGGGAAACACAGACCGGGACCACGGCCGATGCCCCAAGTCGAAAACACCTAACGGCAAAGGAGATGCTGTATGAATAGCCTGCTCGAACCGGTTGAACTCAACCGGGAAACAACCCAAACGCTGGACGAGATTCGCTCCGGCGCTGACAACCCCCTGCTTGGCTCGGGTGCGGCCGATGCCGAGGAGAAGATCTACCACTCGGTCCTGCCGCTCATTGAGGGCGCGGGGCTGCCGAACCACTATGTCATCCACTATCGGTGGTTTCTACGCGAGGTCGCGAAACTCTGGCGGACGCGAACCGGTCGCGACCTTGCCTTCCACCTTGAACTCGCCATCCGCAAGTGGATCGGACTCGGACTGGAGTCGCGCACGCTCCAGTTCCTTGTGAGCGAATCGCACCAACGTCTGAAGGCCGGAGGAGCTTCAACCGCAAGCCCCGCGCCATCAATCGCGGCCACCGCTCCAGCCGTCGGGACCAAGCCGGCAGATGCTGACGCCAAGCCAACGGCCCCGGAGAACGTGACCGACTCGGGTGACAACGCGTCGGCCCAGGACAGCGATTGGCTGGACGGTCTGGCATGATGCCGTCAGAGCGATTCCGAGACATCGCGGTCGAGATTGCGTGGCATCGCTACGCCGCCTCGCTCCGGCAGGGTTCGACTCCCTGCCGGGCGGACGGCGACTCAGACAGTCAAAACAGCAACTACCGCGACGCCGCGATTCGGTCCGAGATGCGATACGAGCAAGTCAAGAAGGTGTTGAACGACCTTGGCGTCTCACCATGCCAATTCGTCGCCTACCGCGGCTTCGGGTTACACGTGGACAAGTTGTTCCGCGAATACTCAGGGGAAACGCTCCGCGCCCGCCTCCTCGACGCCATCCAACGGTGGCAATCCTACGGCTGCAGGGCGGAAGTGCTGACTGCGGTTAGTGACCAGGTATTTGGACTGAGCCCGTTCTGATCTGACGGCTGCCGGAGATGTCTGTCGTCAGTCAGGCCCGCTGCCGCTAGCTGCTGACGGCCGAACTCGGACGCCGCCATGCGTCCGACACAAACACCTGGGCGCTATGGACGCTTTGTGCAGAGAGCTGTGGGCGCGGCCCGAGCGATGAATTCTCTGTGCGTAGCCTTGTCAGGCTTCACATGCGGTGGGAAATGCGCGAGGTCCACTTCGATGGTGCCGGCGCAGCATCCACGCGCAGCCCTGCCGCGAGCATGGTGGTCGCGTGTGTGGGGCGGATCCGTAGTAGGTACTGTGCGAGCGCAGTGCTCAGATAACTGGGTGCACACTATTCTGACGCCCCTGTGGTTCCTCCGTATTGCCGCCACGACTGTTGGATTCGGCGTGTCGTGCTCGCCGCGTCCGATTGAGAAGACAACAACAGATGGTTTGACTAGCCTACAGACCTCTGCTGCGAACCTGGCCGGATCCGTCGTTCCTGGCAGTCCTCCGTGATGCGGAAAGACAAGGATGTGTGCCCGAGTGGGGCGATTGCTTCTCGCGAGGTTGGTCAATCCCGTCTGGTCGATATCACCTGCAAGAAAGGCCATCGGTCTTCCGTTCTTCACAAGCCTCACGACGGCGCTAGTGGAGTTCGTCGCAATCCTGCGTCTGGCCCTGTCCTTGGAGCCCGGTCCCCTCGCGGCTAGGTACTGGCTGGGTGCGACGATCTGGATTCTCACGTCACCTTGGTCGAATCGCCCGGTGTCTAGGTCGTATGCGGTGAGCGAGGTTTGAAACTTGAGTTTCCCTTCACAGTGAGCCTTGTCAAGCGTATAGAGTAAGTCATTCCACAGCTGAGTATCCTTGCACGAGTCAGGGTTCAGGGCGACGGACCCGATCTCAAAGCTCTCGCACGCCACCAAGGCCAGAAGTCCGGCGATGTGATCCTCGTCTGCGTGCGAGATGAGCACGACCTCCACCTTCTTGATGCCGAGTTTCTGAAGAAAGAGCTTCGCGTGGTTCCTGGGGCCTGCGTCCACGAGGACAACGCCTCGTTCGTCGACCAGCACCGAGCAGTTGCCGTGTCCAACATCTACGAAGTACAGCTTCGGATCGTAGTTGGCCATCGGTCCCTAGCCCCGGTATTCGAAGTCCGACAAGTAGAGGTCCCCGGGCGTCTCGGCGCCGATGTTGACCTTGGCGAAGAAACGTGCGTCCGGTCTGAGGAAACGTCTGAGGGAGAGGCGTACTATGTCCACGGGGAACCTGACAACCTGCCGAGTATCCCACCCGGGTACGATGGCGAAGGCGATCCGCTGCTTCGACCCCATGTCGACAGCGGCAATGCGCACCAAGGTCTGGACCGGTTCCCTTTGGGGTGAGTACTCGTTTCTGAACTCCCTTATGCACGCCTCCCAGCCTCGAACTATGGCGTCCGTGTCCGCCGCCGAGGTCACGAGAGCGGGGATATAACGGCGATATCGGCGGAACTCATCCGGCTCGGCGTCGCTAAATGCGGTACACAACACGGAGGGGACGTAACTCCTGTACAGCCGCGGGAAAGCTCTTGCGCCCTGGAACGAAGCATAGCCGTGAGACTTGAGGCGGTGGTCACACACAACGGCATGGAACTCGCTCACCATCCTGCTAACGAAATCGGACAGTGGCCCCACGGATGTGATCTTGGTAGGTTTCAGGTTCATGTCAGCGATTATCTCAGCTGTGCTCTCGCGGACGCGACGGTCATCGTCGACAACGGCTACTTTCGATATCTCCTTGCCAGCTATTCTCATCGTCGTACCTCCTTTGCGGAGACAGGTAGGAATACCGTGAATTCCGCGCCGCCCATGCGACCCCTTGACCGCGCTTCCACGCTGCCGCCGAGGTCTACGACCGCATCGCGGACAATTGTGAGTCCGAGTCCGGTTCCGTTCTTCTTGGTCGTCACACCAGGAAGCCACACATCTTCTGGGGACACGCGTCGAAGCCCCGGGCCGTTGTCCTGGATGCTTAGCTCGACACCGGCCTCCATGAGTTTTGTTTCGACTCGGATTTGGGCCTTTCCTCGGGGCAAGTTCTCCAGCCAGTATATGCTGTTGTTGAGCAGGTTCGCGACGATGGACTCTACTGCGGCTTCGCTTGACTCCACTGTTACATCGCCGCACGCAAGCGTCAGATCCAAAGTCAGGTCACGTTCTTCCATGAATGGTGCGTAGGCTTGCGCAACCGCTCTGACAACCGTGTCCACTGGCACATCCTGTGGGCGCCGCTTCTCGCTGTCGATCAGACTGAGGGTCACCGACCCCAAGACCTTCAGCGCTTTTGTGGCGGCCTTTGCGCGCTCCACTGCTGGTGCAAGAACCGAGGCGTAGTCACGGACGACGGACTGGGCTCTATTCGCGATCGTGTTGATGGAGTTTTCGAGCACCTTCAAGGGGTTACCCGTCGACTCATGCGCAAATGTGGCCGCGGTGATTCCGGCCGTGCTCAGGGTCCGATACAGTTGCACTTCCTTACGGAGCGTTGCCGTTTCCGAATCCCGCGCGCGCTCATACGAAGCGAGAGAACGTTGGATGGTCGCACGCGTGCCTGACGGGACACTTGACAGGGCCGCCTCCAGCACTTCCTTCGCCTTGGCGGACGTGAATCTTGCCTCGGCTCTAGTTCTCTGTCGGCGTTTCTCGGCATCTCTCAGACGAAGACGAGCCATCCACTCTAGCGAGTCTGTGGCAAAACGAGATAACTCGGAGAATGCATCGCTCTCGATGAATCCCGACCGATCCGTCTTCTGGACCAGCAGATTCCCCGTTTCTTCTACCATGACTCTGCCGATGCTGTTGTTGGTGGAGGGACGTTCTTCCGGGCTGCGGACGCGCGAGAGGTTCATGTCGAGCCAGTCGTTCCCAGAGTTGCCGTATGGGTTCACGCGTAACCCGTTGTGATACAGGTGAACGCCACCGAAGCGTCGAAGCCACTCTTTCACGGCGGCAGGCGCAGATCTGTGGACTCCAAACGAGGCTCGTTTCAAAAGGAACATCCAGAGTTCGAACGTGGCAGGTGGACAATGGTATGCTATCTGCCCATCGCTACCCGCGATCTCCGAATGCCGGCCTCGGTAGACTAGGTGTCCCCGCCAGTCCACGACTTTGGCACTGACCCTGCCTAGCTTGTTGACCTTCGCCACGAGCCGGAGGTCAGCCTGGCTGAAGTACCCGCGCTCCACGAGTCGCTCCATCTCCCCATATTCCGGAGCATCCAGAATGGGACGGAACCCGCTTTTCTCGGGACCAAACGGAGACGACAGCAGAATCAGGGATCTAGCCAAGGCCTCGACTTCCTTCTCGCTCAACGCCTGTCTCAGACCGGCAAGTCGGATGACAGTGCCTTTGTTTTGAGTAGTTCCCGTGAGCGTCCTCTCTACAGTCAGCGTGACTTCGTCGGCCAGCTCTACTGAATCGAATCTCGCCCAGTCGATATCAAGCCGGTAGGCAACACCTGGTTGGCTGGCCGGGAAGCTCAGCAACGACGCCCGGCGACCCATGCGCATTGCCGCCAGTCGACCTAGACCCTTGCTTCCGGCCGGTATCCGCCCTCTCTTCGTACGCTCGTTGGCGTCTTTGCGTGACCGGCCCAGGACGAGCCAGCCGTCCTGTATCTCGCCGCCGTCCATTCCCTGGCCATCGTCCATGATGACTACGTCTCCGCCCGGCCGAGCCGTGTCGGTCAGCTGAACGGTGCAGGTCGACGCGTCGGCATCGTATGCGTTCTTCACAAGCTCCAGGATGCTCTGGTCTGGCCCCGCGTTCAGTTCCTCGCCCAGTCGCCATATGATTTCCTTTGAGAACTTGAAAGTCGCCAGATGTTTGGCTTGAACGTCTGCGTCGAGGGAGTAGTGGTCCGGGCGATCGCCAGTAGACCTATACTGTCGTTGACCGGCTGTACCGCGATCTTCAATCATCCCGTGCAGTGTGATGATCTGTGCGAGCGAGCCTGACCCGATCGCGAGACCGGCGTGCACCGGATCCGACGGAACGGCGTGAGCGGCAGTTCTCGTACGGCTTCGACGGTTAGATGCCGGCATCGGATACGCTGGTTGAGCCATGCGTCAGTTCTGCTGGTTCGCAACTGTCGGACCAAGGCCAAACAGCTTCCCATGCTGCGGTCCAGCGGCGTCAACACAAGCAAGTGGTTCTCTACAGCCACTGGGGAATTGCCCCTCACTACCGTCGGTACCGCACGGTGTGAGTCATCAGGTCTGGAATTGCGTCTGACCGCCACGAATGGTGGTCTTAGCAACTTGCCCGAGAACCTGCGGAGCTTGGAGGCGTTGCGCACCATTCCCCATCGAGGTAGCGAGTTCGTGTCGAAGTACGGACACGCAGGTCCTCTATGAGGTTCTCTGTAGTCAACAACTGGCCCAACACGTACGGCGAACCTGTCGCCTACAGTGCCCCCTCGTTGACTCGTGCTTGGGTGACTATGCCATCCGACACCCTCGCCACCTGTGGCGCTTCCCACACGTAGCATGACCGAGAATACGTTAACGTCGGTCCACTCATCGAAACGGCCGAACGTCTGTATCTGGCCGATGCGCGCTCGCGCCGATATTACTTGCTGCCATTTTCGGTAACGAGCTCCGGCTCGGAGTACGTCAGGCAAGATCGCGAGCATGTCTGTGCCGGCGCTGGCGTTCATCGCGCAGTGCTCGGCGAACACGGCCGCCATGGATACACGACCGCTTGACCACGAGCATCCAGCTGGCGCGGCAGTCGCGAAGAAGGGAGGATTGACCACTATCACATTCGATTGCCCGTATACGCCAGTTGCTCGCAGAGCATCCCCGACCATCACGCGCTGGAAGAGTTGGTCTGGACGCGCAGAGGCAGGTTTCCGCCATTGACGGCGGGTCAACGCCGCCAGAATCAGTCGGGATCTGGCGGCACGGATGAACTCGGGATGTATGTCAAACCCGGACAGAAGGTCACTCCAGAGTCTCAGCGTGGAATCCAAATCCCGTCCCAGTGGTGCGTGTTGCACACACGCAAGAAGGAGGTCGCCGGCTCCGCAGGCAGGATCAAGACAACGGGCACCGGATGCAAGCGTGTTTGCAAGGGGGGCAACCGCTCGCGCCGATAGCTCACTTCCCGTGAAGAAGGCACCGTACCGTCTTCGCGTACGCAGGGGGATTTCAGTGCGGAGCACGGCCGCAGCCCTTCCGTTTAGCGAGGCAATGATCCGCGAGTTTGTGGCCGCCGAGCAAGGAGCCCGCAGTGTTCGCCTGACCAGTGTCTCGACTTCTTCCACGTACGAGAGGTATCCCTGCATGGCACTGCGGGAGAGAGCCAGCCGTGCATCGTTGCCAGCTTCGAACTGCGGCCGCATCGACTGTCTCTTCGTGCGAGGCTCCATGTGTACCCCGCGTGGCAGCAAAGTCACACTGGTAGGATAGCGATTGGCGGCGGACAGTCAAATCGCGGCTGGCGTGCGCCAGGTCAGCCTTGGCAAATGCGCGGACGCTCGACGACATCGGCGCGGGTTGCGAGCCTCACGGCAGGTGAACGGCCACGGCCAAACACGTCGGGGTTATTGCCGGAAATCGGCCCGGGGTCAGGCCGCGGCCGATTTGGCGGCGGTGCTGGTTGCCTCTTGCCCGTGCGGTTGGAACCTGTGCGATCTGCCGTGTCCGACTCGTAGCCGGTCTTGGCGCGTGACGCGTGCGCGATGCACGGTCCAGCTTCGGCTCTCCACTTGGTTATGGACGGAATGCTGGGCCAAGCGCTGGCCACGCATGGCCTTAGCCGAAAACCACGCGCCTATTGTCATACCGACCATTTCTGTCGTATCATTATTGTGGGGCTCCGCCCCCATGCGCGTTTGCTATCCTGCGAGGAGGCACATTGTGATTACGTTCAAACCTGGGAACCTGCGTGTTCCCAAGTTCCAGCGGCCGGTGTACGTGGTTGCGGCCGGCACGACCGACTACCGCAAGCACTATCCGGAATACAAGCTGGAAGAGCTGACGATGATGGCCTTCAAGATGATGCTTGAGGAGAACGACCTCAAGCTGAGTCCACTCGAAGTGAAAGGTCTCATCAGTCTGGCGGTGTACGGCGACTTCGCCGACCACTTCCAGGACCAGTTGCTCTGCGAGGCCAAGGTGCACGACTACCTCGGACTCGACCCATTGCCCAGCGTCAGCGTCAAGACCGGCGGCGCCGACGGGCGCCAGCGCTCTTATGCCGTTCCATTCGGTATCTGCTCAGACAACTATCGCGCTAAGGATTTTGCCTCGAAGGACTCGGCCGCCTTCGAGTGTTCCGATTGGCCCGCGGCCGAACAAAGGAGCCAGTGCTATGGCCAGGAAAGTTGCGCGTTCTCAGAAACCGGAGTCGATTTCGTTCGCTGCCGAGATGAAGCGTCTGTCTCGCGGAGTTTCCGCGAAGCCGGACGTCCCGGTGCTGACGCCGGAAATGATGACATACGAGGATTTCGTGGAGTTGTTCCGACCAGGAGTGGTCGCGATCATTCGGTACCGCCGTGGCGACCTGGTCGACCCGGAAGCCCGAGTAGACGATGCCTTCCTATACCTGTACCCGAAGTGGGACACCTATTACTATTGCCATCTGGACAAGGCTGGCAGCCACCTGTACACGAAAGCTATCCAGAAGGCCACGGACGAATGGCGGAAACTCCAGCGCGAGAAGACCGATTCCCTGGAATCGCTGTCTGTGTTCAAGGAACCGTCCATCGAGGGTCCGGCACCGGAGTGGGCCAGGAAGGTGAAAGCCGACCTGATCAAGCTGTGGCGCAGCCGGCTGTGGGATATGCTGAACGGCATCCCGCGTCTGCAGCGGTTCGCTGTGATACTGTTCTGTCTGAAAGGTCGCAACTACAACTATATCGTCAGGAAGCTCGGTCTCAGAACTAAGAGACAAGCCCGCTACGCGGTCTTCTCCGGTCTGGTGATGCTCGCCGTGCGCCTCAAAGAAGTTCGTCCTCCGGAGGCACCAAAGTAACCACATGTCCCGCCTCGTCACCAACCTCAACATGACTGATGCCTTGAGCCGGTTGCAGGAATGCGTCCAACGCGGTCAACGGCTGCCGGCTCACAAGGAGGTATGATAGGCCATTTGCTCTAACGGCAGAGCGGCGGACTCCAAATCCGTAGGTTGGGGGTTCAAATCCCTCCTGGCCTGAAGCTAACCATGACGTGCTCACATCGAGAAGACCGCCTCAAGACAAGCGCAGCGAAGATCAGTGTAAAGCGCATGGCGTGCGACCACCGAATCTTTAACCAGAGCGTCAAGGATATCGTTGACGTCGCGAGGCGTAGCGGAATCCGGACCTCAGCCAAGCGTACGCTCTCCATGGTGCTCCGTTCGCCTAACGTCGACAAGAAGTCCCGCGAGCAGTTCGCACTCAGGACGCACAAACGCCTGATTGAGACCAGCAACCCCACAGCGGAATGGATAGACGCCATGATGACGCTTGAAGTGCCGGCTGGCGTCAAACTGGAGATCAAGCGAGCATGAAGTGCATCGCCGACATGACCGAGGGTGTTCCGTCCGAGGTACATGGCAACTCGGCCGTGGTAATCAGGGGGATCGCCTATCACTCGGCCATGGTTGAGCCCGGCTTTGTGTTTGTAGCGGTCGAAGGATTCAAGATCCCGAACGAGCACTACGTCGGTGGTGCGGTCAATCATGGCTCTGTCACTCCGGCCGTGGACACCAAGAAGCGCGTAGCCATCCCGAATGATTCCCAGCTGCGCCTACTCGGGAATCGCTCGGCCGACCTACTGCGGCAAGACCGGGAGAGCCCAGAAGAAGACGCTGGTTTTGCTACTGCTCTCCGTCGTGATGCCATCCGTGCTCGCCTTGCTGCGCATGGCCGTCGTCCTGCTGCTGGTCATGCTCGTGCTGCACTCCGCGGGGCATCCATAGGCAAAGAGACGTGTAAAACCAGCCGAGACTTCATCCTCGGTCTTGGCAGGGCTGGCGTGGCTGTGGTGGCCTTCCTGCTTAAGAAGGGCGAAATCATCACCGGCACGAACGGCAAGGCCAAGACCGTGCACAGGTCTGGCTTGATGGCGCACCTGATGGAGGATACTCCGGGCCGGGCGGCAACGGAAGGGACAGCTGGCGCTTTCACCAACCTCACCCAGGCCCATCTCTTCTTCTACCATCCTTATCATCTTCTTGGGAAACCTCTCGCATGCAGTGGATTGAAAACGAAGCTGTTCTCTAAGACGCTGTCGACCGCCACCGCGGTCGGAAACTCCGACGACGATAGTGACCGTGGCGTCCCGCCCCGCGCGCGGGCACGGGTCATCTCGTACGGCACGAGGCCGGAGGTGGAGCTGAACAGCACCAACAAGCCGTGGTCCTTCACGGAAGTGGCCTATACCCGCACGCCCGACGCGCCTTGGCAAACGTTGCATTCGGCCAGAGAGTGGTCGAGCGGCATGATGGTGGCGAATCCGTACCATTCACTGGAGGACCGAGAAGTGGCGAGCCAGTCGGCACGAGCCGGAGCGACCTCGGTCTTCGGCTGCGGCGGCGACCGTGACCGCAACAAACGTCCGCTGATGGGCGAGACATACTGGCAGTTCGTTAGCAGAATGTGTGTGTCTGGGGAGTACAACCATTCCTTGCGACGGGACGCGACGCCGAACACGGTTGAGGTATACGATCCGGCCTACGGCATGTGGATTGCAGCGCGGACAGCACCGTCGTGTGACAACAGCGCCTGGGCCTGGTTCGCCACCACCGTCAACGGCAAGGTCTACTGCGTAGGTAGCCATCTCCAGTGGGGCAGCACACCGCATTCCTTTGGCACGGTCGCCAACACTCGGATGTGTAGGATCGAGACGCCGACGGCGCGCGGAGAGCGGTACGCCCGGCGAGTGAATTACGGTCTTGAACCAGAACTCACAATGTCTTAAGGAGGAGTTATGAAGATACGACCGCTACAGGACAGAATCCTAGTCGAGCGCATCGAAGAGGAAGTCAAGAAGGGTGGAATCATTATTCCCGATTCCGCCAAGGAAAAGCCCCAGCAGGGTAAGGTGATCGCCGCCGGTCCGGGCAAGGTTGACGAGAAGGGCAACCGAGTCCCGATGGAAGTCAAGAAGGGCGATACCATCCTGTTCGGGAAGTACTCGGGCAACGAGATACGCATCGGCGAGGAAGAGCATCTCATCATGCGCGAGGACGACGTACTCGCAGTGATCGAGAAGGAAAGCAAGTAGGAGGAGCGAGCATGCCTGCCAAAGATTTGAGATTCGAAGACGAAGCAAGGCGAGCCATTCTCCGTGGCGCCCAGCAACTGGCGCACGCGGTGAAGGTGACCCTCGGACCGCGCGGCCACAATGTCATCATCGACAAGAAGTGGGGCGCGCCGACCGTAACGAAGGACGGCGTGACCGTGGCCAAGGAAGTCGAGCTTGAGGACAAGTTCGAGAACATGGGCGCCCAGATGATCAAGGAAGTGGCGTCCAAGACTTCCGACGTTGCCGGCGACGGCACGACGACCGCGACGGTGCTGGCCGAGGCCATCTACCGCGAAGGCCTGAAGAACGTGACCGCCGGCGCCAATTCGATGGCGCTGAAGCGCGGCGTTGACTTGGCGGTCGAGACCGCAGTCGGCGAGTTGAAGAAGATGTCGAAGAAGACCACCGGCCGCGAGGAGATCATGCAGGTCGCGGCCATCTCCGCCAACAACGACAAGGAGATCGGTAAGCTCATCGCCGATGCGATGGAGAAGGTCGGCAAGGAAGGCGTGATCACGGTCGAAGAGGCGAAGTCGGTCGAGACGACGCTCGAGGTTGTGGAAGGTATGCAGTTCGACCGCGGCTACCTGTCACCGTACTTCGCGCTGGAGCCGGGCACGACCACCCCGCAGAACCCGAAGATGGAAGCGATCCTCGAGGATACGCTGGTCCTGCTCTACGAGAAGAAGATCTCGTCGATGCGCGACCTGCTGCCCGTGCTCGAGAAGGTCGCCCAGCGGGGCAAGCCGGTGCTGATTATCGCTGAGGAAGTCGAAGGCGAGGCGCTGGCCGCTCTCGTCGTCAACCACATCAAGGGCACGCTCCGCTGCGCCGCTGTTAAGGCCCCGGGCTACGGCGACCGCCGGCGCGCGATGCTTGAGGATATCGGCGTGCTGACCGGTGGCAGGCTGATTTCCGAGGACCTCGGAATCAAGCTTGAGAACGTCCAGGTTTCGGACCTCGGCATTGCCAAGCGCGTCGTTATCGACAAAGAGAATACGACCATCGTCGAGGGTGCCGGCAAGAAGGCCGACATCACTGCCCGTATCGAGCAGATCCGGAAGCAGGTTGAGGAGACCAAGTCCGACTACGACAAGGAGAAGCTGCAGGAGCGGCTGGCGAAGCTCGCTGGCGGCGTCGCGGTCATCAACGTCGGCGCTTCCACCGAAGTCGAGATGAAGGCGAAGAAGGCGCTGGTCGAGGACGCGCTGCA
>Ga0335071_10001419_pt1 | contig 25789 bp, 19 predicted proteins | sample Lox_Sample_15_FD_206724 | JGI IMG/M metagenome (GOLD analysis project Ga0335071, IMG submission 206724) | Soil microbial communities from Loxahatchee National Wildlife Refuge, Florida, United States - Lox_Sample_1.5 | ecosystem: Environmental > Terrestrial > Soil > Wetlands | place: USA...
GTGCACATGCGCTGATTTTTCCGCGCTACATCCTGGATGAGAGCCTGGGTTTTCATGCCGATCGTGCGCGAGGGCCATTGTTGCAGGCGGTGGCGAACGGGGTGTCGCTCAATCTGCTGGGACTCCTGGCTTTTCACGCGTATCGGCGCGGAAGTCTGCGGGGAGTGAAGGTCGCAATTTTGCTGCTGTCGGTTCCGCTCGCCATTCTTGCCACCATGACGCGGGCGGTCTGGCTGGCTTTCGCGGGATCCTTAGTTGCGGTCATCTGTCTCTCGAAGAATCGGAAGCTGCGAACCCTCAGCATCGCACTCGCGGTCGTTGCCGCGATTGGCTTAGCGGTTGCAATGAGCAGCACGACCTTGGGTGACAGCGTGACGGATCGTCTGGAAGAGCGGGGCCCCGTGGACTACCGCGCGGCCGTGTATGAAGGGGGCTGGCGAATGTTTCTGGAGCGTCCTCTTACCGGCTGGGGATTTCACCGCATGCCCGACGAACTGCCTCGGTATGTTAGTGGATATCGGGAAAAAGTCCTCTACCCCCACAATACCTACCTGGAACTGGCTGTCGAACATGGTCTGGTCGGATTTGCACTCTACCTTTGGCTCATGTGGGAACTTTGGCGGCTCGGCAGGGGCCGCATTCCTTCCGGCGATCGGCATAGTTTCTTGAACGCGGATTTTCACCGAATGTGGCCCGTTTTGCTGGCGGTCTATTGGATCAATGCGTCAATGGTGGTAATGAGCTACCAGTTCGTGAATGGCTTGCTGTTTACCGTGGCGGGCATGTTGGCGGCGCAACGCCGGCGCGCGGAGGCCGAGCTAGCATGCTGACAGTCGCCTACCTTGCGAACCAAATACCCTCGCCGACCGAACACTACGTCACTGACGAGATCGAGGAGTTGCGGCGGAGAGGAGCTCGGGTGATCGCATGCAGCGCGAGGACCCCCGCAGTCGTCCAACCCGGCGACACCTCACGCCCGGAAATTGTTTTGCAGAAATTACATCCGCTAATCTTCTGCAGAGCTCTTTGGCTGTTGCTATCGAAAGTCGATCGACTGTGGCCGCTGTTCCGAAGAGTGATTCTTGGCGGTAATGAGAGTCCAGCGACGCGAATCAAGGGTGTAGCCCACACGCTTCTGGGCGCTTGCTTCGCGTTGCGGTTGAAGGGACAACAGGTAGACCACATCCACGTCCATCACGGATATTTTGGCTCGTGGATCGCAATGGTGGCTGGGCGTTTGCTCAACATCCCATTCAGCATGACCTTGCACGGTTCCGATCTGTTGCTTCATGGCGTATATCTCGACACCAAGCTTGAAGAATGTAGTTTCTGCCTGACCATTTCTGAGTTCAACCGCTGTTTCTTGATACAGAAATATCCACAGGTTCGCGACGACAAAATCTTGGTTTCGCGACTGGGCGTTGAGGTGGTTGACAAGTGTCCTGTTTCGTCCAATGAACGAAGTCCCTTCACCCTCCTGTCTGTCGGCCGATTGCATTCAACGAAAGACCACGCATTCCTGATTCGAGCATGCATCCAGGCGCAGCGGGCGGGAGTGGATTTCCAATGTTTGATCGCCGGAGAGGGTCCCGAGCGGCGTCATCTGGAGTCGCTGATCGAAGAGGGTGGGCTAGCAGGGAGAGTAGCCCTGCTCGGGCATGTGCCGAAGGAGAAGATGTCATCCCTATACGAAGGTGCCGATGTGGTCGTACTCACTAGTCGTAGCGAAGGCATTCCCCTCGTCCTGATGGAAGCCATGGCGCACGGCAGGATTGTTTTAGCGCCGGCGATCACGGGCATTCCGGAACTAATCGTTCATGGGAAAAACGGATTTCTGTTTCAGCCCGGTTCTGTAGCTGACTGCTCGGAGCAACTGCTCTTCCTTTATTCCCTGATGCGGTCAAAGGACCTGGCCGATGCGGGATGCCTGGACTGGATCCGGCACGCAGCGCAAATCCAGGTTCGTCAAAATTTCAATCGCAAAATCAATTTGGAAGCGTTCGCAAGTTTATTCCTAGAGCGGGTTGAACCGCGGAAAGACAGCCTCCCCCATGAGGATCTTGTTCTGCAACAAATATAACTTTCCGTTCAGCGGCACGGAAGTCTACTTGTTCGAATTGATGGAGTTGTTGCGGTCGCAGGGGCATAAAGTCGCCCTGTTTTCGATGGCGGACCCGCGAGGCGAGTCGACTCCTTACGATCGACATTTCATTCCGCATATTGATTTCAACGCCAAAGCCGGGTTCTGGGAAAAGGCGCACAAAGCAGGACACGCGGTCTATTCATGGAATGCGCGGCGTCAGTTGCGAGCGATGATTCGCGAGTTTCAGCCGGACGTCGCGCACATCAGGAACATTTATCACCATCTGTCCCCCGCCATTCTGTGGGAGCTCAAAGAGCAGAACATCCCGATCATTTATCACCTGAACGATTTCAAGCTGCTCTGCCCGAGCTACAACCTGGTTTCGCGCGGAGAAGCATGTGAGGAGTGCAAGGGAGGCGCGTTCTGGCATGCGCTCAAGCCGAGTTGCTATCCGGGAGTGGGTGCGCGGCTCACGTTGGTCGGCGAGGCTTACGCACATCGCGGCCTGGGTACCTACCGGAGGTGCGTGGATTTATTCCTTGCTCCGAGCGAGTTCGTCCGGTCAAAGTTTACCGAGCATGGGTGGAATGCCAGCAAGTTTGAGGTGTTGCCGCACTTTCAGGAGGTGCATGAGGTCAGCGCGCAACCGGCGGCATGCCAGATTCTCTCTTTCGGCAGGCTATCGCCAGAGAAGGGGATAGGAGACCTGTTGTGTGCGATGGAGCAGGTTCCTGAGGTGAAGCTCGTCATTGCAGGCGATGGGCCGCAACGCACGGAACTCGAGCAGCGAGCCGCATCGCGAGGCTTGAAAAATGTAACTTTCGTCGGACAGGTCGACAAGGCGCGAAGAGATCAGCTGATTTCCCAATCGCTGTTTACGGTCTTTCCGTCGCACGCGTATGAAACTCTCGGAAAGACGATTCTAGAGTCCTATGCCGAAGGGCGAGCGGTTGTGGCTTCGGATCTCGGTTCCCGTCGGGAATTCGTCAGCGACGGCAAGACCGGGCTCTTGTACCGAGTTGGCGACCGCGATCAACTCGCACAGGCAGTCCGCTTCCTGCAAGGAAGGCCCGAACTTGCCGAACGGATGGGACGGGCCGGATGGGAATTCGTTCGCAAACATCACACCTCCAAAAGCCACTACGACAAGCTGATCGATCTTTACGGGCGTCTGATTGACGGCTCCCGACGAAAGCACAGCCTGGTGGTGACCGACGAGCCGGCGAGATGGCGGCGATCACTGCAAGGAGGCGGCGACGTTCGCTCGCCGTCGGTCGGCAACCATTCAAAACTGAGGATTGCGTTTATTGGTGGGCGGGGAGTCGTTTCAAAATATAGCGGCATTGAGGCTTACTACGAAGAAGTAGGCAGCAGGCTGGCTCAGATGGGACATGAAGTCACCGTGTACGCCCGGAACTACTTCACCCCAGCGATGGAGCAGTACCGCGGCATGCGCATACTTCGTTTGCCGACGATCCGCTCGAAGCACTTCGAGACTGTCATCCACACAGCACTGAGCACCGCTCATGCGGTACGACAACACTATGACGTGACTCACTATCACGCGCTGGGTCCGGCATTGTTTTCGGGAATTCCGCGGCTATTTGGAGAAAAGACTGCCGTTACAGTGCAAGGCCTCGACTGGCAAAGAAAGAAGTGGGGACGGTTGGCATCGGCTGTGTTGCGCTGGGGAGAACGCGCGTCCGTGACCTTACCCAGCGGCACGACCGTCGTTTCGCGAACTCTGCAACGGCGCTTTCGTGAGGTCCACCATGCTGAGGCGTTTTACGTGCCAAACGGGGGACTGCTGCGCCCGTGGACCGAGCCAAGGCAAATTCTGGAATGGGGCTTGGAGCCGGGTAGATACGCCCTGTTCCTAGGCCGCCTCTCTCCAGAAAAAGGATGCCATCTTCTAGTAGAGGCATTCGAGCGCATCGACACAGACGTGAAACTTGTGCTGGCCGGAGCATCGAGCTATTGCGATGACTACAGCCGCACGCTTCGCCATCATGCCAGCGATCGCATTCGCATACTCGATTGGGTGTCGGGCAATACGCTTGACGAACTGCTTACCAACGCCATGATCTTTGTCCTTCCCTCAGACCTTGAGGGACTGTCCTTGGCGCTGCTGGATGCGATGGGAGCCGGCGTCTGTGTGCTGACCAGCGATGTGCCCGAGAATCGCGAAGTAGTCGACGGGGCCGGTTTTACTTTTCAGCGGGGGAATGCAGTCGATCTGGAGGACCGTTTGCGGTTTCTTCTAGCGAATTCCGCGGTGCGGGAGGCGGCAGGCCGGGCGGCCAGGAGGAGAATCGAAGAAGAGTATCAATGGGAGAAGATTGCCCGTGATATCGAAGGAGCCTATTTCAAGATACTCGGCTGGGAAAAGACGCCGCGCCCTGTGAACAAGCCGAACGTTCCCGAGAGAGTTGTGCAAGAGCCCGAGGCCGCGCGACAAGCCAGCTAGAACTGAAGATCGGCACGGGTTGTTGACCGGGTTTGAAACCGGGAAAGTCGAGAAACCTGGCCAAGTTGCGGTCTGAGCCGTTGGTACTTTGGTTTATCGAAGAAGGACGGGTGTCTGCCCGTCCTTTTTTGCTTTTGATTACAATCAAAGATTGCGTTACCGATCGCAGCAGTGCTGGTCGGTAGTCCAAGAGCCAATGAAAGAAAACATTCTAGTGACTGGCGGTGCGGGATTTATCGGATCGAACTTCGTCCTGCAGGAGATTGAGCGACAGGATGGATCCGTGGTGAATCTCGACAGCCTGACGTATGCCGGCAATCCGCACAACCTAGCTACTGTCGCCGACAACAAACGCTATCAGTTCGTGCAAGGGGATATCGGCGATCGGGATCTGGTTCGGCAGTTGCTGGAAACGCATCAGCCGCGAGCGATCGTGCACTTTGCCGCGGAGAGCCACGTGGATCGGTCCATCCGGGGGCCGGAAGAGTTCATTCGAACGAATATCGATGGGACATTCGCGCTGCTTGAGGAGGTAAGGGGCTACTGGGAAGCCATGGCGGAATCTGATCGAGGACGGTTTCGCTTTGTCCATGTTTCGACCGATGAGGTTTTCGGTTCACTTGGCCCCGAGGATCCTCCATTTTGCGAGAGCACGCCGTACGCGCCAAACAGTCCGTACGCGGCTTCGAAGGCGGCCTCGGACCACTTGGTGCGCGCCTACCATCACACCTACGGGCTGCCGACGCTGACCACGAACTGTTCCAACAACTACGGCAGGTTCCAGTTCCCGGAGAAGTTGATTCCGCTGATGATTTTGAATGCGCGTGACGGCAAGCCGCTGCCAGTTTACGGCGATGGGAAGAATGTCCGCGACTGGCTTTATGTGGAAGATCACTGCTCGGCGATTGCAACTGTGTTGGATCGAGGAAGGCCCGGAGAGACCTATAACATTGGTGGATGGAACGAGAAGCCGAACATCGAGATTGTGCAGACGATCTGTGATCTAGTCGACGAATTTGCGGGAAAGTGGGCAACTCCGCGGCGGGAATTAATCACCTATGTGAAAGACCGTCCCGGCCATGATCGTCGCTACGCCATGGACGCACGCAAAATCGAAAAGGAACTAGGCTGGAGACCAAAGGAGACTTTTGAAAGCGGCATTCGTAAGACTGTACGCTGGTATCTTGAGAACGACGAATGGGTGCGCGACGTGACCAGCGGAAGTTACCGGCAGTGGATTGCGACGCACTACTCAGCGTAGCCAAAACATGAACGAAGACGCCACGAAGTATAAGGGAATTATTCTGGCCGGTGGGTCGGGGACACGTCTTTATCCGATAACGCAGGCGCTGGGAAAAAGTCTGCTGCCGGTTTACAACAAGCCCATGATCTACTACCCGCTGTGCACGCTGATGCTGGCGGGAATTCGCAATATCTTGGTCATCTCGACCTCGGAAGACATTCCCAAATTTCAGACTCTCTTGCGGGATGGCAGCCAGTACGGCATCCGGCTTGAATACATCGTTCAGCCGAAGCCCGAGGGGATCGCACAAGCATTTCTTCTGGGAGAAAAGTTTCTGGCCGGTTCTCCGAGCGCGCTGGTGCTGGGCGACAACATTTTCTATGGCCACGATTTGGCGAAGGATCTGAAGAATGCGGCGCGGAACCAGCGTGGGGCGCGGGTTTTCGCCTACCCCGTGCACGATCCCGAGCGGTACGGGGTCGTGGAGTTCGACGACAAAGGACGCGCATTGAGCATTGAAGAAAAGCCCAAGCAGCCGAAGTCTCGGTACGCTGTGACCGGGCTCTACTTCTACGACGATCGGGTCGTCGAGGTTGCCAAGTCGCTCAAGCCAAGCGGGCGCGGCGAACTCGAGATCACGGACGTTAATAAGAGATACCTGGAAAAAGGCCAGCTCGAAGTCGTCGTCATGGGCCGCGGCATGGCGTGGCTGGATACGGGCACCCATGAATCGTTGATGGAAGCTTCCTTGTACATTCAGGCCATTGAAAAGCGACAGGGATTGATGGTGGCCTGCCCGGAGGAAATTGCGTATCGTTCCGGATACATCAATGCGGCGGACGTGGAGAAGATCGGAAGCTCGATGAAAAACAGCAGCTACGGAGCCTATTTGCTGCAGCTACTTCGCGAGAGGGTATTCTGAAATGAACGCGGCTCCGACGCGACCCATCATGGAAGCAATCAAGAAAACGCAGACCTCGCTGGCCGGAATGGTTGTTCTCGATCCACGCGTGTTTGGAGATCAGCGCGGATTTTTTCTCGAGAGCTATAACGAAAAAGTGTTCGCGGAAATTGGGATAGGCGGGCGCTTTGTCCAGGATAATCATTCGAGTTCGAGCAAGAACGTGTTGCGCGGCTTGCATTATCAGATCAAACATCCGCAGGGGAAACTGGTACGCGTTGTCGAGGGCGAGATCGTCGATGTTGCCGTCGATTTGCGACGGAGTTCGGCGACCTTCGGCAAGTGGGAGGCAGTGCGGCTGTCCGGAGAAAACAAGCGCATCTTATGGATCCCGGTTGGGTTCGCGCACGGTTTCTGCGTGGTTTCAGACAAAGCGCAAGTGCTCTACAAGACGACCGACTACTATGCCCCGGAATTCGAGCGTACGCTCGCGTGGAATGATCCGAACTTGCAGATCGAATGGGGCCTCGAAGGCGAGCCCATCGTTTCAGCCAAGGACCAGCGAGGCGTGGCGCTTCGCGATGCGGAGACTTTCGAGTAGCAGAAAAATAATACGCAAATGAAGATTACGATTCTTGGAGCCTCGGGTTTGTTGGGGCAAGCCCTGATGCGCGAATGGGAGGGCGACGAGGTAACGGGGCTCAGTTCGAAGGACGCCGACATTCGCCACGCGGCGCAGGTTCGTGCGGTGTTGGATAAAACTCGTCCCGATTGGATTGTACTGTCGGCAGCTTATACCGATGTCGATGGTTGCGAGAGTCATCAGGAACTTGCTTTCGCCGTGAACCGCGATGGCCCGGCCAATGTTGCGCAGGCGGCGAAAGATATTGGCGCGCGGCTGATCTTCTTGAGTTCCGACTATGTTTTCGACGGGACTAAGACATCGCCGTACGAGGCGGACGACCGCCGCAATCCGCAGAGTGTTTATGGCCGCACGAAGGCCGAGGCTGAGTTGCGATTGTTGGGACTGATGCCCGGGTGTTGCATCGCGCGGACCTCATGGCTTTTCGGTATTGGCGGAAAATGCTTTCCCGACACAATTCTGAGACTGGGGGCGAGCCGGCCTACCCTGGACGTCGTCGATGACCAACGCGGAAGTCCAACCTATTCCGTGGACTTGGCGCGGGCCATCATTCAGTTGTGTCGCGCTAACGCCGTAGGCATTGTGCACGTTACGAATTCCGCTGACTGTACCTGGTTTGAGTTTGCCCGCGAGATCGTGAACGGTGCTGGGCTGCCAACGGAAGTACATCCCACAACATCAGAGAAGATGGCCCGCCCGGCGCCACGTCCCGCGTACTCAGTTTTATCTGCGAAGAGTTTGCAGAAGTGGGGCATCACCATGCCATCATGGCAGGATGCGCTGCTGAGATATTTGCAAGAACGAAAAGGCTGATGCCAGCATTGCTACCTGCGATGCAAGGCTGTTAGGATGCCGCGGGGTTCACGCCGGGTGAAATCAATCCTCAACTACATCAACGGGGTGTTCGTTCGCGGAAGATGCGACTTCGCCGACGTGAATCCAGCGAATGGCCAAGTCATCGCGCAAGTGTCAGAAGCCAATCGCGACCTCGTGGATCAGGCGGTCGCCGCCGCTCGCAAGGCGTTGCACAGTGAGTGGGGAAGGCTGAGCGCGCGCGACCGTGCGGCGAGTCTATACAGAATTGCAGAAACGATTGAATCGCGATTCGACTGCTTTGTCGGGGCGGAGGTTGCCGACACCGGTAAACCGATCGCGCTGGCTTCGAAACTCGATGTGCCGCGCGCGGCCGCAAATTTCCGAGTATTCGCAGATCTGATCAAGACTGCTGGGCTGGAATCGTTCCAGACTGAAACTCCTGACGGAAGAACTGCGCTGAACTATGCGGTGCGCAAGCCTCTGGGAGTCATCGGCATTATTACTCCGTGGAATCTGCCGCTGTTGTTGCTCACCTGGAAGGTCGCACCGGCATTGGCTTGCGGAAATACTGTAGTCGTCAAGCCTTCTGAAGAGACGCCGGCGACAGCAACTTTATTAGCCGAGGTGATGCACGAGGCCGGCATTCCCAACGGCGTTTATAACGTTGTGCATGGCTTTGGCCCAAACTCGGCTGGAGAATTCCTGACTCAACATCCCGAGGTAGATGCCGTGACGTTTACTGGGGAGTCGCAAACCGGCGCCGCAATTATGAAAACCGTGGCTGCTACCGTGAAGCCGGTATCGTTCGAACTAGGCGGGAAGAATGCAGCAATTGTTTTTGCCGATTGCGAGTTCGAAGAAGCGGTGAAGGGAATTGCGGACGCTGTCTTCCTCAATACTGGCCAGGTCTGCCTGTGTGCTGAGCGCATCTATGTCGAGCGGCCGATTTTTGATCGATTTGTTCAGGCATTGAAGGGTAAGGCCGAAAGCCTGAAGATCGGTTCGCCATTAGACACAACAACCGAGATGGGGCCTCTGATTTCGGCGCAACATCGAGAGAAGGTGCTTTCGTATTACAGATCGGCGCAAGACCAGGGTGCAATGGTTGTCAGTGGAGGGTCGGTGCCTTCGTTCGGCAACGAGCTCGACGGCGGTGCTTATGTTCAGCCGACTATTTATACTGGGCTCAAGGAATCTGCGCGCTGCGTGAAAGAAGAAATCTTCGGGCCCGTGTGCCATATCGCTCCCTTCGACGATGAACAGGAAGCTGTTGCGATGGCAAACGACACGAAGTATGGTTTGGCTGCATCGATTTGGACGACGAATTTGAAACGCGGTCATCGCGTGGCGCAACAAATGAATGTGGGCATTACGTGGGTGAATTGTTGGTTTCTTCGCGACTTGCGAACGCCGTTCGGAGGAGTTGGACTGTCGGGCATCGGACGCGAAGGCGGAATGCACTCGCTGAACTTCTATTCTGAGTTGAATAACATCTGCATTCGACTGTAAGGTTTGGTCAGGCTGTATGGGGAAGACGGAAAGCAAAGTAGTCACCGACAAAGCGAAGCCGCGCGGAAAGTATCCGCACGTAAAGCGCGCTGGTGATTTCTTGTTCGTCTCGGGGACGAGTTCGCGGCGGGCTGACAACACGATCGCCGGAGCGACGGTCGATGAGCTGGGAACGACTCACCTCGATATCCGCTTGCAAACCCGCGCCGTACTCGAGAACATTCGCGATATTCTGCGCAGCGCGGGGTCGGATTTGGACGATGTTGTCGAGATCACGACCTATCTCGTCAACATGAACGATTTCGCCGGATATAACGAAGTGTATGGCCAGGTCTTCGACTACGATGGTCCCGCACGAACGACCGTGGCGGTGCACCAGTTGCCCCATCCACATTTGTTGATTGAGATTCGCGCCGTTGCTTACAAGCCGGTGAAATAGGAGGGCTTTGTGCCATCGATCGGGGATTTGAAGGCGTTTAACTTTCAGGGATGGATTGAAGCGAATAGAGAAAAGTTCAAACCACCCGTGGGCAACGCGCAAGTGTGGGAAGACGGCGAAATGATGGTCACCGTGGTGGGTGGGCCGAACCAGCGGCGCGATTATCACGACGATCCGACCGAGGAATTCTTCTACCAGATGAAGGGCGACATTTTTCTTCGCATTATGGAAACTCCGGGCAAGCCACCGCTTGAGATTCCAATCAAAGAGGGAGAGATATTCCTGCTACCGAAGCATATGCGCCATTCGCCGCAGCGGCAGGCAAACAGCATCGGCGTCGTGGTCGAAATGCCGCGTCCCGAAGGCGCTTTGGACGCTTTTGAGTGGTACTGCCAGAGTTGTCACCAATTGGTGCATCGAGCCGAAGTCAAATTGAAAAGCATCGTGCGCGACCTGCCCCCTTTATTCGAAAAGTTCTACGGGGACGAGAGCCTGCGTAAGTGCAAGCACTGCGGCACGATTCATCCGGGCAAACAGTAATGTCCGTCATCGACATCCATAATCATTTTTTCCCGCGGGAGTGGCCCGATCTGGCCGCTCGTTTTGGCACGCCGAACTGGCCCTGGATTAAGCACACCGAACCAGGGAAAGCCGAGATCATGGTCGGCGACCGTTTTTTTCGGCACATCTACTCAGCCTGCTGGGATCCGGAAGTGCGACTCGCTGAGATGGATCGAGACGGCGTGGATATTCAGGTTCTCTCAGCGACGCCTGTTCTGTTCGCTTACGATCGTCCCCTCGAGCACGCCCTGGAGTGCGCGAATATCTTCAATGACGCGGCTTTGGACTTGTGTGCGCAGGGCAAGGGACGGTTGAGGGCGCTTTGTCAGGTGCCGTTGCAAGATCCGGACGCAGCTTGCAAGGAACTCAGCCGCTGCATGCGGGCTGGGCATCTTGGCGTGCAAATCGGCAATCATGTCGGAGACAAGAATCTCGACGATCCAGGCATTGTGACGTTCCTGCATCACTGCGCGGACGAAGGCGCTGCCGTCCTGGTTCATCCGTGGGACATGCTGGCACCTCAACGCATGCCGAAGTACATGATGCCGTGGACGGTGGGCATGCCGGCTGAAACCCAGCTGGGGATCGTCGCCATGATTCTGGGCGGAGCCTTCGACAAACTCCCTGCGAATTTGAAGATCTGTTTTGCGCATGGCGGCGGAAGCTTTGCATTCTTGCTGGGACGACTGGAAAATGCCTGGAAACATCATCCCGTTGCGCACGGAGTTTGTGAGAAGCCACCGAGCGCGTACGTTGAGCGTTTTTCGGTCGATTCTGCGGTTTTCGATACGCGCGCACTGGAATTTTTAGTGGCAACGATGGGCCCTGAGCGAGTCATGCTCGGTTCCGACTATCCATTTCCGCTGGGCGAACACGGCATCGGATCGCTCATCCGCAGCAGCGCGCTGCCACAAGATGTGAAGAGCGGATTATTGGGGAGCAACGCGGCGGCGTTTCTGGGATTACTCGCGCAGAAAGCCAGTGCTGGTGCGCCAGAGCGCGGAACGCCCATCGTGGCGAAATCGGAGCAGTTAACCTATAGCTCATACCTGCGAGTGCCGGAACTGCTGGAGTTGCAACACCCGCAATCGAAACCCCAGCATCACGATGAAATGCTGTTCATCATCGTTCACCAGACGTATGAGTTATGGTTCAAAGAGTTGTTGCACGATCTCGATGCAGTGGTGGCGAATCTGAAGACTGCAGCCGCCAATCCAAGTTCTCGGGACGAAGTGTACGAAGCGGCGCGGCTGCTGAGGCGATGTACCGAGATCACGCGAGTGCTGGTGGAACAATTCACCATCCTTGAAACCATGCTACCGACGCACTTTTTGGCATTTCGAGGAAAACTAGAGCCGGCCAGCGGATTTCAGTCGGAACAATTCCGCGAGCTCGAGTTTTTGTGCGGTTTGAAAGACGAAAAGATGCTGCGCTATCACCGGCCGACGCCCGAGGCGCACGCGCAACTGGAGCGCCGGCTCCGCGAGCCGTCGCTGCACGATGTCTTATTTAAAGCTCTTCAGGCGATGGGCAAGCTGAAAGTCGACGAGAATGCCAACGATCGGGACAAAATGAGTGCACGAGCCCACGCCATCTTGTCCTTGTACAGAGACGAGCGGAGCAATCGGGACTGGATTGATGTTTGCGAACGGCTGACGGAATTCGACGAACTCGTGGTGAGCTGGAGACTGCGTCACATCCAACTGGTGGAGCGGGTGATTGGGGCGCGCATGGGAACGGGCGGTAGCGCCGGCTCGTCATATTTGAAACTTACCTTGGACAAGAAATTCTTTCCTGAACTTTGGGAGGCGCGCACGTTGCTGACGGAGTAGTTCCGCAACGAGCACCTTGTTCGTCCATCATGGCCAAAGAAACCATCACACTCATCGGCGCTGGATTGAATGGTCCCTTACTCGCGCTCGAACTGGTGAAGCGCGGCTTCAGAGTTGAGATTTATGAACGGCGGCCTGACATGCGTCGGGTGCGAATGAGCGCGGGGCGTTCGATCAATCTCGCTCTGTCGACTCGCGGGATCCACGCACTTTCTGCGGCCGGACTGTGGAAGAGCATGAGCGGCATCGTAATCCCCATGCGGGGGCGGATGATGCATTCGTTGCAGTCGGAGCTAACGTTTCAGCCCTATGGCAAAGATGAGACGCAGGTCATCTATGCGATTTCACGAGCAGAACTGAATATGGCCTTGCTGGACGCAGCGGAATCGGCGGGAGTGAAGGTCTTCTTCGGGGAACGCTGTGTGGGCATGGATCTGAGAACGGGTGTGGTGCATGTGAAAAATGAGCAGACCGGTGGAGAGAAACGGATCGAGACGCAGATGGTGATCGGCTGCGATGGGTCGGCGTCGGCAATCCGTACGGAAATGCTCAAACTGCCTCGCTTTAATTTTTCCCAGCAGTATCTGGATTACGGCTACAAAGAACTCACGATCCCGGCAGGGCCCGATGGCAAGCATGTCATGAACACAGCCGGGCTGCACATTTGGCCACGCGGGAATTACATGCTCATCGCGCTGCCGAACATCGACGGAACATTCGGCTGCATTCTGTTCCTGCCCTTCGAAGGTCCGGACAGCTTCGCCCAATTGACTACGCCGGAGGCTGTCAACGAGTTCTTTCGGGCGGCATTCCCGGATGCAATGGCGCTCATGCCGGGAGTTGCCGACAACTTCTTTGCGAATCCAACGGGGGCCATGGTCACCGTCAAGTGTTCGCCGTGGAGCGCTGAAGGATACGCTCTTCTTCTGGGAGACGCCGCCCATGCGATCGTTCCGTTTTTCGGCCAAGGAATTAATTGCGGTTTTGAAGATTGCAGCGTTTTTCTGAGTTTGTTGGATCGTTACGGTGCGGATTGGAGTCGGGTGTTCCGAGAGTTCGAAGAGGCACGAAGGATCAATACGGATGCGATCGCAGATCTCGCCGTCGAGAACTTTGTAGAGATGAGGGATCGGGTTGCGGATCCGCGATTCCTCCTGCGCAAGAAAGTCGAATTAGCTTTGGAAGCGAAATATCCAAGCCTGTTTGTCCCCAAATACTCGATGGTGACATTTCACCGAATCCCATATTCCGTCGCCCTCAACCGGGGCTCGACGCAAGAGAAAATCCTGGCCGAATTATGTTCCGGAATCGATCGAGTCGAGGATTTGAATTGGAGCCGGGCGGATGAGTTGATTCGGCGAGAAATGACGCCACTGGAGCTTGCCGCGTGAGCAACGTCAGTTTCCTTCCGACTGAGGATTTCGCGCTGGCGATGGATCGCCAGGATCCCCTGGCCCAATTCCGCGAGAAATTCATCTTCCCCAGAGCCGAAGGCGGGAAGGAAGCAATTTACCTCTGCGGGCATTCTCTCGGATTGCAGCCAAAGTCTGCCGGCTCATTTCTTGACGAGACACTAAGAGACTGGGCGGAACTGGGAGTGGAAGGGCACTTTCACGCGAGGCATGCTTGGATGCCCTATCATCGCCTGCTGACCGATCAAACCGCGACCCTGGTGGGAGCCAATTCATCGGAAGTGGTGGTGATGAATTCGCTGACCGCGAACCTGCATCTGATGATGGTCTCGTTTTACCGGCCGACGCCGGCGAGGCACAAGATCCTGGTGGAGCGCGGCGCATTTCCATCGGATCAATACGCGGTGAAATCGCAAATTCAGTATCACGGTTACGATCCCGCGTCCTCGTTGCTGGAACTCACCCCGCGAGACGGTGAGTCGTTTGTGCGTGACGAAGATATCGAGGCTTTGATTCAGCAGCAGGGTGACGAGCTTGCGCTGATCATGCTGGGCGGGGTGAACTACGTCACGGGGCAGTTATTCGACATGGCCTCCATCACCAAGCTGGGACACAAGTTTGGCTGCATTGTCGGATTCGATCTGGCACACGCCGCCGGCAACGTCCCATTACGACTTCACGATTGGGGGCCGGACTTCGCAGTGTGGTGCAGTTACAAATACTTAAACGGCGGGCCTGGTTGCGTTGGCGGATGCTTTGTCCACGAGCGTCATTCCAAAACCTGGGAGATTCCTCGATTCGCCGGGTGGTGGGGGCACGACGAGAAAACGCGGTTTCAGATGGGACCTGATTTCCATCCCATGGAAGGAGCCGAGGGGTGGCAGTTGAGCAATCCGCCGATTGTGGCATTGGCGGTACTGCGCTCGTCGATGGAACTCTTTGCTCAGGCCGGCATGGAGAAGTTGCGCTCGAAAAGTGAATCGCTGACGGCCTATCTCGAGTATCTGCTCGGCCAGATAGAATCTGACAGGTTTTCCGTTATCACTCCGAAAGATCCGAAGCGTAGAGGCGCCCAGTTGTCGATCCGATTGCCGCATGCAGGCCGGAAACTGTGTGATCGGTTGGTGGCTGATGGCGTTATTGGAGACTGGCGCGAACCAGACACGTTTCGAGTGGCGCCGGTTCCGCTATATAACTCGTATGTGGATGTTTATCGCTTCGTAGAGAGCTTCCGCGCGGTGATTTCGTAAGCCTCCGACATCTCCGTATCAGTTTTTCGCGGTTACCTCCGTAATACCAACCCATCCCTAGTCAAAACATACAATCTCCTGCGTGGGGAGAACTCCGCACCAGCGCGGTCGTGTGTGGGCGATTATCATCGGCGCAATTATTTGCGTCCATGTCGCCGCATCGCTGTTTGTGCCTCGGAGTTTCGGTCTCACAGCCTTTGGCGATATCTTCCAGAACACTCTCCTCTTCTGCGCATTCCTAGCGTTTGTCGCAAACTTGAAGACAGCCAGGGCCTCAAAGTCACGATTGTTCTGGGGATTGATGGGCTTGGGCCTGGGGATGTGGCTTGTGTCGCAGGTCATGTGGACTTACATCGAGGTATACCTGCGCCACGAGGCTCCCAATCCCTTTGTCGGGGATGTGATCTTGTTTCTTCACATTGTGCCGATGACGGCTGCCGTTGCGATCCAGCCGAATATTGAGCAAGAAGGCAGAACGATCAGAGCCGGAACGCTGGATTTCGCGCTACTTTTCACCTGGTGGTTGTTTCTCTACCTGTTTGTCGTTATCCCTTGGCAGTATGTCCACCCGGTGGAATCGATCTATGGTAGGAGCTTCGACCTGCTCTACGTCTCCGAAGAACTGGTGCTGGCAGGCGGACTGGTACTAGTGTGGCAGCGCGCCCAGGGGATATGGCGACGGGTTTATTTTCATTTATTCGGAGCGACCCTTCTCTACTGTGTAGCGTCACTTGCGGCGAGCGAAGCTATCGACCTGCATGTGTACTACACAGGAAGTTTATTCGACGTGCCTCTGGTGGCATCGATGGCATGGTTCATACGAATCGGATTTCTTCCCGCCGACGAGAAGGAGGAGGATCACTCACAGACGACGGAAGTTCGCGGGCACGGCATCTGGAAGGCGCGCTTAGCGATGGCGGCAGTTTGCATCACTCCATTAATGGTTGCTTGGTCGCAGTTCGGTGGAAGCGTCCCGCGAGAAGTACGTAGTTACCGTCTGCTGCTGACAGTTGCCGTCATGCTGCTAATGGGCGCGTTAGTGTTTCTGAAGCAGCACATGCTCGACCAGGAATTGCTCAGTCTACTCCGCCTGTCGCGGCAGAACCTGGATGAAATGTGCCGCCTGAAAGACGAGTTGGAAAACAAAGAACACTCCCTGCGCTGGCACAGTCTGGAACTGCAGCGAAAGAATATGGAACTGCAGGAAATATCGTTTACTGACGCGCTTACCGGGATTTGGAACCGACGATATCTGGAAGAGATCCTCACCGCAGAAGCCCAGCAAGTTTTGCGGAACTACCAGCGCGCGCGTGGCGCCGACATCCGCAAACTGGACCACCGCGACCTGGTGTTCATCATGGTCGACGTGGACTTTTTCAAAGAAGTTAACGATCTGCACGGGCACCCGGCTGGAGACCGCCTGCTGCAATTAGTCGCACAGCGCCTTTCCACCGTCGTGCGAAAGTCGGACGTTCTGGTTCGCTGGGGCGGGGAAGAGTTCTTGATCATGAGCCGCTCGACCGACCCGTGGGGCACACCGGCCTTTTGCAGTCGCGTGTTGGAAGTGATGTCTGCGGAGCCCTTTGATCTCGGTCAAGGAATCTCTGCGACGAAGACTTGTTCGGTCGGTTGGGCTCCTTATCCGTGGAGCCGGAATGCCTTCGAGGCGATTTGCGCGGAGGAAGTGATCGCACTGGCCGATACAGCCTTGTATCGAGCGAAGGCGCTGGGCCGGAACCAAGGTGTGGGAATCCTCCCAAACGAGAGCGCGATTGCGTCGCCCGATGACGTTCGCTTGAGCGTCGCACAAGATTGCAACTCACCCCTGGCCCGCATGTTGAAAAGCGAATGTCCGGGCAACCCCAGCGACCGCGAAAAGGCGCGTGCCGCGGGCGAATCCCTCTAGAGATAATTCTCCGCACATGTGGCGACGCCTCTCCTCTGCTGCTTGACCTATGCCAAGCCGTTGACTAACCTGAGTTGCCGGCTTCATACGGCACATCTATCCATGAACGCAAAAAATCCTTCGCGCAAAACAGGCCTTCGTCAGAAGGCGCAACTCATGTCTGCATCGGAAATCGAACGTACACTGGTTCGTTTGGCGTACGAGATTGTTGAAAAAAACGGCGGCGTGTCTGGTTTAGGCTTAGTCGGAATCCGGCGGCGTGGCGTGCCGCTAGCGGAGCGGCTCGGCAAGATTATTGCCCGCATTGAAAGTGCTGATGTTCCCGTCGGAACGCTGGACATTACGTTCTACCGCGACGATCTCTCCACGCTCGGTCCGAAACCGGTTGTTCAGGAAAAAGAAATCGGATTTGAGATCGAGGGCAAGAACATAGTTCTCGTCGACGATGTTCTTTACACCGGACGCACTACGCGCGCCGCGCTCGATGCGCTTTTTTCGCACGGGCGGCCTCAACGCGTGCAGCTGTGCGTGCTGATCGATCGCGGGCATCGGGAGATTCCCGTCGAGGCAACATTTGTCGGCCGAAATGTACAGACGACCGCCAGCGAAGTCATTGAGGTGAAACTGACCGAGATTGACGAAGCGGAAAAAGTGTTGCTGATGGAGCGGTAGCCCCAGTAAATCACAGAAAAAGGAAGAGGACGGTGGCTGTGCCATCGTCCTCTTGATGTTTGGGTCGCTACTAGGCGATCCGAGTGCAGACGGCCTTGGTTTGTGTATAGAGGTTGAGCACGTCGTGCCCCATCTCCCGTCCCCAGCCGGACTGCTTGTATCCACCGAAGGGCAGAGCGGCATCGAAGATGTTGTAGCAGTTGATCCAGACGGTTCCTGCGCGCAATTGCTCCGCCATCTGATGTGCCTTGCCGATGTCACGAGTCCAGACGGCAGCGGCGAGCCCGTAGTCGCTGTCATTGGCGCGAGGAATAATTTCTTCCGGATCGGTGAACGGCATCGCCGTAACCACCGGCCCGAAGATTTCTTCCTGAACAACCTTCATGTTTTCCTTCGTGTTCACCAATACTGTCGGTTCAACGAAGTAGCCGCGATCGCCGGCCTTGTGTCCACCCGCAATTGCCTGGGCGCCTTCGGAGAATCCGGATTCCAGATAGCTGCAGACGCGATTGAGTTGTTCCTGGGAAACGAGCGGCCCCATCTGCGTATCAGGTTCGAGGCCTGAACCGACCTTGATCTTCTTGGCATGTTCGGCGACGCCTTCGACCACGCGGTCGAAAATCGATTTCTCGACATAGAGACGTGAGCCCGCGCAACAACACTGCCCATGGTTGAAGAAGATCGCGCTGGCAGAGCCGGCTATCGCGGTGTCGAGATCGGCATCCTTAAAAACGACGTTAGGCGACTTGCCACCAAGTTCGAGCGAGACTTTCTTTAGATTTCCGGCTGCGGCATGGACGATCAGTTTGCCGACCTCGGTGGAACCGGTGAATGCGACTTTATCGACGTCGGGATGCGCGGCGAGCGCAGCACCTGCGGTTTCACCGTAACCGGGAACGATGTTCACCACACCGTCGGGGAATCCGGCTTCCTGAATCAGTTCTCCCAGCCGTAAGCACGAAAGAGGCGTCTGCTCCGCAGGTTTCAGAACTACCGTGCAGCCCGTAGCCAGTGCGGGGCCAAGTTTCCATGCGGCCATCAGAAGCGGGAAATTCCAGGGAATGATTTGTCCCACAACACCGACGGGTTCCCGCAGAGTGTATGCCAGGTACTTTGCGCCGGGCGTGTACGGAACAGAAAGCGGGATGGTGTTGCCCTCGATCTTGGTGGCCCACCCGGCCATATAACGGAAAAGATCGACTGCGAGCGGAACATCGGCAGCTTTGGCAATATTCAGCGGCTTGCCGTTGTCGAGGCTCTCGAGATACCCGAATTCCTCAGTGTGCTGCTCCAACAGATCGGCGAGTTTCCAGATCAAGCGGCCGCGTTCCGACGCAGTCATTTTGCGCCACGAGCCGTGGTCAAAGGCTTTGCGCGCAGCTCTGACAGCCTGTTCAATATCTTCGCGATCGCCCTCTGCAACTTGAGCCAGGACTTCGCCGGTTGCCGGATTGTAAGTTGGAAAATTCTTGCCCGAGGCGGAGCTGACCCACTGGCCATTGATCAACATCTTGCGTGGTCGGTCGATGAACTCCGCGACGTGCGGATGAATTTGCGGGGAAACTGCTATGCCCATACGTCCTCCTTGGATCAAAAACTGAGAGAAGATGCCGTACGAAGGAACGCGATTGGCGTATCCTAGTCCCGCTCGGGAAGAAATTGCAATCCGGTCGATTTCTGGGGCCTTTATTCCCCGTAGGGTACCCAGATGTTCTTGACCTGGGTGGCGTGCTCGAGAAGCCAGCGTCCCTCGCCCTGCTTCGGATTGAACCAGTCGATTGCGCGGCCCTCGTTGGTCCAAACTTGTTTCAAATTTCCGGTGGACAAGGCCTTTGCGGCTGCGACCGTCGACTCATCCCCGTAGCACCAGATCGCATCCACATCGTCATGCTCGGCCAGCGTTTTGAGGAGTTGCGAGGCGTATCCAGTAACGATGTTGATGGCGCCGCCGGGGACGTCGCTGGTATCGAACAGCTGATACAAGTCCCTGGTGATCAGCGGATATTTTTCGGAGGGAACTGCGACCACGGTGTTGCCAACCGCCAGCAGCGGAAGAACAAGGGAAAGAAATCCCAGCAATGGCGTGTCGGCCGGGCAAAGCACTCCTACTGTGCCGATGGGTTCGTTCATCGCGATGGCGATATTGCGGAATGGCGGGTTGTGTACCGCGCCATCGAACTTGTCAGCCCATGCGGCGTAGGAAAAGATTCGTTGAATACTGGCTTCAAGTTCTGCTGCCGCTTGTTTTTCTCCAACCGCAGCAGCCAGTCGGTGCACGACTTCGTCGCGGCGTTGCACCAGATTCTCCGCACAGTAATACAAAACCTGCGCGCGGGTGTGCGCCGTTGCTTTGGACCATGCCGTTGCTTTGCCGGCGGCTTCGACCGCATTACGAATGTCTTTCCGGTTGCCCAGTGGAGCTTCGCCCAACAGCCGGCCGTCGGCGGCGCGGACTTCCATGCTATAGCCGGAGTCGGGCCGCGCCTGCTTTCCACCGATGTAGAGCTTCACCGTGCGATCGATCGATGGAGTGCTTGATTGGGATTCTTCTTCCGCACGCGGGGCTTCGGGCGTTGCTTGCACTGCGAGTAATTTTGCTGCGTGTTTGAACCACGATGGCTCGATGTACTCCAGTAAACCTTCGCGTCCGCCCTCGCGGCCGTAGCCGCTTTCGCGATATCCACCGAATCCGCAGGCGGCGTCGAACAAATTCGTGCAGTTCACCCATACGACGCCGGCCTTCAATTGCGCTGCAACGTGCAGAGCGACGTTGATGTTTTCACTCCATACGCAGGATGCGAGCCCGTAAACCGTGTTGTTGGCGAGTTCGACGGCTTCCCGTGGTGTACGGAAGGTCATGGCTGCGAGCACTGGGCCGAAGATTTCCTGCTGCGCCACGATAGAGGTCGGATGCACGTTGCTCAGCAATGTCGGCGGAAAGTAGAAGCCCTCTTCTGGAAGTGTGAGTTGCGGCTGCCAACAAGTTGCTCCTTCGGAAACACCCTGCGCCACCATGCGCTGGATCCGATCCAGTTGCACGCGCGCCACGATGGCACCGATATCAATGGCTTTGTCGAGTGGCGGTCCCATACGCAGCGTGCTCATGCGATCGCGAATCTTCGAGAGGAGCGGTTCGGCAATACTCTCTTGCATAAGCAAGCGTGAGCCGGCGCAGCACACCTGGCCCTGGTTGAACCAGATTCCATCAACCAGCCCTTCAACAGCGCTATCGAGATCGGCATCCTCGAAAATGATGAACGGAGATTTGCCGCCGAGTTCCAGCGATAAGCGCTTGTGGCTCGATGCCGTGGCGCTGCGAATGGCGCGGCCCACCTCAGTCGAACCGGTGAATGCGATCTTGTCGACATCTGGATGTTTCACCAGAGCCTCGCCGGTCGAGCCATCACCAGTGACGATGTTCACGACTCCAGCGGGCAGTCGGGCCTCCTGGCAGAGTTCGGCGAACAGCAGCGCCGTTAGCGGCGTAAACTCCGCCGGCTTCAGAACAACTGTGTTGCCAGTCGCCAATGCGGGCGCGATCTTCCATGCCAGCATCAGCAGCGGGAAATTCCAGGGAATGATTTGTCCAACAACGCCGCAAGGCTCGTACCCGGGAAACTCCTGATCGAGAAGCTGCGCCCAGCCAGCGTGATGGTAGAAATGCCGGGCAACCAGCGGAATATCGATGTCGCGGCTCTCGCGGATGGGCTTGCCGTTGTCCATGGTCTCGAGGACGGCGAGTAGCCGCGAGTGCTTCTGTACCAAACGGGCTAGAGCATATAGGTAACGGGCGCGAACATGAGGAGTCAGCGCTCGCCATTTGGGAGACGCTGCCCGTGCTGCGCGAACTGCAGCGTCGACGTCTTCGGTACTGCCTTGAGCGATGGCCGCGAGCTTCGCGCCATTCGACGGATCGAACGTATCGAAATACTGTTCTGCCGCGGGCTTGTGCCACGAACCATCGATGAAGAGCCCAAATTGGCGTTCATGGCGGTCAAGCCACGCCAGCGACTCTTTCGGGTCTTCGGGAGCGGGTCCGTATTCCATCGTGACGAATTTTTCGGCGATGCTCATGTCGGTTTCTTCGGTCCTTCCCAGTTCATCCTACGCAAGCGGGTGGCGATATTCCGCGGAGTATCGACCCGTCGCATGATGTTCGAGTTGGCGCTCGATATCGCCCAGCAATCCGCTGGCGCCGAAGCGGAAAAGCTCCGCGCGCAACCATGACGGCCCCAGTTCTTCCTTCATCATAGCCAGCCAGTCGATCGACTGCTTCGCGGTTCGGATCCCTCCAGCCGGCTTGAATCCAACCGCCATTCCGGTTTGCTGCGCGTACTCGCGGATGGCGCGAACCATCACCAAGCTCACCGGTAGCGTTGCGTTGGTCGGTTCCTTTCCTGTGGAGGTCTTGATGAAGTCGGCTCCGGCCATCATCGCCACCACGCTGGCGCGCGCCACGTTGCGCAGCGTCAGCAGATCGCCCGTGCCGAGGATGACCTTCATGTGGGTCGAGCCACACGCTTGTTTGAATGCGGCAACTTCGTCGTAGAGCGCCTGCCAGCGTCCTCCGAAAACGTGAGCGCGAGTGATTACGACGTCGATCTCGTGCGCTCCCGCCTCGACCGATCGGCGAATCTCAGCGACGCGCTCGGCGAGAGGCGAAAGGCCGGCGGGGAATCCTGTGGAGACGGCCGCAACGTGAATGCCGCTTCCTTCAAGCGCCGCCAGCGCGGTCTCGATGAACGTGTGATAAACGCAGATGGCTGCGACCTTGATCCCAAGCTTTTCGATGCCCAGCTTCTGCATGAGTTCGTGTTGAATCGGTTGACGGCCTTTCGCGCATAACCGGCGCACGCGCTCGTCGGTGTCGTCTCCCGAGAGCGTGGTCAGATCCATGCAAGAAATCGCGCGCAACAGCCATGCAGCCTGCCATTCCTTCTTGACGGTTCGTCGGGCAACCTGTGACTGCGTGCGGCGTTCGACCGCGCTGGTGTTCACGCGAACTTCCTGAACCCAATTCAAGTCGAGTGGGATACCAACGTTAGGCAGCAGAGGATGTCCTGCGAGTTCGGCGATGGCCTGCGAGCTTTGTCCCTGATGGTTCGCCACGAAGCCGCCGGCAGACTGGCGTGCGAGGTTGTGGAGGTCAGATTCGGCTGACATGCAGACTTCACCTTCGGCGGACGTTCCCCAAGAAAACACGTCCCGCGGTGCAATTGTACGGCACAAAATCTTTCAAGGTGAAATCACAGCGTTGGCCAGACACGCGAAGAAAAAGTCCAGAATCCAACGGGGAGGGTTTACAATTGCGCACGATTTGGCCGTTTCCCAGCTATCTCCTCGGCCAAAAACAGTCGATCCGGCGATCTCTTTCCATGCCTCATAAGAAACTTTCTGCCAGAGAGCGCAAACACTTGGAGCAAGCGGCTGCCAAGGTCATGAAAAATGCACATGCGCCCTACTCGAATTTTCATGTGGGAGCGGCGATCTTGTTGACGAATGGCAGAGTATTTTCCGGTTGCAATGTAGAAAACGCATCGTACGGAATGACCAACTGCGCGGAACGCACGGCGATCTTTTCGGCAGTCGCGGAATTGGGACCGAAGATCGAGATTCGCGCGGTCGCTGTGACGAATGATCATGGCGTTGCCTGTTCTCCATGCGGTGCTTGTCGCCAGGTCATTTATGAATTTGGTCCGGACGCCGTGATTTTCTTTCAGGGCGCGAAGGGCCCAAAGCAGGCGCACATCACCGAACTTCTTCCCGAAGGATTCCGCCTCCAGTGACCTCTTCACTTTCTGTGCTCGAAAGTTTTCGCGCGATCGACGTGATTCGGAAGAAGCGCGACAACGTAGAACTCTCACAGGCAGAAATTGAGTCGCTGGTTGCCGCTTACACCAATGGCGACGTTCCGGATTATCAGGTGTCGGCGTGGCTGATGGCAGTTCTTTGGCGCGGCATGACGCGTGCAGAGACAGCTGCACTGACCGATGGGATGTTGCGTTCAGGAGAGGTGCTCGATCTCTCTGCAATCGCGGCAAGTAAAGTCGACAAGCACTCCACGGGAGGCGTTGGCGACAAGACTTCATTGGTTCTGGCTCCACTCGCGGCGGCAGCAGGCGTTTCTGTCCCCATGATCAGCGGTCGCGGGCTGGGACACACCGGCGGAACACTCGACAAACTCGAGGCAATCCCTGGATTCAATGTGAATTTGCCGGTGGCGAAATTCCGGCAAGTCCTTGAGACCTGTGGTTGCGCCATGATTGGACAGACGGCGGAGATCGCTCCCGCTGACCGAAAACTCTACGCACTGCGCGACGTGACCGGCACTGTAGAAAGTCCCTACTTAATTTGCGCGTCGATCATGAGCAAGAAATTGGCGGAGGGCATCGACGGACTGGTGCTGGATGTAAAGACCGGGTCGGGCGCGTTCATGAAAAGTGAAAAGGACGCGGCCTTCCTCGCTGAGCTCATGGTTGAGACCGGCGAGCGAATGGGCAAACAAATGGTTGCGCTCATCACAGACATGGACCAGCCGCTGGGAAACATGATTGGAAACGCCCTGGAGGTCGGCGAATGTATTGATATCCTTCGCGGTGGTGGTCCTGAAGATCTGCGCGAACTCTGTCTGGAATTGGCGGGATGGATGCTTCATCTTGGTGGTGTGTCCGCGTCCGTGAAAGAGGGTCGAGATCGAAGCATGCAATTGATTGCTTCGGGAGAAGCGTTGGAAAGATTCCGGCAGATGGTTGAGATGCAAGGTGGCGATCCGCGCGTTATGGACGATGCGAAGCGCCTTCCGCAAGCAACGCACACTGTCGACTTAAAGAGTGCAAAGAGCGGCTACATGGGGTCAATGCAGTGCGAACAAATCGGCACCGCGTGCGTGATTCTCGGGGGCGGTCGTGAGCGCAAGGAAGATTCCGTGGATCCGTCGGTCGGGATTGTGATGCACAAGAAAGTAGGAGACAAGGTTGCCAGTGGCGAGACCTTCGCGACAGTCCACTACAATGTCGAGTCGCGGGCGAAGCGCGCGCAACAATTGATCGAACAAAGTTGTCCGGTCACTGAGGCGCCACCGGCAAAACGTCCGCTGATTCATCGCGTGATCCAGAAGTCCGGAGAACGAAAGTAAAATGGGACGATTTACAGGAATTCTTGGCCTGTTGACCATGCTCGGTTTGGCATTCGCCTTTTCCACCAACCGCCGAGCCATCCGCGTGAAAACGGTTCTCTGGGGTTTGGGGCTACAGATCGCTTTCGCCTTCTGCGTGCTCAAAGTGGATGCCGGACGCAGAGCCTTTCAGGTCATCGGCGACGCCGCCAACCGAGTCCTGAGCTATTCGTTCGTGGGCTCGGAGTTCGTCTTCGGTTCTCTCGGCAAGCCATCGTCGAACATCGGATTTGTCTTTGCCTTTCAAGTGCTTCCTGTCGTCATCTTCATTTGCGCGTTGTTCGCGATCCTGTATCACATCGGCGTCATGCAGGTCGTGATACGTATTGCGGCTTGGGCCATGACGCGCATTATGGGGGCCAGCGGCGCCGAATCGCTGAACGTGGCTGCCAGCATCTTCATGGGCCAGACGGAAGCGCCTGTGACGATTCGTCCGTTTCTGCCCGATCTCACGCGTTCGGAGCTAATGACGGTAATGACGAGTGGGATGGCGCACGTCTCGGGATCGATCATGGCTGCCTATTTCGCGTTCGGCGCCGAGCCTCGCCATGTGTTGAGTGCCGTCATCATGACCGCGCCGGGAACCATTCTTGTATCGAAAATGCTAGTGCCTGAAACTGAGCAACCGAAGACTGCGGGTCGTGTCGTGATGAGCGAGGAAGAAGTGGAAGCGGAACACAAAGAGAATCTGCTGGGAGCTATCGCCCGCGGCACCGGAGACGGCCTGCACATGGCCCTCAACATTGGCGCTATGCTCATCGCGTTCCTCGCCCTCATTGCGCTGCTCGACGGGATTATGGGCGGGATCCATCGCCACATTTTCTGGTTTCCCGCGAGTCTGGAAGGAATTCTCGGCGTAATTTTTTCGCCCGTGGCATGGG
>Ga0335071_10001420_pt1 | contig 25784 bp, 25 predicted proteins | sample Lox_Sample_15_FD_206724 | JGI IMG/M metagenome (GOLD analysis project Ga0335071, IMG submission 206724) | Soil microbial communities from Loxahatchee National Wildlife Refuge, Florida, United States - Lox_Sample_1.5 | ecosystem: Environmental > Terrestrial > Soil > Wetlands | place: USA...
TCCGAAGGAATAATTAAAGCGATGCTTTATAAAAGAAAAAAAGTGGATGCGTGTTCCATGGCGCAACGCCTCATGCCTTCGCTTGGAGCGGCCTTCGTTCTGCCCGCTCAGACGGATACTCTCCGCGGTCTGGGCGCCGGCCTTAGTGCTCTGTGGAATCCTGGATTGCTCGTATTTGGCTGGTAGTGTTTGTCTATAATGGCTGCAGGAGGGTCACCAGTTCTACCATTTGATACACGTGCATTGGAATAAGATCTGATATGAGAGGGAACTATGCCGAGAAAGCCAAATCAGGGAAGGCGCCGCATTCATTCAAATCTCGCAGCGATTGCGCCCAAAGTTCCCGAAGATGCCAAATTATTTCTCAATCGGGAATTGTCTCTACTTTCTTTCTTCCGCCGCGTCTTGGAGGAGGCCCTGGATGAAACCAACCCCCTGCTCGAGCGCGTGAAGTTTTTAGCCATCGTTGGCTCCAACCTCGCAGAGTTTTTCATGGTGCGCGTAGCTGGCCTTATGCAACAGGTCGGGGCCGGTGTGATAGAGATGTCTATCGACGGGCTTACGCCTGCGCAACAACTGGCTGCCGTGAAAAATGATGCGCGGCAGCTGATGAATGACGCTCGTGAGTGCCTGCACAATTTGCTCCCTTTATTGGGATCGGCCGGTATTCACGTTCTCGACTTCGCTGCGCTCGATGAAACCCAGAAGGGATATGTCAAACAGTACTTTGATGTGACGGTTTATCCCGTCTTGACGCCGCTCGCGTATGATCCGGGACGACCGTTCCCTCATATCTCCAACATGAGTTTGAACTTGGCCATTCTACTCCGAGATGAGGGTGGAGTGAGCCGGTTTGCACGCATAAAAGTACCGAACACCCTGCCACGTCTATTAAAAGTGCCGCCTCCTGCCGGTGCGCCCGGTATATACGGGCGGGACGCATTTGAAGTTTATCTGGTTTGGCTTGAGCAGGTTATTGTTGAGCACTTGCCCAGGCTGTTTCCGGGAATGCAGGTGCTAGATGCGTGCCCCTTTCGAGTGACTCGCGACGCGGAAGTGGAAATTCAGGATCTCGAGGCCGAGGATCTGCTGGAATCGGTTGAGCGCGGCGTGCGCGAGCGGCGCTTTGGTTCGGTGGTTCGCCTGACCATTGATTCTGCAATGCCCGACGATATCAAGAAGCTTCTCGCGGAAAATCTGAATCTGGAAGAGGACGATATTTACACCATGCGCCCGCCTCTGGGCATGAGCGATCTGATCCAGTTGTATGCACTCGATCGCCCAGATCTTAAGGATCCGCCTTTTATCCCTTTCGTGTCCCCTGCGGCGGATGGAACCAATGGAGATATTTTTGCCGCCATCCGCAACCAGGACATTTTGTTGCATCATCCCTATGACTCGTTCACTCCCGTCATAGAGCTCCTGCAGGCCGCGGCGCGCGATCCGGACGTGCTTGCGATAAAACAAACGCTGTATCGCGTTGGACGCAATTCGCCGGTAGTTCAAGCGCTCATGGACGCAGTGCGCAGGGGGAAACAGGTTGCTGTCCTCGTGGAACTCAAGGCCCGCTTTGATGAGGAGAGCAATATTGAATGGGCCAAAGCGCTGGAAAGTGAAGGGGTGCACGTCGTCTATGGGTTGCTGGGACTAAAAACACATTCAAAGACGGCGCTCGTCGTCCGCAAGGAGGGAGACACAATTCGCCGGTACCTGCATCTAGCAACCGGCAATTACAATCCAACGACCGCACAGACATATACAGACCTCGGATTGTTCACCTGCGACGAAGATATGGGAGCGGATGCCACGGATCTTTTCAACTACCTTACGGGCTATTCGGCCAAGAAGGACTATCGAAAATTCCTGGTCGCGCCTATCAATCTTAGGTCAGGCATCGAAACTCTTATCAAGCGCGAAATTGAGCGACAGCAGCAGGGAGAGAAGGCGCATCTCATTTTCAAAGTCAACTCGCTGGTTGACCAGTCGATGATTCGGCTGCTTTATAATGCTTCGCAAGCTGGTGTGCGCGTCGATCTGATTGTGCGCGGAATGTGCTGCCTGCGTCCCGGCGTGCCGGGCTTGAGCGAGAACATCCGCGTGATCAGTATTGTCAGCCGCTTTCTCGAACACAGCCGGATATATTATTTCCACAACGGCGGCACCGAACAGATTTACCTGGGAAGCGCAGATCTGATGCCCCGTAATTTGGATCGGCGCGTCGAGGTCCTATTCCCCGTTGAAAATCCGACGCTGGTCCGCCAAATTGCCGAGCGGGTGCTGGCCGTTTATCTTGCAGACAATGTTAAGGCACGACAAATGCAAGCCAATGGCGCGTATCTGCGCGTGAAATCCCAGGAAGGTGCGGAATCCATGAATAGCCAGTCATGGCTCATCGGCAGGAGGCCGCCCGCTTAGCCCGGAAAACAATGAAATTATGAAACGCCCCCATTGTTTCCCGGGCTAAGGAATTGCCTCGAAACCGCCGCTGAGAATTCCTGCGTATTGATTTCGAAATTCCTCCAGAGGGAATCCATTTGGAAGGGAGTCCATGTATTTGAGGCTGTTTACAGCGCAAAGAATGCGTTGTTCAGAGCCCCAGTCACTCCACAACAGGTCCTTCATGGATAGCGCAAACAACTGATTGCGCGAATAAATATCAAAGCTTTCAAATAGATCTTTTGATAGATTCACGGGCTGCATCCCCCGGTATATCGCCTCAACCGCCGAAGACTCTCCTGAGGTATTCAAAACTCTAAAGATCTTTTGAAAAGAGCGATGCAGCTTTGGAGCGGAAAGGCTAACCAGCTGCAGGAAAACCTCAGGCTTAAACACCATGGCCATGGTATTCCACAAAGCTCCCAATGAAATAGCCTGCGCTGCCCTGAGCAGATCCGGCTTCTCTATGAAAGCCTTGACTCTCTTTACGGGTGATTCTGAATCCAAATACTGGTTTTCAGGAAGAATGTAACCATACTCTGGTTCTGCCTCTGTCGGTTCAACTCCAAGAAACACGATCTTGGATGGATATCTCTCAACTTCCTCAAAAGCTTGTTGTACATAGGCCGCAAAGAGGTCTTCCTGCAGAATAAAGTGATCGGAAGGAAAGACAGCGACCGTCGAGTTCGGATAGCGCAGGAGCAAGTGTGTAAGCGGAAGAAGCAGTCCGGGTCCGGTTTCCCTGTTGATCGGCTGCACAACAACAGTATGCGGGATTCTGGCGCTCAATTGGCTGCGGACTTCAGGATGTCTGATATGATCCTGAGCAACGACTGTATATAGACATTCCGGAGAAATTAATTGCTCCGCACGATCGAATGTGTGCTCCAGCATTGAACGATTCCCCGTGAAACTCACATACTGCTTGGGGAGCTCAAATCCCAGAAGCCTGCTTACAAATGGCCGGAGGCGTTTACCGTCTCCACCGGCTAAAACAACACCGCAGCGGTGCGGTTTACAACCTGAAGTTGTCATGGCTGAAATCCAATGTCCAAAGTCTCATCATGGAATGCACCTGAAATCTTTTAGTAAGCTCCCCAATAGGCTTCGTAATACCTGTTTCGATAGAAGTTTGGTCTTCTTCCATATATGGCGGTAGACAAGAGACCGGATTCTGGCAATCGCCGCTTTGTAGCCCCCTAAAATGGCATTCCTGGTGGCTGCGGTCTCAGTGGATGCATGATCGGCTTGTCTAGGAGTGAAATTCCAGGAGACTCTCCCGAAGTCGCGTGTTGTGGGCAACAATCCGTATCGGCCAAAATATTTTCGTATCCGACCTTAGCCTGTTGTTCTGCTCCAGCAGGGACATCGGTATGTGATGTAACAGTCTCTCCTAGTTCTTCGACGAAACCACAATTGTCCGCTTGTGCGACATACTCACGGGTCTTTATCTCCTGTCCTTGAATCGTGATGTAAGTGGACAGAGTATTGGTCCACGCGCCTGCATTGCAGTAGATAATACCATGTTGCATCAGCGTTGCCGCTTCATGGGTATGACCGCAATAAATCCGCGTGGCACCTCGCGCGCGGGCATAAGCAATCGCACCCTCGGCCACCTTTGGAGTCAATCGCTGCCAGCGCGTATTCAGTTTGTCGAGCATCCGCGCAATAAATCGTCCTTTGTGACTGAGCTTCTGTATGAACAGATACAAATGACTTGCCAGGCCCGCCATCAGCAGATTGTTTTTAATGATAAAGTTGTCGAACTGATGGCCGTGGACGGCAATGTGTCTCTCGCCGTCCGATTCCCATACAAATTCCCGGTAAGCCGGAATTCCGACCAAATGCGACAGGACCTCCACAAGTCCATAATCATGATTGCCTTCCACCCAGATTACTTCCGTATCCCGTTTGGGGTTGGAAAGCTTGCGAATGTAGGAAAGAAATTGCCAGTGCTCCTTTTTCAGGCGGCGGAAATTAAGGTCACAAAAAATGTCACCAAGAAGAATGAGCCGTCTGAAACGAATCGATCGCAGGAGTTCAAGCGCTTCGCTTGCCCTGGAAACCTCCGATCCGAGATGCAGATCGGATAGGATCACCACATCGTACGCCGCAATTTCCACAGCAATTATTATTGCAGACCATTGTTGTAATCAGATTAAGAGATGGTAAAGCTTCAGCAAATCATACCGGCGGTGCAATTCGATATCCGATTCGCCGCACACGTTTTATTTGTCAGGTCTAATCCTCCGATTGCTCGCGCTCTCGCCATTATTTCATTACACAAACCACGCAAGGATAAATTAACCAACTCTTCATGATTGCCTAACTTTCACCGCGTAAATTCAAACTTGAGAATTCACATTATCTCGGGCGAGTTTACGGAGAGGAGGACCGCAATGGAAGAACGTATCAGCGCTTCACCCTGGAATTACGAACGGTTTATGGAGATCCAGAAGCCATTCCAAGAAAAAATACCTTCAATATTGAAAGGAATGATGGGGAGACTCATCAATATGCCGGGAATTGAGGAGCTTTGCCGGCAAGCTTATTCCCAGCCCGACTCGGTACCGTTCTGGGATTGCCTTCTCCGTTCCCTTGGTATCACATATGGGGTCAGCAACGAGGATTTTAATCGAATACCCCGGCGCGGCCCCCTTGTGGTTGTTGCGAATCATCCGTTTGGTGCCGTTGAGGGACTGGTGCTGGGATCCGTGCTTCGTTCTGTGCGAGCGGATACAAAAATATTGGCCAACTCCATCCTGCAGCCGATTGCTGAACTTCAGGATCTTTTCATCTGCGTGGATGCCTTTGGAGAACCGGGCGCCGCGCATTATAACTTCCAGCCACTGAGAACCGCATTCCGCTGGCTGGAGAATGGTGGTGTTCTTGCGGCATTTCCGGCAGGAGAGGTGACTCATCTTCGGCTGAGTCGTGCGGAAATCACAGATCCAAACTGGAAGAATACCGCAACGCGAATGGCTCGCAGACTGAAACTGCCCGTATTGCCGGTCTATTTTTGTGGAATCAACAGCCTGATGTTCCAAATGATGGGCTTGGTTCATCCCAAAGTGCGCACCGCCCTGCTTGCGCGCGAAATGCTGAATAAGCGCAACAGTACAATCGAGGTGCGCATCGGAAAACTGATCCCTCCGGAGCGCCTTAAAGAGTTCGGATCTGACGGTGAGGCAACACAATACCTTAGAGAGAAAACCTATTTACTGAAACACAGGGGCCTTGTCGTGCAGGCACCTGCTAAAAAGACTGCAATTTCGGGAATAAATTCAAAAAATACATCCCCGATTGCACCTCCGGAGAATCCGGAAATCCTGGAAGAAGAAATTCTGAATTTGGGAAGCCAGAACATCCTGATTGATCAAGGCAACCTGATGGCAGTGCATGCCAGCGCATGGGAAATCCCTGGAACGCTTCGCGAAATCGGCCGGCAGCGGGAAATTGCATTTCGCTCCGTGGGAGAAGGATCCGGAAAATCACTCGATCTGGACCTGTACGACGAGTATTACCGGCACATATTTCTCTGGGACAAAACAAGAAAGCAGATTGGTGGAGCCTATCGAATCGGGTGCACCGACCACATTCTGGGGAGATTGGGAGTTGAGGGATTATACGTCAATTCCCTTTTCCGGTTGCGTCGGTCCTTCTTCAATAAGCTCGGACCTGCATTAGAATTGGGGCGTTCGTTCATACGTCTTGAAAACCAGCGCGACAACCGGTCCCTGCCCCTGCTATGGATGGGAATTGCCCGATTTGTGGCGAAACACCCAAAGTACCGATATCTCTATGGTCCGGTCAGCATCAGCGGAAATTATCGCTCCATTTCGCGTCAGCTCATTGCCCGGTTTCTTCGAACCAATCATCTCGGCGCTATTGCCCCTTTCGAAGTAACCCCAGTAAGTCCTCCATCGTTCAGTGGCGCCGAGGCACGCGCAGCCCGGGCATTTTGCAAGAAAGCCCAAAGTCTGGACGACCTGTCCGCTCTAATTTCCGATATTGAGCCCGATTCAAAAGGTGTTCCTGTGTTATTGCGCCACTACATTCGGCTGGGGGCAAAGGTCCTGTCCTTCAATATCGATGCAGATTTTGGAAACTGCCTGGATGCCCTGATCCTTGTAGACCTTGCCAGGGTGGATGGAAAAATCCTGGAACGCTTGATGGGAAAATCTGCTTCGATCCACTTCCGCCTGTGGCATGATGCGCAAAGGGTGGAATGCACCCGTGCAGCAAGTTGAACCCGTCTCCCGGGCAATGAGCTGAGGTCGGGCAGCAATCCGAATCATATATTTCAGTTAAGAAATTCGTCCCTTCCAGCAGGTCCGTGTTTCGGGAGTGTGATTCCAGGTCACATTTCCGGATAGTAACTTCCCATCCAAGTGGCGACCGATAAGGCGTTTTTCATCATCTTGCTAAAAGTCAATTCTTACATTGATCATGAGCGAGCTGAAAATATACAACGGCGGAAAGCTCTTTCAGGAATCATGAGAATTATTGCAACCGTTCCTGTGGCATGCCTTTCTATCACTCTATCATTGTGAGAAATCTGCAAGGAGGCTCCCAAGGCGGCATAGAGGGAATCGTCGGATTGGCAAGTTTCGGGACATCCCACCACGTGCATTGCTTTAGCTGCGCAAAGCAATGCACAAAGGCTGTTGAAGCGGAGACGAATAACTGGAACGGAAAAGTTCGACGATACGGTCGGACCCGTTCCGGTCAAGGCGGGAGTATGCATTCCAGGCAATGCGACAAAACTCTCCAGTTGCAAGCAACTCTTCGAACCGGCGACCAAATGTGGCCGGATCGCCGACATCCAGCGCTGCGCCGTGGGAGAGAAGCCAATCGCGATTGGAATGCTCCTGGCCGCCCACCGGGGGCGCAAGCAGCAGCGGCAATCCGAGCGCCGCATAAAATACCAGTTCACTGGGTTTCGTCCAGAGCAGATCGGTTTCGACCAGACACTCTTCAAAGCGCCGGAAGTAGTCTTCCCAGTCGGTTGCATGCAGGATTTCGATCCCATTGCCAATGCGGAACGCCAGCCCGGCTGATTGGACCATCTCAAGAAGTATGCCTGCAACATCAGGACGCAATCCTGCAACAAGAGTCAAGCTTATTTTCCCTGATGCGACCTGTCCCCGCAGAGACTTGATAAGCTGGCCTACCTGCGCTGTCTGCGCTCCTGCTCCGCCGATCGCAATGGTCATTGAAATTGGCTGTAAAGGCGAGTGAGCGGCTGGACGCTGGATGAGATCCACGATGCATTCAGGCGCTCGCTTGTGGAATGCAGATGCGGGATCGAGCCGATGCAGCCGACGCGCCAATGCGGATCGGGCTTGCGCAATCAGCTTTGCAGGCAGCGGAAAGCCAGTGACGTGTATTCTATGATCAGGCACACCAAAGGAGCGCAACCGCTCTGCGGCCCGCTTTACAGGCGCTAGGTAGTTAATGGAGACCTTCGTGGCATTTACCGGCGCCCAGGCACGATTCAGGTCCGTATCGGTAGCAAGACAAAACACCCGGGCACAGGATGCATGACTGGCAGCGAGAGCAACTACTGGATATGTGGCAAGGATTGGCCGTTCAGCGCTAGATGCCATTGCTCGGAAATGCTGTCCCATGACGGTGCTGGTCATGCCGTCCGCGAGACGGGTAAATAAGTTCGGCGCCTCCTTTATCGCGGGTGCATGAAGAGGCGCAATTTCAGTGATTTTATCCAGCATTTGCCGGGCAACCCTGCCAGCTAGGGGCAATTCGCAAGCTCGCGAGAGCGCATTATAAAACTTGCGTGCCGCTCGCCATACCCCCGTCTCGATAGGACCCGCAACTGGTGGCATATCCATGCGAGTTATTTCTGTACCGAATAACTCGGCGAGAGTGTGAGCCGCACGGAGATGACCATAGCCCATTTCGACCGCCACAATCATCGGACATGAACTCTGTAAGGGATGTGCCATTTGCTCGATCGATCTCCCTGCCTGCTGCATGATAAAGCGCTAGATAATAACTCAGACATGGATTCCCGGCCAGGAGGATATTGATCGTGGCGAGACTGCCTGGTTTTGCGGAATTCATATCATCGGCGGGCAGGTAATTCGGGCAGACAGGGGCAAACGGCATCCCACCTGCACGAGTCCCATGATTTACTCGGACGGGCAATCTTCAAATCGCTCTCAACAAAGCCCCATTCCAGGGCGTTCCATCATCGGCGAATGCCGCCGATTATTCTGAATGGATCCAATGTACCGGGCCAGGCGATTATGACGGGAACGTCCTAAGCGACGGTCAATCATATAACTCTCCTGGCGCTCCTCTGATGCTGATTTTGCGATCTGCCTTGAAACCTCGAAACCGCAAATATCCAATGCCGTTATTGTTGCCATCAGAATCTTTATAATATGTTCACATATTCCTAAAATCTGAAAGATACCATTCAGTGCACGAATCCTATCGGAGGATTCGCTTTCAATGGGCAAAGAGCCGACTTATTCATATCGATGCCTATAGTAAACAAGGAGGTCCTATGGCTAAAATGCGGGCAGGAATTGAAATACCAATTATTCCAGAAGATTTCGTCGCTTCCGAGGAGGAGTTATCTCCGGACATGCTGGAATCTTTTCTGCAATGGGTTGATCACTGCATTCAGGACGGAATGGATCCTGAGGATTTGACCATCCCAGAAACCGTCTTCAGTTTGCTTCCTAAAAGATAATGGATCTCTCAGGAACGCAAAATATTCTGGGAGGGGGATTAAGGATCCCGAATATGCTCGCGGTTTGGCATATGCATAAAGCTCCTGAAGGCTGCCGCTGTGAAGTGTCGTGGATCCTTTAATACTGAAAGCTATCAAATTTCACAATTAGTTCACTATTTCTTAACTGCGGCTTCAAATCGGCCTGTTAGGATTCATTCCACGCAGAAGCCCCTCCTTTCTGGTGGCCGGGGCAACCCCAATTTTCTAGCCCCGGCCGTCTTTTCATGGGGGACTATTCCCAATAACAATTACCGCAAAAGAAAGTGGATTAGCGATGATTGGAATTTCATCTTCTAAATCGTTCATATTGGATACAAATGTCATTTTGCAGGATCCGCTTCCATCAATTTCAGGAAAATGACATCGTGATACCTTTGGCAGTTATTGAAGAAATTGACCATTTTAAGAGGGGAAGTCAGGTAACTAATTTGAATGCACGGGAATTCGCGCGGACGCTCGATTCGCTTACAGGCAATAGCATATTTAATGGTGGGGTATCCCTAGGTCCCGACAAAGGCAAGGTTCAAGTCGTCATCTTTTTTTTGAAGCCGCCGCTGAAGCTTTCGCATGCAGAGCACAAGTAAAATAAAGGAGCGGCGCTCGCACGATCGTCTGTCCGGAAAACGGAGGGTTCATTTGAAGGCTTTCCGTGACGGCATTCGGATTACGCTGCGCAACTCCGGAAAACCGTCCATAGCATTTCTTTAGCCGTTCACTCTATAGATATTCCGCAAAAGTAATTCTCCGGATTCAAAGGTTCATCGAAGACTCATAAGACTTTCACAATGTCTTAACCGGGCTGGTCTAAACTGTTTATGAGGCATAAAGGAATGGATCCTACTATTATCCTGGAAGACATTGTTTTTAAATTGCACAAAAAGGGCAAAAAGCCCTATTTGTCGGTCCGTTTGTCTTCACCCTCGATCCTGCAAAAATTCCTGGAGCACGGAAATAAGTTTACAAATGTGATTGAACGGTTGCTTGATCACATATTGGCCATCAGCCATCCGGCGAATTATGTGCGGATTGCTATAAGCGACATAAAAAGAAAAGTGGACCTGGAAGAATTCCTTTCTTTTTCTCCACGATGTTGGCTCCGCTTGAGTTTTGAAAGCCAGGCGGCAACCGGACTTGAAAGTGGAGCAAAAGAGATACTCGGAGATCTTGGCTATAGTTGTTCCGAATGGGTGGGAGTGGAAGAATCCGAATCCCAGTTGGGGATTTATCGTTTCGGTGCAAAAGACAGCCCTGAACTGGTTCTCTTTTTGCAAAATCATGGGGCTCGTCGCAATTGTGATCTTCTTTTCCCGATTACCGAATCTCCAATATCCTGATACCTACTAATACCTTTGATTCCCGAATACCTCTTCATCCTCTTCTGCGGCAACCCTTCGGCCGCAGCCGCACTGCGCAGCCTGGAAACGCAACAGTACATTGTCCCCGCATTGGACAAAAGCACCTGCCCATCAGCCTGAACATTTGGGCCTTCTTTTCGGGCGGATATTATCTGTGTGTGCTCCAGCAGGATTTTGGAAGACAGCCGACCTGGCGCAGTTCGAGATGAGTGGCTGAATTAGCTGCCGGCTGTAACGATATTTTAACCAAAACTTCATCAGTTCTTAATAATTGTCGCCACCTTTCCAACGGATAATCCCCTCGGGAACCCGATATCTGCGGCTCCGCAGTGGATGGGCGGAGGATTGATGGACAGCCAGATCCTGCTGGTATGTTTCGTTATCGTAATTGCCCTTGGGTTCGACTTCCTGAATGGCTTTCATGATGCGGCAAACTCAATTGCTACTGTTGTGGCGACCCGCGTCCTATCTCCCCTCGCGGCGGTCGTCATGGCTGCTTTCTGGAATTTTGCCGCGGCGTTTTTCTTCGAAACAAAGGTCGCGGCCACTATTGGCAAGGACATCGTAAACCCGCAGTATCTGGATCCTTACATGGTGTTGTTCGGACTGCTCGGAGCCATCATCTGGAACGTGATTACTTGGTATCTTGCTCTTCCATCGAGCTCTTCGCATGCGCTTGTCGGCGGATTTGCGGGAGCCGCCGTGGCCCACGCCGGGTTTGCCGCACTAAAAATTGGCGGTTTGATGAAGGTTATTCCATACATTGTTATTGCCCCGCTGGTGGGAATGATTTTGGGACGCTTGATGATGCTGCTGATGCATTACCTCTTCCGTAATTCCTCGCCACGCAAAGTGGATAAGATATTTCGTAGAGGACAGCTTGTATCGGCATCCATCTTCAGTTTCAGCCATGGCATGAATGACGCCCAGAAAACCATGGGGATTATCGTCGCATTACTCATGTCCGTGAAACTGCTCCCTGGAGCGGAGTCAGGAAAGGTCATTGTTCCCCTCTGGGTGATTTTGTCGTGCCATGGCGCAATTGCCCTGGGAACTTACTCGGGGGGATGGCGCATCGTCAAAACTCTGGCGATGCGTCTGACAAAGCTGCAGCCCGTAGGAGGGTTTTGTGCCGAGACCGGTGGCGGAGTGACCATCATTTTTCTTTCTATGCTCGGCATCCCTCTGAGTACCACCCACACCATCACCGGAGCCATTGTCGGGGTCGGATCCATAAGGCGGGCTTCTGCGGTGCGCTGGGGAATTGCACGGAATATCGTCTGGGCATGGATTCTGACGATTCCATGCTCGGCGGGACTTGCAGCATTGCTGGAGTACGCAATCCGCCCGCTCCTGCGGTAGACCGCGGGTAGGCAAAGGCAGACTGCTTGTCTGCCAGGGAGCCACATCGCTGATGAGAGTGCTACTGGCTATCGACTTCTCGCCTGTTTCCGATCGTACGGTCAAGGCATATGCCGAGCGGGTCTGGCCCTCCGGCACGATTATACGTGTGCTTGGGATCGTGGAGAAGATTCCTCCATCCGCTGCCGAACTTTGGTACGACGCTGCAGGGAGTCTTGAGGCCGTATGGGAGGTACGAAGGGAACGCGCCGAAGAACTTGTTCTTAAGGCGGCCGAGGTGCTGCGGAACAAAGGATTGATAACCGAGACCTCAATACGAACCGGAAGACGCCGGAAGACAATAGCGCTGGAAGCAAAATCTTGGCCCGCCGACATCGTCATAGATGTAGCACGTAGCATGCCAAGCATGCCAAATATAGACGAGGACAAGCACTCTCCCAATTCGTAGCAGGGCAGGTTACTCAAATCTCCTATTACTTTCTTTCCTCTTTTGGCTCTGTCTTTGCTCGGTACTTTCGTAATTGAATGTTGTTAGGATTAACCTAATGCTTTATAGCGCAGAATAGGATAGCCGGTTTTGACCTCATCGATTCAACGCCGTGTTAAAACGCTTTAGTGCTTTGCTTAGAATTGTGTTCAGCACTTTTGGGCGGGCAAATCGGCGTTCCCCCGTTCATCAGGGAGCTGAATGGCAAGATTCAGGCTCATGTTTGAAATGTGCGGGAACGGCCGCCCCGGATCATAGGCAAGTGGAGTTAAGATAGGATAAACGTTTTTATCAAAACGCATAAGCAATGGCGAACTTCCTATCCGGTGTTTTACAGATCGGGGGCCGTCAATCGCAAAATCATCCTCAGATAGCATTCACAAAAATATCACCGAAAACTAACCCAGAAATCACGAATGCGCCATTAAAGTGGCAGTGCCGAGAGAGGAGATGCGTCATTCCGCAATATCCCGGAAAAGACAACATGCTCTCTTGCGCAGACAATCCAATCAAGGAGTGTCGTATGCCTGGAGGCGGGATCGATTTCGCAGAGAGCAAGACAATGAAAGAAAACAAAAGGAAGCTAGTGAAAAAACTTACCAGTCGAAGGAGATTATTGGCGCTGGTCGCATTATTTCTGGGAATAGCCATCGGGTTGGCTCCAGCAGCGGATCGTGGGGAACAGGATCTTAGGGAAAATAGATTCACTATCGCCGTTATCCCCGACACGCAGAACTACGTCGACGATACCAGGCAACAGCCCACAAGCACCAACGATTTCATGGCTGAGACATCATACCTTGCGACGCATAAGAACGATCTGAACCTCGTCTTCGTTACCCACGTGGGAGATGTAGTTCAGCACGGCGACGGAACTAACGGCACGCCGGGCGATAGGAAATGGGGAGCCGGAGCCGAATGGGACCGGGCCCTGGGCGCGATGAAGGTTCTTGCCGATGCGGACATACCCTTTGGCATGTCTCCTGGTAATCATGACTACGACAATTATGCGTATGTTTTGGGAAGCCGCCCACTCACAAGCAAGGCAATGTGGAACAGATATTTCGGTTCCAAGTCATACTTGTTTGCCTTCAAGCCCTGGTATGGCGGGGCATCCGACCAGCTGAACTACGACCCCGGCCTGTCGAGCTTCCAGATCTTCCAGGCAGAAGGTGGAGACTTCCTGCACATCTCTCTTCAAATGGAGCCCAGCGATGCGGTGCTCGCGTGGGCGCAGGCAGTGATCGATGCCCACCAGGGATATGCAACGATTGTCACGACTCATTCCTATATTAGCCCCCCTGCTGCGGGCGACTTGAATCCGCCCATGTCGGAGCCGGAACTGGTCACACTGAATTCTGCTGCATACTTGACAAACGCTCCCGGGGGATGGAACAACGCCCAGCAGCTTTGGGATAAATTCATCAGTAAGAACGACCAGATCTTCATGGTCATCTGCGGTCATGCATGGAATCCCACCGATGCTAACGGAATTTCACAAGGTGAAAACATCCGCGTCGATAAAAACCTCTACGGCAATCCAGTCTATCAGGTGCTCAGCGATTACCAGGGAAACACCGTTGGCATTGACGGAGTTGTGGGAAGTGACCCGGGCGGCCAGGGCTGGATCCGCCTCATGGAGTTCGACACGAAGACCCGCACCATTCACTTCAGAACATATTCTCCTCTCTTGCACAAATCCGCTGGTCTCAAAGGCGAGTCCACCTTTGGGCAACCAGCGGCCTTTTCTGATTTTATAATGCCAATGCCGATTCAGGTTCTCAGCGATCCTCGGGCTAAACTCGACAACGATTCCACGATGCCCTGATCCTTGCAGACCTTGCCAGGGTGGATGGGAAAATCCTGGAGCGCTTGATGGGAAAATCTGCTTCGATCCATTTCCGCCTGTGGCATGATGCGCACAGTGTGGAATGCACCCGTGCAGCCAGTTGAACCCGTCTCCTGGGCAAAAGTCGCAGGTCGGGTAGCAATCCCGCGCAATAGGCCGCGTTAACGAAGCATTTGAAGCCCTGACCACAAACGTGTGTGTATTGTCGGCAAAGCTGGCCTGCCTCGAATTCTATGTTATTTTTATCGCGACCCGACCCATTGCTAAAGACCTTTGAATTCCTGGAGAATTTTCAGCTGATTGTCCATGTCCCGATGAACAAAGAATTCACTCGGAAGAAGAATCTGCAGTCCCCGCAAATAGGGCAAAAGCAATGTGAGTCAAGCACCACCATATCCGGCCGATGAATTTGCAAAGCGCCCTGTCAAATCGACGGGATCAGGGGCTATGGGAAAGTCATTGGATGTCGCTGGATCGGGAACCTGTGAGGACGTCGGCTCCGCTAAATCGAACTCCGCGATGCTTCCCTTGGGAAACATCAGCAGCCTGCGGCCGTCTGGGGCAAAGAGGAACGGCGGCCGCTTGGGGATCCGCTCGAGAGAGTGGTGAGGGATCGCACACCACTCGACGGTCTCTCCTGAAGAACGAATCACTGCCGCTCGTTCGCGGTTGCCCGCGACGACGAGGGAGCCGTCGGGAGAGAACTCTGCGGCGGCTGGCCCGACGTGGGATGCGGGGAGCAGTGCAACAGTGCGGAGAGCAGGAACGGCTGCATCCGAGTCGAGATCGAGAGGGGGAGCATGGCCGTGTTGCTGATCGTTCTCGAGTCGCTCCAGGTCCCAAAATTCCAGGGAGGAGACGGACGCGGTCACGAACCGGCGGCAATCGGGTGACCAGAGCGGAACGCGTGGGCTGGCCCGCTTTTTTCCCTGCCGGATATGCGCGCTGATGGTCCCATTAGCGGTATCAATAACGAGGATTTCGCCATTCGGGAACGAAGCTGCGGCGCGCGCGGCATTGGGGCATATGGCAACGGAAGCCGGCTGGCCCTGCTTCGGCCGAATCCGGGCGACCTCGCGCCACCCGTCCACCGCAGTGATCACAATCTCCTTCCTGCGCGACCACCAGACTACCCACGCACCGTCGCGCGAGAAATCGAGGAACTGTTTAAGCTGGGAGGCAAACGGCACGGGCATGACGGATTGCTGCTCGAGATCCCACGCGTGGAGGTCTTTTCTCGAGCGGGACACGAAGACCCGACGGCCATCCGGGGACAGGAACAGCTTCCCCCAATAGCCCGCGATGCTTGCAGTTCTATCCGGATCCGCCGGCCAAGGCGTGGGAAGTGCGCCACGCTCCCGACCCAGATCATGAAGCCACAGCGCGCGATCCTCGGCGGATTCGAGGATGCAGCGCTCACCGGTTCGGGACCAGAGTATGCATCCCGGAACGTCTTCGCGGCCCGGAATGGGAACGACTCGATTCGCGCTGCGTGCCTCACGCACATTGAATTCCCCGGTTTCGTCGGGCTTAGGTGCCGGGTCAGCGTCGTATTCATAGCGCGCGACGCGATCCCCATTGAAGCCGATCAGCACGTGGAAGTTCTTGCCGGTGAAAGGCACGGCGGCACCGCCGCCGTTGCCGGCGAGGATCAGCGTGCCGAAGTTCTGATCCCACGTGTAGACGTAAATATCGCGTGTGCGCAGAACGTTTGGCCGTCCGAGCGATCCAAGCACATCCGTGCGAGTCGCCGCGGCGGGATTGATGTGCCCGACTGTCTTCGTGCCGGCAGTGTGGCTGATCGGTGGGACATAGAGGCATGCCGCCGAGCACACTACGCCGGCAATCGCTGCGCAGAAGCAAACATTTCGCAAAAAAGAATAAAAACGAACCGCGCTTTTGCGCAATCCTCGGAAGAATGCTGCCCTGCGCAAATTCGCCGCCCAGAGGTTCGACCTGTGCTATACGCAACATGCGGATACCAAGACTCCCTGGGTGTGGCTTTTCGGATGAACCTGCACAAGTTAAATAATCCACCGACCGCCATTCGCACGTTTCGAATGCTCGGCAACCTTCAAATATGGAATTTTACTACAAGGTGGCAATATGCAGATAGGAATTGGCCGCGTGTTGGCTTTTTGATACACGTTTATCTTATTGCACCTAACTCCAGTTGCTTTTTAAGTAAAGCTTGATCTTGCACGTAACGTAATGTCCCTTGGATCTTTTGGATGCCGTCGAGAATACCGAGACTTGCTAGAAATCGGGGACGCCCCACCCGTTAACCTATTTTCCCAGACGGCACTGAGGGCAGTTTCCTTGCTCAAAACTGGCAAACGAGGGGGACGTCCCCGATTTCCCCGTGAGCGCAACTACGACGCCCTGGCCGATTTGGACACCCGCTGGCAAGCCCTGCTGCTTGATGCCGAAGACTACCCGCCCTACAAAGGCGAAGGCGGAGCGTGCGAGGACGAGGATTAGCCCAGTGTGGATGCACCGTGGGTGTACACCCGTTCCGCCGTCCGCACCCGATGGCGGACTGCAGGATTGGCAGCCATAGAAGTACTCCAGCCTACTGTCCGTTAGGCTCTCTTTCAAGTTGCTCGACACGCTGCATACCGTTTGGAGTCACATAATACCACAGGTCATCGAGACGCTCACGAGAGAAGGCGACTGGCTGAGAGTGAGGCGGCTGTGCTGATAACAAGTATGCTTTTGCGTAGCCCTCACGAATTGCCCATTCTAGTCCTTTAGCCACATCCGAGCGGGCAGCCTTTATCCCTCGCTGGCTTGCCCACGGCAGCACTTGTTCAAGGACACACTCGAAACTCTCATAGCCGTTCGCCATAGCCTCGAGCACCAAGTCGTGCAACGCTTGAGTGGCGTCGGTCATAGCTCGCCTCCATCAGGCCCTTTGAGCGGCCCTGGCCATACACGCTGATGCACGACTCTGCCCCCGACCGTTATTATCGGTGTATCTAAATCCTTGGATAAGTTTCTCAAAAAGCTCATTTTCCTGCGCTGTAATCGACCCAATATATGTTCTTATGCCGATTATTGTAATGGTCCCAACTATTATTATGGCGGTAATTTCTGGGTGGATGAGTTCGTTTTTGGTTATTGGGGGTGGGATGATCCTTTGTATCATGGAGATGGTTGGTCCTACGTATACGGATTTGGCCCTGTCGAATACACTGTCTATTATGAAAATCAGGTTGGGTCTGATGCCAAAGGTCTTGGGACACCACCTGCAAAACCCGCAAATGTAACAAGTATCCCTCTAGATGGTGAAGGTACCGCAAGTTGGCATTCCACTGGACAGTACGGCCACGGGGGAGGTTACTTTAAATCGCGACTAAATCCTACTTCGACGAGCTTCACTAACCCGGATTATTCATGAAGGTCATGAATGGGACTTATGGTCGCCTGCCTGGAAGAGATCGCTTTTCAATTCGGATGGATTACGGCCACTGAAGTAGCCGAAGTCGCAAAGTATTTGGAGAAGAACGATTATGGCCGATATCTGTTAAGAGTGCTCCAGCAGAAATCCACGGCCCAAGACGGGATAAGGGAGCGGAGTTCACGGCAACAAATGGCCACTGGTTAAACGCTTCGTGCCAGATTCCCCGCCAGGGCGCTCAAACGTCAACAGATTTTCTCTTGAAGAGATCCAGCTTCGGGAACTGAGAGGATCTCCTCAGTTCCCGATACTTTGAGCGGGATGAAAGTTATTTTTCAAATCTTCCCACGGCAAAACTGCCGTCGTAATTGACAACCGCCCACGCGGTTTTAGTGTTTGGATCGATGCCATAGGAACCCAATCCATATTCTGGTTTCCATGGCCCATTATAAAATCTTGAAGAAATCTGACCGTTATTCAAGCTAACCGCATTCACCCAGTTACCCTTGTCATCCTGCGCAGCGATTCCAAAGTCTGTTCTGCCAAAGAATGGAGCTGCCCCATCGAAACTCATGGAGAGAGGGTAGGGCTCCGTCGTCAAGCCCAAACCGGTCATACCCCATAGCGTGAGAAAATCGCTCACCGGAGCAAATGTGGCTTTTCTGCGACAGATGATAGGCCAGATATTGCGCCAAGTATTCACATCCGTCCATCCGGTATTCACGGCTTTTGTCAAAGGACGCTTGATATAGTCGAACGCATTACTGGTGTTTGTTCCGCCAAGAATTCGCGCAGTTGTAGTTTGGAAACTGTCGACCACAGTTGAATAGGACGTGCCTTGCGGCACGAGAAATTCCTGTCCATTAAGGCTGTACCCCCATACCTCTTTCAGGACAAAATTGAACTTGGGGGTAACATTTACCGGAAAGCCGGGACCCGGATAATCGTTCCCGGAGAGCCACCCACCATGGTCATCCGAATAGAACTCTACGGTCACGCGCGGACCATCGATTGTAAAGATGTAGTAGCCCACTGTGTAGAGTTCCTGCGACAGCGAGAGCTCAGCTCGTTTCTGTCCAAACCAATTGGGATCGTTCGGATCTCTGGGCGTGTAGAATTTGTCGCTGTCTGATGAACAGATGAGTTCCTGTACTCTGGATATTCCATCAGGGCTTGTAATCAGCGAACGTTGATGCATGTGATCGTGGCCGCTTATGTAATAGCCGACCCCGTTCTTCATTAGGCTGGCGCAGAAAGCGTTCTGCATCCCGGGATTGGCATTGGTGTAACCATTGAAGATGGTGTCTTGATGATCTTGTCCCATCAAGTTCTGGTGTGAAAATACAATCGCGTGCTCGGTGCCGCGGGTATCTTTATTGAGCCGGTCGTCGATCCAGGACTGTTGCTCGGTAACGGAGTGACCATAGGGATATCCAGCCGCATCAATTCTGACGTTCGGTGTAGCCCAATCGTCGATGACAACAAAGCGCACCTTGCCTCCTGGATTTCCAAAATCGAAGGAATAACTCATGCCCTTGAGATCCGGTATATCCGGGCTCTTGAAATTTGTGGCTCCGAATGTGTTATTGAGGCCCTGAGTTTGAGGGAAATTATTCTGAAACGCGGCAATTGCATAACCGTTGAATTTCCCGAGATCGGCTGCATAGGTTTCGTGGTTGCCGCGCATCGGGAAAAAACCGATTCCGGCATCATACAATGCCTGCGCAGCCAGGGCACGAGTCGCTATCGCAGCGTCTTCACCTTTTTCAGTTAAATCACCAACCTGGATCACAAACTTGACCCCGTGATCGATAAACTGTTGATTAAGTTGATTGATAACCGAAACCGCACATCCGTTGGGGTTCTGATTTGCAGGGTCAGAGGCAAGCGTAATCCACTGGGTATCCCCCATGACCCCGAATTTCCAAATGGATGTCGAGGATCCGGCGGATGCAGCTTGAGCGACACGCGGCATCTCGAGGTTTGCCAAGGCAAGTGCCGTCAATCCGGCGCCGCCAGTTTTTAAAAAGCTTCTTCTATCCATTTATATCTCCTCTCCCAAGTAAGTGATCTTCCCGTGATCGTCTTCGTTGTTGGCAGTACTTGTCTCTCGCAATAAACACAATCATCTGCGTCGGTGACGGTTGATTTTTGCATCGGTTTGTTAGTTCTTGATGAGCAGGTTGAAAAGATTCGATGAATATTTGGCCTTAGCCCGGATTATTCATGAAGCATGCTGAAAATAGCACACGAACAGATTTTTAGTTCAAAAGCTATAAAGGAATCGTGATTGGAGTCAGATAATTGGTTGCAGCGCATCCGGAGGAGCTATTGTACGGCTGCAAAGCGATTATTCGGACAAGATCGGTGATGCACGACTCTGCCCCCGACCGTTATTATCGGTGTATCTAAATCCTTGGATAAGTTTCTCAAAAAGCTCATTTTCCTGCGCTGTAATCGACCCAATATATGTTCTTATGCCGATTTGAAAACAAGTCCGAGATCTATTTGGTTTTCGACGGACGGATAAAACCAACCTCTCCTGATATGCCTTATCATATGCATCAGCAGCACAAGAGAAAGCAGCTAATATAGCTGGCTTCCCTCCCAGCAATGCTGGTTTGTTTTCCGTAACTTGGCCTCCTGCGGTTAGCGTCTTCATATCTTCTTCCGCAGTTGACGAATCAGTATAGGAAGCATCTACCCAAAGCTTTGTGCTATCGCTGAGGTCAATTCCAATACCATGATCCGGATTGGGTGGCATCGTTCGCTCATATTTCAGGTGTGGCGGCAACTCGACTTCAAATTCATAAACTCTATTTTTGTACTGTGGATGCGTTGACGAATCGAAAACAGTTTGGCTGCATATTACAGCAGACGTTAAATATGCAATTCCAAACAGACTCCTAAAGCTTGCCATTAGAATGAAGCTCCACATTCACTTGCCCACTTTCCGATATTTGAAATTCTGTTGAACAGCATTCCCCTCTTGGAATCCATGCTGAAATAATTCGGGTTTTTGGAGTTATAACCCTCTTTTTTTAATCCTCTAAAAAAGTAAGGGATGGTCTGTGATCCTCTGATGAAGGGACCTACGCGATTGACGAAATAGGTATTCCCAGCGGCTATGGAAGGAAACCCGAGATTGTTCCTACCACCTTTGGTTAGTCCTTTCACAGTCATGTAATTGTCAAATTCCAGCTCGTGGAGGAAATCCTGATTCATCGTACGATCCGGATGCGTCATATCCACTGTCTTTAGGAGCAACCTCGTCGTACTATCGATGAAATAATCGGTCTTGCAGAGCTCCGTCAGCGCACCTACGGGGTCAAATGACTTGGGGAAGTTCCGCTGAACTCTAACGTCGTAGGCCGTATAATCCTGAATTTTGACGGTTCCCACCAGCGAGACGTCCGTCAATGAGTCGGAAAGGGCCGCCAGCAGGTTCAAATGCGGAAACGAGAGAATCCCCAGATTAATCGTGTTATGGAGAGAAATGGGGTGGCTGTCTCCACCGGGCTCTTGCACCTGGCCGCCGAAGCGCGTGACCACCAGCGATCGTGTCCCTGTCAGCAGATTGGCATCTAGTCGGAATTTGTCGCTCTCCAGAGCGCGAACAGATGCCGTCCCCTTGACCTCTTTTCCAGCCCAGTAGTAAGTAATTGTTCCCATCGCGGTCAAATCATGAATCCCCTGCAAGAGCGCGGTTCCCCCGGCGGAATTCAGTGCGTTGGTCAAAATGGTTGAGGCCGTCGGCTCCTGACCATACAAATTAGCTGTACACAACAACAGAAAGACAATCACGTGGCGCGACATAGAGATCCTCCACAATATGCCAAAACGCATAACACCCTTTAGGAACGACTCGATCAGACCATTTCCCTTCCGACCTGTTTGCATTTTTCTTTGGTTTTGTCTCGCGAAGTTTTTCTACCACAACAACGTGAAGACTTGATTACGACATAAGAATGTTATTGTTAAGAACTTTTGTCGACTTGAAGGCTTGCGCCTTTATTGCGGGCTCATTTTACAGCGTATCCTATGGCTGACTTCGCTTTGGGGCCACACTTCTTCCTTCCTATTGCAGGACGGGTCGGCCGCTCCCCTCATCAAAAAGCAACTGCGTCGCAGTCCGGTATGGCTGAGGCAATGGATTGAGCTTTTGTGGAGAGGCTCAAGTTGGCCGCCGGCTTGGCTTTTTGATACACGTTTATTGCATCTAACTCCGGTTGCTTTTTAAGTATAGCTTGATCTTGCACGTAATGACCATTAGAACTCCCAGGAGTCGGACCAGGAAACCGCCCGCCTGGAGGCTTCGGCGAGGAGACCCGATACCAACACGCTCAGCTTCTCCAACTTTATGAAATCATCGCGAAATCTTTTTGGATCTGTCATTAAATCCTAATACTTGCATGCAATATTGCTAAAGCATGCGCGGGTGTTTTGCCGGAGAAGGAATCAAAGCAAAACGCATTATCCGCAAATATCAAGTTTTTTAACCGAGGCGTATTTTAATCAGTGGCAAATACATGATTAACTTTTTTCCTGAAGAGCTTTTCCTATTCCTTTTAACCCTGGAACAAAAGCGCTGCCAGCGTTCGGAAATCCGATTTGCACTGGCTCTGTTCGACGTGGCGCACCTGGAAGACTGGGCGCCTTTCTGTGACGAACTATGCTCGAAACTGCGTGAGACGGACATCGCGGGCTGGTATAGCCAGAGCAATATTATTGGAACTATCTTCACTAGCTTGAATGGCGCCCCGGCACTGGCAATTCGCGCCAAGCTTGAGTCGAAGATCGGGGAACTAGCTCATGGCAAAATCCCGTTTGGGCTATACATCTTTCCGGAAGACATCAAACAGGAACTGTACCCGGACATCTTCACATCCAAAAGCAATAGCCTTTCCGCACTATCAAGCGCGCCATTGACGTCGCCGGTAGCCTGACGGCGCTGATAATGCTTTTGCCGTTATTGCTTGCGACAGCCCGGGCCATCCATATCATTACTCCTGGCAAGGCGCTTTTCATTAAGGGTGTTCGCAGCTTCTCGGGATTGGATTCGACTTCCTGAAATACCGTATCATGCATATGGGCAACAACCTCTTCCAGGATCTTTTCTCCGCAGAACTGATTCAGCGCCACTTCAATTGGAGTGGTTGCATTAAGGATAGGCTGAATACTCCTGTTTAAATAAAGGATTATCAAATGATCTGACACACTGATATCTGCAGCGTTTTTGAACATGCGCATGAAACTATGTAGTTCCGGTGGAACTTCGTCCTTAGTGACCCCCCAGTTCCATGGCTCCTGCAGTGCCAGTCCGCATTATTCAGTGCGCCCCAATGGCCCAGATCACCGGTGGGTGAAAGTCCCACCCTGACTGAAGTTGGCAAGTCTGGTAACCGACAAGCGACTTGGCTTGGTAACGGGCCAGGTCGGAGCCTTGTGACAAAGGCCATCTTGGGTGGCTGAGCAACCCTACAGGTCGTAACGTGAGTGAAGCCTGAGCAGGCAGATCAGGAAACCGGAGTGGGGGTTCGCGTTCATTTTACGGGCGAGACGAACAAGTGGGTCACGTACTTCTGGGGTTACCGGAATCACACCGTTTTCGATGCTGAATCAGAATTGACTCTCTGGGAAGAAACACATCCTGCAAATGTCAGCGAAGTAAAACGTGCGATCCCTATGTTGCAGGCCGTCAAACAATCGGACATTCCTATTGATTATGTGGCTGCCGACAGCGAATACGACGTGGGAGCCATGTCTATTGTGCTGCTAATCTGCCCATGGCTCACAGAGGGACCTGCAAATCGAGTGGGCGTACCTATCGGCAATACGGATGTGCCCTCCACTGGCTAAAAAAATACCAGCACCAATATCTCCTTTGTCCTATTGGGTATTCCGAGTATTTGGAACAAAAGGGATGCAACGTTTTGATCCGATTAACGCCGAGTCTTCGCACCCAGATTCCCTATGGCACCCAGCTGTTTGGCGAAATCTATAACAAGCGCACGGCCATCGAACGATCATATTCACGGCTATTGACTGTTACGATGCAACACCCGACGGTACGCGGACTGACAGCGAACAAGAATCACTGTACCATCGCGCATATCGCAACCCTGCTGGTCGCCTTGACTGCTGCTTGAATGGGAGAAAAAGATGAGATTCGTTGGATTAAATCATTCGTGCCCAATTTTCTTAAAACCTAATTTTGTGAAGCCCTAGAACTAATTTGTGCAATTGGTGGCGTTTTTTGTATAGCAAGCAGCGTTAGACAACAAAGAGGCCATTTCATCATAATTTCACGGAAAAACTATTGAACTATAGCATTCACGGAATATTATGACTTTTTTTATCGACACTCCAATCACGGGCTTGTCGGGATTTCTTAAAACTCTTTACACTTCTTCATGGATCTCGGGAGGAGGCTCATGTCGGAAACCAGCTGGATGCGCTGCACAAGGGAGCAGTCAGAGAATATGTCTCCCAGCTCAAGGGCGATTCGCCTCAACCGATATGGAATCCTTCCTGCTTCTCAGCATTAGCATTGGTTTCGGAAATGCAGAAGCAAAGCCTTCCTGCGGGTTACTGAGAATACCCCCGGGAAAAGGAAGTGAGGCTTGCAAGGGAGTGGACCAAGGAGTCCTCGAAAATGCCCGGAAACGGGGGATAGCAGGTGTGGCCAGTCTCAGAGATTGCGCAAGAGGGATGTGATTTCAGGGCTGCTTGCGATACCAGGGACGAGAGAAAAAAACATGCAGAACGATGGCAATTCTCGCGCCAACAAATCTTTGAATTAATCCGGATGAAGCTGTATTTCAAGCATTGGTAGAGCGATGAAAATTGGAATCTCAGTACTTACAGCCGGCCGGAATGCTGGAGGGCCGGAGACATACGAAGTTGAGCTGATTCGCAATCTTGCCCGCTTGGACCGGAATAATCAATATTATATTTATTGCACAGACGAATCCGCTGCCCAGGCAATCGACGTGCGGCAAGAGAATTTCTGCTATCGTCTCTTGCGTCCTTCCTCTCGCTGGTTGAGTGTGTTATTGAGCCTTCCTGTTCTCATGAGGAAGGATCAGGTTGACCTGCTGCACGCTACCTTCACTCCACCACCATTCTTCTTCAAGCCGCTGGTGTACACGGTGCATTGTGTCAGCAGCTTTGTCCGTCCAGAATTCTATCCGGTTGCCGTGCGGTGGCGATTGAATAAACTCCTAAGGATTGGAATTGAAAAGGCTAAACATATCATTTGCGTTTCCGCGGCGACGCAGGTGCATCTTCAGAAATTGTTTCGAGTTCCTGTTAACCGTACAACAGTTGTGTACCATGGAGTAAGGCCCATTTTCGCGCCCATCCCACACCAGAAAGCGTCCCAATCTGTTGCCGACAAATGGAATATCAGAAATCCATATTTCCTCTATGTTGGGAAATTGGAAACCAGAAAAAATGTCGGTCGGATTCTTCAAGCCTATGCCCGCTATCGAGCAATGAGCGGAGGGCAGGAGAAACTGGTGCTCGTGGGAAGAAGATCTGCTTCCTTTCCAAATATTGACAAGGTAATTCTTGCCTTGGGAATTGGAGAGCAGGTAGTGTTTCCCGGATATGTTCCAATCGAGGATTTACCCCTGTTGTACGGAGCGGCGAAGATGTTTGTCTTTCCCTCCTGCTGGGAAGGCTTCGGGATACCAATTCTGGAGGCAATGGCTTGCGGTGCTCCAGTATTGACTTCAAACACAACCAGCATGCCGGAAGTCGCGGGTAACGCCGCGCTCTTAGTAAATCCTGAGTCTGTAGAGGATATTGCGGAAGGGATGGCTCACGTCGCCTCTTCAGCGACTCTTCGATCGAGCTTGATCGAACGAGGTTTTGAGCGTGCCAAGGATTTCACTTGGGAGAACTGCGCCCGTCAAACCCTGGAGGTGTACCGGAAAGCTGTGTGCTAGTGTCCTGTGTCAAAAGCTCGTCGCCAAGGGCGTCCAACGCTTTGGAAAATCTCATCTGCCGAGTTTGTCCATATAAACGGCTTGGGCTGTTTGTTATGAGTCGTTAGGCAGTCCGAACTCTAGGAGGATTCATGAACTGGCAGAGGAACTTGTGGCCCATGCCTGGCCCATTATGCCGTC
>Ga0335071_10001421_pt1 | contig 25775 bp, 21 predicted proteins | sample Lox_Sample_15_FD_206724 | JGI IMG/M metagenome (GOLD analysis project Ga0335071, IMG submission 206724) | Soil microbial communities from Loxahatchee National Wildlife Refuge, Florida, United States - Lox_Sample_1.5 | ecosystem: Environmental > Terrestrial > Soil > Wetlands | place: USA...
CGGCGTCCTCGAAACGATCACCAGAGTTGAGCCATCGGACAATCGCTGTTCCAAGAGGAAAGCCACCAGCACAGTCCGGCGAAAGCCCGGAGCATCACCGCTGCTCTTCGGCGAATTCCTGATGCAGTTGTGCGCGTTTGTCTTCCTCGAAGACATTTCCGGAGAGCTACCACCTTACGAAGAGAGTTATCTGAGCGTCCCGATGGACCCGCTGATGATGGCTGCGTATCGGGAACTGGAAGATGCCATCCGCAAAGCCTTGAAGGAACACCGCGGGAACCGGTCGGTGTTGAGCACGATGCTGAACACTTTGCTGCTCTATCCAGATCATCCCTATGGGCTCGGGACCTTGTACGGCGCCGAGTTCGATCCCGAACTGAAGCGCAACGTTCGGTTTGTCATTGCGGAGACTCAAGACCTGCCAGAAGAACAGCTTTATTCCAAGGAAAGGAAGCTAATCGAGGAAATCAAGAAAGAACTCGCCGAAGGAAGACGCTGCCAGGTGTTTGCGGTGTACACCCAGAAACACGATGTCACGGCACGTTTGCAGCGGATTTTGAATAACGAAGGAATTCGCACCGCAGTACTCAAGTCGAGCGTGGACACATCCAAGCGGGAAGCCTGGTATGCACGGCAGATTAAGGAAGGCGTGCAGGTTGTCATCTCGCATCCAAAACTGGTTGAAACCGGTCTCGATCTCCTCGATTTTCCAACCATCATCTTTTACGAATCAGGGTATTCATTGCACACACTGCGCCAAGCCAGCCGGCGTTCGTGGCGCATCGGCCAACGACGGCCTGTTCGGGTGAAGTTTCTCTGCTATGAGGGCACAATGCAGACCGCTTGTCTGCGGCTGATGGGCAAGAAACTTCTCGTCGCCCTCACCATGGAAGGAAAGTTCGCCGGCGAGGGACTCCAGAACATCGACGAAGACGATGACATGCTATCGGCGATGGCGCGCGAACTGGTGGAGCGGAATGGAATTGGAGAAACGGCTGATTCAGTTTGGAAGGCCCTTAGCGCGGAGCACAACAAGCTGTTTCCATCGACTGCATGTCCTGTTGATGACGGGTCTTCCGTCGAAGTGGCTCCCGGTTTGCTGGCGGGCCAGAATACTCCTGCCGCGCTCATCGAAGAAGCCATTGGCGGCGATTCCGTTTTGATCTTCGGCCAACGGCCCGGGACGCTGGGCAGAAGGCCACGTGGCAGGCCGATCGTTCCCGAACAGGCATCGTTGTTCGGTTGAGACAAATAGCTGCCGTCATTCCCCTCTTCATCTCCCTTTTCGTTCTCCCCCACTCTGAAATCACAAATTCAATCCAACAAGGAGGAAGCAGTATGTCCGAAACAAGTACGCTCATTGGCTATAGCGGCCGGACCATTGGCCGCGAAGAACTGGTGCTGGTGCCCACACCGCCAGCTACCGAAACGCACCGCCCGATCCCGCATCACGAGATCGTACAGGCGCTTATCGAAACTCTCGGATTCCGTCATATCGGAGTCGTCCACGATGAGTACGCGGTTTCGCCGGACGGGATGAAGATGTTCGGCGTTCTCGACCTTGCAACCGAGATGGAGGGCTGCCGTTTCTCCATCGGATTGCGCAATTCACATGACAAGAGCATGCGTCTGGCAATGACCTGCGGCTACCGGGTGTTTGTCTGCTCCAACATGGCGTTCTCGGGAGACTTCACGCCCGTGCTTGCCAAGCACTCCAAGTCGTTTTCCCTGATCGACTGCCTTTCGGTCGGTGTGGACCGGATGCAGCGCAACTTCGAGCCCATGCGAAAGCAGGTGGAGGCGTGGCAGCGATGCGAAGTCACCGATGTGACAGCGAAGGTGGTCATCTACGAGGCGTTTGTCGAGGGCCAGCTCGAAGCGCCGAAACACCTGGCCCGGACCGTACATGATTTGTACTTCGAGCCGAAGTACGAAGAGTTCCGGTCGCGGACAATCTGGAGTCTGTCGAATGCTTTCACGTCGGCTTTCAAGGAACTGGAGCCGATTCCACAATTCAAAGCCACTGCGAAATTGGGAGAGTTCCTGGAATCGCGGTTCTCGCAATCGTTTTGACGCGGTGCGGCGGTGCCCGGCCGGACCGCCAACCCTTATATTACGATCTTTCGCCAGCAGTCATTGCGAGAAGCTCTGTCCCCGCATGTGGACAATCTTTTGGGTAACCGCTCGCGTCAGTTGACATGCCGCAGGTTTCCGCGTTTTCATTCCTTGAGCAGACCGACCATGAGCACACGAGATAGTCGCAACCTGTGGCATCTGGTCTGGGCTGTTTGCCTTCTAACTTCATGCCAAGCATTCAGCCAAGCCACCGCTGGCACGATTTCTGGTACGGTTCAAGATGCCCACGGGGCCCTGGTTGTCGGCGCCAGCGTAACCGTCCGCAAACTCGACACAAACTCTGAGCGTTTACTGGTAACGGAATCCGACGGTAGATTCAGATTTCTGGGGCTTGCGATTGGTCCGTATGAATTGACCGTTGAGCATACTGGGTTTGCGAAGTACGCACGGGGACCTATTCGGCTCCTGCTCGATCAGGATGCGGTGGTCAACCCAGTCTTGCAGGTTGCAACCGCGGCCGAGACGATTACCGTCAAGGACGATGCGCCGTTGCTGAACACGACAAGCCCGGAAGTCGGTGTGCGATTTGATCAGCGCCGGTTAACCGATCTTCCCACCCTGCCCTCGTTAGGCGACGGCGGATTTCGTGACGTTTTCGCATTTGCCCTCTCGGCACCTGGAGTCAGTCAACTCAACAGCGGAAACCAGGTGTTTGCAGCGGGCACGAACTTCTCAGTGAACGGCTCGCGTCCTCGCAGCAACAGCTTTACGATTGACGGGCAAGACGCGAACGACCCTGTCAGCACGGGGCCGCAGTATGGGCTGAACAATCCCGAAATCGTCCAGGAGTTCCAGTTGATCACCAACCAGTTCTCGGCTGAATATGGCCGGGCGGCGGGATCGGTCGTGAGCGTAGTCACCAAAAGCGGGACCAACGACTTCCATGGCTCCGGATTCTGGTTCCACAATGACAACGCTTTGAACTCCTGCAGCAATCTGGACAAGCGTGCTGGATTGACAGATCCGCGTTTTTGCAGTTTGCTTTCCGATGGCCGCGATGAGGCGCCATTCAGAGTTGAAAACCAGTTCGGCGGTACAGTGGGCGGCCCAATCCGAAGAGACCGGACGTTTTTCTTCGGGTCGGTACAGCGTTGGACCGACCGGCAATTGGGTTCGGGGACATCCATCAGCGGAGTGCCCACGGAAGCCGGAAAGGAGCTGCTGCGATCCACTGTCGGATTGCGCCCTCAGGTTGCCGCGCTCTTGCAGTTTGTACCCGGTGCTGCAAGGCAAGGGACGGATTCGGATGGCAGTCAAACCTTTGCCGCCTATTGCGTCGGGGGCGGGACGCTGCCTTCGTGTTCCCCAGGCACAAGAGTGAACATCCCGACTGGGACTATCACGGGTTCTGCCGCCGCATTTTTCAACAACTGGCAAGCATCGGGCCGCGTGGACCACACTTTCAACCAACAACATTCCATGGGGGTACGCTACCTGTTCAGCGATAGTGAGCAGGGAGGAACAGGACAAGTGACTCCACCGGGCCTGACGAACCAAGACCTGTCTCGCGCACAGGCTATCTCCGTTTTCTTCACCAGTATCTTTGCTCCACGTGTGCTCAACGAGTTCCGTATTTCGTGGCAGCGCTCGGCGCATGTGTCGTCGGCGACCGACCCCCAATCGGAGACGATCCCGTCCATTGAGATTCCGGAGCTTGGGCTGACGGGATTTGCCGCGTCGGAATCGCGAACCGCGATCGGGCTTGCCGTAAACGCACCGAACTCCGGGCGGGACAACACGTATCAGTTACAAGAGACCATCGCATGGGACCGCGGCGCTCACGCCTTGAAGTTTGGACTTGATTTTCGGCGCGTGGAGCAAAGAAGCGATTTTGTCCCATTTATTCGAGGCCGACTCACATATCCGACTAACCAGGCTGGGCTGGGCCTCCCTGCCGGGACGGTGTCGATCCAAAACTTCATTGATGACCTCGCGACTGTGGCGAGCATCAATAAGCCTCTACCCGGCGGCCAGCCCATTAAATACTTCCGGTGGTATGACTACTTCTTCTTTGCGCAGGATACGTGGCGAGTCCGCCCAACCTTGGTTCTCTCCCTGGGCCTGCGCTACGAAGCCCCCGGCAACGCTATGGCCAGCTTGTTTCCCGTCAGTGATGCGATCCAGGCCGCCAACGGTGGCAATCCCGTCTTTCGACTTGATCCACGGCCTGAGCGAGATCTGAGCAATTTCCAGCCCCGGGTTGGCTTTAACTGGAATCTGAGGGTTAGCGAGGGAGGCTTGCTGCATTTTCTGACCGGTGGGGATAGGCTCGTCCTCCGCGGAGGCTACGCCCGGACAAACGACTATCAATTCACGACCCTGGCGCTACTCGTGGGCAATTCCTTTCCCTTTATAGCGGGAGTCAGCAGCCCCAGCTTAAAGAATGCTTTCACAACCCTGCCGACATTGAATCCTGATCTCAGCGACCCGGCCGCGCTTAAGCAGTTAAACCGGATCCGACTCGACGCCAACTTCCGCTCCCCCATTGCAGATCAGTTCTCACTGGAAATCCAACGCGCATTGGGCCTGAACACAGTATTCCGGATCGGTTACGTGGGCACGAAAGGCACCGCACTCTTTCAGACTCTCGACGGCAATCCACGGACCCTGTGTTCAGCGGTTCCGATCAGCATAGACCCGTTTACTGGCGCTACCACGGTTCTGGGCTGTCCCCGGCTGGATCCCAGTGCCGGCGCGATGAGGCTCTATGCCAACACGGGGTCCTCCATCTACCATTCCATGCAACTCAGCATGGATCGCCGGTTCAGGAGCGGCCTCAGTGCCGGCGTGCATTACACTTGGAGCTCCTTCATTGACACGACGTCGGATACTTTCAATGCTTCGGTCCGCGGAGAAGTGGCCATTGCGCAGAACTCCTTCGACCGGAGTGCAGAGCGCGCCCGCTCTACCTATGATCGGCCGCACCGCTTCTCCGTCAATGCCATTTACGAATTGCCCGCTTATCGCAGTCAAACGGGCGTCATTGGACGGTTGCTAGGCGGCTGGCAAGTAGGTGGATTGCTCACGCTGCAGAGTGGTACCCCGTTCGGGGTACTCAACGGTTCTGACCCGACGGCAGCACTCAGTGGCATAGACGCTTTAGTGGGCGACCCGATTCGGCCTAATCTGAATACCGATCTTCCGATTTCCAGGATGTCAATCCAGAGACTTCTGCAAGCGGGGGGCGCATCACTATTCAGCACACTCCCACCGTGTACCCGAATTGGTACGACCTTGACCTGTGCCCCGGGTGACCGGTTCGGGAACGTTGGCCGTAACGTCCTCCGTGCCGATGGGATCGGCAACCTGGACCTGAGCATTTCGAAGGCGACAAGGATTGCTGAGGGCCACACACTTCAGTTTCGCGTGGACTTCTTTAATCTGACGAATACGCGAAACTTCGGTATACCCGAGGCACGCATCAGCAATTCCGGGTTCCTCGATGAGAAATCAACCGACGGCGGCAACCGCAGGATCTTCCTGGGCTTGAAGTATTCATTCTGACTGCAAGTAGAGCCGGGTGGGATTGTCGCCCGCCCGGCCCTCGCCCAGTTCGGAGACCCAGCCTATCCACGCCATCTCAGTCTCCGACAAACCGCGTGCCGGTAAATGCCGGGCAGGTCGTCGCCAGAAGGTTTCCGTCGGAATCGAAAACTTCTGATTGCCCCGATCCTGCTACGGCAGTGGCGTCTTGATTCATGGCTACGTCGAACTTGACGACGTTCCAGCCGACATTGTTTCCGGCCCCATCGAATCTGAACATCTTGAAGCTCAACTGATAGTTGTCTCGGTGAACATGGCGCCAAATGCCCACGTGCGCCGACAGCAGGCCAGGATTGGTGGCAGGAACAACGTGCGCGGTGCCGCCGAGTTCATACTTATGGAGCCCACGAAAACTGGCTAGCTGGGTGCCGGTGGTGCAGTCCAAGACATCTACCTGGACATCCCAGACTCCGACAATTCTGTTGTGACGAGCGTTTTTGTTGTGATGGGCGGCCACGTCTTGTGCCAATGTGATCGTCTGCATGCCGCCAACCAACATCAAAAGCAATATTGCCCCAAGTTTCCTGCGGATGTTCATGGTTCATGTCCTCCTTCAAAAATGACTGCCTTTAAGTTCACACCGCGCTCGAGCGCTATTCGTAGACCTCAGCCACTGCAGTGGAACCGGTGAATAGCACTCGCCCGTCGGATAGCCGAGTCGCTCGCCTCTCGCCGTTGGCCACATTTGGGTCGCCGGCCATGACAAAGCTTGAAGTCGCCGGGTCGAACAGTTCCGCTGTTGAGCCGACGACCAAAACTCTCCCATCCGCGAGCAGCGTCGCAGAATGCCCCGACCGTGGCTCCCCCATCACCGTTTCCGACGAATAGCTCGATGTGGAAGGGTCGAAGACCACCGCCGTGTCGTACGCCGCAGGGATGTCTGAAAGGTCGCACGGGTCAACGCCTCCTGTGATCAATACCCGCCCGTCGTTCAGCGTGGTGGCGGTGTGCCCCGCACGACGCTTTGGCAGATCGACGCTAGAGTTGAAACTGTTGCTCGCCGGGTCGAAGATGGCGAGCCCAGAGCCATCATCGGGGCAAATGTTACCTTCGCCGCCGGCCACCAACACCTTGTCGTCCATCAGCAGGCTTGCCGTGTGCGACGCTGTGGGATTCGGCATTCCTCCCGATGGGCTAAAACTCCGTGTCGTTGGGTCATACAGTTCTGCGGTTTGCGTAGAAGAAAATCCGAAGTCGTTCTGGTTGCCTTCGAGACCGCCGGCGATGAGCACGCGCCCATCCGCGAGCAGCGAAGCGGTGTGACTGAATCGCCCGCTTGCCATGTCCCCAATGCGGGTGAAGCCACCCGTAGCGGGATCGTAAATCTCCGCGGAAGCGTCACTGCTCTTCCCCAGATTCATACCACCCGTGACCAGTACGGTTCCGTTGTTCAGCAATGTGGCTGTGTGGAGCGAGCGGGCGATGAACATCGAACCGGTGGCGGAAAAGGTCTCGGTAGCGGGGTCGAAAAGCTCCGCGCTCGATAGGGGTGGGCCGGAACACTTGCCGCCGTCGCACTTTACACCTCCCGCGATCAACACCTTGCCGTCGGGGAGGAGGGTGGCGGTGTGGGAAATGCGCGGCTCCAGCGTAGAAGAGTTCAGCATTCTGAATCCGCCGTCGGTAAGCACGACCGCCGCCGTCGCGGCCTTGGAGGGGTCAGCCACTGAACGAGCGGTCACATGGAAAGGCCCGCCGCTCATGGGCGCTGTGTAGACCCCATCGCCGGTGATGAGGCCGCCGCCAGTTCCTTCCTCCACCGTCCAGGTCACATTCTTCACGACCGTCCCCGCCACCTCGGCCACGAACTGGTGCTGCCGTCCACGCGGCACGCTGGCGTTCGAAGGTAGGGACACGCTGACCGCGCTGACAGTCACCAGCGCACTGGAGGACTTGCTCGGGTCTTCCACGCTGGTGGCGACTACATGCAGCTCCATTGCCGCTGCGGGCGCCGTGTACAAGCCAGACTGGCTGATGGAGCCTCCGCCACTGCCTTCCTGGATGCTCCAGGCCACAGCGTGATTGCTGCTTCCAGACACAGTGGCAGAGAACTGAACCGTAGCGCCCTGATCCATCAAGGTGGACGCGGGGGAGATGTTGACGGCGATGACTGGAGGTGAGTTATTGGTGCTGCTCGCGGACCCTCCACTGCAGGCGGACAGCATACCAACAGCAAGGATTGTTGAAGCCAAAAGCAGTGCGCGAAAACGAGACGTTTGCGGTCCCCGTCGGAAAGAAGCTAGACCTGCTGTGGCGCATTGCTCTAGTGCTTGAGCTTTCACATTGGATCTCAAAACTAAAACCCTCATTTGCTTCCCCACAGTCTGGCGCACTCGCCGGAAAGTCTTCGTGCTTGGCAACATGCCGTTTTAAGCGTTCGGCGTCCATGACAGGGAGATGTTTTGTGGATGCATTTCAGATGAAAAGCAAGCGTGCTGTATGACTTACCGGGATGGATGTCAGATGGAGAGCTCGGTAAACTGTTGGACCACAACCAGCTTTGGAATAGACTTATTTCCGCGAGGAAGAATGTCGGCACCAACCGCAAATTCTGGTACGGTTCGCTTCGGTTGCTTCGAGGCTGACCTGCGCTCCGGCGAGTTGCGCAAGGGCGGCATCAAGGTCAAGCTCGAGGGCCAGCCGTTTCAGGTCTTGGCAGTGCTGCTGGAGCGGCCGGGTGGGTTAGTAACCCGCGAGGAATTGCAGAAGGAGTTGTGGCCCGACGAGACCTTCGTTGACTTCGAGCAGGGCATCAATGCGGCTGTAAAGCGCCTGCGCGTGGCATTGGAAGATTCCGCGGACAAGCCACACTTCATCGAAACCCTACCGCGCCGCGGTTACCGTTTCATCGGGCGCATCGAGAATGGTGCGCACCCTGTGTCGGCGGCCATCGAGGAAAACCGACTCTGGCCGACGCTCGCGACCGCGGAACCGCTCTCCAAAGACACCTTCCCGACGGAAGCCGAGATTCCTCGCAAAACAAGTGCTCGTCGACGGCTGGTGCTGATCGGACTCCCTGCGATAGCCACATTCTTTCTTCTCGTCTTTGGGTTGAATCTGGGCAGCTCGCGTGACCGCCTGCTTGGGCGACCCGCGGAAGGGGAAATTACCTCGATTGCCGTACTGCCGTTGGAGAACCTCACTGGTGATCCGGAACAGCAGTACTTTGTGGATGGCATGACCGACGCGCTGATCACGGAACTGGGGAAGATTAGCGCACTCAGGGTCATTTCCCGCACTTCTGCGATGGCCTTTAAGGATTCGAAGAAACCTCTGCCAGAAATTGCGCGGCAACTGGGGGTGGATGCGGTGCTGGAAGGGGCGGTGGCCAGAAACGGCGACCGCGTGCGTATCACTGCCAGGGTGATGCATTTGTCGCAGGAACGCACCTTGTGGGCGGAAAGCTATGAGCGCGATCTGCACGAAATCTCTGCCCTCCAGAGCGAGATTGTCTTGGTGGTAGCCGACGAGATCAGGGTCAAGTTGCTGAACCAGGAACAAGCCCGCCTGGCTCGGGTCCGCCCGGTCAACCCACGCGCCTACGAAGAGTTTCTCAGGGGGCGCTATTTGCAGGCAAAGATGAATCCCGACGACATGCGCAAGGCTTTGGTTTATTTCCAGCACGCCCTGGAGATCGATCCCAACTATGCGCCTGCCTACATCGGCATCGTAGACGCTTACACGATCGGCGGGGGATTTCAGTTGGGTGTCAGCCTTAAAGAAGGCGTCGCCAAGATGAAAGAAGCCGCCTACAAAGCCGTAGAACTCGATGACGCCACGGCGGCAGCCCACTATGCGCTGGCCAAGGTGAAATACTACGAGTGGGACTTGCCGGGGGCGGAAAAGGAATTTCAACGGGCCTTGGAACTGAATCCGAGCGATGCCCAGGTGCGTCGGCATTACGGCCACTTTCTCATCGCCCTGCGCCGCCACGCCGATTCGATCCGAGAGATGCAGCACGCATCGGTGCTCGATCCCCTTTCGCCTCTGCTCGCCACAGAAGTGGGCTGGACCTACTATTACGCCCGCCAGTATCCGCAGGCCATCAAGCAGAGCCGGAAAGCTCTCGAGATGGAGAGTGATTTCAAATATGCGCAGCTGTTGCTTGGGGAGTCGTACTGGCTGCAGGGCCAATTCGAGGAAGCCCTACGATCAGGATGGCCGGGGCCATACCAGCCGGATGGAAACCGCCGCGCCAAAGAAATCTACGAGCGAAAGGGAGCCCAGGCAGTCATGCGTTGGTTAGTCGAGGATCAAGAACGGCAAATGGCCAAGGGACCTCTTGCTGCTCGTGATTTGAACCACCTTGCCGCCTCGTATTCCGAATTGGGTGACAAAGAGCGGGCCCTTGCCTTGCTGGAAAGAGCTTACCAGGAACACGATCCCTGGTTGCCGATGGACATGGCTGCACCACGATTCGATCCACTGCGCTCCGACCCGCGATTCCAGGATCTGCTCCGCCGGATCGGCCTTCCACTCGCTCCACGATTCATGGCTGGTTCGTAAGCCACTCCGAGCTAAGAGTTTTGTCGAGAATTGGTGACAATGTTTCAGGCGTCTTCACGCCTGTGCTTGCCAAGCACTCAAAGTCGTTTTCGCTGATCGATTGCGTCTCGGTCGGAGTGGACCGGATGCAGCGCAACTTTGAGCCCATTCTACTTCGAACCGAAATACGAGGAATTCCGGTCACGCACGATCTGGAGTCTTTCGAATGCGTTTACGTCGGCATTTAAGGAACTCGATCCCATTCCACAGTTCAAGGCGACGGCGAAACTGGGTGAATTTCTGGAGACTCGATTCTCACAATCCTTCTAGCCAAAGGCTGGCGAGCCGAGCGCGGAGGGCTTCCTTCTTCTTCGATCCAAAAACCTCCCCTGCATGGGCCAGAGGGCAGGAGTTCCAGCCGCGCTCTTTGTTTAGATAAGGATTCATGGGCGGAGGCGGGCGTAGGGTTGAAGTCGAGACAAGTTGAAGTCCGCTGGTTCACAAAAATCCACGTCTGCTCTTCATGACTTATCTCCTCGAAGGATTCTTTTGTGAAGCTGATGTGCGTCCGTTTGATCGGCGCATACTCGACAAGAACGGCAGAGGGTCCGATTCAGGTAATGGGCTGCGATCAGAAAGGAACTGCCAACGACAGTGATCAGAACTTCCCAGGCATGGGTCGGCAGCAGAGAACCTGCGTAAGCACCCAAGGTGACGCCCAAGATTCCCACTGCCAGGAGAAGCAGCAGGACCTTTCGCCGGTGGACCTTGTAGCCGGCCCAAAAGGCAATCAATCCAACCGCCGCCAGTAAACAGGCAAGCGTCCGATGTACGATCTCGGTTCCCGGCACGAAGTGTGCCAGCGTTGGCGCGAAGGCGAGCGCGATCGGCAATATCAGGCAATGGATGGCACACAACGTTGAGGCGCCCATTCCAATGGCGTCCCAGTTGACTCTCGGCGGACTATTCGGAACTGAAGACATCGGTAATTGCTCCCTGGATGTATTTGTGAACTGTGTTGTGAGAACCGAGTAAATCTCGGTAATCGCGAGCCCCCCGCATGACCTTTCTGACAAGGGACGGAAGGTCGCGCCTCGGCAGCCTCGATCGCGCCTGCCAGCCGATCAACATCCGCAGGCGACGTGCAGCGTCCGACATTGGGGCAAAACAAACTGCGCGGCGATTCTGCGCAATGCCGAAAAATCCCGAGTAGAACTCGGTGCCACCGTGCGCCGGATACCGCTGGCCAAATGGCTCTTGCCCACGGTTCGCGCGGAAAACTGAGTTCTTCTCAGGCTTGAGTGCTCAAACGATCGGGGGGAGCGCGGCCTTGCGTGGGATGGGACTCGATGGAAACGAAGGTGGCCAGGGTGATGGCCACCGCAGAACGCGTCACTAAGGGAACAAAGTGCAACTGCGCAGCGGGTGAAGTGACCCCGTGCGTGCCGCTATGGGCGGCGAGACAAATCCTGCAATGACCCTCTTCGTTCGACTTTGCAGTGCGGTGGCCGTGTGCCACAGCCACGTACGCAAGCGCGCCGACTGAGATGATGACTAGAACTGCTACGAGTCTGTATGGGAGAGCCCTGCGCATCGCGTTTCCAGTGCCCGTAAATATTGGACGCCGTATGCCGAGTTTGTCAAGAAACTGAAGCAGACACAACATCCGATGGACGATCCCTCCGAAACGGCTCGTATACTATAGGGGGTATGGTATATTATTTTGTTGCGTTGGTCTTGTTGTTTCTTACGTCAAATCGCGATGAGCCACACTAAAGAGCACAAGAAGGAATTACTCCTTCGCGCCAAACGCATTCAAGGACAAGTGGAAGCCCTGGTCCGGGCCCTCACCGAAGAGCGCGAATGCTCAGAGGTTCTGCAGTTGATGAGCGCCGCCAGAGGCGCCATGAACAGCCTCATGGCCGAGCTTCTGGAAGGCCACATTCGAGAGCACGTGCTCGATGGAAAGCAGAAACCCACTTCGCAACAGCGGACGGCCGCCGACGAAGTGATCGACATGGTTAAGTCTTATTTGAAGTGAGCCCGCGTTTGCGGGGCAAGGACAATGCTGTGAGTTCTCCCGAATTCCTCGGAAGCCCTGACCATCGTCGCCCGCGATTTCATCAGGGCAAGAGTTCCCCAGAGCCCAACCAGCCGGGCGGTAGCGACCACCACTCCGAGGGGGAGCACTCTTTGGAATGGACCGAACTGGCCCGGATCGCTTTCGTGGTGCTGGCTGCGGCTGCCGTGTGGTTTCGCGTCTGGGAGCCGTTTCTCCACTTCAGCCTAATCGGAGTTGCTGCAACTCTGATCGGGGGATATCCGATTTTCAAAGAAGCCTTCGAGAACATCGTTGAACGGAAGATGACGATGGAACTCTCGATGACCATCGCACTGCTCTCGGCCCTGGCCATCGGGGAATTCTTCACCGCCTTGATTATCACAGCGTTCGTGCTCGCCGCCGAGGTCCTGGAAGGGCTAACCGTGGGACGTGGGCGGCGGGCGATTCAGGATCTGCTCGATTTTCTCCCGAGAACGATCAGCGTTCGCCGCGATGGTCACGTCATTGAGATCCCTTCCGAACAGGCTGAGGTCGGCGACTCTGTCATCGTAAAGCCTGGTGGCCATATTCCCGTCGACGGGATCGTACTCGATGGTCGTTCTTTTGTTGAGCAGGCTGCCATCACGGGAGAGGCGATGCCAGTTGAAAAGTTCCCCGGTGATGCGGTGTACGCGGGAACGATCAATCAGTCGGGGGCCCTGGAAATCGGCGCGCAGAAATTGGGCCGCGATACCAGCTTCGGAAGAATTGTCGAGGCGGTGGAGCGGGCCGAGAAGTCGCGCGCTCCGATTCAGAAGACGGCTGATCGACTAGCCGGTTATCTCGTCTACTTCGCGTTGGGCGCAGCTGTTCTGACCTTTCTTGTCACCCACAACGTCAGGGCAACCATTTCGGTGGTCATTGTTGCTGGGGCCTGTGGCATCGCGGCGGGAACGCCTCTGGCCATCCTCGGCGCAATCGGTCGCGCAGCACACCACGGAACGATCATCAAGGGCGGTCTCTATCTTGAATCCCTGGCCGCAATTGACACCGTGGTGTTGGACAAGACCGGAACGCTGACCTTCGGAACACCGCAAATTCGCGAGATCGTTTCAAGCGATGGTTTCAAGCCTGGGGAAATCATGGCAGCCGCCAGCATCGCAGAGCGCAGATCGGAACACCCCCTGGCCAAGGCAATCATTGCGCGGGCAGCCGAGCTTGGCCTCCCAATTGTTGAGCCCGAGAGGTTCACGTACACACCGGGCCGAGGAGTCCGAGTGGCCTATATAGGGGAAGAAATTCTGGTTGGCAGCCGGGCGTTCCTGATGGATCGTGGCGTCAAAAGAGTTTTGCCCATCGATGGCCAGCACACAGATGGAACTTCGGAAGTCTACGTTGCTCGTGGCGGGCACGTCCTTGGGAGCATCCGGATCGCAGATGTATTGCGCCCGGAGGCCAAGGATGCGGTTGCGGCCATGCGGCAGATGGGCTTGAAGACTGTGCTACTCAGCGGAGACGCGCAAGCCGTGACCAAATCCGTAGGTCGCGACCTGGGAGTGGACGAAGCAATCGGCGAACTGCTCCCGGAACAGAAAGCCCGGTGGGTAAGCCAGGTGCGGGCGAAGGGCCGAAATGTTGCTATGGTCGGCGATGGCATCAACGATGCGCCCGCCCTGGTTGAGGCCAATGTCGGCATTGCGATGGGCACGGGCACCGACGTTGCGCGCGAGAGCGCGGATGTGATCCTCATCGGCAGCGACCTTTCGAAGTTTGTGGAGACGCTTCGGGTGGCGCGACGCTGCCGCCGAATCATCATGCAAAACTTCGTCGGTACTTTGGTCGTGGACGGCATAGGAGTCGGGATGGCGGCTTTCGGCTTCCTCAATCCGCTCATGGCGGCTTTTATTCACGTGGCGTCGGAATTGACGTTCATCCTGAATTCCACCAGGCTGCTGCCGGGTGCGCGCATCTCAAGTAATGCACCGGCTATGGCCCAGCGTTAGGAGATGGAACGAACTGGATTGATGCATCGCAGTGATTCAACACACCGCCACCTTTTGCGTCTCCTGGTGTTTGTTGGAGCCGCCCTCTTTGTTGCGGTTTCATCTGCGGTGCTGTTGCTTGTGTCTGAGCGATTAGAGGAATTCTATGCTCGACTGTATGGTTTCTTGGATTGACAAACGGCTGCTGCCATTTCTTCTCGGGACTGGCCATGAACCCGTGAACGGGCACCCCGATTGTTCGCTGAAAACGAAGCGCCTGGTCATCGGCCAGCTTACGATCTGCCGGGGCTGCTGTTGCGGCAACACCGAACGCGGACTGCCCGAGGTTCCAGTGGAGTGGTTCAAAAAAGAGTGGCGGAAACGCGGTTTGCTGAAGCGAGTCCAATTGAGCGTAAGTGGCTGTGTGGGACCGTGTGACGTTCCCAATGTGGTTGTGATCACGACCCCACGCGGCACGGAATGGCTGGGGAATATCGCGACCCTGGACCAATATCGGAGTCTTCTGGAGTGGGCTACTCGCTGCAGAAGCGCGGGCCGGATGCTGGACGTCCCGCCGGAGTTTCACGGATATAGGATCAACCCGTTTGTCGGGTGAAGCCCTGCATCCTACTAAGTGGCGTCGTTGGCAGCTTCATGCGGCGAGGGGTGTGGCATATGAGCAACGCGTGGAATCGACGGACGATGTCAATCGCCTTCGGGATTGCAGCTCTCCTTTCGACACGGGCGGTTTCTCAAGAGAAGCAGGAGTTCCATTGCACGGTCGGGCCGAAACCGGTGGTGTCCATCACAAACAACTATGGGCCGATCACCGTCAAGCCGTCCGGGAATAACCAGGTAGTGGCCACAACCGTGTCTCACTCGGGTGATGTCACTTTCCTGAACGAGCAGCATGGCAATCGAGTGGAGCTTCGGGCCGAGTCCAAGCGTCCAGACACGGACCTTGCCGATTACATAGTGCAGGTACCAAGTGACGCAGTCGTAAGCCTGCGGTCATCGGGCGGGAGGCTGCACGCCGAGGGGTTGAGAGGCGACGTAATCCTCGAAGCCTCTACGGCGGCCGTTGAAGTCAGTGACATCACCGATGCCCACGTCCATATCAAAACTCTGAGCGGCCCCATTAACTTGGCCGGCATTCGAGGCAGCCACTTGGACGTCTATTCGGTGAGCGGCAACGTGAGCGTCCATAACGTGACCGAGTCCTCGGTCGAGGTGCACGCCGGGAGTGGCCGCATTACCTATGACGGCGATCCTGGTGTTTCCGGTGAGTACACGCTTACCACGCACACGGGAGACCTCGACGTGTCGATTCCCGCAAGCGCCGCAGTCGTGATCAACGCGCGTTCGCTGCAAGGCGAATCCGGCGAGACGCAGTCAACAGTCGGCAATCGGCCGGTCGCAGGTCAGAAGAACCTTTTCGTGAAACCGGGATTGACTGGCGCAACCCGTTTCGTATTGCACTCATTCAAGGGAAAGATTCGCCTCACTCGGCCGTGACCGTGCGCAATTCACGGTCCCGACCTTCCTGTCATGACTATGGACCGGCTTGAAAGGAATGCAGTTCCATACGGTTCCAGCGACGGCCCCGTGCCTCTTTGGCCGCAGCCACCCGCTGTACATGTCCACGTCCCAAAGAAGACGGGCGGCCCCCGACGCGATGAAGCCTCGCTGCACGAACTGCAACGTGTAGCTGCGCAACGCGGTGGAGAGTGCCTCTCAACCCGGTATCGCAAGGCAACGTCTCCCCTGCGATGGCGATGTGCGTTCGGCCATCGCTGGCGAGCCAGCCTTGCGTCGATCACCGGGAGAAACACCTGGTGCCCGGTGTGTGCTGGAAACCGGAAGCTCGAACTAAACGACCTGCGCAAACTCGCACACCAGCGTGGCGGGAAGTGCTTGTCCCGTGAATACGTGAATGGGCGCACGCCCGTCACCTGGGAATGCCAGTTCGGGCACCGGTGGAAAGCAGTTACGGAACAAGTGAAGGGCGGATTGTACAAGAAGGGGACCTGGTGTCCGAGATGTTACGACCAGCGCAGAGTATTTCGTCCGCCGGGAACGATCGAGGAGATGAGAAGCCTAGCCCGGATTCGCGGTGGAAAGTGTCTCTCGATAAAATATCCAGGCTCTCGTGTAAAGCTTCTGTGGAGATGCAAGCATGGACACCGGTGGCGCGCAGTGCCAGGGAATATCAAGCGCGGCAATTGGTGTCCAGTCTGTGCGGGAAATCGGAGATCAAGGCTGAACACTTACCGGGCGTTGGCTGCCGAACGAGGCGGCAAGTGCCTGTCGAGAAGATACGGGAACAATGACACCAAGCTCAGATGGCAGTGCGCAAAGGGCCACGAATGGTCGGCCACTGGATCAAGCGTGAAGCGCGGTAGCTGGTGCGCCCGATGTGGGCACGATCGAAGGAAGGGCGCTGTGAGGCGAAAACCAGGACATGTGTAGCCTCATCGGTTTCCACGGTCAGTCCCCCCGGGAGGCTGCCCGGCAACGCGCTCTCGTTGCAATGGGCACCTGTTTCAGTGTAGGGTTAAGCAATCTATCTGGTGGGGTAAGCGTACATGCGGTCAATGTCGAAGCGCATAGCGTGGCTGTGTCTGCTGCTGACATTGTGTTCTGTGTATGCCCTGGCATCGCACGACCATTCCAGTTCCATCGACGCCGCAAAGTGTACGGTCTGTGTCGCCGCCCATTCTGCTTCCCCCGTAGTTGCCTCCAGATTGCCAAATGCTGTTTTTCTTCGGGTTTCCGTGGTTGTCACTGCGGCACCGGTCCCTGCCAAACAGCGGCTCATCGCATTCGCTCTCGCCGTTCGCCCGCCTCCTGCAGCTTAGGTCTCAGAAGAATCAATCATTCGTTGAATTTGTTCTGAACCCTAATCTTGTTGGGAGGAATCATGTTGGCTTCTTTTAGGAAGTCGCTGCGTGCGACTTTTCTGAGTATTTCCGTTTCGGTTCTGGCGCTGGGCTTAAGCGCCCATGCGCAATCGGGCAATTCGACCTCCGTGACCGGTACGGTGTTGGATCCATCGGGCGCTGTCGTGCCCAATGCCAAAGTTGAAATCACGAACCCCGTCAGCCAATTTCAGCGGACCACGAATACGGACGCTTTGGGAAAGTTCTCGATTCCGAACGTCCCGTTCAATCCGTACCACATGACGGTCGCCGCCAAGGGCTTCTCGCAATACACCAAGGACATTGACGTTCGCTCGAGCGTCCCTCTGAACCTCAGCGTCAATATGGCGGTGGGGGCCTCTGCTGAAACGGTCACGGTCGAGGCCAGCGGAGCGGATCTGCTGGAGAACGATCCGACATTCCACACGGACGTGGACCGCGACCTTTTTGACAAGATCCCGCTGGAGAGCCAATCCTCGTCGCTGAGTTCCCTGATAACACTCGCCTCGCCGGGTGTCGCTGCGGATTCCAATGGCCTGTTCCATGGGGTTGGGGACCACGCGGAAAACTCGTTCTCCGTCGATGGCCAGCCCATCACCGATCAGCAAAGCAAAGTGTTCTCCAACCAGATTCCTCTGGATGCGATCCAGTCGACGGAGGTCATTTCGGGCGCGCCTCCAGCCGAGTACGGCGAGAAGGCGAGCCTGGTCATCAACGTCACGACCCGTTCTGGGCAAGGCATGACCACGCCCCACGGCTCGGTAACGGCTTCCTACGGGAGCTTCGGCACGTCCAGCGGCGGGGTCAACTTCGGCTATGGAGGCCAGAAGTGGGGAAACTTCATCTCAATCAACGGCCTGAACAGCGGACGGTTCCTCGACCCTCCCGAGTTCACCGTCATCCACGCCCATGGCAACGAACAGAATGCATTTGACCGGTTGGATTTCCAGCTTACGAAGGCGGATTCCGTTCACGTGAATCTGGGCTTCACCCGGTCCTGGTTCCAGACTCCGAATTCATTTGATCAACAAAACGCGGCGGCATGGAATGGGTTGGTTGTGGACAACGGCGGCCTAGGCCCCGATGGTCTTCCCGTCGGCGCGGCAGACCAGCGTTCGCAGATCAAGACTTTCAACATCGCGCCTTCGTGGACGCGCTTGATCAACAACAATACGGTATTCACACTCGGCGCTTTCGTCCGGCGGGACCAGTTCAACTACTATCCCAGTGGCAACCCTTTTGCCGATCTCGCGCCGGGCCTGCAACAGGAGACGTTCAGTCAGGATCGAACGCTGACCAACGCGGGTATCCGCTCTGATCTCTCCTACGTGAAAGGCCTCCACAATCTGAAAGCGGGCGTTACCTATCAGCAGACTTTTCTCGATGAGAAGAACCGCTTCGGTATCGTAGACCCGACGCTGAACCCAGTCTGCTTCAATGGCGATGGGAGCCCTGATACCGACCCAACGGTGACGGACCCGGCCCAGTGCGGTGGTGTGCAGAATCCGGGCGGCAGTGCGAATCCGGATTTCAATTCTCTTCTGCTTCCGGCTGACCTCACGCGTGGAGGAAGTCTGTTCCCGTTCAATGGCCACACCGACGTGAAGCTGCTGTCGCTCTATCTGCAGGACGCGATTTCGAAGGGAAATTGGTCCATCAACTTGGGCGTGCGGGGCGATATCTACAACGGCTTGACGTCGCACAAGGAAGCCGAACCCCGGATTGGGATCGCTTATAACGTGAAGAAGACCAATACCGTCCTCCGCGTGTCGTACGCGCGTATATTGGAAACCCCATTCAACGAGAACTTGGTGCTTTCCAGCACGGGATGTGCGGATCTGGTACTGAATCCGCTCCTGGTCTGTTCGTCAAATTCGGCAACTCCCTTCAGCCCCGGTTGGCGCAATGAATTCCACGCGGGTCTGCAACAGGCGCTGGGCCGGTACCTGGTCTTCTCCGGTGAGTACATCTGGAAATACACTCACAACGCCTACGATTTTGGCGTTTTCGGAGCTACTCCTCTTACGTTCCCGATTGAATGGCATAACTCGAAGATTCCCGCCGTTGCGGGACGCGTGAGTGTACCGGAAATCCATGGGTTCTCGGCTCTGTTCGTCTTCTCCAGCGTTGCCGCGCGCTTCTTCAACCCCCAACTCGGCGGAGCGGGCGCGGTTCCGCCGGGAACGGGTGGAACGGGCAACACTCCGTTTCGCATCGACCACGACGAAAGTTTCAACCAGACCACGCACTTGCAGTATCAGCCATGGAAGACGGGACCTTGGTTTGGCTTCAACTGGCGATACGACAGCGGGCTGGTGGCAGGCGCGGTGCCGTTCGCGACTTCTGCGGACCCGAACGATCCGGGCTTTATAGTTGATCTGACAGGGTTGACCGCCGACCAGCAGCTTCAGGCAGGTCTCTCCTGCGGCGGCGTGTCCCCGACGCTAAGCGCCCCGCTGACAACTTGTGCTGGAAACCTCTACGCTTCAACCCGTGTGACTATCCCTGCGCCCGGAACGGAGAATGACGATCACAATCCCCCGCGAATCGCTCCCCGCCATCTGTTTGATGTCACGGTGGGAGACGACAACCTCTTTCGTGGCGACAAATACAAGTGGAGCCTTCAGCTCACCGCCGTTAACGTGACCAACAAACAGGCTCTATACAACTACCTGTCAACGTTCACCGGAACACACTACGTGACGCCGCGAACCTTAACAGCACAACTTGCCTTTCACTTCTAACCCCCCATCGCGCCGGAGGGCTTCGGGAGAAATACCGGAGCCCTCTTTCCCCACGGACTTCAAATGGCAGTGACCCCGGAAGATACGCCGAATCCCGACAGGCCGGCTCACCATAATCTCCCCCCCTGAGCTTTATCGGAGGCCAGCGCGATGAGCACCTATTCAGTTGGAAAGGGCAGGAAGAAAGCGGTCAATAAATTCAGGACACGTGACGGGCTGCGGATGGTCCTCATAATCGTCGTCGCATTGGTGGCAATGATTTTGTTGTGGATGCTCGGGATTCTGCGCTTCGACGCGGACTGACTAGGGTCCCTTCGGGATGGGCTAGCTGTCACGAAAGTTTCGCCCCGGGTAGCGCCACGCCCTGCCACTCCGCTCGTTTCCGACATCGGCGAACGAGGGATGAGAACTCGACTCAAGGTGTAGGAAACCCTGGCGGCTCAAGGTGAAGTCTCGGAATCACCCTGTCCTGTGCGGACGGTCACATCCTGCTGCTCCCCCGCCTGCCAAAGTGGTCGTGGACAGCGATGTTGTACCGCAGTCAATTCCGCGCTTCGGCGGCCGTGGCCAGGCTCGGAACACTCTTACTCGAGCTTCTTCTCTTCGCCAACATTTCTCAGTCACAAGCTCAGGACCCGGCCGCACCGAACGATCGAGGGGAGCGCGGCGCGCAGCTGACCATCCAGGTCTTGGGCCGGGCGGGCGAGCCCGTAGTCGGGAAGGCTTGCCTCCGAGGAGAAGATGAGAAAGAGACGTGTTCTCCACTCGATCGGCTGGGAACTGCCACCTTCTTTAATCTTGGGAATACTTCGTATTTTGTGATTGTGCTAAAGGACCAGAAGCAGATCTGGGCCGATCAAATTACCATTTCCGAACGCTCCGGCGTTCAGAGTGAAATCGTTAGATTACCGGGTGATCCCACGGATGCGTCGTCGACTGTTTCGGTGAGAGACCTTGCAGTTCCTGAACGATCGAGAAGACTCTACGAAGCGGGGACCAAGGCCTTGCACTATGGCAAGTACTCCCAAGCACAAAAGTCCCTGCAGATGGCTTTATCAATCTGTCCCAATTTCCCGCGCGCACGGAATGCGCTGGCAGTCGCGTACGCCAAACAGCACGATCCCATTGGCGCGATCGAACAGTTAGAAATGGCAGTCAGCCTTGATCCGCGGTTCGGTGAGGCACACTTCAACTATGGAAGTGTCTTGATGAATACGGGCCGATATGCCGATGCGGCCGCCCACTTCGCGCGGGCTGTGGATCTCGACTTTTCGCCGGACTTTGTGACTGACTCGCTGATCTCCTCCGAGATCCATGCCAACAAACCCGACGCCGCGGTTGCCGCGTTGCAGACCATTCACACGAAGAGACTCAAGCATCATGCCTCCTTGCACTGGCAGGTTGCCAAGTTCCTCGATGGTCTTGGCCGCAGTCAAGATGCGGGAGCGCAATACCGGCAATATACCGCCGAGGCCCAATAAAGTTAGCCTCGACTGAGAAGCCCGGCAGCTATGGGGATGGATGGCGGGGCAACAAACCCAAACTACAAGCTGCCGCCCCACCGGATCCGCAAGTTGACGTCAGAACCTCACACCGAATTCACCTCGAAACGTTCTCGGCGCCACGAAATGGGTCCCCGCGCATGTGGACAGGAAGTTGTACATCGCAACCTTGTTCGTAACGTTCAGGATAGTAAAGCGTCCTGTCCATTTCACCTTGTCGGTATGGAACAGGTTATCGGACCCGATGGCGGCATCGAACAGGTGCCGCGGCTTCACCCGCGCCGGATTTGAGTCATCGTTCTCCGTGCCAGGCGCTGGAATGTTGACCAGTTTCGATCCGTAATTCGTGGAACTCTCCGGACAGGTCGAAGACGTGATCGGACTGACGAGCGTGGCAACCTGATTATTGCAGTAGAAGCCGATCATCTGCTGCTGGTCCGGAGTGAGGCCAAGCAGGCTGGCAAGATCAGGCACCGCGTTGGAGACGATTCCGCTGTCGTAACGCCACGTCAGCGCAACCCAGGGAAGCCGTTTCGGCAGCTGATATTGAAGGTGCGTAGTGCTCTGCAACGCCTGGTCATGATCGACGCGCTGGACGGTCACAGAGGTGAGATCGTCTTGGTTGAATATGATTCCTCCATTCTCGGGGCCGAAGATGCGCGCGCGTGTGTGTCCCAACGTGGTGAACAGCGAAAATCCCTTCGCCTGGGCCATGGTCAGCCGGATGGCGAAACCATCCATCTTTGACTTTCGCCATTGAATCGGGAATACGAGCGCTGTGGTCAGCAGTGTATCGAGATCGTAGGCGTTGTGCGTGTATTTCCAGAAATAGTCCCCATCAAGGATCAACTTGCGCCCAATCGCTTGCTGGAAACCTGCATTGAACTGATTTCTACGCCCAGACTCCAGCGGCACTGCAGCGGCAGCGGCGAAGACGTTGGTTGCCAGCCCTCCGGCGCCGGTCGCACTGGAGAGCACCAGGTTCTCATTGAATGGTGTTTCGAGTGAACGCGAGTAGGAAACCCGCAAGACCGTTCCCGTCCGGGCCTGATAAGCGATGCCTACGCGTGGTTGCCATGCCGTCGCGCTGCTCAGGCCGTCGTAGTGGTCAAAGCGCAAGCCCGCATTGAATGTGAAGTGGCCCAGGGCAATGGTGTCTTGCACGAAGGCCGCCTGCTCCCTGATCTGGGCGCCCTGATGGAACTGGAAGAGGGCTCCTCCGCGGGTCAGATCATAAGGAACCAATCCGGGAGCGAGACCTGGGTTAGGCTGGTACTCGGCTGCGGCACAATCGTTGGGATCGGTAATGGATGGATCCTCGACCGGACTGCCGTCAGACGTCAGGCAAACGGGATTGAACTTCCAATCCGTGACTCCCAGTTGGAAGTCTTCCAGCAGGTTGGTCTGATTGATCTGAATGCCGGCCTTCGCGTTGTGTCTGCCCTTGGAATATGCAACATCCGCCTTGACTCCAAAGTTGGTCAACCGGCGATTCTGTTGCATCGTGGCGGGCTGGTCCGACATGTACGAGGCACTCGGGTAATAGCCGACCAGATCCTGACGATAGTAGGGATTCACCGTCAGCAGTGCCGAGGGGCTGAAGGTGTGGACCCAGCCGGGTGCAACGCTCATGGAACGGACTTGCTGATGCTGGTCCTGTCCGGAACTCACCTGATCGTAGGTGTTGGGGATCTGAAACCAGGAACGAGCGAGGAATAGATTCAGATGCAAAGCATCTGCCGCTCTCGGCTGGAAGTCAACACGATCAAATATGTTCTCGTTGTTGCCGACGGCATGGAACACCGCGAGTTCGGGAGGGTCGAGAAACCGGCCGGAGCGGATCCAATTCAAGGCGGTGAAATTGCCGATTTTGTTGTTGCCCAATCCCAGGCTCGCGCTCTGCCCCACGGTACCGAACGAGCCATACTGCGTAAGGAAATCTCCGTGCGCTTGTCTCTGCCCCAAGCCCGAGCGGGTGATGGCCGTTACCACAAGACTGGTTTTGTCGCCGTACTCGGCAGGAGCAGCGCCGAATATGGCGTCCACAGATTGAATCGCGTTGAGTGGGAGTTGGGTAGAGAAGATGTAGCCTTGCTGGTCGGTGATCGGCTGGTTGTCCACGGAGAGCGACATTTGCGCGTGATCGCCCAGGGGGTGAAAGAATCCGTTAGAGTCGGCCACAACTCCGGGCGTAGACAGCGTGATGATGTCGCTGAGGCCAGAGGCTATCGTGGTCGTGGGCAGTTTGTTGAAGACATCTTCGCCAACACTCGCATGCGAGAGTGGCACGGAGTCCACAGAAGTCTCATCTTTTACCTCTACCGTTTCGCTATGTGTGGCGAGCGCAAGGGCGATCTTCAACTCCAGCGGAACTTTCGAGCGCACCGCGATGTCGGTGTGCGAAAGCTGGAATCCAGAAGCGGTGACAATCAGGTGGTACGGGGCCGGTGGTATGTTCGTGAACAGGAATTTACCTGCCTCGTCCGTCAATTTGGATTCTTTATAGTGGGTGAAATCGTTCTCGATGGTCACTGTCGCGGCAACAACGACTGCGCCGGTCGGATCGACGACAGAGCCTTGCACGGTTCCTGCGATGCCGACCGACTGCGCCAACAGACCTATGGGGCCGAAAATGAATAGCAGTACTGCAATAAATCGCGTCACAAATGTCTCCTTTGAGCTAGCCAGCAAAACCCGAGATCGGGCGGGCGTCCCGCGCCATTCGCCGTACGGAATGGATCATCTGCAGCGCGTCCGATCTTCAGAGCCGGGCGTACTGCGCGCAGAGCCTTGGGAATTTGAGTTAAGGCTGAGGTCTAGCTGACAGGAGGAGCACGAGCTGGAAATTGGAGTTCAGCGGCGCCGAAAACCTCGGAGGCCGGGTCCGAAACGAGTGCGGATGAGGAACGACAGGGCTTTTCTACGGCAACCCCAACTACACGAACGACACTGTTCGCGGTGCGGCAGAGTTGGCAATCATGGCTCGGGGCATATTTCTTGACGGCTGGTGCCGACAGCGTGGGAGAACCCGCTGCCGTGGCCAGGAGCGGAGCCGTGTGCACGAGTGGATGCACCACCGCGTGCAGAAACAGCAAAAGCGCAAGCCAGGCTCTGATCCTCTTCACACACAGCTCCGTTGCAAGTTTATGTGAGACTCAATTTCTCTTTCTGTGACTCAACTCACACCTCCTTGTGGTCCTCTGCCGCCTTCAACCTGGCCTTCATGCGAACGTAGTCGGAAAAACTCCCCTCATCGCAATCGCGCAAGCACCGCCAGAACTCGGGATCAACCCGCGAACCCTCGACACCAGCCGGGGTTAGCACGCCGGATGCGTGACGCCGGGATGTTAGACTGCACCCGTCCGCGTAATTTATTCATGACGACGATCACAGTCTCCAAAGAGGATTACCTTAAGGCGATTGCGGAAGCCGATGCTGAGGGCGAAACGGTTATCGCCGCGACTCTCGCACACTGGCTTTCGGTCACACGGCCCGCGGTGACATTTGCGCTGAAGCGCTTGAGCAAGGACGGTTTGGTTGCCGTCAAGAGCGACGGCCACATTCAGCTGACACGGCAGGGACGACAAATCGCGGAGCGGACCATCGTTCGTCACCACCTGATTGAGAGGATGTTGTCCGAGGTTTTCGGCATGGCGTGGTACGAGGTGCATGACGAAGCCGAGCGACTGGAACACGCCGTATCAACGGCATTCGAAGAAAAGCTGATTGAGAGACTGGGTCACAAGGACATCTGTCCTCACGGGAACGGGTTGGCACTACGCAGCGTGGCGGAGCGCCGTAAAAAGGGACTATGCCTGTTGACGGAGGCGGTGGTTGGGGCTAAGTACAGGATCGCGAGTGTCTACGAGCGTGACCGCAAGCTATTGGAATTCTTCGATAAAGAAGGAATCCGTCCCGGCGTTCACATTGGGGTCGAGGCCCGAAATTACGACGGCACAATTTCCGTCTCCGTGGAAAGGCGTCAAATTCGCCTCGGAGCATCCGCGGTCGAAAGAGTCTGGGTGGCCAAAGCATAATACTCAATGAGTGTTAATCATAGTTAACACCATGTGGTATATACTAATTTCCATGTGGGGCTTGACCTGTGTCTCCCTGGCAACAGGTGATGAGTAAACCATGAGTTTGCGTCACCATCGTTGCTGCCATTTTGCGTTTCGTTCTTGCCTATTGGGCGCTATGGCGGTTGCCATGGTTCAAGCGCTGTTTGCTCAAGGCGGGAAGGTTTGCGGGACTGTCCAAGATCAGACCAGAGCACTGGTCGCCGGTGCCGCAGTTGAATTGCGCAACCCAGACACGCGGCGCGATACGAAAACCCGCCCGACGGGAGAGTTTTGTTTCGACCGGGTTGAGCCGGGGGAGTATCAACTCACCGTACAGGCTAATGGGTTTCGAACCGATCGGCA
>Ga0335071_10001422_pt1 | contig 25765 bp, 19 predicted proteins | sample Lox_Sample_15_FD_206724 | JGI IMG/M metagenome (GOLD analysis project Ga0335071, IMG submission 206724) | Soil microbial communities from Loxahatchee National Wildlife Refuge, Florida, United States - Lox_Sample_1.5 | ecosystem: Environmental > Terrestrial > Soil > Wetlands | place: USA...
GGGACCCCTGACCACCGCGAGCACCCGGGCCTCAAGAACGCGACCGGGCACATCGGCTTCCTCGGCCACGGCTCTCGCGTCGAATTCCGGAACATCCGGATCCGCGAACTGGGCCCGTGACGCCGGAGGGCGCGGCTCCCGGTGGAGGGGAGAGCGAAGCGATCCCCCCAAGTTGACTCCGGTCTTCATTCGGATATAGAGTTGATCCACCTGAGGACAGGATTCATCTTACCCGTCAAGGAGGACTCATGACCGATCCCAAAGATAGCGGACCGACCGGCACGACCCTGAGCCGGCGCGAATTCCTGGGCACCACGGCCGCCGCCGGCGCGGCCGCCGCCGGGATGCTGATCGTCCCGCGGCATGTGTTGGGCGGCCCCGGCCACACGCCGCCGAGCGACCTGCTCAACATAGGCTGCGTGGGCGCGGGCGGCAAGGGCACGTCGGACATCTGGGCGGCGAGCCCCGAGAACATCGTCGCGATCTGCGACGTCGACGACACCCAGATGGCCGGCTTCCTGGCCAACAAGGAGAACAAGCCCGAGTACCAGCCCAAGTACGAGAAGGCGGCCAAGTACCGCGACTTCCGCCAGATGCTCGACAAGGAGAAGCTGGACGCGATCACGGTCAGCACGCCCGACCACACCCACGCCGTCATCGCCATGACGGCCATGAAGATGGGCAAGCACGTCTTCGTCCAGAAGCCGCTGACCCACACGATCAAGGAGGCCCGCCTCCTGGCCGAGGAGGCCAAGAAGCGCAACCTGGTCACCCAGATGGGCAATCAGGGCCACTCCCAGGAAGGCGCCCGCCTCGTCTGCGAGTGGATCTGGGACGGGGCGATCGGCGACATCCACGAGGCCCACGTCTGGACGAACCGCCCGATCTGGCCCCAGGGCATCGACGCCCCCAAGGAGATCCCGTCCGTCCCGCCGACACTCGACTGGGACACGTGGCTCGGCCCCGCCGCCTGGCGGCCGTACCATCCGGCCTACCTGCCGTTCGCCTGGCGCGGCTGGTGGGACTTCGGCACGGGCGCCGTGGGCGACATGGGCGCCCACCTGGTCGACCAAATCTACTGGGCCCTCAAGCTCGGGCACGCCGAGACCGTGCAGGCCAGCTCCTCCAAGTACACCAAGGATTCGTACCCCGTCGCCGAGATGATCACCTACACCTTCCCGGCCCGGGGCAAGATGCCTCCCTGCAAGATGGTCTGGTACGACGGCGGCCTGATGCCGCCCCGGCCGGCCGAGCTCGAGCCCGGCCGGATGATGGGCGACGACGGCGGCGGCTGCCTGTTCATCGGCAGCAAGGGCAAGCTCGTCTGCAGCACCTACGGCGCCAATCCCCGGATCATCCCCGAGAAGGCGATGCAGGCCTACAAGCGGCCCGAAAAGACCATCCCCCGCTCGCCCGGCATCATGGAGGAGTGGGTCGCGGCCATCAAGGCCGGCAAGAAGTCGACGACCGACTTCTCGTACGCCGGGATGCTGACCGAGACCATGCTCCTGGGCAACGTCGCCCTCCGGATGAAGGACGCCAAGACGACGCTCCAGTGGGACGGGGTGAAGATGGAATTCCCCAATCTCCCGGAGGCCAACGTCTACGTCCACACGGAATACCGGCAGGGCTGGTCGCTGTAGGAGATGACGATGACCAAACGGACTCTGCTCTTCCTCATCATCGCCGCGGCCGCGTTCGGCCTCGCGGTCTCGCAGACGATCCCGAAGATCGACTGGCCGGTCCATGACCCGGCCCGGCCCGCGCCGCCGGTCGTCGACCCCGGCCCGGCCGGCGCTCCGGCGGCCGTCCCGGCGGACGCGATCGTCCTCTTCAACGGCAAGGACCTCTCGGGCTGGGAGGACGCCAAGGGCGCCCCGGCCAAGTGGAAGGTCGAGAACGGCTACATGGAAGTCGCGGCCAAGGCCGGCTCGATCCAGACCAAGCGGGGCTTTGGCGACTGCCAGCTCCATGTCGAATGGGCGTCGCCGGCCGAGGTCAAGGGCGAGGACCAGGGCCGCGGCAACAGCGGCGTGTTCCTGATGAACCTCTACGAGGTCCAGGTCCTCGACAGCTACAACAACAAGACCTACGCGGACGGGTCCGCGGCCTCGATCTACGGTCAATACCCGCCTCTCGTCAACGCCTGCCGCAAGCCGGGCGAATGGCAGACCTACGACATCGTCTTCCACCGGCCGCGGTTCGGCAAGGACGGCGCCCTCGTGGCGCCGGCCCGGATGACCGTGTTCCACAACGGCATCCTCGTCCACGACAACGACGTCCTGACCGGCCCGACGGCCCACAAGGCGCGCCCGCCCTACGCGGCCCACGCCGACAAGCTGCCCCTGGGCCTCCAGGACCACGGCAACCCGGTCCGGTTCCGGAACATCTGGGTCCGGGAGCTTTCATGAGCGCCGCGCGCCGGGCTTCCGGGCTCCGGCCGGCCGCCGCGGCCGTCGGGGCGCTCCTCCTCGTCCTGGCCGCCGCGGCGGCGGCCGGGCAGGCGCCCGCGGCCAAGAAAAAGGCCCTGATCGTCTGGGGCGGCTGGGAGGGCCACGAGCCCAAGCAGTGCGTCGACATCTTCGCCCCCTGGCTGGCGGAAAAGGGATTCGACGTCGAGATCTCCAACACCCTGGACGCCTACGACGACGGGGCGAAGCTCAAGACGCTCGACCTCATCGTCCAGGTGTTCACCCAGGGGGCGATCAAGGGCGAGCAGGAGCGCAACCTCGAGGCGGCCGTCCAAGGCGGCGTCGGCTTGGCCGGCTGGCATGGCGGCCTCGCGGACGCCTTCCGGAGCGCGACCGAGTACGAGTTCATGGTCGGCGGATCCTGGGCGGCCCACCCCGGCGGGGTCATCGATTACGAGGTGAACATCAACGACCACGCCGACCCGATCACCCAGGGCTTGGCCGACTTCAAGATGCACAGCGAGCAGTACTTCATGCTCGTCGACCCGGGCAACGAGGTGCTGGCCACGACGACGTTCTCCGGGCAGCACGCGCCCTGGACGAAGGGCATCGTCATGCCCGTCGTCTGGAAGAAGCTCTACGGAAAGGGGCGGGTCTTCTACACGTCCCTCGGCCACGTGGCCAAGGACTTCGACGTGCCCCAGGCGCGCGAGATCGTGAAGCGCGGCCTGCTCTGGGCCGCGCGCGTCTTCGGCGCCGACCCCGTCGTCCGCCCCGTCTACAAGAAATAGAGGCCGCATCCCCCGGCGCCCGCGGCCATCGCCCGGAGCCGCCGCCGCGGGCCGCGCCTCGCCCGAAATTGACAGGCGGGGTGGCGCCGTCTATATTGTCTATCCTTTATGGAGAATTGACATGTATTTCGGCGATCCCACCTATCTCCTCATCATCCCGGCGATCATCCTCGCCCTCTACGCCCAGTTCCGGGTCAAGGGGACGTACGCCCGGTATTCGCGCGTGATGGCCCGCTCCGGCCTCAGCGGCGCCCAAGCCGCCCGCTCCCTGCTCAACGGGGGCGGGGCGGGCGACGTCGCCGTCGAGCGGATCGAGGGCCAGCTGACCGACAACTACGACCCGCGGAAGAAGGTCCTCCATCTCTCGGGCGAGGTCTACGACGGCACGTCCCTGGCCTCCCTGGGCATCGCCGCCCACGAATGCGGCCATGCCCTCCAGCACCAGGCCCATTACGCGCCGCTCCAGCTCCGAAGCGGGTTCTTTCCCGTGGCCAACCTCGGCTCGACGCTGGCCTTCCCTCTGTTCCTGATCGGATTGCTGATGAGCTCCCGGGGAGGCGCCCTCCTCATGGACCTCGGCATCCTGCTGTTCTGCGCGGCCGTGCTGTTCAGCGTCGTGACGCTGCCGGTCGAGTTCAACGCCTCGAAGCGGGCGATCACGATCCTCCGGACGCAGGGCCTGCTCGACGGGCAGGAGATCGAGGGGGCGCGCAAGGTCCTGTCGGCGGCGGCGTTGACCTACGTCGCCTCGACGGCCATGGCCGTCCTCCAGCTCGTCCGGCTGCTGATGATCCGCGGCTCGCGGGACTGACGCGGCGGCCGCGCCCCGGCGGCTCGATTCTCCGGCGGCGCCCGGCGGTCAGTCGGCCAGGCCGCCGACGTCCTCCCCCTTGACGCTCTTCACCCCGCCGCTCGGCAGCGGCCGGTGGATTTCGGGCCCGGCGGCGATGCGGCGGACCGGCTCCGCCGTCCCGGCGATGCCGAGCTGGCCGAAGAGGAAGGCGAACATCTTCTCGAGGCTCGCCCCGATGGCGGCGCGGGAGCCGGCGGGCAGGTCCCAGAATCTCTTCTTGAACGGCCCGACGGCCTTCTTCCGGGCTTTATAGAAGAACTGGGCGTCCGTGTCCTTGGGCTTGCGCTCGTCGGCGGCGTTCGTCCTCAGCCACTCGTGCATTTCCCGGCGCAGCTCCTCCGGCACGGCCTCGTGCTCGATGACGAGCGATTGGAACGCGGTGGCGAGATGCACCTCGCACGTCCCGGCTTCGACGAACTTGTGGAAGGCCGACTCCGGCAGGGTGCTCGCCCCGTGCTGGACGGCGCCGCCCATCCCGTAGGTCCGGCGGGCCTTCTCGCTCAGGGCTTTGAGGACGTCGAAGTCGATCGCCACCTGGGCGAGCGAGCCGTCGGGCAGCACCACCCCGCCGTGGCTCGTCCCGGTCTGGATGCTGATCTTGGCGATCCCCTCCCGGCCGCCGAGCCGGGCGAGATAGCCGGCCATGAAGGCGTCGAGGTCCTTGGGCGTGCTGTTCTTCTGGCCCACCTCGCCGATCTCGCCGCCGACCGAGATGGGGGTGCCGGCCGGCTCGTGGGCCCGGATGAAGGCCGTGAAGTCGGCGCAGAGCTCGTAGTTCAGGCGCTGCTGGGCCGCGAGCGTGGGCTGGGAGAGGTCGACCAGGGTCGAGGTGTCGATGTCGATGTTGTAGAAGCCCGCGGCCACGGACTCGAGGATCAGGTCGCGGATGGCCCGGACCTCGGCCTCGGGCGCGGCGGCGTACTTCTTGGCCGATGTCTGGAAGTGGTCGCCCTGGATGAAGACCGGGCCGCGGTGGCCCTCGCGCAGGGCGGCGGCCAGGACGGCGCAGGAGTATTCGGCCGGCCTCTGGTCGGTGTAGCTCATCTCGCTGCGGGCGATCTCGAAGATCAGGGCCCCGGCGTCGATCCGGCGGGCGGCCCGGAACGCGGCCCGGGCCGAATCGTAGGCCATCATCCGGAGGTTCATGGCCGGCACGGTGAACCGCCCCGGCACCTCTCCCCGGCCCATGGCTTTGTAGAAGGCGTGGATCGAGGCGGGCCGGACGCCCGCCGCCTGGGCCGTCTCCCAGATGATCCAGCGGGCGGCGGCCTTGGCCGCCTCGTCGCCGAAGACGGCCTCGCGGATGAGGCCGTCCATGAGCCCCGGGAGCCGGGCCGCGTCGCGGACGGCGAGCCGCTCGCCGTCGCGCGCGAGCGCGCCGCCCACCGTCGCCAGGATCGAGTCAACGGATGATGTCGTCATGTCGGTATCCTCCTTGGGATGTCATCGGGGCCCCGATGTCGAGGCGCATGATCCGGCGGACGCGCCGGAGCTCCTTGAGGACCTCGGTCGCCTGCCGCGGCGGGCGCAGACGCGTGTCGAGATCGCAGGACCAGTGGACGGGGAACTCCTCGATCCGCAGGCCGCGGTTCCTCGCCTTGAGCAGGATCTCGATCTCGAAGACGAAGCCGTCCGTCTCGAGGCCGGCGAAGAGCTCGCGGGCGACGTCGCCGCGATAGAGCTTGAAGCCGCACTGCGAATCGCTGATCTGCCGGGGCAGCTGGGCCACGAGGCGGGCCGCCGCCCGGAAGGCGCGGGAGACGATCCGCCGGCCGAGCGGCCGGTTGCGGCAGATGATCGAATCCGGATCGACGCGGGAGCCGAGGGCGATCTCGACCTCGCCGGCCCGGATGCGGGCGTAGGACGGGAGGGCGTCGGCGTAGGGGACGCACGTCCCGCTGTCGGCCGCGAGCACGACGTCGCCCGTCGTCTCGGCCACGCCCGCCCGGAGGGCCGCGCCCTTGCCGGCGTGCCGCTCGAGCCGGATGACCCGGCGGCGGACGGCCTCGGGCACCATGGCCGTGAGCGCGTTGTGGAACGTGCGGTCCGTGCTCCCGTCGTCGACGACGATGACCTCGCCCCGCAGGCCGGCCTCGCCGAAAAAGAAGGCCGCGGTCGTGATGTCCGGAGCGATCTTGCGCTCCTCGTTCAGGGCGGGGATGACGATCGAGAGGTCCATCAGCGCCTCCGTTCGCTCAGGAATCGCTCCCAGGGCTCGTTGGCGACGAAGAGCGTCAGGATCACGTCGGGCCGCAGCCCATAGAATTCCGCGTGGTAGGCGTCCTCGAGGATCGGTCCCAGCTTCGCGGCTTGATCCTCCGAGGCGATGATGAGGGCCGCGGCGGCCGGCGCGGCCGCGTCGCGTCCCGCCTCGGCGCCGGGGCCGAAGCCGGCGGACGCGGCGTCCGTCCAGTAGCCCGCGTTCGGATGGCGGCGGAGCGACCAGGGAAGCGGCCAGGTCTCGTAGGGCCCGCAGACGACCTTGATCAGAGCCCTTTCCTTCCCGGGGAGATAGGGCGTCAGCTCGTCCAGGCGCTTGACCAGCCGCTGGTAGTCGGGGACGGTCTGGGCGTAGACGTAGGGATTGCGCGGGTCGGCCGGGTAGCGGAAATTCGCCAGCCCGCTCTGCCAGGCGAGGTTGAGGAGTCCGGCGCCGAGGAGGATCCCGGCGGCGGCCTTGGCCGGCGCGCCCCTCAGGCGCCGGAAGATGAAGTCCGCGCCGGCGCCGGCCAGGAGGACGAACCCGATGTAGAAGGGGAGCGCGTTCCAGGGCGTCTTGTAGGGAATCAGCGAGAACGCGGCCGCGGCGGTGAGCGAGGCGAGCGCGGCGGCGACGCGGAACGATTCACGGGTCCGGATGGCGGCGATGATCCCCAGGCAGGCGAGGGCCAGGACGAGCGCTTCGCTCCAGACGAGGCCGCCGCTCTTCGAGTAGGTCAGGAGCCCGAAATAGTAGCCCGCCGGGTGGGCGTGGAAGCCGGGGTCTCCGCTCTTGGCCACGTAGCCCGGGAAGGCGAGGATCGCGTCGAGCACGCCGCGGGGATGGCGGAAAAACGAGGAGAAGAACAGCGCGGCGGTCACGCCGGCCGCGCCGGCCCCCCAGGCCAGGTCGCGGAGCGGCGACGGGCGCTTCGCGCCCGGCGCGACGCGCGCCGTTCCGGCGAGGAGCCGCGTCCCCGCGGCGGCGACAGCGACGGCGGCGAAGACGATGACGGACGTCTCTTTCGTGGCGAACATCAATCCCGCGGCCGCGCCCGCGAGGATCGCCCGCCCGGCCGACGGACGGGCCCGCCAGCGCCAGGAAGCGAGGGCGAAGGCGGCGATGAGGAAGACGAAGATCGATTCCTGGATGTAGAACCGGCTGTAATAGGCGAAGGCGGGCGAGACCGCGGCGAGCGCCCCGGCGGCCAACGCGGCCGGCCGGCCCAGGGCCCCGGCGAAGGCGATCAGGAGGAGGACGGTCGCGGCGCCGAAAAGGGCGGGCAGGAGCCGAAGGTCGGCCTCGTCGAGGGCGGCGAGCGTCGTCCGGCCCTCGGCGCGGGCCAGGACCCAGGAGAAATAATAGAGCGAGGGGCCGTGGTGGTCCGTCGGATCGTAGCGGTACTCGCCCGTCTCGAGCAGGCGCCCGAGCTTGAGGGCCTGGTTGGCCTCGTCGTGGTGCATGGGACGAAGGCCCAGTGCCGGCAGCCGGAGGAGGAGGGCGGCCGCGACGACGAGGAGGGCGAGCCCCCGGAACGCGGCGTTGCTCATTTGGCCGGGGTGCCGTAGACCTCCACTTCGACGTAGTGGTTCATGTCGTTCGAGGTGTTGCCGTTGCTGTAGAGGCGGAGGTAGCGGGCCTTGACGCCCTTGCCGTCGACGAGCCGGCCCTCGTTGGTCTCGATGTACTCCTTCTCCTTGCCCAAGCCCAGGCCGGACGTGTTGTCATGGTCGTTGTTGAAGAGGGTGGTCACGCCGGTGACGAAATCCTTGTCGTTGGACACCTGGACGACGACGTCGCGGTAGACGCGCGCCTGGGCATGGTAGTGCCAGACCAGGATCGCGGCCAGGCTGTACTCGCCCTGGAGGTCGATCTGGACCCACTGCGAGCCGGGCCCGAGCTCGACGAAGTAGCCGTCTTCGCCCGATTTCTCGCCGTCCGTGACGAACTTCAGCTCGCCGATGACGGGCTGCATGTCGCTCGACGTCACGGGCTTGTGGAGCGAGAGGAGCTTCGTGCCCTTGGGGACGAAGAAGGGGCCGCGGGGCTTGCCGGTCACCGCCTCGAGGTTCGGCGTCCGGATGTTCCGGGGCGTGCCGATGAACATCGGCTTGGGCAGCTGGAGCTTCAGCTCCTCCTTGTTGGGATCCTGGGATTGGGAGAAGGCCACGGCGGCCGTTCCCGCCAGGGCCAGCACGAGCGTGGCGAGGGCCACGATCCGCGTTCGTCTAGTCATATCGGACTCCTTCCGTTGGGGATTTCCCGATGGCCGAAATGGCGCCTTTACTATAGTCTTTGGCCCGGATTTGGGCAAGCGCTCAAATCGGTGACAGTAACCTCATTTCCGAATTAATCCGTGTTGCGGGCGGGAATAGGACAAGGTGCGTGCGCGGTGGCGGATGTGAAATACGGAAATCAGGTTACTGTCACCGATTTCCGAAGAGGCGGACGTCGCCGTAGGCCACGACGACCAGGGCGGCGACGGCGGGATGGGCGGCGCAGTAGGCCTCGACGGAGGCCGTATCCATGACCATGAACGCCGTCGAGAGGGCGTCGGCTTCGGCGCCAGAGCCGGCAAGCGCCCAGGCGGCGAGATGGCCCGCGGCCGGTTCCCCGGTGCGCGGATCGCGGACGTGGCGGCCCTTGACCTCGGTCCCCGAGCCGCTCAAGGCGCGCCGTCCGGTCAGCGCGATCTCGCGCGGGACGTCCTCGCCCGCCGGCCATCCGCCACCGACGCCTACGGGCCAGCCGCGGGCGGCCGTGTCCCGCTCTCCCGCCCGGCCGGGGCCGCCGCCAGGCCCCGCGGCGGCCGGGTCGGGCGTTCCGATCGCGATCGCCGTGCTCGTCCCGCCGTGAAGCAGCGCGTTCGCCACGCCCCATTCGACGAGGACGTCGAGGGCCAGGTCCAGGGCGTAGCCCTTGCCGATCGCGCCGAGGTCGAGATCGAGGGGTCGCACGAACTTCTCCGGCGCGGCGAGGACGCGGGCCTCGAATCCCGCTCCCGTCCAAGCCAGCTCGAGCGGCGGCCCCGCCCCGGCCGCCGCCGGCCGGCGCCAATTGACGTCGAACGCGCCGCAGGTCGCCGTGCGGATCCGCTCCGCGATCTCCAGGCATTCGAACGTCTCGAGGCCGATGGGGAGCGAGTCGCCGGGACCGAGCCGGCTGATCCGGGCGATCTCGCTCGCCGGGTCGAAGCGGCTGAGGAGGCCCTCGAGCCGGTCGATCTCGGCGAAAGCGGCCCGGGCGGCCTGGCCGGCGTAATCGGCGTCCTCGCCGGCGATGAAGATCTCGAAGAACGTGCCCATCGCCTGATGGGAGAGCCGGGGCACGGAGGGGGAGGTCATGCGCGCGGCGGCGGGACGAAGGCGACGTCGGCGAAGACGATCGCGCAGAGGACGAGGGCCAGCGCGGCGTAGCGGTGGATGGCGGTGAACGTCGCCTGGGCGCCGAAGACGAAGACCGGCAGCATGGAGCCGAGGGCCGACACTATCAGGACGAAGCCGAAGACGGCGATCGCCCAGAAGAGCGCCGCGCGGAGCGCTTCGCGCGAGACGTTCTTGAAGACCGGGCAGGCAAGGCCGAAGGTCGTCCCGGACCCCGTCCGGCCCGGCGCGTACGCCCGCGCCCGCCAAAGCAGCAGGGCGGCCAGGGCGGCGGCGAAGAGCCCGCCGAAGGCCATGTGGCCGAGCAGGACGACTCCGGTCATCCCCCGGGGGATAAACACGGCGAAGAAGAGGCCGCTCGCCGCGAGATAGACGAGGCTCGCCCCGAATGCGGCGAAGATCCACGTGGTCCAGCCCGGGTAGTGGGCCGCCGCCCAGGCGACGAGCGCTTTCCAGATCTTCTTCCAGGCGTCACCGGAGGCGAGCGCCCTTAAACGCCCGGCCAGCCACCGGCCATAAGTCGGCCTCGTCGCCCCGGGCACGGCCGGCGCCGTCCCCGCGGCCTTGCCCGCCTGCGCGTAGCGGAAATGCGTTCTCTGGAAGAGCACGCCGATCAGCGTCGCCGCGGTGATGAGGGTGAACGCCATTGCGGCTAGCTCCTCTTCTCGATCAGGCCCGCGAACCGGCCCAGGGCGATCAGCCCGGCGACGAGAAGCAGCGCGCCGATCAGGGCGGCCGCGAAGCCGAGGAACAGCTTGAACGCCGGCCTCGCCGTGAAGGTCAGCCCGAAGAGCCGCTGGTAGGGATTGAACAGGCCCATGGTCGAGGCTGCCGACCGGGTCGTCACGGTTTCGGTCTTGAGCGGACCGGCCGCCTTCACCCGCCCGAAGAAGAAATCCGAGCCGGCGCTGTGGCAGTCCGTGCAGCCGTTGACGCCCAGGGCCTGCCGCGCGGGCCGCACCTGGTGGGCCAGCGGCCAGGCGACGGGATCGGCCGCCGCGTCCGTCTTGGCGACGAGCGCGCCTTTTTCGCCGAGCCGGAACAGCACTCCGCCGGACACGTAGCCGTGATCGGCCGGGCCGAGGGCTTTCAGGACGCGGGCGACCTGGTCCTCGGTCAGCGTTTGATCCGTGCCGGCCAGGGCGATGATCGCCTCGCGATCGGCCTCCGGGACGAAGGGCGCGAGCGCGCCGTCCTTGGCGAGCCAGCCGAACCGGGGTGCCTCCGCGGCCGGCTCCTTCTTCTCCGACTTGTCGAGGCCGCCGTCGACGAGCTGATAGAGGACGCCCTTGTAGAGCATCGCCGCTTTGCCGGGCGCGCCCTCGGCCGCGTTCAGGGCCTCGAGGATCTTCTGGATCCTGGCCTCCGGATCGGCGGACGCCTCGGCGTTGGCCGGATCGAAGGCCGGCACGAGAGGGAAGAACCCGGCCTCCTTCCGGAGAGCCCAGGCGGGATCGGAGCTCGCCGGCCCGCCGTCGTATTTCGAGGGCCTGAGGCCGCCGTCGAGGTTCGCCTCGAACGCGGTTCCGCCCAGGACGAGGACGGGCGTGCCTTCGAGGTCGGCGACGTTCAGGAGGGCGGCCAAGACGCGCGTCGCCGATTTCTCGGGGAAGAGGATGTCTCCGGCCGCGGCGAGGACTTTTTCGGGCGCGAGGGGCGCGACCTGCCCGCCCTTGATCTCGCCCCAGAACGCCGGCCACATCATCCGGTGCGGCGCCAGCTTGCCGTTGCGGTCGCGGAGGTAGACCGGCTCCTGGATCGAGGGCAGGGGCGTGGCCCAATCGGCGATGCCGAAGATGCCAAGGCGGTTCGCCCGCGAAGTCCGGACGCGCGTCGTCTCCCGGGCGGGCATCGGCCCCGAGTGGCAGACCGTGCAGGACAGCCGGTCGAAATGGATGGTCGGGATGCCCTTGTGCCGGGGATAGGGCGCTCCCAGGCGGCCGGCCGGGAGCTTCTCCCCTTGGCTCGAGACGCCGCCCAGATGGCAGGCCTTGCACGTGAAATCCTCGGCCAAGAGCGCGGGATTGTCCGCCGCCTCCCCCTCGTAGCCGCGGATCATGGCGTGGCTGACGTCGTGGCGATGGCAGCTCGCGCAGGCGATCCCGGCCGCCGCGTGGACGTCGTCGTCGGCCGTGAACTTGCGCGCCCCGGCGGGCGAGGTCGAGTGGCAGGCGAGGCAGCGGTCGTCGCCGGGCTTGTAGGCGATGTCCAGGAAGGCCCGGTGCTTGGAGTCGAAGAGCGTCCGATCGTATTTGACGAACGGGGCCACGGCCCACTCGGAGTCGTCGGGATTGGGGCCGTCGAAGACGTCCCAGGTCGGCTTGAGGCGGGAGGCCATCCCGCCGACTTCGCCCAGGCCGGCGGCGGCCGTCGCCGCCCAGCGGAAGTTCTCGCGGAGGACCTGCTTGGCCCATTCGCTCGGATTCTGGCGCCTGGAGGCGTTGTGGCAGCCGAGGCAGTTGATCTCGATCCTGCCCGAGACGCTCCAGCGCGAATCAGGCGTCATGTCCTTGTCCGAGGGCTCGGCCGCGCCGCCGCCCGGCATGTGGCGGCCGAAGAGGAGGGTGAGGTCCCAATCCGACAGGCCGAGGCGGACCGGGTCCCAGACGCCCTTCCACGGATGCGAAGACAGGGGAATCTGCGTGCCCGTCCGCTCGTCGAGCCAGATCCACGGCTCGCCCGGCCGGCCGGCCGCGCCGGCCGGGAGGCCGTTGAAGTGCAGGCCGCGCTTGATGGCGTCGTAATCGTGGCACGGGGCGCAGCTATAGCGGGCCGAGAAGGGGAGCGGGTTCGATTCGGTGGGGACGATCTCCTGGTTCATCTCGTCCTTGAGCGGGATCTGGTGCACGGGCGAGATGCGGCTCCCGGCCCACTTCTGCGTGTCGGACGCCATCCCGGGTGTCCGAAAGGTCAAGACGGCAATGAAACTTAATCCCGCCAGCGCGAGGGTGCGCCGCGGATGGGGGGTGGCGCCGACCGGGGCGCCCCGGCGGCCGGCTGTATTCAGCCCGGGCCCCCCGCAGCTCTCTTGAGCTTGTCCCCCCCGCGTTTCGCGCGTCGGGCATTTTGCGCGCCGCCCGAAGCGAATGGGACCCTCGTCATTGCGAGTGACTGGAAGGAGCGAAGCAATCCCCTCTTTGGCGCAGGGGAGGTTGCCGCGTCGCACTCCCCGGCTTCGCCGCGTCGTGCTCCTCGCAATGACGGCTTGGGGCTGGTCGGCGACAGGACCCGCCATCCGCGGCGCCGGGCTATTGGCCGGGACTTTCCCGCTCATGCCTTGAACTGCTCCGGCCGGAAGCGGAGGAGGGAGCGGGAGCGGACCGCCTCGTTGACCTTCAGCACGGCGACCGCGCTCTCGTAGGCCAGCGCGGCCGGGCAACTGAGGGGCGTGCCGTGCCGCACGGCGCTGAAGAAGTTCTCGAGGTGCGGCTGGTGGGCGGGCTTGGCCAGGTCCACCGGCAGCGGCCAGCGGCCGGCCTCCGCCGTCACCCGGACGTCGACGAACACGTTTCGCGTGTCGACCTTTTGGATCGCCGGCGCCTCGGACAGGAGCAGGCCGTCCTTGACGAGCGAGTCCCATTCCGGGGCGTGGGCCTCGCGCATGGCCCAGTTGCCCCGCGTCGGCACCTCGGAAATCTGGAGGGCGCCGTCGTCGCCCATGAACGTCTCGTAGAAGCCGCCGTTCTTGGTCGTGGTCTGGACCTGATAGAAGGCCCGGGCCGCGCCCTCGGCGGTCTCGAACTCGTAGATGGCCATGACGTTGTCGTACCACTCGCGGTTCTTGTAGTAGTCGACGCCGCCGCTGGCCACGACCGTGCCGGGATTGACGCCGAACACCCAGCTGAAGAGGTCGATCTGGTGCGACCCCAGGTCGACGATCGGCCCGCCGCCGAACTTGCGGTACCACCGCCAGTTGCGGAATTCGACCATGGAGTCGTAGCCGTACTTCTGCAGCCGGTCCTGGGGCATGGCGTAGTTCTTGGGCCAGCCGAGCATGTCGGCCTTGGACCGGTTCCACTGGGCGTAAGCCAGGTTGACCCGGCCGAGGATCTTCTTCTCCCGCATCAGCCGGTCGATAGCGTGGATATACCGGGGATTGCTGCGGCGCTGGTGGCCGATCTGGAGGAGCTTGCCCGTCCGCCGCTGCGTCTCGACCATGGTCCGGGCCTTCTCGAGCGAATTCGACATCTCCTTCTCGCAGTAGACGTGGAGGCCCGCGTCGAGCCCGGCGTTGGCGTGCTCGGCGTGCATCCAGTCGGGCGTCGCGACGATCAGCGCGGCGAGGCCCTTCTCCTTGGCCAGCAGGTCGCGGAAATCTTCGTAGACGGCCGGCGTATGGCCGTATTTGCGAAGGTAGCCGGACGCGTACTGGCGGCTGTATTCCCAGATGTCGCACACGGCCGCGATCCGGATGCCGGGGATGCGCAGGCAGGATTCGAGGAGGACGCGGCCCTGCTCTCCCGTGCCGATGACGCCGACGCGCAGGTCGTCGGGCGAAGGCTTCGCCCCGGGGATCGGCGCGCCGGCGGGCGGGGGGGGAGGCGTTTGCGGGGCGGCCGTCTGGGGCGCGGTCTGCGCAGGCGCCCCGGCCGTCCCGGCGACGGCTAGGCCGGCCGCGGCCGCCGCCGTGCCTTTGAGGAACCCGCGGCGCGATACGGCACCTGATAGAGGCGTTCTGTTTTTCATTTCACTTTCCAAAAAAGATGATGTGGGTGACGCCGACCGGGGCACCCCGCCGGCCGAAGCGAATGGGACCCTCGTCAGGGTGATGAGCGAGGCAGGCGGGGTTGGTCGGCGGCAGGACCCACGACATCTTCACTTCTTCATGCTCTTGTCGAATTCCAGCGTCGAGGGCGAGAAGTTGATCCCCCGGACGAAGTCGAGCGATTCCTCGGCCCCGAACTCGCGGTCCATGCCGTTGTCCTCCCACTCCACCGAGAGCGGCCCGCGGTAGCCGATGCCGTTGAGCTCGCGGATGATCTTCTCGAAGTCGACGTCGCCGTGCCCGAGCGACCGGAAGTTCCAGCCGCGGCGCAAGTCGCCGAAGGGCAGGTGCGAGCCGAGGATGCCGGACGTGCCGTCGAGCGTCACGGCCGCGTCCTTCATGTGGACGTGGTAGATCCGATCGGCGTATTCGCGGATGAAGAGGTGGGGCTCCAGGCCCTGCCAGACCAGGTGGCTCGGGTCGAAGTTGAAGCCGAGCGCCGGCCGCTTCTTGAACTTGGCCAGGAGGCGGCCCGCCGTGTGGAAGTCGAAGGCGATCTCGGTCGGATGGACCTCCAGGGCGAACTTGACCCCGGCCTTGTCGAAGGCGTCGAGGATCGGCGTCCAGAGCTTGTGGATCTTGTCGAAGCCGGCCTCGACCATCTCCTCGGTCGTCGCCGGGAAGGAGTAGAGGAACTTCCAGATCGGCGAGCCCATGAAGCCGTTGACGACGTAGCAGCCCATGGCCCGGGCGGCCTTGGCCGTGGCCTTCATCTCCTCGATCGCCCAGGCGCGGAGCTTTTCGGGCTGGCCCTTGACCGCGGCCGGGGCGAAGCCGTCCAGCCGCTCGTCCCAATCGTCGCCGACGCACTGGCCGGCGAGGTGGGCGCCGAGGGCCCAGCACTGGAGCTTGTGCTTCTTGAGGATCTGCTTCCGGTTCCTGACGTAGGCCGGGTCCGAGGCCGCCTTGCGGACGTCCATGTGGTCGCCCCAGCAGGCGATCTCGAGGCCGTCGTAGCCCCAGCCGCTCGCCTTCTTGCAGATCTCCTCGAACGTCAGGTCGGCCCACTGGCCGGTGAACAGGGTGATCGGTCGGTGCATGGCTTCCTCCCTTGGCTCAGGTCTCGATCCAGGCGGCGCCCTTCTTCGAGCTCCGGACGCACGCTTCGATGAACTTGACGCCCCGCAGGCCGTCGTGGGCGTTCGGGAAGTCCAGGTCGTCCTTGGTCAGCTTCCCGCCTGCCTTCTTCTTGGCCAGGGCCGTGAGATACGTGGTGTAGATGTTGGCGAACGCCTCGAAGTAGCCCTCGGGGTGCCCGGACGGGATGCGCGACCGCGATTGGGCCGGCGGATACATCTTGTCCCGGCCGCGGGACAGGCGGACCGTGGGCTTGTCGATGTAGCCGACCTTGCAGTAGTTGCATTCCTCCTGGGCCCATTCGAGCGAGGCCTTGGTCCCGAAGATCCGGACGCGGAAGCCGTTGTCGTAGCCGACGGCGATCTGCGAGCTCCAGTACATCCCCTTGGCCCCGCCTTTGTAGTTGAGGAGGATGGAGGCGTTGTCGTCGAGCGTCCGGCCCTTGCCGAAGATGTCGAGCCGGGCGCAGAGCGACTCGATCTCGAGGCCGGTGAGGTAGGCGACCATGTTCTCGACATGGCTGCCGATGTCGCCGACGCAGTTCGAGAGGCCGGCGCGCTTGGGATCGGTCCGCCAGACGGCCTGCTTCTGGCCCGTCTTCTCGAGGAGCGTGGCCAGCCAGTCCTGGGGGTATTCGGCGGAGATGAAGCGGATGTCGCCCAGCTCCCCGGCGGCGATCATCTCCCGCATGTGGAAGACGACGGGATAGCCGCGGTAGGCGTAGGTGACGCAGAACAGGCGGTCCTTGCGGGCGGCCAGGGCGGCGAGCTTCTCCGCGTCGCGGGAGCTCGTCGTCAGGGGCTTGTCGCAGACGACGTGGAAGCCCTTCTCCAGGGCGAGCCGGGCCATGGGATAGTGGGTGTCGTTCGGGGTGACGATGAGAATGAAGTCGAGCCGGTCGTCCTTGCGGCGCGCCTCGGCGGCGATCATCTCCTCGTAAGTTGCGTACAGCCGGTCCCGGGCGACGCCCCAGGACTCGCCGGTGGCGAGGGTCGTCTCCAGGGATTGGGAGAAGCAGCCGGCCACGAGCTCCGCCTTGCCGTCCATGGCGATGGCCTTGCGGTGGACGTCGCCGATGAACGCCCCCCGGCCGCCGCCGACCATGCCGTATTTCAGACGCGCGACCCGGGCCAGGGTCTCCTGTCCTTCGATCATGGCAGCCTCCTCGGGCGCGCCGGCGCATCCGGATTTCGTCCGGTCCGGCATACCGTTCTTTCAACTCCATATATCACAAGCCCTCTGGGGTGACAAGACCGGTCCGGGCCGGGCGGGCTGCCCGGAATCCAGGTCCCGGCGGGGCGCCGAGCCCGCGGCCGGCGGGGCCTAGAAGCGCTTCCGCAGGATCCAGTCCGCGGCGCTCTGGGGAAGGATTTCGAGGATATGCGCGGCCCGGGCCATGTGGCCGACCGCGTAGCGCCGGCGCGGCCGGCGGGCGGAAAGCGCCTTGACGACGACCTCCGCCACGCGAACGGGATCGGTCCGCTTGCGGTCGAACTTGGCCATCTCGCCGGACCATTTCCGGAGGGCGGCCTCGTAGAGCGCGGCGCGGTCGGGCGGCGCCTCCCGGAGGAGGGCGTCCACGTCCGAGGTCGTCCGCATCCCCGCCGGCGTCCTGATGCCGCCGCAGCGGATCATGACATTCCGGATCCCCCAGGGCTTGAGCTCGATGTCGAGGGTCCGGGCGAGTCCGTTGACCGCGAAATCGCAGGCGTGGATGCTCGCGACATAGGGGGTAGGCATGAGCCCCGGCGTCATGATCCAGACGATGCGGCCGCCCGCCCGGCGGATCGCAGGGAGCAAGGCCTGGATCAGGAGGGTCGATCCCAGGATCCGGGCTTCGATCTCGATCTTGAACTTCCCCGGATCGATCAGCTCGATGGGCGCCGGGCCGCCGCTTCCGGCGTTGTTGACCAGGGCGAAGAGTCCGCCCAGCCCGCGCCGGCCCAATTCCGCCTCGATCGCCGCGGCGGCGCCGGCGATCTGCTCCGGCTTGGAGAGATCTAGGGGGCAGATCGGGACGATGTTGTCCAGTCCCAGGCGGCGCAGGTTCTCCGCGTCTTCGTCCTTCCGGACCGTCGCGAAGACGAGGAAGCCGCGCCCGGCGAGAGCCAAGGCGCATTGCCGGCCGATGCCCGACGAGCACCCGGTCACGACGGCGGCTTTTCCGAGGAGATGGTTGTCGTTCTCTTGGCGCATTCTAGGTCATCCTTCAATCCGGACCAGGCTTTCCCTATTATGGCCAAAGGGGGGCGCGGCGCGCAACACAATCGTCGGCCGAGGCTAACCATTCGGGCCCGGCGCGCGTATTATGAGTGAGGGAGATTCGCATGCACATTTCCGCCATCAGGATGATCGTCGCTGGCATTCTCGTCGCCGCCGTGGCCGAGGCGGGGGCGCCGGGCGCGCGCGCGGGCCAGGGGCCGACGGCCTCGACCCGCCAGGAGACCGCCCTCGATCACGTCGTCCACCTCGAGAAAGCCCTCGTCACCGACGTCCCGGAGGCGCCGCGCTGGTGCGACCGGCTCGCGCTCAAGGGCCGGCGGATCGACGTCGGGGGCGCGAGCCTCTACGTCGAGGAGGAGGGGAGCGGGCCGGCGCTCGTGCTCATCAACGGCGGGCCGGGCGGCACGCATCACTATTTCCACCCCTGGTTCTCCCGGGCCGCGAAGTTCAGCCGGGTGATCTATTACGACCAGCGGGGCTGCGGCCTCTCGGATTTCAAGCCGGGCAAGGCCTATTCCGTCGAACAGGCCGTCGACGACCTCGAGGCGATCCGCCGCGCCCTCGACGCCAGCCGCTGGGTGGTCCTGGGCTATTCCTACGGCGGCTTCCTCGCCCAGCTCTACGCCCTGAAATACCCGGAGAACACGGCCGGACTGGTCCTGATGAGCGCCGGGCCCGGGTTTTCCACGGGCCATTCGCCCGACGGCTGGAACGATTTCCTTTCGAAAGAGGAGAAGGCGCGGTTGCGGGCCATCCCCGACGAAGTCGCCGCCTGGGCCAAGGCGAACGCGATCCCGCGAGAGCGGGCCGACCAGGTCCTCCTCTACAACCTCGACCTCAACGGCGCCTGGAAGTCCCAGCACCTCCTCAAGCCCTCGCCCGAGCGCCTCGCCCAGATGGCCCGCTACGAATGGATCCACGATGCCGACTTCAACGGGATCCTGAACCAGAGCGCGAGCCGGTACGACTTCCAGGGCGCGTTCGCCGGCTGCCCCATCCCGACGATCATCCTCGAAGGCAAGTATGACGGCACATGGAGCCCGGACAAGGCGGCCCTGCTGCTCGAGAACCACCCGGGCGCGTCGATGGTCGTGTTCGAGCACGCGAGCCACCCGATCTACGAGGAGGAGCCGGGCCGGTTCTTCGACGTGCTGGGCGGCTTCGTCCGCGGCCTGGCCGCGCCCGCCCGGGACGCCTTGTCGGCGTTCAAGACAGCGGCGGCCAAGCGGCTGGCCGAGGTCAAGGCGCCGGCCGACGAATTCCTCGAGGCCTACGGCTGGGGCCGCGAATCGAACGTCAGGCTGGCGAAGGACTACCGGCCGGAGTGGCTGGCGAAGGTCGCGGAGCCCACGGGCTTCCTCAAGATCGCCTTCGCCCTCTACGACGTCGAGCGCTACGCGGAAGCGCTGGCTATCTTCGAGAAGATGGGCGAGGCGATCCGCGTCAAGGGCGGAGGCCCCTACGAGGCCGTCGCCCTGATCTGGCAGGGGCACATGCTCGACCTGCTCGGACGGCGGTCCGAGGCGATCGCCCGCTACGAGGCCGCCGCGGCGATGAACGTCGAGGGCACGTTCTCCCACAGCCAATTCGGGATGCGCTACGCGCCGAGCGCCTGGGCGGCCGAGCGGATCAAGGAGCCGTTCAAGCGCATCGAGAACCAGGCGCGCTGAAGGACTGGCGCGCGTCGCCGATCCGCAAGGAGGCCCTTCACCATGCGAGTCTCGCCCGTTTCGTTGAGCGCCGTCCTCGTCATCGTCCTCCAGGGCTGCGCGCCAGGTGCGCCGCCGCGCCGGACGGGGGGCCCGGCGTCCTATTTCGCCCCGGCGGATCCGCCGCCGAGCCGCTATGTCATCGACGCCCGCATCGGCCCCGGCGGCTCGACGATCGACGGCCGCGAAACCGTGTCGCTCAGGAACACCGGCCGCGATCCCATCGGCATCGTCGCCTTCGACTGGAATACGGGCGCGTTCTCGACGCTGGAGGTGTCCGTGGGAGGCCGCCGGATTTACCCTCCGGACAGTGCGCCCGCCGTTCCGGATCCCCGGCCCATCATGATGTCCCTCCCGGAGCCGCTTTCGCCCGGCGACGGCCTCGCCTTGAGCGTCGCGTTCAGCCAGAGAAGCGGACAGCCGCAGAGCGGGACGAGCTTCTCGAGCACCCGCTGGTTTCCCCGGCTCTGGTGGGACGATCTCGAGCGCCACGACTCGTTCTCGGTAAAACTCGAGACGTCCCCCGGCGTCGCGGTCGCCGCGAGCGGGCTCCTGGATCCGAGGTCGGGGCGTTACGAGGCGGCCGCCGCGCGGACATTCGGCGTCTATCTCGCCGAAGGCCTGAAGACGGCCTGGCGGGAGGTGGACGGCGTCCGGATCGCGTCCTACTTCACGGACAAGGGCGCCAAGGCGGCCGCCGTCTGCCTGGACACCGCGGCCGACGCCGTCCATTTCTACAAGCAGTGGCTGGGATTCTATCCCTTCCCGTTCCTGTCCATCGTCCCCGGAGGCGCCGGGCGATGGGGCGGCTATCCGGTGGCGACCGGCATCGTCGCGATCCACGGCCTGGAGACCTACGTCGACGGCGAATCGCCGCGCCACTGGCAGCACATCACCTCCCACGAGATCGGCCACGAATACTGGAGCGAGTGGGTCCTCGATCCCGACCAGCCCGCCTGGCTGTGGATCGCCATGGGCATCTTCGCCGACACCGAGTTCATGACCGTCCGCGGATTCGATCCGGGGCGGCGCGCGGGCTGGGTGGGAAACTACATCAACGCCATCCCCCTGTATTACGATACGACCCTGGACGCGCCGCCCGACAGGGAAGACGCGGTCAAGTTCGATTTCAACAACACGGTCGTCCACAGCAAGGGGCCGGCGGCGATCTTCGCCCTCGACGCCGTGCTGGGACGGGAGACGTTCCTGCGCGTTTACAAGCGTTGCCTCCGGGATTACGGCGGGAAACCCCTCGGCTGGCGCGCGTTCCGGTCGGTCGCCGAGGCGGAAAGCGCCAGGAATCTCGGCTGGTTCTTCGATGCCTGGGTCCGCTCGAACCAGTATCTCTGCTATGCCCTGGATTCCCGGGAGAGCAGGCCGCTGGACGGCGGGGGATTCATCACCGAGATCGGCGTCAGGCGGCTGGGGACGATGTCGATGCCGATGCCGGTCCGGGCCGTGTTCGAGGACGGCTCATCCCAAACGGCCTGGACCGACAGGACGAAGGCCGCCAGCCGCGTCGTCTTCAAGAGCGCGAGCCGCCTCCGGGACGCGCTTCTCGATCCGGAGAAAAGGCTGGCCGGCGTCGAGGCCCCGATCCCGAAGATCTCGGACGCCGCCCAGGCGAAGCTGGCTTTCGGCTGGGAGGCCAAGGGGGCCCCGGACGTCTACGCGGCCGTCAAGGGCGAGCCGATCGTCTCGGGAGACCTCTGGTGGCGGCTCGGCCTGCAGCTCTACGGGGCCGATCGACTCGACGAAGCCGCCGACTGCTTCGGCCGGCTCGGGGCCCTGGAGACGGACGCGCTCCACAAGTTCGGGGCGCAGGCGTGGCTCGGCCTCCTCGACGATCTGAGGGGACGCCGGGGCGCCGCCCTGGCCCATTACCGGGCCGCTTCGGGGATCGTCCCCGATAAGCCGTTGCGCTTCGACCAATACAAGATCGCGATGGATCGGGCCTGGATCGAGGAGCGGATGAAGTCCCCCTTCAAGCGTGAGAGCGCGGTTCGCCTCCCCGAGCGGCCCTCCGCCGCCGAGATCGCGGCGGTCGTCGACGGCCTGAATTGGAGCCGGGAAGGGGAGACGCCCCTCCTCGTCTATCGGAAGACGGCCGGCTTGACGATCGCGGATTCAGGGGTCTGGTTCAAGCTCGGGCTGCTCCTGTTCGACAGCGGCTATTATCAGGAAGCGTTGGACGCCTTCGTCAAGACGGCCGCCCTCGAATCGTCCGGCGTCACGGCGTTCGCCGCGCGCGCCTGGCAGGGTCACATGTACGATTTGCTCGGAAACCGGCCGGCGGCGCTGGCTGCCTACCGAGAGGCGCTCAAGATCGATCCGGGGACGGCCATGAAGCACAGCCAATGGGGGATGACGATCGACCGGGCCTGGATCGAGGAGCGCCTCGCCGCTCCTTTCGTCTGGCGGCGGTGAGCCGGGCGACAGGAATCCGGCCTCTCGCTCGATTCAGCTCGTCGTCTTCAGCTTGTCCTGGATTTTCTTGATCGCCGTCTTGGCCTCCTCCTGGACGGCGGGCGTCGCGGCCAGCGATTCGGCCAGGGCCAGCGCTTCCGGGCCGGCGAAGTCGGGCAACGCGCCGAGGACCTGCTTCATCTCCTCGGGCCGCGGCGAGAGGTCGAGGGCGACCTTCATGTCCTTGACGGCCTCCTCGGGCCGGCGGTACTTTTCGGCCGCCGTCAACCGGATATAGCCCCGCACCGCCAGGACCTGGACGGTCGCGTTCTTGGACGTCCGGGCGATCCGGATGATGTCGTCTTTCGCCGCGGAGGTCGGCCAGGCGGCGAGCGCCCGCGCCGAGGCCTCGGCCACGGCCGCGTCGGAGTCGTCGAGCGCCTGGCGAAGCGCCGGCAGGGTGCTGTTGTCGCCGATCCGGCCGAAGAGCCGGCAGAGGAGGGCCCGGCCGGGGCCTTCCTTGACGGTGTCCCAGCGGCTCTTGACGAACTTGGCCCGGCCGTCGGCCTGGGCGATCTTCAGGGCCAGCCCCGTGATGGCGGACTCGACTCCGATCTGCTCGTTTTCGTCGGCCGTCTTTAGCAGGATCGTCACCAGGCCCGGGATGTCCGAGGGCGTGCCGATGGCCCGGAGAGTGCGGACGGCTTCCGCGCGGACCCTGGCCGAAGGCGAGTCAGCCAGCTTGGCCGCGGCGACCTTGCCCGTGAAGATCGCCCGCTCGCCGATGCTCCGGACGAGCTCGGCCTGGACGCCTTGGTCGGACGACGCGCCGAGAAGATCGAGGATGGCCGCGTCCACCGGCTTGCCGCTCATCCCCCAGAGCGCGGTCCGGGCGGCGGCCTGCTCGTCGGGCGCGGCCGACGCGGCGATGCTGGCCAGCAGCGGGACGCACGACGCGTCGCCGGCCTTTTCGAAGGCCTTGAGCGCGGCCAAGCGGACGGGCTTCGAGTCGCGGCGGGCGGCGGCCGTCAGCGCGGCAACGACAGCGCCGCCCTTGTATTCGGCCAGGACGGCGATCAGCGCAACCTTGCCGGCCTCAGGCAGCTTGTCCAGAGAGGCGAGGACCGGAACGATATCCGCGGCGGCGAAGCGGGCCTTGACCTGGCCGATGGCGGCCATCTGGAGATCGGGATCCGATCCGGCCAGCGTGGAGAGGATGAGCTTGGGGGCCTTGTCGCCGGCGGCCATGATCTTGCCCCGCATGGCGGCCAGCCGGAGGGCGGGCGTCAGCTTGTCGGCGAGGAGCCGATCATAGATGTCGGAAGCGGCGGATGCGTCCTTCTGGGCCAGGAGCTGGTCGGCGCAGAGGACGAGGGCCGAAGCGGCCGCGCCCTTGAGGGCCGGATGGCCCGAGAGGAGGGCCTTGCCCAGGGCGTCCACGGCGCTCTTGCCGCCGATGCGACCGAGAGCGTCCGCGGCGGCGATCGCGATGTCGGCGTTCGGATCCCCGAGGAGGGCGCCGAGCGGGCCGGCCGCCTTAGACGATTTCCGGCCGGCCAGCGAGGAGATCACGCCGAGCTTGATCGGGCCCGCGCTCGCGCCCAGGGCCTCGAGCAGGGCGGCCTCGGCGGCGTCGCCGGGAATGCGCTCCAGGGCGTAGCGGGCCATGGCGGTCGTCTCCGGGGCGGCGATCATCTTGCGGAGCACCGGCACGGACGCGTCGCCGCCGATGATGCGCAGCATCCGGCAGACGGAATCCTTGGCGACGAGCGTCGCCGGCGTGTCGAGGAAAGCGAGGAGCGTCGCCTCCACGGCCTTGCGGGCCGAGGGGTCGTCCTTGGCGGCGATGACGATCGCGCGCATCTTCCAGAAGGCGTCGGAGGCCAGGCCGCCGTCGAACGCGGCCAGGTCCTTGAGGACGGAATCAAGGGTCGCCTTTTCCACCGGGGTCGAAGGCTGGCCGGCCTGGCCGGCGAAGGACGGCCCGGCGGCCGCGGCCAGCATCACGGCGAGGGTGACGGTCCACAGGAGCCCAAGATGGACGGAAGGTCGTGTTTTCATGGTCATCCCCTCAGACCGGCAGCTGCCAGGGCTGGCGGTAGGCCCGGCCGAGCAGGCGCGCGGCCTCCTCGTCCCCCTGGATGGTTTCCGTGGCCGGATTCCACCTGATCTTCCGGCCGGTGGCGAGGGCGATGACGCCAAGGTGGCCGACGCTCGCGGAGCGGTGGGCGATCTCGCAGTCGGCGATCGCCCGGCCCCGCGTCCGGACGGCGTCGAGGAAATTGCGGGAATGGCTGCGGCTCTTGGTCAGGCGGATCTCGTTCGGGCCGATGACTTCGTTGACCAGGTTGCCGGGCTGCGTCTCGAAGCCCTCCCGGTCGACCCAGATCCAGCCGTATTCCCCGATCCATTTCGTGCCGCTCTGGATCTCGTCGTAGCCGCCGGCGATGACGATCGGCGTGCCGTCGGCGTATTTCGTGTCGACCCAATAGCGGGTCGGGCTGTTGTAGATGCCCGTCGTCGGGAATTCGCCCCGGCCCGCGACCTCGACCGGCCCCGTCAGGTCGAAGCCGAGGCCCCAGTGGGCGATGTCGAGATGGTGGCCGATCCAGTCCATGAGCTGGCCGCCGCCGTAGTCCGTGTTCCAGCGCCAGTTCATGTGGACCCGGGCCTTGCAGTAAGGCGCATAGGGCGCCGGGCCGACCCAGAAATCGTAGTCGAGCTCGGGCGGCGGCGGCTCGATCTTCCACTGGCCGAAGGTCTTGGCGAAATCGTAGTGCCCGGAGGGCAGCCCGACCTCGACCCGGAGGATCTTGCCGATCCGGCCGTTGCGGACGAGCTCGCAGGCCCGATGGAAGTTGTCCACGGACCGCTGCCAGCTCCCGGTCTGCCAGACGCGGCCGTAGCGGCGGACCGCGTCGCACAGGGCCCGGCCCTCGAGGAGGCTGTGGGTGAGGGGCTTCTCGCCGAAGACGTCGAGGCCGGCGCGAAGGGCGGCGATCGAGAGGATGGCGTGCCAGTGGTCAGGGACGGCGATCGAGACCGCGTCGAGGTCGCCGCGGGCGTAGAGCTCGCGGAAGTCGTGGTAGGTGGCGCAGTCGGCGTTGCCGTACTTGTCGTCGGCGATCTTCTTGGCCGTGGCCAGGTGCTCCGTATCGAGGTCGCAGACCGCCACCCAATGGACGTCGTCGTGGGCGACGAAGTCCTTCATGTTGGACGGCCCCTGCATCCCGAAGCCGATGCCGGCCATGACGATCTTGTCGCTCGGCGGCACGGCTCCGCCCCGGCCCAGGGTCGCGGCCTTGACGATGGTCGGGAAGCCGGCCAGGCCGGCCATCGCGACCGGCACGCCTTTCAGGAAATCGCGGCGGCGGATGCGTGTGGATTTCAATGGCATTTACGTCTCCTGTCTTTGGTTATGCATTCGTCTTGCACTGATAGTTGGGGACACAGAGCCGGACATTCATGGTCAGACGCACGACACAACCGGTCTGTGTCCCCATCTTATGGTTGGGGACACAGAGCCGCCTGCCCATCAATCGGTTCAAACGTGACGTGGTCTGTGTCCCCATCTTACACGAGGGGCGTCTTGCCCGGGATCGCGACGGGATCGACCGGGTTCGGGCCGAAAGCATACTTGGGCGGCGTCAGGTCCAGCTTGGAGCTCGTCATGGCCCACTCCCAGCTGATGGCCCGGCCGGTGTAGGCGCTCATCCGGCCGAGGATGGCGCACATCGTGCTCTCGGCGATCCGCCGGCCCTCGTTGAGGAGCTTGCCGCTCCGCAGGCCGGCGATGAGGTCGATGTGCTCCTGGACGTAGGGGTTCGTCTCGTCGCCCTCGAACTTCCAGAACGTGTCGCCGTGGATCTCGCCGTAGCCCATGGCCGTGCCCTTGGTCCCGACGATCTTCTCCTCGACCCGGTCGGCGCAGCCGGGGATCTGGCGGC
>Ga0335071_10001423_pt1 | contig 25756 bp, 26 predicted proteins | sample Lox_Sample_15_FD_206724 | JGI IMG/M metagenome (GOLD analysis project Ga0335071, IMG submission 206724) | Soil microbial communities from Loxahatchee National Wildlife Refuge, Florida, United States - Lox_Sample_1.5 | ecosystem: Environmental > Terrestrial > Soil > Wetlands | place: USA...
GCTCTCTCCGAGCGTGCCGGCATTCCGGCCGCGGATCTTATCATCGAAGAGGCCGACTGGACCAAGCCCAAACTGGTGCTACCGGCAGGCGCTCCTCCGATTTTTTTCAATGTTTCTCATTCTGGCGATTATGCGCTGGTCGCGCTGTCGGATTCAGTCGAGGTGGGGATCGATATTGAGCTGGTCCGCGCCGATTGTCCGATCGATGATCTCGCTCGCCGCTACTATTCCGCACGCGAGCATCAAAGATTGCGCAAACTCTCCTCCGCCGCGCGGTTACGCGATTTTTATCGACTTTGGACCATAAAAGAATCTGTGCTGAAGTGCGCGGGTCTCGGCTTGTCGGTGCCGCCTGCCGTGGTTGAGGTGCAACTCGCCGACGATGCCGATCCGCAAATCCATTCGCTTGATACGGACCGGGCTTTCCTGGAACAGGTTTCCGTGCGCGAGTTTGCAATCGCGGATGGTTACTCTTCCGCGCTTGCCGTGGAATCAAGAACGCAAATCCAATTTAATATAATTTAATCATCAGAAAATTCTTGATTTGTACTAGTACTTCTGTTGTTCCCCAAAGGTTAATTCCTGATTGAGACTAGGTCAAATGTTAGCGACATTAGTAAGCGAGATATCCTAATGCGGACTCTACGTGTCACCTTATTGATCGCCGCTGTTGTCACTGTACTGATGACGGCCGGCTCGCCTCTCGCTTTCAGCGCCACAGCGAAACATGCAACACCGTTAGTAATTCAGGCACCGCCCACTTGCCCCGATGGGTTGATCACGATCTCGTTCGACCCGAATACGAACATTCTGGTATGCGCGGGCCCTCCCGGACCGGCCGGACCTCAAGGCCCTGCTGGAGCGAACGGTGCGCAGGGCGCGGCGGGCCCGACGGGGCCAATAGGTCCGGCGGGATCAACTGGCCCGCAGGGCGCTGCAGGTCCGACAGGCCCAAGGGGGCCTCAAGGACAACCGGGCGTTTGGGTAAACCCCATTCAAATCGGTATGCTGCGCTGGTCACAGGCGGTAATCGCGGACGACGTCACGGTGGGAACGGCTCCTTCGGGGCTGGCTTTCGATGGAACGAGCTTGTGGGTAACACAATCCGGAAGCAGCCAGATCACCAAGATTCGGCCTTGGGATGGAACAGTGCTAGGTACGTTTGATATGGGCGCACCGGGCGCCGATCCGGGATCGATCGTCTATGACGGGAGCAATCTCTGGGTGGCCGCGCATGATGGCTCCGTGCGCAAACTGCGCGCCGCCGATGGTGTTCTGCTCGGCACTTACATGATGGCGGGAGCGAGTTCAGCGCTGGCATTCGACGGCCTCAACATCTGGACCGCAACCGCAGCGAAGGACTCCGTTGCCCAGATCAGTTCCAAGCAGGCTGGGCTAACTCTGGCGACCATTACATTACCCACGGGCGCCGCACCGGCGGGTCTGGCGTTCGACGGCGTCGACATCTGGGTGACGCATGAGGGGAGCAACACCATCACCAAGATTTGGACGATAGACAACACCACGGTGGGGACTTACCCGGTGGGCAACGCACCGCGCGGCGTGGCCTTCGACGGCATGTATATCTGGGTTGCCAACTCAGGCAGCAACACGGTCACGCGCCTGCTGGCGATCGATGGAACGTGGCAGGGGACTTTCGCGGTCGGCCCGCAACCCACTGGCGTGGTTTTCGACGGCAATAATATCTGGGTCACTAACCACGGCGGCAACAGTGTTACTAAGCTGCGCGCGACCGACGGGCTACCGCTGGGTACGTTCCCGGTTGGAGTCGGGCCCACGAGCATCGCGTTTGACGGCGCCAACGTGTGGATCGCCAACACGGGCGGGACCACGCTGTCAAAGCGGTAAGTGAACGGGCAGTCTTTACGCGCCTGCAGCGCCGAGAGATGGATCGGCAATTGCCGCCAGCGATTGGAGCTGCATGCGCACCGCGGTCAGCGGCTCCAGAAGCGCTTCGGCATTCACGCCCGCCCAGCCCCAGCTATACAACACCAGCCTCACTTCGGTGGTCATCATCGTGACCGTGAATTGGAACTGTTGCTTCAGAATCAGTCCCGCAAGATCATGACGCTCCACGGACGCATGCACCATTAGGGTCTTCAGAGCCTTGCAAACGCGGTGGAAATCATCTGACAGCTGGTGCATGTAGGCACGAAAAAGGGTGACGCGCGCTTTCCGAAATTTCTTGATGACCGCCCCGCTGACTCCCGGCTGAGTATGTAAGAAGTCGCGATCCGACTCATCCAGTAATCGTTCCATGGCCCGGTACCGCGAGGGCGAGAAAATACCTTCCCAATCCTCCAACGGCAGCGGGTGGCTGGCATGGTCGCGCGCCGTCAGCCGTCTCAGCAGTACAATGAATCCGGCTGTGGGCAAAGCGAACATCAGCGCAGCAAGCAGCATCATTGGTCCCATACCCTCTCCCATACAGCTCCATGTTACCGGCCTGCGGTGGTGATTTACAATCCTCTATTTGTACGTATGCCCATGGTTAATTGGGTAAATCCCAGTGATTTTCAGTAGCTCAGCCGGGTATATTGACCGAAATGCTATCTAAGGAGAGCTACAGATACTTAGGGCCGCCGTCCTAAAATGACGACAGCTAATGGGTCGCGCGCACTGGCCTCGGGTTGCTTTGCTCTGCGTCTGCAGCTTCTGGCCGCACGTCGTGGTGGCTCAACACTACAGCTTCAAGTATTACAGCCAGGAACAGGGCCTCGAAGATTTAACCGTTAGTTGCCTATATCAGGATCGAACCGGGTTCTTGTGGCTAGGCACCATGAACGGCCTGTTCCGATATGACGGAGAGCACTTTCAGCCCATGGGTGGGCTGCCTTCCACGCGTGTCATTGCCGTAACGGAGACTCGTAGCGGATCCCTTTTAGTGGCTACACGGGAGGGCTTGGCGATCCTTGAAGGCGGGCTGTTTCGCCGGCTCGGGCCGCCCGAGATGCGTGATTTTTCCGGACCCGAGAGCCTGGCGATCGGTGATGGAGGAAAGGTCTACGCGGCTGCGTCAACAGGACTGTGGGTTGGCCACGCCGGTTCCGGTCCCGAACCCATAGAGTTTCGGAAATTCGTTCTGCCACGGGGCGTCGCCGAGGATGGCGTCTACTCGGCCTTTGTCGACCACCGGCGCGAACTCTGGTTTGGCTGCGACACAAGGCTCTGCCATCTGGCGAACGGTGAAGTGCAAGCGCTGGGTCCAGAAGTGGGGGTCCCGCCTGAGCACTGGCACGCCATCGCCGAAGATGGGCAAGGAAAGCTGTGGTTGCGGAGTGCAACCGCTGTGTTGTTCCGCGAACCGGGCGGGAGTTCATTCAAAGTTGTGAAAGGAATTCCCGAATCGACCATCGTCGAGAGCTTGGAGGTCGATCGGCAGGGCCGGTTGCTCGTACCGACGCGGCTTGGCCTGCTGCGGGGAGATGGCGCACACTGGGATCGCGTCGATACGGAGAACGGGCTGGCAGTGCGCGACACCTGCCTCGCGCTTCAGGATCGCGAAGGGTCCATCTGGATTGGGCTCACCGGAGCGGGACTGGCACGCTGGCTGGGGAGTGATGCCTGGGAGAATTGGACGGAGAGCGACGGGATCGCCGGCAGTACGGTGAAGCAGCTTTTCCGGGATCGCTCGGGGATCCTGTGGATGGGTACGGACACCAGTCTGCAACAATTCACAAAATCGGGACGCCCGGGCCGATCGTGGGGCGTTCGCGACGGCTTGAGTGGCCATCCTGTGCGAGCCATAACCGAGGATGCGCAAGGTGTGATCTGGTTCGGCATGAGCCCAGGAGGCGTTGGACGGCTAGACCCGAAGAATGGCGTCCTCAAGCTGTTTGGGCACGCGGAGGGGCTGACCAGCACGTTAGTGATCAGCCTCCATTGGGACCCGGACGGCACTTTATGGGTCATGACGCGGAATGGACCCGGATTCCGCGGAAAACTGTCCGGACAAACGATCCGGTTCGAGCCAGCCATCAATCCGGTGACCGGGGAGCCCATCGACCGTCTGATTGAGGGTCGCGACGGCCAGCAGTGGATTGGGAGCCACAGCGGCTTGTACCACGGGGCCAATACCAGGTGGCAGGACTTCACGCATTCGGATGGCCTTCCGGCGGGTGACATCGAAATACTGCGCGAGGCGCCGGACGGAACGGCTTGGTTTAGCTACAGAGAAAGTCTCGGCCTCTGGCACGTCGTTCCGGGTGTCACGCCGAAAATCGAGCATTACACCAAGCGTGACGGCCTTCACTCGGACGATCCGAGCGCTATCGCGTTCGACGCCATCGGTCGCTTGTGGCTCTCAACGGACAACGGTATTGACGTGCGCGACGCTTCCCAGTGGCGTCACTTCACGGCCGAAGACGGGCTGCTGTGGAACGATTGTTCCGGGAACTCCATACTGGCGGACGCTGACGGCGGCATGTGGATTGGCGTAAACCTGGGGGTCTCGCACTACCGGCCGATGGGCAGAGCGCAGCCGGAGTCGTCGTTTCCCGTGGTGGCCACATGGGTCCAATACGGTTCGCAGTCTCACGACGCCAGTGCTCCGATTCAGTTACCGTATCAGTTTCGGTCCTTCCAGATCGGGCTGGCCGCGCTCAACTTTTCCCACGAGGCGCACCGCCTGTTTCGCTACCGGCTCAGCGGGGTGCAGGATGACTGGGTAGAGACGCCCCACGGTGTAGCCAGCTTTTCGAACGTCCCGGCTGGAACGCACGAATTGGAGTTTATAGCGCGCGCGGGGGATGCCACATCGCTGCCCGGCCACCTCTCCATCACGATATTGCCCGCATGGTGGCAACAGTGGTGGCTGATTGCGCTGGAGTGTTTGGCCGCCGGGTTCGTGATTCGTTATCTGCTGAACTGGAGACTGAGCGTGCTGCGTCAACGCCAGTCTCAGCTCGAAGCCGCCGTGCAGGGGCGCACGCAGGAATTGAGCCGGCAAAAGACGCTCATGGAGGAGAAGAACGACCAGATCGAGCGCTTGCTGTTGCAGGCGCATGAGAGCAGCCGGCTGAAAGACCAGTTCTTGGCCAACATGAGCCATGAGATTCGCACGCCGATGAATGCGATCATCGGCATGACCGAGCTGGCGCTGGACACTCCGGACAGACAGGAGCGAACCGAGTACCTGAATGACGCTCTGGCAGCGGCGCGTAACATGCTCGCGATCCTGAACGACATTCTGGATCTCTCCAAGATTGAAGCGGGCAGGATCGAATTGCACACCGTTCATTATTCGCTGCGCGCCTGCGTGGGCCATGCGGTTCGCACATTTTACCCGGTGGCACAGCGCAAGAGCCTGCCTCTTCGTTCGGAGATCGGAGAAGAAGTTCCAGACGGCGTGATGGGTGATCCCACCCGAGTACGCCAGGTGCTGCTGAACTTGCTCGGCAACGCCATCAAGTTCACCGAACGCGGCGAGGTTGCGGTTCGGGTGAACGTCGCGCAGAGTGATGCATCCACGGCGCGCATCGTGTTTGCGGTCTCCGATACCGGCCCTGGCGTGCCGCCCGAAAAGTTGCAAATGATTTTTGAACCCTTTCGTCAAGCCGACATTCTGCACTCCAAAGCCGGCGCCGGCCTCGGCCTCGCCATCAGTGCGAAGCTTGCGACGCTGATGGGCGGCGATATCCGCGTAGAGAGCCAACCCGGTAAGGGATCCACATTCTTCTTCACCGTGCAATGCGGGCTCACACCGACGGCCGGCGGCGATGATCTCGCGCGCCTGGGAGAAACGCTGGCTCAGGGGGACAAGGTGACGGCGATTTCGTAGAAGGATCGGGTGGATTGCTCGCGGCGAGCCGCGGGAATCGGTTTTTTGTGCCGAGCCCGCCGATTCTTCGTTACAAGAGAATTCATCGCCATTTCAGCGAGAATAAGGAACGGAGTCTGGTTCATTGTCCAAGAATCGCAAGCCCCGCCGTACGGCGAAAAGTCAGGTTCACAGATCCACCGTGCTTGGCGACGTTCAAGGAAGGTTCAGCGAGGCATTGCAGCATCATCGCGCCGGGCGAATCGGTGACGCCGTGGCGCAATACGAACGCGCGCTCGCCCTCAAACCGGACCATGTCGACGCCCACAACAATCTGGGTGCTGCGCTGGCCGCGCTAGGCAGAATCGATGATGCGGTGAAGCATTACGAACGCGCCATCGCCATCAAACCGGACTACGCGGAAGCCCACAACAATCTAGGCGCTACGCTCGCCGCGCTAGGCAGGATCGATGACGCGCTAAAGCATTACGAACGTGCCTTCGCCATCAAACCGGACTACGCGGAGCCTTACAATAATGCAGGCCTTGCCCTCGCCGCGAAAGCCAGGATCGATGATGCCGTAGAGTATTACAAACGCGCCATCGCCATCAAACCGGACTATGCCGACGCTCACAACAATCTGGGAACGCTACTGAGTACGCAAGGCAGGATCGATGATGCCGTCGCGCATTATGAACGTGCCATCGCCATCAAACCGGACTACGCGGAGGCTCACAATAATCTGGGCGCTGCGCTGGCCAGGCGAGGCAGAATCGATGACGCCGTGGCGCATTTCGAACGGGCTGTCTCCCTAAAACCGGACTATGCCGACGCTCACAACAATCTGGGAACGGCACTCGCCGGAAAAGATGATCTTGATGGCGCCATTCGGCACTGTGAGCGGGCGATCGCCATTGATCCGAATCACGCCGAGGCCCACAATAATCTAGGCAATGTCTTCAAATGTCAGGGTAAGTTCGACGACGCGATGGTTCACTATGCGCGGGCGATCGCGATCAAGCCTGACTACGCCGAGCCGCACTACAACCGCGTCGGAATCAAGACCTTTCATCCTGGTGACGCCGAGATAGAAGCTCTCGAAGCGCTGGCCAACAGTGGCGCCTTATCGCCATACCAAGCGCTGCAAATCCATTTCGCTGTGGCTAAGGCGCTCGAAGATAGCGGAGATTACGTGCGGGCTTTTGCGCATCTCCACAAAGGTAACCATTTGAAACGCCGGCAAATCAATTATGACGAACTGGCTACCGTGAAGCTTTTCCGGCGTATTGTCGACACATTTGACCGCGGTCTGTTCGATCGCTTCCAGGGAGACGGCGACCCCTCGTCAGTTCCGATTTTCGTCCTGGGCATGCCACGTTCCGGCAGCACATTGATCGAGCAGATCCTTGCCAGCCATCCGCAAATTCATGGCGCCGGGGAACTGCAAGATCTTGAGATAGCGACGGGAGCTGTGTTGGGTTTTACCGGCAATCCGCTTCCGTTTCCCGAGTGTGTTCCAACCCTGGATGGCGCTGCCCTGCGCCGCATCGGCCAGTCTTATCTCGCCCGCCTGCCAGTTCTGGCGGATGGTAAAGTCCGGATCGTCGATAAATTGCCTGCTAACTTCCTCCGGATCGGGATGATTCGCCTGGTGTTCCCGAATGCCCGCATCATCCATACGATACGCAACCCGGTCGATACTTGCGTGTCATGCTATTCCAAACTTTTCACTGCCGGCCAGGATTTCACCTATGACCTCGCGGAGTTAGGTCGCTATTATCGCTGCTACGTAGAACTGATGGCTTACTGGCGGCGGGCGCTTCCGCCAGGCAGCATGCTCGACGTCTCATATGAGGAGCTGGTAAATGATCTCCCCTCTCAGGCGCGCCGGATGATCGATTACTGTGGGCTGCCGTGGGACGATCGCTGCATCAGCTTCCATAAAACGAACCGTCCGATTAAGACGGCTAGCTCGGTTCAGGCCCGCCAACCTCTATTCCGCAGTTCCCTTCAGCGTTGGCGAAACTACGAAGCCTGTCTCGGCCCGTTGCTGCATGAGTTAAGAGACATCTTACCCAGCCCCGCTCCTACTCCAGGACCGCCTGACTCTACGATGAAGTAGCGGCTGGTCGCCAAGCTGGATCTCGGATTTATTGGCGCTCGACCACCAAAACCGTGAACGTCCCCGGTTTCGGCCGCATGCGCGCGCGCTGCCCGTTGGCCGCCGGCGCGGGCTCCATTTCGGCTGTTGACAGAAACAGGCGCTTTAATTTTGGATCGTACGCCATCGTTTTCGCGCCTTTTTGCGTCTGGATGGTGCCTACTGACTCGTATTCAGTCGGGCTCTTCTGACGGATCACAGAGACTGTGCCATCCCCGTTGGACGCAAAGATCAACTGGTTGTCTGCATCAAACGCCACCGCATCCACATGGTCGCCGATCGATAGCGTCGCGATGACCTTGCCGTTCGTGGAATCCATCACCGCCAGCACCTTGCTCCGGCAGCCGATGAACAGGCGCGAGTTTACCGGGTCAATTGCCAGGCCGGTGGGAGTTTTACCGCCGGTGATGCGCCACTTGTCCTTCACCGCCAGGCTTTGTGGATCGAAGTGAACGACCTCAGCTTCTTCTTCCAGATTCACGAACCCGTTACCTTTGCCATCCACCACCGCGGCTTCCGCACCGCCGCCCAGTTCCACCTTCCCGATGATCGTTTCTTTCACCGGATCAATCGCCGTGATTACTTTCCCGTCGCCGTGGCACACCAGCACGCGCTTCGTATTCGGATCGTATGTAATGAAGTCGGGATCGTCGGCTACCGGTATTCTTTTGACGGTCTTGAAAGTATTGGTATCAAAAACCGAGATCGTGGCACTTCGTCCATCGGTGACGAAACCGCGGTGCAGAGCCGCGACAATCGCAATGCCGTGCACGCCGGGCGTATCCTCCACCTTCCCCAGCACCTTCCCGGTGTCGGCGTCGAGCACGTTCACCTCGGTCCCGTGGGAAAGGTACACTCGGTTGGAAGCGCCATCGTATGTGACGTAATCAAAACCTCCATCTCCTGGGACAGGATACTTTTTCGTCACTTTGAATCCAGGTGCCTCGGCGGCGCTAACCCACAGAGCGCCAATCGAAACAAATACGGCGAGACGCGCGAGAGAGTGCATCGTTAACATGAACGGAACTCCTGGTTTGAGGACCCATTTTGGACTTCCCCACATGAACCCACGATGAACGGCAGTAAAAGTCCGGGCAACTGGGCGGTAATGAAATTGTAATTTCAGTGGAAACCGTTCCCCGAATACAATAGACTTCATAGAAATAGGAGTGGAGCCACGGCACACCTGGTTGTCAGCATTGGGCAGGAACAGCGAGAATGCGTGATCGAGCCGGGCGCGCCTTGCCGCATCGGCCGAAGCCCGCACAATAGCATCGCGCTGCCCAACGAATCCGTTTCCCGCGCCCACGCCGTGGTACAGTTCACCGATTCCGGCTCCTGCTACCTGTACGACCTCGATAGCCGCAACGGCACGTTGGTAAATGGCCGCCGCGTTTCGGTGCCGACCAGGCTGCGTCACGGCGATCGCATCACCATTGGCCCGTACACTCTCGGGTTTGTGCACGAGCAGTCCGCTTCCCTGCCGCCGGCCGAACCGCAGTCGGACGTGCCTGACACGCAGGCCAGCGCGGGTCAGCAGCAGGTTACGACGATCGTGGTCAATATCCGGGATTATGCGGCACTCGAAGAGCGTGTGGGCGCGCAGCGCATCGCGGAGATTGTGGCCGCACTGCACATCGATGCCAAGCCGATCCTCGAAGAAATGGGAGCATGGACCCAGAAGTCCGTTGGGCCCGCCATCTTGGCCATCTGGGTGCACCGCTCCATCAAGCCGCCGCTGAACGTGGTGCTCTCGGCATTTGAGAGCGTTTCAAGAATCGCGCGCGCCGCCGGCCGGCTGCAACAGCAGTTCGGTTTGGACGCCGCAGTTCGCATCAGCGCCGGCATCGAGACCGGCAAGACTTCGCTCGACAACCTGGATAGTCGCGGAAGTGCCGATCTTGCCGCACTCGACGACGCGGTCAACCGTGCCTTCCGCATCGACTCGAGCGCCACGGAACCCGATCGTGAGATCGCATTCGGCGCCGCTACCGGAGAGATTCTGTTGCAGGGCGTGGCCCTCGCGGACATCGCGCAGCAGCGTAGCGTGGCGTTCGACGGTACCGCCGAGCCGGCTGCGCTCTGGGTGATGACTCTCGATTCCCTCAGCCGCATGCTGGTAGCATTGCCGCAGCGCACCGTCCGCATCGCGCTGCCGTGAACTCACTTAGTTAGGCTTGCGCTCCGCGGGAATCAACTTCAGTTGAGCGCTCTCATGGTCGCCCTCGCGCATGGTTCGCTGCTCGCGCAGAGCCTCGGACGTTTTCAGGAAATCTGGATTTGATGTCGAGCTTATTGGCGTCGCTTTGGACGAAGTTGTAATCCGCGTTCCAGTTGAATCCACCGGTGACGTAGGCGAGCTCGGCATTTCACGGGACCGGCGCGATCGGTCTCGATGGTCCAATCGAGCGTGGGCTGGAGAATCATGCCGGGGCCGAGGCCGGGGAATAGCGGCGTGCCGGGCAGGCCGAATCGGAGTTTGCCGGCGATTTCGACGATAGGTTGTGCAAGGCCGGGCTGCCGTTGGCCGAAGGGCGAAGTCTGGTTGAACCACTGGGCCGGCACTGCGGCCGCTGCTCGCACGATTTTCCCGGAGACGGTTTCGACGCGATCGCCATTGTGAATTTCGAAGTCGATGGTCTGGCCTTCATAGCGCTGCATGAGCGCTTCGAGCGACACGGGATCGGCGCGGTAATTTTGCTCGAGGACGCGCAGCAGGCGCTGGCCGCTGGGATCGCGCAGCATGACGGATTCAGGCTCAAGTTGCGCCGTGGTGCCGGTGAACTGGATCTGGTTGAGGCCCTGTTTCAGATCGAGCGGAATGGTTTCGCGGACGACGGCGAACTGCTGGTTGTATACGGTGAGGGCTGGGTCGGCGGCAAAACAGATGGCTGTTGAAAAAGAGCACAGAAGAGCGGCGCGCAATCGCATGGTTGATCTCCTCAAGTTAGACGCCGGTTACGGGTGGAAAGTTGAGGGCACTTCGGATGCCGCGAAAACCCGCTAACAAGCGATCGGTGAAGGCTGGTGAAGACCTGTGAAGGCGAGGCGACTACGGGCTACGGGTGCACAGTACCGACTTGTGTACGGCGGCTGTGTTAACGTGTGTGAGAAATGCGATCCAACCATCTTCTGAGGGCCGGCGGTGTGGTGTTGGCCGCGACCCTTTGCTTGTACGCGCAGGAAACGCGACCGAACGAGGCCCAGGGGCTACCGCCCCGAGCGGCTCCGACCGACTACCAGTACCAGGCCAAGATCGGTGATGTGACAATTGCCGGAGAATTCGATGGACACTCCGTCCCTACCGAAGAGCAGACGCTGACAACGGAAGATTTCATTGTGGTGGAAATCGGGCTGTTCGGGAAGCCTGGCGCGCGCATCGAGATTTCACGGGATGACTTTTCGCTCCGCGTGAACGGGAAGAAGACGCCTTTGGCCAGCCAGTCGTACGTTGTGGTGGCATCATCCCTTCGAGATCCGACGTGGGTGTCGCCGGAAGCGGAGAAGGCGAAAGAACAATCGAAGACCAGCATCGGGGGCGGCGGTGGCGGACAGGAATCGAGTAACACGCCGCCGGTGATTCATATTCCGATTGAGATGCAGCGTTCGATGACGCAGCACACGCAGAAGGCGGCGCTGCCGTTGGGCGACCGCGCGCTGCCGCAGGCGGGATTGCTCTTCTTTCAATACCGGGGAAAAGAGAAGGGCATCAATTCGCTCGAGCTGATTTATAGCGGCGCGGCAGGGAAGGGGACGCTCACGCTGCAGAGGTGAGGACGCCGGCGCGGATGGCAGCGCCCGCTATCGAGTCACCACACCCGCCCGATTCGCCACCGCGACTTTGATGAGCTCCACGGCGGCCATCAGGTTGTCGTAGGAATTCGCGTAGCTGAAGCGGATATAGCCTTCGCCGTACTCGCCGAAGGCGGCGCCGCTGAGGCAGGAAACGCCGGCGTCGTAGAGCAGATAGTCCGCCAGTTCCTTCGACTTCATGCCAGTGGCGGTGATGTTGGCGAAGGCGTAGAACGCGCCGCCGGGCAGCGCGCAGCGGAAGCCGGGCACCTGGTTGAGACCCGCACAGAAGGCGTCGCGGCGGCGGCGGAATTCGGCGACCATGGCGTCGACGGCTTGCTGCGGACCGTCGATGGCGGCGAGTCCGGCACGCTGCGTGAAACTGGCTGTGCAGGAGTTGGAATTCACCATGAGCTTGGTAATCGCGTCCACGAGCCAAACGGGCATCACGCCGTAGCCCATGCGCCAGCCGGTCATAGCGTAGGTTTTGGAAAAGCCGTCGAGGATGATGGTCTTCTCGAGCATGCCGGGCAGGCTCGCGATGGAAAATGGCGGTTCGGTTCCGTAGTAAATGCGGGAATAGATTTCGTCGGAGAGCACCATCAGGTCGCGATCACGCACCAGGTCGGCGATGGCGCGGATGTCCTCGGGCGGAATCAGGCCGCCGGTGGGATTCTGCGGCGAGTTCAGGATGAGCAGCTTGGTTTTGGGTGAGAGACGCTTGTGGAGCGTGTCGAGATCAAAGGAGAAGCCGCGTTCCTCGACCAGCGGAATCGGCACGGGAACGCCGCCGGAGAAACGGATCATGGATTCGTAGATGGGGAATCCGGGGTTGGGGTAGATGACTTCATCACCCTGCTCGATGAGCGCGAGGATCGGGAAAAAGATGATGGGCTTGCCGCCGGGCACCACGGAAACGTGCTCGGGGCCGACGCGGATGCCGCGCGTGCGGGAGACATAGCGCGCAATACTTTCGCGCAATTCGGGCATGCCCTGGGTGGGGCCGTAATGCGTGTAGCCTTCATCGAGCGCCTGCTTGGCCGCGGCGATGATGTGGGCGGGGGTGGGGAAATCGGGCTCACCGATTTCGAGATGGATTACGTGCCGGCCCTGGCGCTCGAGTTCCCGGGCGCGCACCAACACTTCGAAGGCGGATTCCACGCCGATGCGATTCATTCGCTCTGCTAGTTTCATGGGAGTTTTCGGAAGAAGGGGACACCGTCGCGCATCTCGACCTGCTCGACGCGGTCGTCAATCGCCACGCGATCACCTAGTATACGGCCAGTGGTGCGGGTTCCGTCTTCCAGCGTGACGATGACGACCTGATAGGGGACGTCGGCGGCAAAAGCCTCGGGCGCAAGATGCACCACAGTTTCGGTGTAGACGGAGCCGGTCATGCATTCCCCAAAATGCTGACGACGCAAGACGCGCCAGAGCCGCCCAGGTTCTGCGCGAGGCCGAGCGAGTGACGCTTCAGCTGCATGTCGCCCGCTTCGCAACGAATCTGGGCCACGATGTCACAAATCTGCGCGACGCCGGTTGCGCCTACGGGGTGGCCCTTGGATTTCAGACCGCCGCTCGCGTTGATGGGTTTCTCGCCGTCACGCGCGGTGGCGCCGTTGGTTTCATATTCGCCGCCGCAGCCGCGGTCGATGAACCCCAGGTCCTCGATGGCGACGATTTCGGCAATGGTGAAGCAATCGTGCACCTCGGCGAACTGGATGTCACGCGGTGTGACACCGGCCATCTCATAGGCTTTTACCGCCGCGCGGCGGACGGCGGGAAAGGTGGTGATATCGGCTTTTTGATCGAGCGCCACGAAATCCGATGCCTGGGCGACGCCGAGAATGCGCACGGGCTTATCGGTAAAGTCGCGGGCGCGATCGAGCGGCATGAGCAGCACGGCCGCTGCGCCGTCGCTGATTAACGAGCAATCGTAGAGATAGAGCGGCTCGGCGACGGGACGCGCGTTGAGCGCTTGCTCGATGGTGATGACCTTGCGCATGTGCGCATCGGGATTGAGCGCGCCGTTGGCGTGGTTCTTGACGGCGACCGCGGCGAGATCCTCGCGCGTCGTGCCGTACTGATACATGTGACGGCGGGCGATCATGGCGAACAGTGACGGGAAGGTGGAACCGGCCTTGATTTCGCCGGAACAATCGCCTGCGCCCGCGAGAATTTCTGTGACACGCGCGGTGGGCTGCGAGGTCATCTTCTCGACGCCCGCGACGAGGACGCAATCATACAATCCGCTCGAAACTGCCGAAAAAGCGTGGAAGAATGCGGAGCCGCTAGAGGCGCAGGCGGCTTCGAAACGCGTGGCGGGAACGTCGCGAATGCCCAGGGCGGTGGAAATGTACGGGGCCAGGTGGTTCTGGCCGACAAAAGATGGGCCCGCAAAGTTACCAAGGTAAAATGCTTCCACATGGGAAGGGGTAACATGCCCTTTTTTCAAGCACTTGTCACCGGCCTCGACGGCTAATGAGCGCAAATCGCGGTCGGGAAAGGCACCGAACGGCGTTTTGCCGGCGGCCACCACCGCTACAGGTCTCATATAATTAGCTTAGCGCGCAAAGTAGTCTCCACGTTTTCCGGTTCCGGGCGTCATGCCTATTATGGGCGCGGGAATCGTGTATAGCGAAGTCATGAGCGAATTGGCGCCCCCGCCACTCGAAGCCCTGGAGAGACAGAACCGGTTTGTCTCCGAGAACCTTCGGCGCATCTTCCTCCAAATCTATCGCATTGTGGGCAACACGGCCGACGCCCAGGACCTGACGCAGGAAGCCTTCATCAAAGCCTTGCAGCGGCAGGAACAGCTCAAGGACGAGGAGAAGGCGTCGCACTGGCTTTCGCGCATCGCGACCAACACGGCCATCGATTTTTTGCGGCGCCACGGGCGCGTGATGCACTGCGAAGTGGATGTGCACACCGAGAGCCCGGACGAATCACCGGAAGATTTGCTGTTGCGATCGGAGCATCGCGACTACCTCGAGGACGGGCTGCGATTGCTGACGGCGCGGGAGCGCGCGGCGCTCATGATGCGCGACGTGGAGGGCTGCTCGGCCGAGGAAGTGGCGGAGCGGTTGGATTGCTCGAAGGCCACGGTGCGATCGCATATTGCTAATGCGCGCATCAAACTACGGCGCTACATGGCCCGGAGGAAACGCTGATATGAGCAGGCACCCGAGTGAAGCGAGTCTGGCACTACTGGCCGGCGGCGAACTGAGCCCGTGGCGGCGCTGGGGTGTCGCGCGTCACGTTGGCGGATGCGAACAATGCCGGCGCGAGGTGGCGGAGTTTTCAGGGATGCGCGAAGAGGTACGCGCCACGGCGGATTCGCCGGAGGTTTCCTGGAACAGCCTGGCGACGGAGATGCGGGCGAATATCCGGCTGGGCCTGGAAGCGGGCGAGTGTGTGACATCGCATGCGGCGGCGCATGGTGTGTTCAGCCTGCGGGCGATGGTGGCGTGCGGAAGCCTGGTGATGCTGCTGGTGGTGGGATTTTTAATCGAACAGCCGGCACCGCGCACCGTGGAACCAAAAATCGCGGAGGCGGTGCTCGAAACGAACGGGTCGGGAATCCAGGTAACGGAAGGCAGCCAGGCCATGATGCTGCTGAATGCAAGCGCGCGCGATGTGCAGTATGAGGCGGGCGGCAGCACGATGGGCGCTCGCTACGTGAATTCGGATACGGGCCAGGTCACAATCAACAATGTCTATGTGCAGTAGAGTTGCGGTGGCGGCGGTTGTCGGGGCGATGGCGCTCTGCGGGCAGGAGGTGCCGCTCGACCTGCACAGCTCCATCGACATTAAGCTGCCGCCCGACTCGCCGGTCGCGCTGCTGAACACGAACGTGCGCGATTCCGGCGCCACGCAGCGCGGTGGCGCGATGGTGATCGATCTGCACATGGCGCTATCGCTGCGCAATTCCGATGCTCGCACCATCCGAGGGATCACCCTGCTGGTGACGGCGCAGGAAGTGACCCCGGGCGGAAAAGCCTCGGTCGCGGTGCCGAGTCTCAACGTCGCGGCCGGGCAGGCGTTTCCCGTACGCATCGATCTGCGCCTGTTGCGTCCTCTGCAGGCAGGTGCGGGGCCGCTGGTGCAGGTCAGCCTGGATGGGGTTTTGTTTGACGGCTTCGATTTCTATGGTCCCAACAAGCTGAACTCGCGGCGATCCATGACCGTTTGGGAGATGGAGGCCGAGCGCGACCGGCAGTATTTCAAGAGTGTTCTTGGGGCGGGCGGACCCGAGGCGCTGAAGCGTGAAATGCTGGATTCGCTGGCGCGGCAGCAGGAGCGGCCGCGGATTGACGTGCGCTTGTCACGTGGAGGGCGCGCGGTGACTTCTGCCGCCGAGCCGGAGCGCCTGGCGAGGTTCGCATTTCTGAAAATGCCGGATGCGCCGGTGGAAGCGATTGATGGCTGGGCCGAGGTAGCCGGTAACGAAGCGCGCACGCCGACGATTCAGGTGCAGAATCGCTCGTCGCGACCGGTGCGGTATGTCGAGATCGGATGGATCGTGAAGGATCGGGACGGCCACGAATTTCTGGCGGGGTCGGTGCCGGCGGCGGAGAGCGATCTTCTGTTGCCTCCAGGAAAAACGGGCCGCGTGTTGCAAGACACGGCGCTTCGCTTTTCGAGAAGCGCAGGCGAGCCGGTGACGATTGCCAGCATGACCGGATTTGTGAGCAACGTCGAGTTTGCGAACGGCCGCGTGTGGGTGCCGAGCCGGGCGTCGCTGCCGCCGGCGGCTTCGTCATCGCCCGAGGAGCAGCGGCTGGCGGATATGTATCGCACCAAGGGGTTGAACGCGTTGGTGGAAGAGTTGCGGAAGTATTAGGGACGCATTCGCTCCACGAGCGCTCTAACCTGCCGTTGCGCTTCTTCGGCCGGCAGTTTCACTCGTTCCCCGTGCCCGGGTAGTACCCATTCGAATGTGAACCGCTCCAGCGCAGCCATCGAACGCGTTTGGTCCTCCCAGGAATACCAGCAGACGTCGCGTCCGGCGTTGAGGCTGCAGAGCGAGCGACTCCACCAGAGATGATCGCCCGTGAAAAGATAGCGATTCTCAACCAGCAGGCACATGTGGCCGCGAGTGTGGCCGGGAGTGGGGATGGCTACGAAGCCCTGCGCGAGTTCCAGCGGGTCCAGGACGTCGATGACCAGTTCAGCAGAGGGCTGCGCGGATAATTCTTTGCGATGAATGATGCGGCGGCTCGCGAAACGCGCGGCATACTTCTGGGCTTCAGCGACATCGTCGCGATGCGTGAGGAAGATATGCGCGATGCCGCCCAGCTTTTGAAATTGATCGACCAGGTGCGGCAGGTATTTCGGGGAATCGACGAGCCAGTTGCCCTCGGGACGCACGACGAAGTAGCTGTTCCCACCGAAGGATTTTGGCGAATTGAAACCGCAGTAATAGACGCCGTCTTCGAGAGACATCGGGAAATCGGCTTTCGCGTCGCGGGCGCGGATAGGATGAAAAGTCCCGATCGAGCCGGTGGGACAGGCGAGCAACGCACGAGAGGCGCTGCGGACGGCTTCAGGAGTTTGCGGCTGCATGTGGACGAAAGAGTGCTCGCCGGCATCAGCGAAAACCTCGGGAGCGAGCTGGCGGCAAGCGTCGCAATCGATGCAGGTGTCGTCGACGAAGAAGTCGCCGGGACTATTTTCGGCCACGCTGCGGCGGCGATCGGCCATACCTCAATCGTCGCACGTTGTATCCTAGATATTTCCCATGGAGCTGAAATCCGTTCCCCTCGAAATTCCCGAAGGCGGGAATATCATTCTGGGCCAGTCACACTTCATCAAGACAGTCGAAGATCTTTACGAGGCGCTGGTGAATACAGTGCCGCACATGAAATTCGGCGTAGCGTTCAATGAAGCCTCGGGACCGTGCCTCACGCGCGTCGACGGCAACGACGACGCGCTGACGACTCTAGCAGCGCGCAATGCTACGGCGCTTGGCGCAGGTCATATTTTCGTGATCGTCATGCGCGAAGGGTATCCGATCAACGTGCTCAGCCGGATCAAAGACGTTCCGGAGGTCTGCTCCATTCTCTGTGCGACCGCTAACCCGGTGACGGCGATCGTGGCGGAAAATGAGCAGGGCCGCGGCGTGCTAGGCGTGATTGACGGCTTTTCTCCCAAGGGAGTGGAAACCGCGGAGGACGCAGCGCGCCGCCGCGACTTCCTTCGCAAGATAGGCTACAAGCGCTGATGATTGCGAATGAACAGCAATTAGAGGATCTGCTGGCAGAACCTTCGCAAGCCGATGCCCGGGCCATGGCCGAGATGCTGGGCGACCTCGTCATTCTTGGTGTGGGCGGCAAGATGGGGCCGAGTCTCGCGAAGCGGGCCAAGCGCGCCTGCGAGCGAGCCAAATTTCCGAAACGGATCATCGGCGTGGCGCGATTTTCCGATCCGGCGGTGCGGCAGGACCTGGAATCGGCGGGCATCGAGACGGTCAGTGTGGACCTGCTCGCGCCGGGCGCGCTGGCTACGCTGCCGGACGCGTCCAACGTGCTTTTCATGGCGGCGCGAAAGTTCGGATCGACCGGCGCCGAGCACCTTACCTGGGCCATGAACACGCTGCTGCCTGCGCTGGTGGCGGATCGTTATGCGGCCTCGCGCATCGTAGCATTTTCCAGCGGCAACGTTTATCCGCTGGTTCCTCTGGCGCAGGGAGGCGCGACCGAGGACATAGCGCCTGGCCCGGTCGGAGAGTACGCGCAATCCGTTTTGGGCCGCGAACGCGTGTTCCAGTTCTTCTCTGAGCGGAACCGCACGCCGGTAACGCTGCTACGCCTGAATTATGCGATCGATCTTCGCTACGGCGTGTTGTTGGATATCGGGCAGAAGGTTTTCGACCGAAAGCCGATCGACGTAACGATGGGGCACGTCAACGTCATCTGGCAGGGCGACGCGAATTCCATCGCGCTGCGCTCGTTCGGCTTAGCGCAATCGCCGCCTGCGATTTTGAACTTGACGGGGCCCGAGACAGTTCCGGTGCGTTGGATTGCGCGGCGTTTCGGCGAGCGTTTCGGCGTGGAGCCCATCCTGGAAGGCAGCGAGGCGCCCACGGCATTGCTCAGCAATGCGGCGCGCTGTCACAAACTGTTCGGCTATCCCTCGGTGACGATCGAGCAGATGATCGAATGGGTGGCGGACTGGATCGGCATGGGCGGGGCCACGCTGGCCAAGCCCACGCACTTCGAACGACGGGATGGACTGTTCTGATGAAGCCGCAGGAAGCCTGGCGCGACAAGCTGCGTCGAGGCGTGGCGATTCCCGCGCATCCGCTGGCGCTCAACTCAAATCGCAAACTGGATGAGCGGCGGCAACGCGCGCTTACGCGTTACTACCTGGCTGCGGGTGTGGGCGGTGTCGCGGTGGGAGTGCACACCACGCAGTTTGCCATTCGCGATCCGCGCGTGGGATTGTATGAGCCCGTGTTGCGGCTGGCGATGGAGGAGATGGGTTCGACCGACGCGATCCGGATCGCCGGCATTGTCGGTCCAACAGCGCAAGCGGTGAAAGAAGCGGAACTGGCGGCGGGGCTGGGTTATGATGCCGGCTTGCTGAGTTTAGCTGCATTGCGCGAAGCGAGTGTGGCGGAACTTGTGGCACATACGCAGGCCGTGGCTTCGATCATTCCGGTGTTCGGCTTTTATCTTCAGCCGGCAGTGGGCGGGCGCGTGCTGCCGTATACGTTCTGGCGCGAATTCGCGGAGATCGAAAACGTCGTCGCCATCAAGATGGCGCCATTCAATCGCTATCAAACGCTGGATGTGGTGCGCGCGGTGGCCGAGTCGGGACGTGGCGATGACATCGCGCTCTACACGGGCAACGATGACAACATTGTGGTCGATCTGCTCACGCCGTTCCGGTTGGCGGGGCGGACCTTGCGTATTGTGGGCGGCTTGCTGGGGCATTGGGCGGTATGGACGCGGCGCGCGGTGGAACTTGTAGAGCGTATTCACACGGAGCCCGAGTGTTCCGGCTGGCTGAGCCGGGGGATCGAGATCACCGATTCCAACGCGGCTTTCTTCGATACAGCCAACCAGTTTGCAGGCTGTATCGCGGGGTTGCATGAGGTGCTGCAGCGTCAAGGCCTTCTGGAGGGCCGCTGGTGCCTCGATCCATCCGAAGACCTCTCGCCGGGCCAAATGGAAGAGATTGACCGCGTTTACGCCGCCTATCCGCATCTCAACGACGACGATTTTGTCCGCAAAAACCTGGATACCTGGATGAAGTAACGCAAACGAGCGGGCGCACGTCCTATACTCGATTCTGGGAGACGTGCATTCGTGTCGTCCGGTTCGCTCTCCTCGCCTTCCCGGTGCTCGCCGTTGCGCAGCAAGCAGGTACGGTTTCGTCGCAAGCCGGCTCAACGCAGCAACCCAACGCTCCTCCGGCACAGCCGACCCGGCCCGAGGATCTCTGCGCCATCGAAGGGCAGGCCGTCAACGCTCTCACGGGCGAGCCTCTGAAGAAAGCACAGATCACCATGAACAACCTGGGTGGGCGCACTAACACGACTCCAGGCGCGGTGACTGACGCCGGCGGCCGGTTTGTCATCGAGAAGATCGATCCTGGACGCTACAACATTTCGGCGGACCGTAACGGATTCGTGCGTTTCCAATACGGAGCTCGCGGACCGGGGAGGCCGGGAACTCCGCTCACGCTGAGTCCGGGGCAGCACACGCGCGATCTGGTCTTTCGGCTGGTGCCGCAAAGCGAGCCCGCCGAAATCCCCGTTGTCGAACATCTCTATCGCTGGAGCGCCTGGGACATCGCCACCAGTTCCGTGCCCTACACCAAAACCGACGCGCAGACCATCGAGTTCCACGTCTCCCTGCAACCCGACGAAGAAAAAACCATCACCTACATCGCCCACTACACCTGGTAACCGGGCGCTGTAATCAATCTGTATTTCGCCGCGTGCCATCATGGATTCCGGCCCGCCGGGTCGAAATCCGCGTCCAAGGAGCTGCCTTTGAAGAAACAAACGATTGCCCTGCTCTGCGCGCAATTGCTGGTGATGCAGGACCTCACCGCCTGGGGGGTGCGAGGCCACACGCTCGCCAATCTCGCCGCCGTAGAGACCATTCCGCCCGGCGGCCCCGCGTTTCTGAAAACGCAAAAGGCCTACATCGGCCACCTCGGCACCATCCCCGATACCTGGCGCAGCCCTTCCGAGCCCTTTCTGCGCATTTCGGAGGACTCCAACCATAGCTGGTACACCGAGGGTTTCGATTTCATTCCCCATCCGCCGCTTTCGCGCACCGAATTCATCCTCCGCGTGCACGACGAGTATCTGCGCGTGAGCAATTCCGATCCCAACCGCGCCAAGCTGCTCAACATCCGCTACACAGGCCTCCAGGCGTACTCCATCATGGAGGGCTACGAGCGCATGAAGGCCGGTATGCGCCTCTACCGCCACGTCGCCGAAGAGCAGAGCATCGGCAATCTCGCGAAGCTCTACGCCGCCATCTCACCGCTCTATCAGGACCCCGCCCAGGTCAAGCAGATGCTCCTCGCCGACATCGCCTTTTACATGGGTTGGACCGGCCACTACGCCGCCGATGCTGCCATGCCGCTCCATGACTCCATCCACCACGATGGCTGGTCCGGCGCGAATCCCAAAGGATATACGCGCGACCCCAACATTCACGGCCGCTTCGAATCCCACTATGTCGACCTGATCGAAACCAGCGAAGCGGACATCCTCCAATACGTGCCAAAAGACGCGCGCTATCTGGATGACCCGTGGCAAGCCGTGCTCCAGCACTCGCTCGACTCGCGCAATTACGTGGAAGACGTGTACCGCATCGACCTACGCGGCGGCTTCAAGGACAAGGACGACAAGGACGCGCACGCGTTCACCTACCAGCGCATCGCCGCCGGCGCGGCCTTCCTCCGCGATCTGGCCTACACGGCGTGGATCGATAGTGCGAAGCCCGTCGCGCCCGTGAAGCCCGAGGATCAACCGCAGAATCCCGATAATCCGCGCTACAATCCCGCAGCCGGCTCCGCGCCTGCTCCCGAACACAGCCGCTAACGCAGGTCGACGAGAGTCGCTCCCCATCCACCAGCTTCGGCGGGTGCATCGTGGAACGATTCCACGAATTCCGTCCGCGCCAGGACGCCGCGCACGATTTCCCGCTGCACCCCGATCCCGCGGCCGTGAATAATCCGCAGCGCGCGTAATCCCGCTTTGTGCGCTTCTTCAAGATAGGCTTCGACGACCGCCTTTACATCGCGCGGCGGAACCGTGTGCAAGTCGAAAACGTCGCTAATGGGAATCCGAACCGGCTCGTCGCTCACTCGAAGACGTCGGATTTCTGAATCGTCAGTTCGAACTCGGGCAACTCAAGCACCGGCACCTCGCGAAGACCGGCATCGTCGTATAGCGAAAAAGTCTCCGAAGCAGGATCCACCAGCCAGATATGCTTCACGCCCCACCGCCGGTACTCCTGAAGTTTCTCGTGAATTTCGATGTAGCGGTCGCCCGGAGAGACAATCTCCACGACAACATGCGGCGGCGACGAGGGAATTTCGTCGACTGGCCGCTCCAGAAAAACCGCAAGATCTGCGACACGGACGCGCGACGGCGTCAACCGAAGGTGAATCTCAGGTCTGACGTGAATCCGGCGGTTCTTCTTCAGACTTTGAAAAATCCCGGTCAGGCTTGCCTGTACGCTGCTGTGTTTATCTCCGCCCAAGTTCCGCTCCACCAGTTCGCCGTCCAGGTACTCCGGACCCGAACCTTCGAAGCTCATTCGCAGGTATTCCTCGACCGGCACCAGCGCCTTCGTGCTCATAGCTCCATTCTAGTAGGGGCGAGGCACGCCTCGCCCTCTGCCCTCCAGAAATAGAAAAAGCCCGATCTGGTCTCCCAGACCGGGCTTTTCCCAATTCTATTTCAGCGCACCCGACGTCAGGCCACGTTTCGAGCCCGATAGTGGCTCAGCCGCTCCTCTATCAGATCCTTCGCGTGAAGTTTCAGCTTCTTCAGCCGGACTTCCTCTACCTGTTCCTGATCGGTCAGGTGCGGTCTCGACGCCAGATCCTCCAACTTATGGGCATAGTCGGAGTGTTGCTCCACCAGGTGTCGAAAACCCTCGTCCGTCTGCATCAGGTGCGCTTTCAGCTCTTCTTGTGCGTTTCGATCCATCCAGGCATTCCTCCTCGAGTGAGGTTGCCGCGCCGAGTCGATCACCTCGATTAAGGCTCGGTGGGTAATCTGCACTTATTCGGTTTTGAAAGAAACGGCGGGTCGCTTCCAGGCCCGTCTAATTCCGACCTTAACATGAATGAAACTTCATGACAATAGCGGATTCCATCGGCTCACTGTAGTAATCTTGCCGGACTCCCGCCGCCTCGAAGCCCAATGAATGGTAAAGCTTACGAGCCGCGAGATTCGATTGCCGAACCTCCAGAAACACAGTACCGGGACTTTTCCCGATCAACTTGCGGATTAAACTGCGGCCAATCCCGCGCCGCCTCGAAGCCTCGTCCACCGCCACATTCAGAATCTCGATTTCGTCCGGAGCCGTGCGCCGCGCCACAGCAAATCCAACCAGACGGTCCTCGACTGTAGCCACGACGCATTCGTGCACCAGGTATTCCGCCGGCTTCCACTGCGCGGCCTGTCCGCAGGCCGATTGAAGGCGCCAGATCTCATCCAGATCGGCTTCGGTAGCGCGGCGCAGCGAGACCATCTACGCAAAGTGGACGTCATCTTCGCCCGTCCAAACCAGCGCTTCGGGAACGTGCTCCGCCGGCGCGAGCGCTGCCCAGTAGCGCACTTGCACCGTTGCCTTCGCGGGGATCCAACGATAACACGGCGTGTCAAACAGCTTATTGCGCTCCATCATTTTCCGCCGCGTCTCCGAAACCGGCGAAGCGCCGAATTCCATACCCTTCGTCAATGTCCGGCCGCTCCACGGCGGCAGCGTGCGCGCATGGTTCTCTTCCCACATGCCGAGCCACGGAAAGTCTGCGCGATTCCAGACATATCCGAACGCCAGCTTGCTCGTGGGCGAAAAGGCAACAAAGTAGCCGTGTGCCCGCCGTGGATCCATCAGGTGGGACGTAAATGCAGCCGACATCGGCGCACTGTTGTAAACACGCAGGTCCGCATGCCCGCCATCGAGCGTCGGCACATTCGGCCAATCGAAATCGACACCGCGCTTTTGATACTCGCCCGGCTGATGCATATCCTCCTCGAAGGTTCGTGATCGCGTAGCCGACGCGCGAAATTCCGTCCGGCCGCGTTCGAGAAATGGAGGCCCGAGCGTCGCGTGCTCTGTCCAGGCGATGGGGCGATCCGCCGCCGCGAGATTTTCCAGCGTCTCGCGGATCTCAATCGCCCGCTCGCCTCCGAAACGGATCTTCCGTTCGAAGCGCATCTGCGCAATCGGAAACTGCGCGCGCTGGGTTAAACCGCCGGAATCGGCGGTGATGTCGTAACGCGCCACCGAGCCTTCGCCGTGCACCGTCATGCCGGCCGCCGCTTCTTCCGCCGATGGCTCGCCGAAGATATCGAGACACAGATTGTGCCCCATGATGCCCGCCAACAGCTTGCTTTCGGAATCGTTGCCGTATTCGGGATGTTTCGCCAGATTGTAGGTCGAAGGCTCAATCGACGGCCACGGCGGCGTCCACAGCGGATTGACGCCTGTAGCTTTATCGAGGACTTCGGCAATATGGCCACCTTCGTGGGTGACCGTGACGCGCAGGCGCTCGTTTTCGATGAAGGAGGCGCGCCGGCCGTGGTAAATGGTTTCGGGCATAAGGATCAAGCATACCCGAAGCGGCTGTACTGAGCATCCTCGAGTTACGCGTCCAGATCGTACGCCGCTTTGAGCCAGCTTTTCACTTCGTCGTCGATGTCTTCGATCGACGTAATTGGGATCCGGTGGGTGATGCGGTCCTTCTTCGCATAGCCGCCGGTGTCGATCAGACGCCCGGCCGCCCTCAGGCCGCCGAGTGCAAACCCGAAATCAATCCGCGTGCGCGTCGCGGGCTTAATTTGCGCAAAGACATGGTTCCGATAAAGGGGAACAATGGTTCGGCATGGGCAGGCCTTCACGTCTTTCCCCAGTTTCAGGCTCAGTTGCAGTAGTTCCAAGTAGATGGGCCGAAGCGCCGCCTTTGGGCCGCCAAACATTTGTTCCACATACTTTTCCGCGGCCTCGAGGTACGCCGCCGGGTCTTCAAGCTCAATGCCCTTGCCAGCGGCCCTCTCGGCAATCACAGCCGCATAATTTGTCCCGAGTTTGTGTTGCGTCTTGAGCCATTCCCGGCGTTCCTTTTCCGTGGACGGCCCGGATTTCTTTACCAGCGCGATCCACTGATCGAGCGATTTGCCCGTCTTTTCCGGAAGATCGGCGACCCAACGCTGGGTCATCAGCACCCCCGGGTGCACACCGTACAAGGACTTAGCTGAAGACTGCGCTTTGGCTTGCCGCATGCCCAGAATCATACGCCAGCCAAATCGAGCGATTCAACGGATTTATGCCGATGCTGCGAACTGCGCACCCGGATCGGTTTCCTGAGCGGCAGAGGCCCTCTCGAACTCGTAATTCCCGGTCCGTGTGGCGGCTCGGAACACTGCCTTGGCCACATCCTCAAGCCGGTTGAGCGGAACTCGCTTGCAACCAACGGAGTGAGCAGAAACTTCCGCCCGCCCCGTTATCGCGATTGCCTGCATCACTTCCTGGCCTCTCGCGGTGAGACGATTCGCCGTGGTGAACAGCTCCAGGCGGACGTTACCATATTTCGATCGTGGACTCTGCCGCTCTAACCACACCATCGGGATTTTTAGCCGCCAGCACCACAAACCGAACATTTCCATTATCTTCTGTGGGTTGCGGCAGCGCGCATCCAGATAGCCTCGCTCGCGAGCGCGGTCGAGGCGTTTTCGCTCGCGAGTACCAAAATCGGTCCCTGTTTGGCACGCGAACGAACCAGAATGGTGCAAAAGTACGGTATTCGACGTCACATCGCGGGAG
>Ga0335071_10001424_pt1 | contig 25744 bp, 13 predicted proteins | sample Lox_Sample_15_FD_206724 | JGI IMG/M metagenome (GOLD analysis project Ga0335071, IMG submission 206724) | Soil microbial communities from Loxahatchee National Wildlife Refuge, Florida, United States - Lox_Sample_1.5 | ecosystem: Environmental > Terrestrial > Soil > Wetlands | place: USA...
TTTTGGAGTTTATGCATCCGAGCGACCGGGAGCGCGAGCAACGCGAAATCGACCTTCTCAAGCGGGGAGAGCGCGAATCCATCAAGTTCGAAGCGCGCTATCTTCATCGCGATGGGAGTTCTTTCTGGACGGTTGTCAGTTCCTCTCTTGTCAGAGGCCGGGACGGCGATCCCCTGTACCGACTCTCGGTGGTTCAGGACATCGACGCGCTCAAGCGAGCCGAGCAGGATCTCACCGAGAAGGCGCGGTTGCTGGAGTTGAGCAACGATGCCATCTTTGTATGGGACAGGTATGAACGGATCACTTACTGGAATCGCGGAGCGGTGGAAACCTATGGCTACACACGCGACGAAGCCCTGGGCCGCTCTCCCCATGAGCTCTTTCAGACGGAGTTTCCTCTGCCGCTGGAAACCATCTTCGAAGAAGCCCGCCAAAGAGGCCGCTGGAGCGGAGAACTCATCCACACCCGCAAGGACGGGAGGAAGATCACCGTCTCGAGCCGGTGGGCGCTCGATCTGGACGCGGAAGGAAAAACTGCGGCCATTCTGGAGACATGCACCGACATCACCGAGCGCGTGGTGGCCGAAGAGGCGTTGCGCGAAAGTGAAGAACGGATGCGGCTCTTCATCGAGTTCTCCCCCGCTGCTCTGGCCATGTTCGACCGCGAAATGCGGTACCTGCATTGGAGCAGGCGATGGGCAGCGGATTATCACGTGAACGGACGCGACCTGCGGGGCATCTCGCACTACGAGCTCTTCCCTGATATCTCGGATAAATGGAGAGAGGCGCACCGCCGCGGGCTTGCAGGCGAAGTGCTTTCGGCGGAAAAAGATCGATTCGAGCGCGCCGACGGCTCCGTGCAATGGGTGCGGTGGGAGTTGCGTCCCTGGCGCGATTTCCGCGGCGAGGTCGGCGGAATTCTTGTCTTCGCGGAAGAGATTACCGAGCGGGTCCTGGCCGAGCAGGCGCTGCGCGCCAGCGAACAGCGCTTCCGTTCGCTCCTCGACCAATTGTCCGACGCATTCTTCCTCCACGATGACGATGGCCGATTCCTTGAAGTAAACCGCGAGGCGTGCACAAGTCTTGGTTACACGCGGGAAGAGTTGCTCCGCATGCATCTCTTCGACGTCGAAATAGGCGTCGACACAATCGCGGTGCGGAAGAACTGGGAGCAGGCAGAGCCCGGGAAGGCCTACACCTTGCAGGCGTACCACAGGCGCAAGGATAAAACTGACTTTCCGGTGGAGGCCCGGGTCAGCCCATTCTCCATTGACGGCCAGAGGCTCCATCTGGGGCTGGTTCGCGACATCAGCGAACGCATTCGGGACGAACGCAAAGCGAACGAAGACAGGGAACGCATGGATCTGGCGCTGGGGGTTGCGCACGCTGCCGATTGGGAAGTGGAGCTCGCGACCGGCAAGGCTCATCAGTCGGAGCGGCACGCGAAGCTCTTTGGGTACGACGCGCCGCAGTCCGACTGGGGTTTCGACAGGTTCCTCGAGCATGTGGTCGAGGAGGACCGTCCGCTTGCTCGTGAGAAGCTCCGCGAGTGCGTTTCAACCGGAAGCATGGACTACGAGGTTCGGGTCAGGCATTCGGGCGGACAACTGCGATGGTTCTGGTTGGGGGGGCGTTGCCGCAGAGATGAGACCAACAAGCCTACCCACGTTTTTGGCATCGTGATGGACGTCTCAGAGCGCGTGTACGCCGAAGAGGCCCTGCGGCGAACCCTGGAACGGCTGGAACGCGTGATGGAAATCGAAACCGTGGGCATCATGTTCTGGGACCTGAACACCGGCTGCATGGTCGACGCCAACAACACCTTCCTTAGCATGATGGGGTACGATCGCAGCGACATCGACGGGCGCAGGCTCACATGGCAGAAGCTTACCCCGCCCGAGTACATGGACGTGAGCCGCAGGGAGATAGAGAAATTTCAGGCGACCGGGCGCGTCGGTCCCTACGAAAAGGAGTACTTCCGCAAAGACGGCACGAAGCGTTGGCTTCTGTTTGCCGGCAGCTCGCTCGGCGGCAACCAGTGCGTGGAGTTCTGCGTGGATATCTCCGACCGGATTCATGCGGAGCAGGCGTTGCGGGATAGCGAAGAGCGCCTGTTGCTGACCATTCAGGCGTCGAACATCGGAACATGGGAATGGAATATGGAAACCAGCGAGCTTGGCTGGTCTGATCGCTGCCTGGCCATTTACGGCCTCGCTCCCGGCACGCAGATGAATTACGACCGTTTCCTCAAGGCGATTCACAAAGACGATCGCGAACGAATCGATAGCGCGGTGAGGACCGCGCTGGAGAAACACGAAGAATATGACACGGAGATGAGGGTTGTATGGCCCGACAGCAGTGTGCACTGGGTGTTTTCGCGCGGCCGCGCGACCTATGGCAAAGCCGGCCAGCCGCTACGCATGCGCGGTGTGGCTATGGACGTTACCGACCGCAAAATCGTCGAGCAGGAGCTTCAAAAACTCAATGAAGAGCTTGAGGACCGGGTTCGGAAGCGCACCTCCGAACTGGAAACGATGAATAAGGAAGCATCGGCCTTCAGCTACTCCGTCTCCCACGATCTTCGTGCGCCGCTGCGGACCATGGCCGGTTTCAGCCAGGCGCTGCTGGAGGACTACTCCGACCGGATCGACGAAAAAGGCAGGCACTATCTGGTGCGAATTCAGGCGGCATCCCAGCGCATGGGAGACCTGATCGACGCGCTGCTGAGCCTCTCCCGCCTGACCCGCGCAGAGATGGAGGTCAAGCCCGCCGACCTTTCGGCCATCGCGCAGGCGGTCGTCAACGGGCTGCGCGACGGCGACCGGAAGCGCGAAGTGGAAGTCAGGATCGAGCCCGGCTTGTGCGCCAGGGGCGATCCCCGCCTCCTGCACGTCGCGCTTCAGAACCTCATCTCCAACGCCTGGAAATTTACCGTGCATAGCGAGCGCGCCGTTATCGAAGTGGGCAAGCTGAACGACCGGCCCAGCCCGATTTTCTTCGTCCGCGACAACGGCGCCGGATTCGACATGCAGTATGCAGGCCAGTTGTTTGCTCCATTCCAGCGGCTTCACTCGGAAACTGAATACGCAGGAACCGGCATCGGCCTGGCTACCGTGCAGCGCGTCATCCTTCGGCATCACGGGCACATCTGGGCTGAAGCGGCGGAAGGCCGGGGAGCAACTTTCTTCTTCGAATTGAACATCTAAATACATCTCGGGGTGTGTGAGGGGGAAATATGAAAAGGGAGCAGTTCGAGAGAATGCGCCAGAGCGCCTACATTCTGCTGGTGGAAGACGACCCCGACCACGCTGATCTCGCGGTTCGCGCGCTCGAGAAGAACGGGGCGGCTGACAGGGTTGTGGTGGCTCGCGATGGCGAGGAAGCGCTCAGCCATCTCTTCGGCGGTAAGCTGGCCGAGCTACCGGCCGTGGTTCTCCTCGATCTGAAATTGCCGAGGATGAGCGGCTTCGAGGTGCTGCGCCGCATCCGCGAAAATGAGTTCACGCGCTTCTTGCCTGTCGTGGTCCTCAGTTCGTCCGATGAGGATGGGGATCTCCTCCGCAGTTTTGAGTTAGGCGTGAATAGCTACATCCTTAAGCCCGTCAGCTTTACCGAATTTGTGGAAGTCACGCGCCAGGTGGGGGTCTACTGGCTGCGGCTCAACCAGACACCGCTGCCAAAGCGAGTGGCAGCGGACGGCGTTGTTTCCTTAGACGGCTCCGGGGCGTGGCCGCAAATTCGCGATTACAAAAACGCAGCGGAGGAAGCCCGAAAAGGAGTCGACGGGGTCAGGCCCGGAAGAGGTGAGGAGCAGAAAGGGGCAGCCTGAGGCTTCAGCCGTGCCGCAAATGGATTTGGTCTTGTAGCAAGGGCACGGCTTCAGCCGGGCCGTAAAAGGGCAGAAAAGAATGAGCGGGCTTCAGCCCCTGCCGAGCATAAGATTTTTAAAACCCACTTACTTGCCCACTCCGGGAAGCGTATTCTCCCACGTCCGCTTTGTTACATCTCCAGGTTCGAGATTCTTTGAATGGGAGATCGCGCACAAATAATCCGTCTCATGCGCGGCCATGGAGAGAGTTTTGGCGTCCTTCGCATAATTCCAGGCGATAATCACCATTGCTCCGTACATTCCCTTGCCGTGAATGAATACATTCTTGCCGGCGGGAATTTCGGGAATAACGACCTTTGGCAGATTCTCCAGGTCAAAGGTATGCTTGCCGGTCGTTGCGGCTGACGGCTCGTCCGTGGTCAGGTTGATATAAACGTTGTCGCCTTCCTCCCTGACTTCAAAGAGGGCGCCGTAATTATCCACCGCTTTTCCTCTCTTAAGAGTCATGAGGTCCAGGTCGGTTCCGCCGGGTGCGGGATAAAGGTAATGGACCTTCAGGGGTTGAAGGGCCTGGATCAAAGCCAGCGTAATCCACGGCGCGGGAACCTCGGTCAGAAGATAGGTTTTTTCAGGATTCTTAAAGCAGTACTTAAGCTCCTCAATTGCCTTGTTCAGGTGTTCCTTCTTCCATCTCTGCAGTTGGAAAGTCTTACCGCCGCCTCCGGGGGCCTGAAGCGTGTCTTCCGGCGCATTCATCTCCTTCCCGATCTTGCTTACATCGATGATGACCGCCTCATTGTTCTGCAGACTTTGCTTATCTGACTGAGTGAAGCCTCGGCTGGTGAATAAAAGGGTTGAGAGCGCCGCTAAAAAGAGCGCGCCACAAATGATCTTGAACTTCATCCTGCACCTCTTGAGATTTTGAGATGGTATCACAGCGCCGGAGATGGTCGTTCCGTTCTATTTGTCTGCATTGATGCAGACTCTTGCACGTAAATTGAATGAAATGCTACCAGATTGATCACCGGTCGCCGCTTTTAAGTGTTCTCAGGGAAACCCGGAGGGCAAGCCGTGGAGAATGATCTTGGCTGCCCCCCAGGGATTCGAACCCCGATATGCTGATCCAGAGTCAGCTGTCCTGCCATTGAACGAGGGGGCAGTCTATTTCGGCGCCGAGCGCCTTTTTGAAACGCGACGGCCGCGCCGGGACGGCGCTTGAGGCATATTGAGCCAACCACTTCATCATAAAGAGATTCCCTTTCATGGTCAAACTGCGCTTTTCAGGCGCGATGGCCGCCATTAAGCCTCCGTTTTCCACCGGATAGCGCCATCTCTCGCGGGTGAAGCGCTCCCGGCAAACGTCTGAGCACAGCTAGAATCGACTTGAGTCATGCCTGAGTTCACCCATCTCCATCTGCACACCGAGTACTCGCTCCTCGACGGCGCCTGCGACGTCACCAAACTTGTTGAGCGCGTGACCGCGCTGGGCCAGAAGTCCGTGGCCATGACCGACCACGGCAATATCTACGGGGCTGTCCATTTCTTTGACGCAGCAAAGGCGCACGGCGTAAAGCCGATCCTCGGCTGCGAGCTTTACGTGTGCAAAGCCGAAGATCACCGCGTCGAGACCCCCCACGACCAATACAACCACCTGCTGGTGCTGGCTGAAAACGAGGAGGGTTACCGCAACCTGATGCGGCTGACATCGGAAGCCTCGCTCCACGGCTTCTACCGCAAGCCGAGGGTCAGCAAGCGGTACCTCGCGGAAAACTCGAAGGGGCTCATCTGCCTTTCCGGCTGCCTGTCGGGTGAACTCTGCGAGGCACTGGTGGCGGGCAAGTATGAAGAGGCCAGAGCCGTTGCTGGTCAGTACAGGGAGATCTTCGGGGAGAAGAACTTCTTCCTCGAAATTCAGGACCAGGGCTTGGCCGAAGAGCAGAAAATCCGAACCGATCTCTACCGCCTGGAGCGCGAGCTCGGAATCCCGCTGGTCGCGACCAACGACTCGCATTACTTATGTGGGGAGGACTCTCATGCCCACGACGTGATGCTCTGCGTGCAGACCGGAGCCAAGATTCAGGAGGCCAACCGCTTCAAATTCGACTCGGACCAGTTCTACGTTAAGAGCGCCGACGAGATGGCGGCGCTCTTCGAGGATTCGTCCGAGGCCGTCTCTCGCACCATGGAGATTGCCGAGCGTTGCAATCTGAAGCTCAGCAAGGTCGAGAATCCTTTCCCCGAGTTCGCCGTCCCGGCAGGCCACACCATCGACAGCTATTTCGAGCAGGTGTGCCGCGACGGATTCAAGAAGCGCCTCGAGACCTCGATCCTGCGATTGCAGGCCCAGGGCGCGCTGCGCTCGCCGCAGCACGAATACGAGGCGCGGCTCGAGCACGAGATCGCGATCATCAAGCAGATGAAGTACTCGGGCTATTTCCTCATCGTCTGGGACTTTATCAAATATGCCCGCGACCACGGCATTCCCGTAGGCCCGGGGCGCGGTTCGGCAGCCGGCTCACTGGTGGCCTATTCCATGGAGATCACGAACATCGATCCCCTCCAGAACGTGCTGCTCTTCGAGCGGTTCCTCAATCCCGAGCGCGTATCGATGCCCGACATCGACGTGGACTTTTGCATGAACCGCCGCGGCGAGGTCATCGACTATGTGACGCGCAAATACGGCCGCGAACAGGTGGCGCAGATCATCACCTTCAATACGATGGCCGCCAAGGCTTCCATCAAGGACTGTGGCCGCGCTCTCGATATGCCCTATGGCGAGGTGGACCGCATCGCCAAGCTCATCCCGGCCACCGTCGGCATGACGATCGAAAAGGCGCTCGAAGAATCGCCCGATCTGCGCAAGGCCTATGACGGCGATGCTCGAATTCGCGAGCTGATCGACACGGCCAGGAAGCTCGAGGGCCTGGTGCGGGGCTCGGGCGTGCATGCCGCGGGTGTCGTCATTACACCTCGGCCGGTAGTCGATCTGGTCCCTGTTGCCAAAACCAAAAACGATGAAATCGTCACCGCCTACGACATGAAAGCCATCGAGAAGATGAATCTTCTCAAAATGGACTTCCTGGGTTTGACCACTCTGACGGTGATTGACGATTGCCTCAAGCTGATTGAGGAGCACCGCGGCCAGAAACTCGACATTGAGGCGATTCCGGCGGCCGACGAGGAGACATTCCGAAAGGTCTTCCACTCGGCGCTTACTTCTGGCGTCTTCCAGTTTGAGTCGGCCGGCATGAGAGACGTGCTCCGCCGCTACAAACCCGACCGTGTAGAGGAACTCACCGCGCTCAACGCGCTCTACCGCCCTGGACCCATGAGCATGATCGACGACTTTATCGACCGTAAATGGGGCCGCAGCAAGGTAGAGTACATGCTGCCGGAGATCGAGCCCATTCTGAAAGAGACACTGGGCGTAATGGTCTATCAGGAGCAGGTGATGCAGATCGCCAACGCGGTCTCAGGCTACTCGCTGGGCGAGGCCGACCTGCTACGCCGCGCCATGGGCAAAAAGAACCCCGCAGAGATGGCCAAGCAGCGCGATCGCTTCCTCTCCGGCGCCGCAGAACGCGGGCATCCCCGGGCATCTGCCGAGCAGCTCTACGACTACATTGAGAAGTTCGCCGGCTACGGCTTCAATAAATCGCACTCCGCCGCTTATGCGCTGGTCGCCTACCAGACCGCGTATCTGAAGACCCACTACCCAGTCGAGTTCATGGCCGCGCTGCTTACGTCGGAAACTTCGAAGCCCGACTCTGTGGTCAAGTACATTGGCGAGTGCCGCGAGATGGGCATCGCCGTCGAGGCGCCCGATGTGCAGACCTCCGGCGCGCAATTCACGCCGCACGGAGAGGCCATCCGCTTCGGTCTTGCCGCGGTCAAAAACGTTGGCGGCAACGCCATTGAATCCATCCTCAAGGCGCGCACCGAAGCCGGAGGCCGCTTCCGAAGTTTCTGGGAGTTCTGCGAAAAAGTCGATCTGCGCGTGATGAACAAACGCGTGATCGAATCGCTCATCAAGGCCGGCGCGCTCGACTCGCTGGGCGCCCGCGGCCGGCTGATGGCCGCCGTAGACAAGGCCATGGAGCGCGCCCAGAAGGCGCAGCGCGACCAGGAGCACGGCCAGAGCGGACTCTTCGGGCTCTTCGAAGAAGGACCGGCCAGGAGCCGCGATGCCGACGAACTGCCCAAGGCTCCAGACTGGGAAGAGAGCGAACGCCTCGCCAATGAAAAAGAGGTTCTGGGCTTTTTCGTCTCCGGCCATCCGCTCGACAGGTACGCCGAAAAGCTGCGCAACCTGCCGGGGGTCATCTCCGTAGCTGAAGCGCTCGAACGCAAGCCTCCCGAGCGGCGCTGGGGCCAGTCCGACCCCGCCGACGAGATCCCGGTCGCCGGGCTGCTGCGCGGAGTGCGCGTGCAGAAGAGCCGCAACGGGAAGCTCTACGCTCAAGGGGCTCTCGAAGACGCAACCGGCAAGATCGAGGTCGTTTGTTTTGGCCGCGACTACGAGCGCCTCCAGGAGCAGCTCAAAATCGAAGCCCCGGTGCTTGTCCGCGGCGTTTTGATGGGCGACGACGAAGCCGCCTCCAAAATCTCCCTCGTCTCCCTTCAGCCGCTCGAAGGCGTGGAGATCAAGCTGCCCACGGCGGTGCGCATTCGTCTCGATCTCGACCGCTCCACAGAGGAGACGATTGCAGCGCTGAAACGCGCGGCCGATGCCGCGCCGGGACCGGGCAAAGTGATGATCCACCTGCTGAAAAAAGGCGAATACGAGGTGATTCTCGAGCCCGAGGGGATGAGCGTGGCCGCCGATCGCGCCTGGGTGGAGCGCGTGGAAGAGCTCGCGGGCAAGGGCGCCGTGCAGTCTCTCGGCTAATGTTGATAACCGGGTGCCCCGCTCCCTCGCCTTTGGGGACCGGGGATACCACCACGGGCGCCCCACCCTCGCGACGCCTTTGTTTTTGTCGCTATAGCGGCTTCAGAGTGGCTGTACCCGGAAGTCACATTCCACAAGTGGCGTCTTCCTCAAGAAAACGCCACCTTTCACTGAAGCTAACAGGGCACATAGACTCTGAAACCGCTCTAGGCTGGGGAATCGGGTACGCTGCCCGCTGCCTGCTCCCGCGCTTCCCCCGAGCGAGGCAGGGCACGGGAAACCGCACGAGCCAATTGAATCAACTTTCTCCCGGTCTGCGCGTCAAAAATACTGGAGGATCAGAGCAAAAGAGGGCTTCCGCGGCAGATTTGTTCGCCGCGCTTGCAACTTTTTTCCCATTCTGGGTTTAGAAAGGATTTCCCATTCTGAGTGGTTCTTAGGGATTCGTTTGTTCTCCTTCTCGTCTTACAATGAACTCGCTGTCTTAAATCGGCGAAAGGGTCCAGCAAGTTTTCCCGCCGCACTGTAACGTCTCTGTAATTCAGGGGCCACCCTGAAGAAAGGTTCGAAGCTCTCCGCATGAAAAACCTGGGTTCGCTTGCTCTCTGTGTGCTTGCTAGCGCTGTGTTCTGCGCCCCTGCGCTTGTTGCGCAGCAGGCCGCCGCGCGAATTACGTCGCAGGTAGACGAAACCTCGCTCACTCCCCTGAAGGGCAGTCTGCCCGCGATCGCCCAGCCGCAATACGACCAGGGCGAGGCGCCGGCTTCCACGCAGTTAGCGGGAGTGCGCCTCGTTTTCTCCCGCTCTGCCAGCCAGCAGGCGGCGCTCGACAAATATCTGCAGGAACTCCAGGACAAATACTCGCCCAACTACCACAAATGGCTTACGCCCGGCCAATTCGGCAAACTCTACGGGCCTGCGGACTCTGATATTGCCGCCATCGTGGCCTGGCTTGAGTCCCATGGCCTCGCCGTCGACGCCGTGCCCACTGGCCGCACCTCGATCTCATTTTCAGGCTCAGTCAGCCAGTTGGAAAGTGCATTCCGCACTTCGATTCACTCTTTTTCCGTCAACGGGCAGCAGTTCTATTCGAACACCACCGACCCAAAAATTCCTTCGGCACTGTCAAGCGTCGTTTCGGGAGTCGCGCATCTGAACACTATCAAGCCCCGGCCGCTTTCCAGGCGAGGCCAAACGGGTTGGTTCAACCCCGAGACAAAGCGCCTGGAGCCAAAAGGAGCTCTCTCCCCCGGCAATGTCCGCGCAAGCCTGACTTTAGGAAACAGCACCAGCGGCTACACTCTGTATGTCGTCCCCGGCGACGCCGCGACCATCTACGACACGCCCAATACCACCTTCAACGCCAACTACACCTCCGGAACCAGCTATGACGGAACGGGAGTGAAGATCGGCGTGGGCGGTGACGCGGTCATCGACACGAATGTCGTCGCGTCCTATCGTTCCCGGTTTCTCGGCCTTTCCAATTCAACAGCCACAGTCGTCAACCCGAACGGCGTCACCAGCACGGCCGACGCCGACGAGGCCTACGTCGACACCGAGCTTGCCGGCGCCCTGGCCCCAGCTGCATCCATTTACTTCTACACCGACTCCGGCGATCTCGGCATCGGCCAGATGCTGAGCGACAACACGGTCGACCTCTTCAGCCTGAGCTTTGGCCTGTGCGAACTGGAATTGTCCACGGCCGACAACATGTATCTCAACAATTCCTGGCAGCAGGCCGCGGCGCAAGGCATCACCGTGCTCGTCTCCACAGGCGACAACGGCTCCGCCGGATGCGACGACTTTAACAGCGCGACCGAGGCCACTGGCGGCCTGGCAGTGACCGGCTTCGCCTCCACACCCTACAACGTTGCTGTGGGCGGCACAGACTTCTACCCCCTCCTAGATAGCTTCAGCACCTATGCCAGCACCTCGCAAGGCTCCTCATCCACTTATTACCGGACCGCGTTGAGCTATATTCCGGAGTCGGTCTGGAATGATTCGACGATCACCATTTCTCCATTGGATCAGAATGAGCCCTGGGATGTAGCTGGTTATCCCCAGTACGACAGCATCGTGGCCGGCTCCGGCGGCGCGAGCAACTGTTCCACTAATACGACAACCTACAGCGGCAACAATGTCATCACCGGAACTTGTAACTCCGGCTACGCGAAGCCTTCCTGGCAGCGCGGAACCGGCGTTCCTTCGGATGGTGCTCGCGACATCCCCGATGTCTCTCTCATGTCCGGCGCAGGGAGCGATGGCGCAGCCTGGCTCATATGTGTCGATTCGGCGACATGCGAGACGCAAAACAACTCTTTCTCTTTCGCCGCTATCGGCGGCACCTCAACCGCCACGCCCGCCTTCGCCGGCATTCTGGCGCTGGCGGTGCAAAAGACCGGCGACCGCCTCGGCCAGGCTGCCGAGCACCTCTACGACCTCTACAATGGCTCGAATGCCGGCCAAATTTTCCACGACACCACAGTCGGAAACAACTCCGTTTCATGCGCCAGCGGTTCCCCGAATTGCGTGCTAAACTCCGCCGGTTATTACTTCATGAGCGGCTACGACGCCACGACGGGCTACGACCTGGCCTCGGGCCTGGGTAGCGTGGATGCCGCACAGATGCTCACCTACTGGGGATCGGGAACCGGTTTGAAGACCCCCTCCGTTACAGTTGAACCATCGAGTTCGACCGTCAGCACAATACAGAGCTTGTCCGTCACTGTCAGCGTGACCGGAAGCGGCGCAGCCCCAACAGGAACCGTGACTCTGTGGGGCGGTAGCTATTCCGGCACAAATACGATTGGCACCGCCTCATGCGCCAGCAACACCGACTGCGTTTTCAGCATTCCTGAAGGAGCGTTGAGCCAAGGCAGCGATACGCTGATCGCCGGCTATAGTGGCGACTCAAACTATTGGCAGGGATCGGGAACCGGGTCCGTCACCGTAGTCGCACCCAGCTTCACGCTTTCCAACAGCGGCGGCATCACGGTCACCCAGGGAGCCACCTCCGGCAATACTTCGACAATCACTATCTCGCCAACCGGCGGCTTCACGGGAACAGTGAACTTGAGCTGCGCGGTCACCACCAGCCCAACCGGCGCGACAAGCCCAGTCACCTGCGGGATGTCGCCGCAGCAAGCGAGCATCACAAGTGCCACCGCGGCGACCCCAACGCTTACGGTCAATTCCACGTCGTCAACCAACAACGGAAGCTATGCCATTACGGTGACTGCGCAAAGCGGCACGATTACGAAGACCACCGTGGTCAACGTTACCGTGAACGCGACCTTGCCGCTCACTGCCAGCATCCCCTCGCCATCGCCGATCACCCCCGGCGGTTCATCCACCGACACCATCACTGTGGGGAACAACTCCGGCTTTTCAGGCACTGTTAATTTTGCTTGCTCAGTCTCTCCCGGCAACCTCACGCATCCGCCCACCTGCACCCTCTCGCCGACTTCGGTCACTTACACAAACGGAACGCCGAGCCCAACGACGGTAACAGCTACTGTTCACACGACGGCGGCGACGAGTGCAGAACTGGTCTATCCGAAACTGGGCAAAGGCAAGGGCTGGATGGGGGCCGGCGGCGGCGCAGTTCTGGCCGTGCTCGTCTTCCTCTGGATCCCGGCACGGCGCCGTAATTGGCTCTCGCTGCTCAGTCTTCTGGTTTTGACGATCGTCCTCGGTACCCGGGCCGGGCGCCGTATTGGGCTCTCGCGGACCCGTCTTGGGGTTTTGACGATCGGCCGGGGCTTTCTCCCGGCCGGGGGGGGGGGGGGGGGGGGTGGTGGCGGCGGCGGGGGCAACCCCGGCACAACTGCAGGAGACTACACCTTCACCGTGACAGCCTCCGGCACAAATGTCTCCTCGTCGTCGACAACCTTCTTCACGGTGCACGTGAATTAGGATTTACCCGGAAGCTGCACGAAGGCCCTCCCGCAAAGGAGGGCCTTCGTGTCTGACTACTGCCCCGCTGGCTCGCTGACCACTGATCTCTGATCCCTGTTCCCTGATCCCTGTCTTTAAATGTGGCAGCTTGCCTGTCCGCGCTTCTCAAGATATTTCTGGTGGTACTCCTCGGCCCTCCAGAAGCTCCCGGCAGGCTCGACTTCGGTGACGATGCGCCGAGGCCTGAAGCGCCCTTCGGCGGTCAGCGCCTCGATTTTTGCGCGCGCCTCCGACTCCTGCTCGGGCGAATGGAAGAAGATCACCGAGCGGTATTGCGTTCCCCAGTCCGGCCCCTGCCGGTTTTTCGTGGTCGGATCGTGAAGAGCGAAGAAGTGGTCGAGCAGTTTGTCGTAGCTCACCCGCTGCGGGTCGAATTCAACCTCCACCACCTCTGCGTGCCCGGTTTTATCCGTACAAACATCCTGGTAGGAAGGCCGCTCCATCTTCCCGCCCTCATAGCCAACCGCGGTTGCTGTAACCCCTTCGATCGCCGAAAGGGCCGCTTCCACGCCCCAGAAGCATCCCGCTCCGAATGTGGCTTTTTCTGTGCTCATATGGGTTACGATGCTAACCCGCCGCGCCGCGTTTCACAAGTTCGCCTTGCGCGCCTCAGCCCTGCAGTCCGCAGTCCCTAGTCCCTGGTCTCTGGTCCCTGTATCCTGAATCCATGAACCTTACCCAACTCTTCGATCTCTCCTTCCAGGGCCGCCGCGATCAGGTGGCGGTCGAGTTCCGCGACTGTACCTACACCTTCGGCCAGGTCGACGAGCGCTCGAACCGCATGGCGGCGCTCTTTGTTGCCCGCGGGCTCCGCCAGGGTGACCGCCTCTGCGTTTACCTGTCAAATTCCATCGAGCTGATCGACATCTTTCTTGCCTGCGTAAAGCTGGGCGTGATCTTCGTCCCCATCAACATCCTTTACCGCGACCGCGAGATCACTCATATCCTCTCTGACGCCGAGCCCAAGGCGGTGATCGCCGGCGAAACTATGCCCGGCTCCACGCCGCTCTGGCGCATTGAAGAGCTCAAGCCTCCCGCCGAGGCTTCGCGCCCCAACGTCACGCTCGATGGCGACACGCCGGCCGCTCTCGTCTATACCTCGGGCACCACCGGCACGTCCAAGGGCGCCATCCTCACGCACAACAACTTCGCCGCAAATGGCGTGAACCTGTGCGCCTGCTGGCGGATCACCGAGGCCGACCGGCTGCTTCTCGCTCTTCCCATCTTCCACATTCACGCGCTGGGCAACGGCCTGCACACGTGGCTCATCAGCGGCTGCCGCATGAAGCTGCTCGAGCGCTTCGAGCACCTCAAGGCCGCGGGCGAGTTCCTCTCCTTCCGTCCCACGGTGTTCTTCGGTGTGCCCACCATGTACGTGCGCCTGCTCGAAGACGTGGAGCCGGCCGCCGCGCAAGAAATCGGCAGCTTCATGCGCCTCTTCGTCTCCGGATCGGCGCCGCTGCCCGCCCAGGTCCTCGAGGACTTCCGCCAGAAATTCGGCCACACCATCCTCGAGCGTTACGGGATGACAGAAACCATGATGAGCATCTCGAATCCCTATGAAGGCGAGCGCCGCCCGGGCACGGTCGGCCTGCCGTTACCGGGCGTCTCGGCGCGCATCGTCGATGGCGAAGTGCAGTTGCGCGGCCCCAACGTCTGCGCCGGCTATTGGCGCCGTGAAGAGGCGACCAAAGCCGCCTTTGACGATGGATGGTTCAAGACCGGCGACATGGCCGAGCGCAGCGAAGACGGCTACTACACGCTTCTCGGCCGCAAAAGCGACCTCATCATCTCCGGCGGCTTCAACATCTACCCGCGCGAGATGGAGGACTTTCTCGCCGAGCAGGAGGAGGTTGCCGAGGCAGCGGTCGTCGGCGTCCCCGACCACCTGCGTGGAGAAGTTCCCGTAGCCTACATCGTGGCGCGCAAACCCTTCGTCGCCGCCGACCTTGAAGAGCGCTGCCGCAAGGTCTTCGCCTCCTTCAAGATTCCCCGCGACTTCATCGCCGTCGAGAGCATTCCTCGCACGGCGCTGGGCAAGGTGCAGCGCAAGGTGCTGCTGGCGCAGCAAAACCAGCAAACTGCGGATCCAAAGGCGAAGAGTTGAAACCGGGGTGCCCCATCCTACGCGAAGCGTAGGGTGGGACCTCGCCGCCCTCCCTTCCGTTCCCGCCCCGGAAGAGCTATACTTTTCGCCTGTGATGACCGAATCGCTGACCCTTTCTCCTTCCCCCTCCGTCGCTTCCCTCGCCCCATTCAAAAACGAGCCCTTCACAAACTTCAAGGAAGCTGCCAATGCCGGCGCCATGAAGTCGGCGCTCGCCAAGGTTGCCCTCGAGCTGGGCCGTGAATACGATCTCGTGATCGGCGGCAAACGTCTTCGAACCGAGGAAAAGATCCGCTCCGCCAATCCCGCCCGCCCCTCGCAAATCGTGGGCATCCACCAAATGGCGGGCGCCGGGCATGCTGAACAGGCGATGGACGCCGCCCTCCGCGCCTTCCAGTCCTGGAGGCACACCCCGGCCGAAGTGCGCGCCTCGCTGCTGGTGAACGCAGCCGGCATCATCCGCCAGCGCAAATTCGAGTTCATGGCCTGGCTCGTCTACGAAGTCGGCAAGAACTGGGCCGAGGCTGACGCCGACGTGGGCGAAACCATCGACTTTCTAGAGTTCTACGCGCGCCAGGCTCTGCGCCTTGCCGAGGCAACCACACCCATCCAGTATCCCGGCGAGCGCGATGAGTTGCTTTACATTCCGCTTGGCGTGGGCGCCGTGATCTCGCCGTGGAATTTTCCCTTTGCCATCATGGCTGGCATGACGGCGGCAGCGATCGTCTGCGGCAACACGGTTATCCTCAAGCCATCCAGCGACGCTCCTACCATCGCCGCGCGGTTCGTCGAAGTCCTCGAGCAGTCTGGAATTCCCGAGGGCGTGGTCAATTTCTGTCCCGGCTCCGGCTCCACGTTCGGCAACGCTGTCGTCGAAGACCCGCGCACCCGTTTCATCTCCTTCACTGGCTCCAGGGCCGTAGGCCTCGGCATTCACGAACGCGCCGCCGCCACCCGCCCCGGCCAGATTTGGATCAAGCGCACCGTCCTCGAGATGGGCGGAAAAGATTCGATCGTAGTGGCCCGCGATTGCGATCTCGACGCTGCCGTCGAAGGAGTGGTGGCCTCCGCCTTCGGCTTCAACGGTCAGAAGTGCTCGGCCTGTTCGCGCGCCATTGTCGAGGCTCCCCTCTACGACGTATTCCTCGAGGGGCTGCGCGAGCGCGTCGCGAACCTCAAATTGGGCGATCCCGCTGCCAATTACGCCGTTGGCCCGGTCGTCAACAAGGCCGCCGTCGATTCCATCCTCCGTTACATCGAAATCGGGAAGACAGAAGGCAGGCTCATCGCCGGAGGCACCGCTCCCTCCACCTCCGAGGGCGGCTATTACATTGAGCCAACTATCTTCGCCGATGTGGCGCCCGATGCCGTCATCGCCCAGGAAGAGATCTTCGGCCCCGTGCTGGCCGTCATCAAGGTGCGCGACTTCGACGAGGGCCTTCGCGTTGCCAACAGCACCCAATACGGGCTCACCGGCTCCGTTTACACCAGCGACCCGGCAAAAAAGGAAGCCGCGCGCAGTGCCTTCCACGTCGGCAATCTTTACTTCAACCGCAAGTGTACCGGCGCCATGGTCGGGGCGCACCCCTTCGGCGGCTTCAACATGAGCGGAACCGATTCCAAGGCCGGCGGCGCCGATTATCTCCTGCTCTTTACGCAGGCCAAGGCGATCGGCGAAAAGCTGTAGCACCGTGTAGCTAGTCCCATTCACCCCGCAGGCCACTGATCTCTGATCCCTGACCTTGAACGCAACAACGGCCCGGGAACTCGCGCTCCCAGGGCGTTGCCGGTGAACTGTTGGGATTGGACTAAGGCCACCGTAGAGCTTGCTCACGCGCACTTCTAGGGTCGAAATTTGCCATTGCGTCTTACTTTGCGACACGAGTATACTCCGGCAATCCCCCAAAGGAGGACTGAATGGGCAAGATCAATCTGGGCCGAGTCATCCTGGGCGGCATCGTAGCCGGGATCGTGGCCGACATTATCGACTTTCTTGTAGATGACGTATGGCTGGCGGGACGCTGGACAACCGCCATGAGCAAGCTCGGACAGCCCGCGAGTTTTTCCGCCGGGCAGCTAATCTGTGCCTACGCGCTGGGCATCATTGGCGGGTTGGTTGCGGTGTGGATCTACGCAGCGATGCGTCCTCGCTTCGGGGCCGGCGTGAAAACCGCTGTCTACGCCGGGCTGGCCGTCTGGGTGTTAGGAACTGTGTTGCCAAACATTGGCTTCATGTTAGTCCTGTTCCCGATTCATTTCTTCGGGCGGCGGCTCACACTCTACACAACACTCGGCGGCCTGGTTGAAGTCGTGGTGGGTACCATCGCCGGGGCCGCGCTGTACAAGGAAGCAGACTGAGACCGGGCAGCGCGCCCGCCGGCCTTGGAAACCCTGGAGGCAATGTGCTCCTCGGATAGACCGCGGGCCGCTCCCCGCGAAGATTCGCCCGATTAGAGGAGTTTCTTGCTCTTCGTGGCCGATCGCTGTCGGGAACCATTTGCTCACTGATCTCCGATCTCTCCCCTCAACGCAACAACGGCCCAAGAGACGCTGTCTCCCAGGCCGCTGCCGGTGAACTGTTGGGATTGGACTAAGGCCATCGCGCTGCCGCGAGAGCCAGAGCCACGACGGAGAGCCCTCCGCCTGGACTTACCTGGGGTCTTGGGCGCGATGCCCTAGGCCTCAGTCACCTCACGTAAGTTGCTACTCGAAGAATCTTTTTTCATCAGCTGGATCACCCTCCTTTCCCGTGTAAGCCCACCGTACTCCTGAGCCGGCGCGGCGTCAAGGGCGTGCCGCGCCGCGCACTCCTATATTGATTTGCATCAGTTCTTTACGTCTTGCTCCGCGAGAGAGCCGCGGACTGGGAAGTCTGCGCTACAGCCGGCCTGGGAAGCCGGCGGCATAGGGTCGCCGCTTCAGTCGGTTGCTGCTTCCAACTGGTCGGGGCGGACTTCTATGGCGGCATGCTGGTTGATCATGGCCACCGACAGCACAAAGCGCAGATGATTGCTCTTCCGGATCAGCGTGCCTTCCACGCCCTGAAGGCTGCCGCTCCTGATCCGGACGCGCTCGCCCACAACCAGTTCTCGGTAAGGCTCGAATCTGCCGGCGTTCAGATCCGAGCGCAGGAACTCGATCGTCTCCTCCGGGACTGGCGTCGGCTCCCGCCGGCTGCCTACAATCCGCAGCACGCCGGGCGATCCGAGGACCGTACCGCGCTCCCGGCGGCTAATGCGTGCAAAGAGATAACAGGGAAACAACGGCAGTGTCAGTTGTGCACGTTGCCGGTTCTTCCATATCCGCACGGTCTCGTAGGTCGGCACAAACGCTTCGATTTCGTGCTGACCAAGACGCCGGGCCACGGTCTTCTCGTTTTGTGGAACGGTAAAGACGGCGTACCAGTGACGGTCGCCTGTCTCGGCCGAAGCGGCATGTCCCTGGGGAAAATCCCGGCAGAGCTCTCTCCCGGAACTCTCGATCATCTTGTCCTTCCCGGTCTGATGAAGCCGACCATACCAGCGGCAATCCCCTTGTACTCCTGTGTTCGTTCGGCGCTCAGGCAGGCAGCCAATTCCACGCCCGGCTATAGTCTACGGGAGCAGCCCGCTCCTGTGAACCCTCAAGGCGGGTTCGCGCTGCCGAATTGGTTGACTGGGTCTAATCCGATGCTGAACGCTCTGCCTTGCCATTTCGCTGTGCCGCTTACTCGGGCGGCGCGTAGGGTTCGGCAAGCAAGAATCCCGAAAGAATATTGCGTTCCTCAGGCGTAAAGACTCCCTGGTAACGCGCCGAGTTCAGCACCGTCTGCCGCTGGTCCACTGGAACGGAGCGCAGATCCCGAAAAGCTCCCCTCAAGAGTACCTTCCGGTCGGCCGGCAAAACGGCAAAACTGCGGCTCGCCTGGCTTACCTGCGTCCGCTCCTGCGGGGAAAGGTGTTCGATCGTCTCGGCACGCGCCAAGCGTCGTTCACGCTGCGCCTCAGGGAGCTGGTTGACTTGGCGAAGCTGCTGCACCAGCCGCTGCTGCGCGGCAGGGTTCAGTTTCTTGAAGCTTGGGTCGGTGCGCAACACCTGTTCCTGCTGTTGCACGGGAAGCCCCTTGTGCTGCTGAAGCCACGAGCCCAGGGGGGCTGAAGGAACCGCCCGGTACGCCTGACGCGCGGAACCTTGCGCCACGCTCCCCGCAGCGCCCGCATAGACCTGAGCACGGGGAACTGAATTTGGGTACACTCCCTGAGCGGGGCCCGACGGCATGACTGGCCGCTGCAAATTTCCTGCAGGGAAGGGCGCAGTGGGCCGCTGCGCAGTCCCTGACGGAAAGGGTGCCGCCCGAACAGCCGGCGCCGTGTTCGCCCTCGCATTGCCGCCTGGATAGATTTGAGCGCGTGCACCGGAGCCGGCATATACGCCGCCGCGATTGGCAGGCGCCCGAACCACCGGCGCGCTTTGCTGCCGCGCCGCCTGTCGTTGCATCCGGTTCTCCGCATTCCTCACCTGGTTGTTTCCCTGCCGTGCCGCGCGCGCACCCTGATTGGGGCCCGCGGCGCTCCTCTGCTGGCCCTCGGCAATGCTTACTGACAGGCACACGAAGAGCGAGATGGTTACCGCGATGGCCCCCCGCATTCTCATCGCCTTCCCTCGTGCGTTCACGCCGCCTTCCTTCCGTCCCGCAAGCGGATCAAACTCCGCTTCATAGCACCGCTTTCATCATTGCTGCAGAGCGCTTCCATCCCCGTTGTCATTGCTGGAGAGCGCTTCCATCTGATCCAGCAGATCGGCGTTGCTTTCCAGGGTTTGCAGGTCGCGAACCACGGCCTGACCGGCCGTCGGCGCTTTTGCATTCCACTCGGTAATCCCCAGGTAGGTACCTCCCCCAAGCAGAGCCAAAACCGCAAGCGCCGTTGCTACCACTGGACGCAGGTGCGTCCCAGTGCTGTAGGCAAAACGCGCGCGCAGGCCAGCCATTCGCCTTCCCAGCCAGCCCGCGGGCTCTCGTTCTCGCTCCTCGCGCAAGCTCGCGTTCACGCGCGACAGAAAATAGAGGCTCGGCTCCGGCGCCTGCCAGCCATCCAGCAGCGCCATTGTCGCCTTCATTTCTTCCAGTTCCCTGCTGCAAGCCTCGCACCCCGCCAGGTGCGTAAGAACCTTGGCCGAAGCCCGTTCAGGATCGAGCAGCACATCGGCGAGCTGCGATTCCATCCCGGTGCAATGTTTCATCTTCTCTTCCATGCGAGTCACCCCGCTCTCTGCCGGTTCATCCGGCTCATTTTCCCTTGTTCCCTGGCCTTCTCTCAACCTTCATTCAGACGAAATCCTTCAGCTTCTCGCGTAGTGTCTCATAAGCGCGGAACAGCAGTGACTTCGTCGCCGACTCGCTTAGTTTCAGTACCTGTCCGATCTGCCGGTAATCCAGCCCCTGGTACTTGTGCATCAAAACCGCCATCTTCTGCCGCTCGGGAAGCGCCATCACATGGCTGCGAATGGCTGCCATGCGCTCCTCGCGCAACAGTGTCTGCTCGACCGTTGGCCTGCTGTCGGCCACATCGACCCTGGCGCCGGTCTCTTCGTCCGGTTGGTCCAGATAGATCGTCTGCGCCGCCTTTTCGTGCCGCCTGTCCCGCGCAAGATTCACTGCCAGGTTGGTGGCGATGCGGTAAAGCCAGGTGGTAAACCTGGCCTCCGCACGATAGCTCTCTCTTGCCCGGTAAACCCGCAGGAACACCTCCTGCGCCATTTCCTCGGCAACCGCCTGATTGTGCACCATCCGATAAAGGAAATGAATCATCGGCCGGTGGTATTTCCCGACCAGATAATTAAAGCTCTCTTCGTCTCCGCCCGCTACGCGGAGCATCACGGCGGCGTCGCTGTCAAGATCGGCCGCCCTCCGGTCGTTGGGCTCATCCACGCTTTTGCCCGCTTGCAGCGTCGCATCCGCTCCCAGGGCCGCGCTGTTCAGGACCATGGTTGCCATATCTTCACCAACCCCGCCGCCGCCAAAAGGTTGCGCTGCGGCTTCTGCCGAAGAGCCGCCGGCGGGGTCGGCTGCTGCCTCACCCTCGTCTTCCTCACCTCTCCGGCGCGACGATCTAGCTCTCCAGTTCATGGTCTGATTCGGCCGCCTGCAGCCGCACGCTCCCCCCCAGGCCAGTTTGGCCGCAAAGCCCTGCTGATGTTAATCTAAACCAGAGTCGGGCGGAACACCGCTGGTTCGCCCCGCTCTTCGGGCGCTTAACTCAGCGGTAGAGTGCCATCTTCACACGGTGGAAGTCGTAGGTTCGAATCCTACAGCGCCCACCAATTTCTGATTTCAGGACATCATAACAGTCCGCCAATCGAGACAAGTCGCTGAATTTCAGCGGCTTTTGTCTTTTTTGGCGTATTTCAGGCTGCAATGGGCATCTTGCAATCACCCACGATGAAGAACCGTTTCGCCGCTCCGGCAAACTTCATCGCCTCCTCCTGCCTAGGCTTGCGTCCGGCATAAAGCACTACGTTGTCAGCCTTCCGTTTTACACGCACAAATGCGCCGGCCTCGGACGTATGGGCCGATTGCGCTTTGCGCAAGTTCTTTCGGTGTCTTCGCGGCGGATCGTTTCGGAGTTCAGGCCGTTTCTAAACCCACAGAAATCTTCCCTGCAGGAACGGATTGCTTTGCCGCTCCGCGCCAATCGTCGTCTCCGGCCCGTGACCCGTGATCACGACCGTCTCGTCCGGCAGCGGAAGCAGGCGCGTCTTGATGGAGTTGATGATCTGGTCTGAATCGCCTCCCGGCAGGTCTGTTCGCCCGATGCTGCCCGCAAAGAGCGTGTCGCCGGAAAGGAGCAGTTTGGCAGGCGCGATATGCAGGCAGACGGAGCCCTGGGTATGACCAGGAGTATGCAGCACCGTGGTGGGAATGCTTGCAAGACCCACCACCCGGCCGTCGGTGAGGTAGTCGTCCGGTTGAATGGCTTTTGGAGCCTCGATTCCGAGCCATGAGGCCTGCTCAGCGATATTTTCCAACTGTGGCAGGTCGGCCAGATGAATGAAGACCGACGCTCCGGTCAGTTTCTTCAGCTTCGCCGTGCCCGCCACGTGATCGAGGTGGCCGTGCGTCAGCAAAATCTGCTTTGTTACCAGCTTCAGGGCCTGTACCCGGCGATGGATGCGCTCGGACTCAGCGCCAGGGTCGATCACCAGCGCCTCGCGCGCGGTTTCGTCGCCCAGAATTATGCAGTTGGCCCCAAGCGGCCCAACGGGAAAGCTCTCAACGATCATAGTTCCATTGTAGCGGCTAAGTGTGCGCGCGTTCACGCTTCTGCCGGCACGACACCGTGAGCGCGTTCAATACCCTCAGCGCGGCTGCCACGCTGAGGTTTAGTTCACCGTCAGGGTAACAACCGTGCTGCTCGTGATCGTTGCAGTTGCGGAATCGGTTCCGGTCACTGTGACCGAATAGCTTCCTGGCGTCGTCCCCGAGTTACCGCCGCCGCCTCCACCACCTCCGCCTCCGCCACCCGCGCCACCGCCGCCGCAGCTAATTGCACCGGCAAGGATGGCCAGAGTAAGGACCCCAAGCAGCGCGCGCCACGCGCGTCGGCGGACCGGAATTCCGAAGAAAAAGATCAGCGCCAGCACGGCTCCGCCGCCGGCGAGGAATCTGTTGCGCGGAAATGCGAGAGCGCCGGTGGTAGGAGCTGTCGTGTACACGGTTAGGGTGGCCGTAACCGCGTTAGTCCCGGAGATGGTCACCGAAGCCGGAACGGAGCACGTCGGCAGATCCTTGTAGCTCGTCATGCTGGTGCTGACCACGCACTTCAGGTTCACGGTGCCCGTGTACCCGCCGGAAGGTGTGAGTGCAATGCTGGTGGTGTTCCCGGAGGTAGCACCTGGGGAAACGGCGATCGCGCCGCCATTGGCGACGGAGAAGGCCGGGCCTGGGTTGACAGTCACACTCACGGCCGTTGTCTGCGTAATGCTGCCGCTCTGTGCCGTCACCGTAATAGCGTAGAGCCCGCTTGTAGTGGTCGAAGTAGAGATAGCGGTCAGCGTGGCCGTTTGCGGGGTCGGGTACGTGACGTCCACCGACGGCGGAATGTAGCAGGTCACCGGGCTGGTTGCAGCGTTTGGGCTGCTCGTGATTTGACAACTCAGCGTCACGGTCCCCGTAAAGCCGTCGGACGGTGTAACGGTGATCGTGGAAGTAGCAGATGAGCCGGCCGAGATGCTTCCAGGCGTGGTGGCCGTCATTGAGAATGAGGGATTCTGCCCGGTTACGACGATCGTGGTATTGAGGGTCCCGGATCTGTAATAGGTATCGCCGCTGTACGCAATGCTGAGCGGCTGCGTGCCAACCGAGAATGTGTTGGCCGGAATGGTGAAACTGGCCGAGCCGCTGCTCAACAAAACAGCACCCGAACTGTAGTCCCCACTCGACAGTGTCAGGGTGCCCGTAGCGGTGGGCAGGTTTACTCCGGCGCCTGTTACGGAAACCGTCAGGTTGAATGCCTGATCAACGACAGTGGTGAGAGTGGTGGGATTGAGAATCAAACTGGGGTAAGCCTGAATGATCACGCTGGTCGAGCCGGAGCCGCCAGTGTAGTTCGCATCGCCGTAATAGGTCGCCGTGATGGTATCCATTCCCCCCGGTTCCGGCCCCGGGAACGAGATGCTAGCGGACCCATTACTCAGTTGTTCCCACCCCCCATACATTCCGCCGCTCATTATCTGAAGAGTCCCCGTAGGCGTCGGCTGACTGCTCGAACCGCTGACCGCGACCGTAACGGAAAACGGATAAGAAGAGACCGGCCCAGACGGACCTGTGACCGTGACGGTCGGCGTTAGAGTACCCGAAGGGTTCACCGTGAAGGGATACAGGGTATTTGAACTGCTTCCATAATTCGAGTCGCCACTGTAGCTGGCATAAAACTCCTGCGGGCCGGGAGAGAAGGTATTAGCAGGGATCGTGAAGGTGGTCGCCCCTCCGGAAAGAGCCGCCGTTACGGTATTAGGGTTTGTCGTACCGCCGGTAGTCGTATAGTAGGTGAGCGTCGCTGTGCCTGTGGGGACCGGGGCGCCTGTTGGCTGGACCGCGGTTACCGTGATATTGAGAGCCTGGTTTTCGGTAATCGTCGAGGGGTTTGGAACGACGTCCAGAGCCGAAAGGAAGCCCTTGGAAAGGGATATCGAATAAGCAGGCGAGGTCGTCCCGGAGTAATTGGTATCGCCGTTGTAGACGGCCGTGATGCTGGCATTGCCCGCGGGAACCGCAGTCGTCGTGAGACTGACTGTTCCCGAAGCCAGCGCAGAACTCGTAGCCGCGGTCCCAGAGAGAGTGGCCGAGCCGAGCGTCGTGGAACCGTTCATAAACGTCACCGTTCCGGTAGGCGCGGCCCCGATGCTGGAGGTCGACAGGGTGCTCGAAAAGGTGATAGGAGTGCCCACGTAGCCATAATTCGGATTGGCCGATAGAGTCGCGAGCGATGTGGAACCCTGGACCACAGAAAAGTTGTCCGCACTGCTGGTGCTTGAGTTGTAGCTTACGTCGCCGGAGTAATGGGCAGTGAGGCTGTTGCTTCCAACCGGGAACACCGTGAACGCGCTGCCGGGCTTCGGCCAGGAAGCTTCATTGCCGCTGCTAACAGCGCCTGTTCCCAGAGTCGTGCTGCCCTTCATGAACGTCACGCTTCCCGTCGCAACGCCCTGCGTGTTCAACCCCTCCGCAGTCCCGGTGATCGTCGCGTCGGCAAAGACGAGAGAACCGTACGGAACATTTTTGTTGGAGACCGATTGACCGGTCGATGGGGCATAGGCATTGACAGTGAGAGTCGTTGTGCTCGGCTCGGCGGAGATGGAGACAGAAACAGGAGTGGAGGTGCTGGCCGCGTAGGAGGAGTCTCCGCCGTACCGGGCAGTGACCAAATAGTTGCCGCCGGGCAAGCCGTTGTAGCTTGCCGACCCTGAACCATCCGTAAGCGGAATCGCGATCTGGCCATTGTTCTGCGGCCCCGAAGCCGTGCCGCCTGCTGTCATGTCGGCGTTATCCGTGACGGCCACGACGCCGGTTGGCGTGCCGCTCGAGCTTGTGACGCCTGCGGAAAACGTCAGGTTCGCGCCGTGAACTCCCGAGTAAGCGGTGCTGGAACCATCGATCTGAAGCGTGGTGGTGCTCGATCCTAGAGAGACGCTCTTCCAGTTGTTGATGATGGCAGCAGCGTCCACGCTGCCCAGGCCGGTGGCAAGGTCATAACCGGTGCCCGCGTTGTAGCCGGTGAGGAATCCGTTCGAGCCGCAGCCGGAGGAACCGGAAACGCAGGGAACGGAGTCGTTGCCGCTGGTGACGTCGTGAAAGTAAGTTGGATGCGCCTTGTCAAGCTGGTAGAGAACTGTGTCAGCCTGGCCGAGACGGCCTCCCGTCGATTGCACGGCCAGAGCCAGCATTCCTGCGAATGCGGGCGCGGAAGCCGACGTGCCGCCCACGCCGTGGAAGTATGTGGAACCGCTGAATTGCCCGTTCGTGTTGACACAATCTGAGGACGGCGAAGTGGCGCCTGAGCCATCGACTACGTCGTCCGCGCAGAGCACCCACAGTGCCTGGTACATCCCGTTCCCGGCCAGTAGTGAGATATCGGGTAGGTCGCGATGGCCGTCGGCCGGCGTAAGCGCCGTTTGAAAAGCCGGCTTGGTGTATACGCTGCTGACGCCGCCGCTGCCCGCGACGATATTGTTATAAGACACGTTTTGCGAGATCGTCGTGTTGACCGTGGTGCTGTCGTTCCACGGCTTTTCAGGGATGTAGCTCTTCGCCGTGCGGTAATAGGGAGCAGTGCCGTTTGAAGTGCTGCTCGCATAGGTAGCAAACGACGAACTGAGGACGTCGAAGTCCGTACCCCCTACCGCAATGGTGTAGGGAGTTGAAGCAAAGCCGCTCACAGCCAGACCGTTTTGTGCGGCACTCGCAGTATCGAAATCGTCACAACCC
>Ga0335071_10001425_pt1 | contig 25733 bp, 22 predicted proteins | sample Lox_Sample_15_FD_206724 | JGI IMG/M metagenome (GOLD analysis project Ga0335071, IMG submission 206724) | Soil microbial communities from Loxahatchee National Wildlife Refuge, Florida, United States - Lox_Sample_1.5 | ecosystem: Environmental > Terrestrial > Soil > Wetlands | place: USA...
GGCACGCATAACCTGATGCTCACCGTGCCGTTCGTGCTATACGGAGTCTACCGTTACCTGTATCTCGTCTACCGGAAAGACATGGGGGGAGCGCCGGAGCAGGCGCTGCTGACTGATATCCCACTGCTGGTCGACGTGCTGCTCTGGATGGCCAGCATCGTCGTCGTTATCTACTTCAAAATCTAGGCGGGCAGGGGCGAGCACTCGGCAAGTTTCGACTTGCCGCAGGCAGCTTTGCTGCCGAAAGGCCCTTTGCGGATGGCGCAGAGTTCGGCCTGCGACTCAGTGATGACCTTCACGGCCTCCGGGCTCAGGCCCACGACTTGAGCCGCGGCGTGTGCGCCCGCGACTCGGCCCTCCAGCATGGCGGTCGATGCCTCTTCAATACCGGATACGTCACCGGCGAGATAGATGCTGCAGATGCTGGTCTGCATGTTGTCGTTGTGCCAGGCCACATGTCCGCCCAGCTCCGGGACATAGACCATCCTGCACCCGGACTGCCAGAGTAGCTCTGAGAGTGGTGTGAGGCCAACGGCGAGGCAGATGGTGTCGACCTTCAACCTGCGAGTTGTTCGAGGAACGGGCTGAAACTTCTTGTCCACGCGGCAGATAACAGCACCATCGACTTCTTCCTCGCCGAGAGCCGAGAGCACCGTGTGCGATGTGAGAATCGGAACGCCGAGACGCGCCAGCTTCGCAGAATGTACGTGATAGCCGCCGATTCTCGGTAGGGCCTCGACCACTGCCGCGACTTCGATGCCGGCTTGGATGAGCTGATACGATACGATCAACCCGATGTTGCCCGAGCCAACCATGAGGACCCGACTGCCGGGCCTGACTCCGTGCACGTTCATCAAGGTTTGAACCGCGCCGGCGCCGTAGACGCCGGGCAGGTCGTTGTTCTGGAACAGCAGGTTGTTCTCGGCCGCGCCGGTCGCTACTATCAGACACTTGAACTCGAGCTTGGTCAACCGCTCGCGGCTCGCCAATCCAAGTACTTTCCCACCGTACAAACCTACGACCGAGGTCCCGGGCAGGACTTCCGCCGGCAGGGCACGGAGTTCCTGTTCGAGAATCGTCGCTATGTCCATGCCGCGCGTGCCACAATAGTGGGCCTTGGAACCGAAGAATTTGTGGGTCTGCTTGACAAGCTGGCCGCCGAGCCGGTCGTTGTCCTCGATGAGCACGACCTTGGCGCCGAGCCTGGCCGCGACCACGGCGGCAGAAAGCCCGGCGGGACCTCCGCCGACGATGGCAATATCAGTCTGTTTCATGACAGTTCAGAGTCCAGAATCCAGGGTCTAGAGTTATCGGACTCTCTGAATTCTGGTTTCTGAGTTCTTGATTCTGCATTGTCCGATGCCTACGTTAGTTTCCCTCTGCCACTCTGACGTTCGACCTTCACGCCTTCGCGCAGCGGTTCCATGCAAACCATGGTGTTGGGTTGGCCATCGACGACCATCAGGCAAGAAGAGCACTTTCCGACTGCGCAGAAGAAGCCGCGGGGCCGGCCGGTCTTCTCGGCGTGGCGGAACAGCCTGATGCCGTTCGCCGCAAGCGCGGCCGCAATGGTCTCGCCCTGACGGCCGGTCATTGTTCGGCCATCGAAGATGAAGTTGACCGGGCCGCGGTCCTCGAACGTGAGGATCGGATGCCGTTCAATTCGCCGGCCCGGAGAAAGCGACGAGCGACGAGCGCCGAACGACGAATTCCGGAATTCGGAATTCGGACTTCGAACTTCGGACTTTCGCCTAGAGGTTCTTGCGCGCATATTCCACCGCGTTCCGGAATATTGCAATGCCGTCCGGTTCGTCAATTCGTTCCCGATGCCAGCGGGGATGCTGTTCGCGCCGCACGAATCGCTCCGGGTGCGGCATCAGACCAAAGACGCGGCCGGTCCGGTCGCAGATGCCGGCGATGTTGTCTTCGGAGCCGTTGGGATTGTCCGGGAAAGTCACCGGCTCGTCCGTCAGTGTGGTGTAGCGCAGGCAGACCTGACGGTTGTCGTTGAGGCAGCGCAGGACTCTTGCTGACTTCGCTAGAAACTTGCCCTCGGCGTGCGCCACCGGCAGGTAGATGGGTGACTCGATGTTGCGGGTGAAGATGCCGGGAGAGTCTTCGACCTTGAGATAGACCCAGCGGTCTTCGTATCGGCCGGTGTCGTTGGTGTCGAGCGTCACCGTTTGCGGTTCAAAGGGCCGCTCGAAGGCAGGTAGGAGACCGCACTTGACCAGTACCTGGAATCCGTTGCAGATGCCGAGCACGAGCTTGCCGTCGCTGATGAATTGCTCGATCTGGTCGCGCAGAAAGTGCTTGAGCTCGTTGGCGAAGATACGGCCGGAGGCAATGTAGTCACCGTAAGAGAAACCTCCCGGTATCAACAGAATCTGAAAGTCCTTCAGCTTCTGCTCACCGGACCGGAACCGGTTTACGTGGACGACCTCGGAAACAGCGCCTACCAGTCCCAGGGCATAGGCCGATTCCTGGTCGCAGTTGGTGCCGGCAGCGAAGAGAACGCATGCTTTGACCACGGGAGGTGAGGATAGCCGGGGCTATCCGTCTGTCAAGCATCGGGAGTCCAGGACTTCGGACAGGTCACAAGCCTGAATGCAGATACCAGAATGGGCAGAATTGGCGTGATCAAACGACCCGATGCTCGTTTCCTGGTCCTTGCGGAGCTGATAGCCTGCGGCGCTTGACACGAGAAGGGACGCCGCTAGAACTTCCGGGTGCGCTTCAGATTCGGATTGCGCCTCGCTCAGTTTCTCGCAGTCGGTTTCCTGGTCGCGGCCGGATGCGGGCCGACAGTTCGGCCGGTCAACGGAGACGGCGGCGCCGGGGCCGTCGTGCAAGACTTCTACGGTCGGTTCGGCCGGCAGAAGGGGCTTGCATTCCTCAGTCTGTTTACGGACAGCGCCTGCTTCGATATCAAAGGCCTTGGCGTGAGCTTCGTCGACCGCGCTGACCTTGTGCGACTGGCTGACTATGGAGCGGCCGTGCATTCGCGGCTGGCAGGACGTGAGCTCGAAGTGAGTAAGGACACGGTTCGGTGCCGGTTCGATGAGACGAACGACTGGCTGGAATTGCTCGGTGTCAAGTGCGCTTCGTATGACGGCTGGTTCCTGGTTTCCGGAGCAAGGATTGCGGAGGCGCGGGTAAGTCTGACACCGCAGAGCAGCGACGAGTTGGGCGGCAAGATGGCGGGTTTCGTGACATGGCTTCGGAATCAAGACCCCAAAGCCCTGCAACGGCTGTTTCCCGGCGGCAGGCCGGCGTATGACCGCAACGTCGTGCCCGAGTTGATTTCCATGCTCCGGCAGTGGCAGTCGCGGGCGCGATAGGGCGCAGCCTTCAGGCGAAGTCAGAATCCAGAAGCGTGAGTGCGGAACGCAGGATTTCGGAGCGCTCCGCTTCTTGCAGACTCCCTTTCGGCTTGTGCTTTCGCTCGACCTCAAGGTCAACGTGCCTTTGTGGCGAACTCCTGTCTGTTCCTGGGCGGACCGTCGCCTTGTTGACTTTGGCTCTTGCTAACCTACAATTGCCTCTGATGAAAGTCGGCATTCCCAGGGCCCTGCTGTATCACCGCTATGGACGGTTTTGGGAGAAGTTCCTGACCGGCCTTGGCGTCGAGGTAGTGGTCAGCCGCAGGACCGACAAGGTCCTGCTTCAGAATGGGTTGGGATACGTGTCGAGCGAGGTCTGCCTGCCGATAAAGATAATGGCCGGTCATATTGAGGAGCTTGCCGGGCAGATTGACGTGCTGTTTCTCCCCCGGCTGATGTGGCTTGAGGACAAGCTTTACGCGTGCCCGAAGATGATCGGCATCGTAGACATTGCCCGGATGATGTTGGCCGCAACGGCCCCTGTCGGACAGCAGGCCGCAACGGCCCCTGTCGGACAGCGGGCGGACCGCGTACGGATTGTGGCCCCGAAGATACAAGGCAGTCTGTGGCTGCCACACTTCAGCGCCGGAATGGAGTTGTGCCATGACCCGGTACGCGTGGTGCGGGCTTTAGCCGCGGCAGGCCGGTACTTGCCGACCCACGGCGAGGTCCCGGAATTCCCGGCAGGCGAGAAACGGATTGCGCTTGTCGGCCACTTCTACAACCTCGGCGATGACTTCATCTCACGGCCGATGGTCGACACGTTCACCAGCCACGGCTATCGAATCTGTACCAAGGATGAACTGCCGGAGACGGTGCTGCGCAGCCGCTTGGGCTTTGCCCGTAAGATACGCTGGGTCTACGAGCGAGAGTTATACAACGCGTTCCAGTTCCTGGTCGACAAGGTCAGCGGGGTGTGCATGATTGTTTCAATGGGGTGCGGTCCGGACTCGCTCGTGGCCGAGTTCATGCGCGAGGAGGCACAAGAGCGGGACATCCCGTTTCTGCAACTGGTCATCGACGAGCACACCGGCACGGCCGGAATCGTGACGAGGATTGAGGCATTCCTGGAACTGGCGGAGCGGAGGCAGGCCAGCGTACGCAAGACCCCGGATTCTAGACTGAAGACTGGTAGACAAGTAAGAGCAGCCTGACCCGTCTGCCCGCAGATGAAAGCATCGTTCCCCAACCTCGGCTATGACACTTTCGCGCTGAAGACGTTGCTCGAGGACCTCGGGGCAGAGGTAATCCTGGCCCCGCCCAACTCCCGTCGGACAATCGAACTGGGTTCGCTCAATTCGCCCGAGCTGATATGCATGCCGTACAAGATCACGCTCGGGAACATGATCGAGGCCTTGGATCTCGGGGCGGACACGTTATTCATGGCTGCGGGCGCGCGCAAGTGCCGGTTCGGCTACTACCACTACCTGCACGAACGTGCTCTCAAGAACCTCGGTAAGGAGTGCCGGTTCATTGCGGTGACCCAATACTCGCCGTTCGACTTCGTCTTCAAAGTGATGCCCGACATATTCGGGGTGTCATCGTTCCGGGTTATGCGTGCGGTCGCGAAGATGCTGGCCAAGAGTCGTCTGACCCAGGAATTCCGGCAGTACCTGAACCGGAAGCGGGCGCTTGACTTCGACGCCGCAGAGCAGGCGAAGCCGAAGGCGCTGTCGGTCATCGAGCGGGCACACACGTTGAAGGAGATTCAGGCGGCCCGCGGCGAGGTCTTGCGAATGTTCAACTTGAACGGGACCGAGCCGCAGATTCGGCTGGGGCTGGTGGGGGAGATCTACTTCATGATCGAGCAGTTCGCCAGCCAGGAGATAGAAAAGGAGCTGGGCAAGATGGGTGCCGAGGTTGTGTTCGAGCGGAGCCTGTACCGGCACATCCGTCACCTGTTGTTCTCGGACCCGGCGTTTGCGCGTTCGGGCCATCTGGCGCGCCGCTATTTGCGGGAGTCGCCCGGCGGCGAGGCGATTCGCACCGTGGGCGAGGCGGTTCACTTCCAGCAGCAGGGGTTGGACGGTATCGTGCACATCTTTCCGTTCACCTGCATGCCGGAGAATATTGCGCTTGAGGCTCTGCAGAAGCTATCCGAAGAGACCGGCCTGCCGGTCCTGTCGCTGTCATTTGATGAGCATACGTCGAGGACTGGTTTGCTCACACGGCTCGAGGCATTTGTTGACCTGGTGAAGAGGAGAAAGCTTGGCCGAAGGCTACATCGGAATTGACGTCGGTTCGATTTCAACCAAGGGCGTGGTCGTTGACCGTGAGTTCAACGTGCTCGCCAGCCAGTATCTGCGTACGCAGGGCAACCCGATTGACTCCATCCGCCGGTTGCTGGCGGATTTGGGCGCGCAGGTCGGCTCGAGCGTGAAGGTACTGGGAGCGGGAACAACCGGATCGGCTCGCCGGCTGGCCGGAGTGATGGTGCAGGCCGACATCGTGAAGAACGAGATAATCACCCACGCGGTTGCGGCCAGCCACTTTCACCCCGAGGTCAGGACCGTCATCGAGATCGGGGGACAGGACTCGAAGATAATCATCCTGCGCGATGCTATCCCGGTCGACTTCGCGATGAACACGGTCTGCGCCGCCGGTACCGGCAGCTTCCTCGACCACCAGGCGACCCGGCTCGGCCGCCCGATTGAGGAGTTCGGCGGCCTTGCGCTGCGAGCCAAGAACCGTGTCAACATCGCGGGTCGCTGTACGGTGTTCGCCGAGAGCGACATGATTCACAAGGCCCAGCTCGGAATGTCGACCGAGGACATCGTAGCCGGGCTCTGCGACGCCATCGTCCGCAATTACATGAATACCGTGGCCAAGGGCAAAGAGATACACCCTTTGATACTGTTCCAAGGCGGGGTTGCGGCCAACGTCGGCGTCAAGAAGGCGTTCGAGCTTATGCTCGGGCACGAGGTGTTGGTGCCCGAGCACTTCCTCGTAATGGGCGCGGTCGGCGCCGCGATCGTTGCCTCGGAGGAGACCGACGGCAAGGGGACCCGCTTCGCCGGCTTCGATGTTGCCGACACCGCGTTCGAGACGCGGGCGTTCGAATGCGAGGGCTGCCCCAACCGATGCGAGGTGATTGAGACCCTGCGGGAGTCGGCGGTGATTGACCGCTACGGCGACCGGTGCGGGAAGTGGTCCAAGCTTTAGAGAATGACGAGTGACGAATTGCGGACGGGAGCTTAGGTTGATTACGATAGGTGCGATGGTGTTTGCATGTTTGGTGTGCGCACAGCCAAAGGAGAGTGCGATGGTAAGACAACCGGCGGTCGCAGGCCAGTTCTACCCGGACGACGCCAAGACTCTGGCCATGATGGTCGACTCGTTTGTGGCGCAGGCCCAGGAGCCGGCGATTCCGGGCCGGCTGATCGGACTTCAGGTTCCCCATGCGGGCTATCCCTTCTCCGGTCCAACTGCGGCGCACGCGTTCAAATTACTCAAGGGCATGGATTCGGTAACGGTGGTGATGCTGGGAACCAGCCACCACGTCATGCTGGATCATGCCGCGGTGTATCCGCGCGGGTCGTGGCATACCCCGCTGGGCAACGTGGCGATCGACGAGGCGCTGGCCAAGGCGATTATGGCACAGGACGATTTCTTTGCCGACATGCCCGAGGCGCACGCGCAGGAACACTCGATTGAAGTCGAGGTGCCGTTCCTGCAGCGGGTCCTTGGCAGGTTCAAGATTGTCCCAATCATGCTGCTCGAACCGACCTACGAGCAGTGCGAGCGGGTCGGCAAAGCCATCGCCAAGGTGGCGCGAGGCAAGAGGGTGCTGCTGCTCGCGTCCTCTGACCTGTTCCACGGTTACTCGTACACCGAGGCCAATCACGTCGACAGCACAACGTTCGGTTTGATGGCGAAGTTCGCCCCGAAAGCGTTCCATGATGCGCTGGACCGAGGCGATGCCCAGGCGTGCGGGGGCAATGCGATTACGGCCATGATGATCGCTGCACGCGAGTTGGGCGCTGACACGGCGGTAGTGCTGGCCACGACCAACTCGAACGATGTGGTCGGTGAAAAGGGCGGGTACGTTGTCGGCTACAGCGCGGTCGCGTTTACCGGAAAGAACCCGCAGACGGCGCCCATCACGGTTAACGACGGCCGGAAATCAGGCGATCCGTCGGATTCGTCCGAGCTGACCGAACTGGAACAGAAGAGCCTGCTACAGATCGCCCGGAGCACGCTGGAAAGCCACATCCGTTCCGGCAAGACTCCGGAGGCAAAGCCGCTTACGCCGCGGCTCGCCGAAAGCCGCGGACTGTTCGTGACCCTGAGCGAGCAAGGAGAACTGCGCGGGTGCATCGGCTACGTGGAACCGGTGAAACCGCTCTACCAGGCGGTGAGCGACATGGCGGTTGCGGCTTCGACCGAGGACCCCAGGTTCCCGCCGGTCGAGGTCGGCGAGTTGGGCAAGATCGACATTGAGATAACCGTGCTGAGCCCGCTGCGACCTTTGCCGAGCCTGGATTCCGTCATTGTCGGCAAGCACGGTCTGGTCATACGCAAGGGCTTCCGTTCCGGTCTGCTCCTGCCCCAGGTCCCGGTCGAACAGGGTTGGAACCGAGAGCAGTTCCTCTGCAATACCTGCCTGAAAGCCGGTCTGCCCCCGAGCGCCTACAAAGACAAAGACGCGCAGCTCTTCTGCTTCACCGGTCAGGTATTCAACGAGAAGGAACTGGGCCGGCAGCAGTAGCCGGCGGCCGGCAACGTCCGCCAGCCCTTGAACCGAGCCGCGGCGCGTGTCGCGGCTCTCCTCGTAGCTCTCCAAGGAACTCCGCTCGTTGGTTAGAAGGTTACCCGCAGAGTAATCCGGGAAGGAACTCTGACGGGAAAGCCGACTGTAACTCGGCAAGGAACCCCGGATTGAACCCGACCTGTTACCCGGCAAGGAACCGGACGAGGAACTCTACTCGTTGCTCGCGAAGTAGCGGAAGAAGTAACGCTGGAAGTAGCCGAACAAGTAGCCTTCATCGTTACTCGGCAAGTTGCTCGGATTGCGACTTCGGAAGCTATGAGGATAGCTACGGGGCAGGCATAGGAGGGGTCGGAAAGGGAATAGGGGCTAGTGGTTTGGAATTAGGGAGGTTAGCACGCGGACTGGCGGTCGGCGGAGTGTGCGCTATAATACACAAAAGGAGGTCTGGCCATGAGCGACGAGAGAGACGCTTCCGCGTGACCAAGGAGCTTAGCTTGAGGCTCAGAAGTCTGCGCAAAACTGCAATCCACAATCTGAAATACCGAATGGCCGTTAGCCATACGCTGTCAGTCGCAGGCCATCCTCGCCTCGACCGACAACTCAGCCGCAAGCAGCTCATTTGTGGATTGCGGCAGCATAGCGGGAGCTTCGCTCCCGCACTCCAAGGCCCGTCGCCTGAACCTTGACAAGACGAGAGAGAAGCCGATAATCAGTCGTCTCGGAGGTACAATGAAGTACGTTGCCAGTCTGGTCCCACTGCTGGCCGCGTTCGCTCTTGGCCAGTCGTGGGTGGTCGAGCAGGTAGATTCTACTGCCGCAGCCGGGTCGCCGGTCGAGTTGGTGAAGGCGGCTGACGGCAGGCTGTGGGCAGGCTACGGGACAAGGAGCGGGGCCGCCCGGGTCGCCTGCCTCGGTGACTCCGGCTGGAGCTTCACCGACGTGTGTTCTTCGGCTGCGCTTCCCGGGACCAGCTATCGTCCGTTCCTGGCTGCCAGTCACCACGGTGAGCTCTGCCTGGCGTGCTACGATTCGACAGCCGGCAACAACCGTCTGTACCGGATGGTTGGCGATACGTGGCGCTCCGAGCCCAGCCCTTTCAACTTTGATTCTCTCCTCACCAACACGGTCGCGTATGACACTTCCGGACGGCTGTACGTTGTCTTCGAGCCTAGGCTGGCGGAATTCTGGGTCGGGCATGAAACCGACTCCGGGTGGACAAAGAGCTTCGTGGTGCAGTTGCCTGTGCGCCTTTATAACGAGGGTCCTGTTGGCTACCTTGCAGCCGCCGCCGATGGCAGTCCCTGGTTCTTCGGCTTCTGCGGTTATGACGATGGACCCTTGCCGGCCCATGGAACCGACCTGCTCCACTTCACAGGAGATTCGTGGGTGAGCGCGTGGCATGTCTACTCCAGCGAATTCGCTCCGATACCTCTCGCGCTCGCCCCACATGGCAACGGCGTGGGGAATCTGACTTGGTATGGCGGTTTCATCCAGTACGATAGTGAGCGAGTCGCGCCGTTCTACTACTCAACACAGGTTGCCGGTCTGACATACACAACTGACGATGTGCCGCTCGTGGCGTGCGCACCCAGCTATGGGGCGGCACGCCCGTTCTTCGCGTTCAAGACCAACCGTTGGCACACTGAGAGCATTCCTGGACCTGCGGGCATTGGTGGCATCGACATAGAGGTCGACACGTTAGGGCAGGTGATTATCGTGTACAGCACGCAGGACAGCGGGCTGTGGTGTGCCAGAGCAATGGTTTCGGATGTGGTTGGGGTGAAGGAGAGCTCCAAGCCGAAAGCCGCAAGCGTCAAGCCGGTGCCGACTATCGTCCGCGGAGTGCTGATGCTCGGCGCAGTAGACAGTAGACAGCAGACAGTAGGCAGGGGAGCACCGTCTGACGGGGGCCGCCGCGGCCAACTTCTGGATGCAGCAGGGCGGAGTGTTGTGGAACTGTATTCCGGCGCTAATGACGTGAGTAGGCTGGCACCGGGCGTGTACTTTGTGAGAGAAGCACAAGCGCAAGCTGGCCGCAACGCGGCGGCCGTCACCAAGGTTGTTATTACGAAGTAAGGAGGAACACTCATGCGCAGGCTGTTGGTTCTGTGCCTTGCGGTGGGACTCGCACATGCCGGCCGCGAGCAGTGGGTTGGGCACGGCCCCTGCGGGTGCCGTCCGAATCCCAATCCTCGGCTGGGGGGTCTCTCGTCCCCGTCAGTGCTGTTCCCCGCCGCGACCGACATGACCGACGTCATGTGCTATGACACCGGTGAAGCGGTCAATTTCTGGTTCTGGTTCCGGGCAGGAAACGGCTGGGGCATGAAGTTCATCAGCCCAAAAGACAGCATCACGCTCGCCGGCGCGTTGTTATACGTGGACTCGATGGGGGCGAACAAAGAGGTGATCGTGAAGGTGTACGCGGATGACGGGGCGCATGGTTCACCCGGGACTTTGATAGCGACGGATACCGCCTCGGATACCTCCACCCTCAAGACCGGCCACTGGAGTCTGGTGCCGATTTGGAAACCGATAGTCGGGCGCAACTTCTACATATTCTATGTCCAGGCAGTTGACTCGATATTCGGTCTGTCGCTCGGTGAGGACGGCGACGAATACGCGCCCGGGCACCGGCAGTGGAAACTGTACAACGGCAAGCTCTCCGAGGACCATAATGCTCCTTTCAGTAACTGGATGATACGCGCCGTGCTCGATTGGACACCGCAGGACACGAACGCAGCAAGCGTCCGGTTCGCGACCGACATGCCTGACGATACTATTTCAAATGTCAACTTCCCAATACGGACGACGATCAGGAACATGGGCAGCGACACGCTGCCGGTCGGCACGCCGGTGCGGCTGCACATCACCGGGCCGCGCGACTACGTGTTCGACGAGTCTACCGCGACGGCGGCAAGATTGCCCCACGGCGCGACGGAGCAGATGAACTTCTTGCCGGTCTGGCACATCCCGAAGCGGCCGGGCTACTACTCCATCAGAGTAGCAACCGAGGCCGCGGGTGAAAAGTGGCCGGCCGACGACACAATCGCGTGGGACATGTTTGCCGGCGGCTGGTGTGAGTACATTCGCGAATCGCCGACGGATTCGTTGACTTGGGCGGGTCCGGAGCGGGCTGTGAAGTTCGACCCGACAACCTTCCTTCTGCAGTACCCGGTTGGGATAGCGGGCTTGAGGGCCGACTTCTGTTCCGACAGTCTGCATCCATGGGATGATTCGTCGTTCACATTCAAGGTCTACGGCGGCGATGGCCAGACCTTGCTGTACCAAAGCGAGACCTTGGAGGCGACACCGGGCAGTCCGACTGTCGCCAGCCTGGACTCGATGGTCGTCATCGATTCAGGCGACTTCTACGTTGCGGTCGTACCGGTCAGTTCGACTGGCTTCCCATCGACGGCGGGTGACAGCATGGTCGGTGGCCATAGCTACCATGGCAGCCCGGGCGATTGGATTCTGTGGCCCTCGCCGGCGCGCGCGGGCGAGTGGGACATCGCGACCGCGGTCGAAGATCGCTTGGGGATCGCGGAGAGCCACTGGTCTGAAGTCTCAATTTCCAAACCGGCGCCAACCATCGTCCGCGGCATGCTGAGATTGGCGTCTGGCGAAGGGCGAATGGCGAGCTGCTGGATATCTCCGGCCGCAAGGTCCTGACCCTCCATCCCGGTGCGAATGACGTGCGGGCGCTGGCACCGGGCGTGTACTTTGTGAGAGACACCCAAGCGCAAGCCCAAGCACAAGCTGTCCGTAAGGTTGTGATTCAGAAATAGAGGAGCGCGATGAAGCTCTGCGTACTGGCCTCTGCGTTCTGCCTTCTGACTTCGATCGCCCTTGGCGCTGACGTTGGCATTGACACTATTGTCAGTCCTACCGGCACGGTAGACAGTGGAGTGCCGCTTGTCCCCAAGTGCGCGGTACATGCCTATACCGGCACCGGTCAGGTAGACGTCCACTTCGTGATACCTGAAGCCGGGTATCACGATAGCCTGACCCTGCCCCCGCTCCCGCCCGGTCTGGTGGATTCCGCGACGTTCAAGCCATGGGCTCCGAACGCACGGGACAGCATGACAGCGGTGGCGTGGGTGCATTGTAGCGGCGACACGTACCCGCAGAATGACACCTTCCGACTCAGGTTCTTCGTCGATGTGTTGTCCGGCATCGAGGAATCGCCAAGGGTCGGAGTCCGCACGATGAGGCCGGTTCTCACTATGGCGCGCGGCATGCTGTTTCTCCCGAGCAGCACAAGCTCAAGCCTAAGCTGCCTGCTGGACGTAAGCGGGCGGAAGGTGATGGGGCTGCATCCCGGCGCGAATGGCGTGAGCCGTCTGGCTCCCGGTGTCTACTTCGAGCGGTCGGCGGCTAGCGGCGAGCCGTCGGCCGTCTCTGTCCGCAAGGTCATTATCACAAGGTAGGAGGAGTCCATGAAAGCAGGACTATTCGCAGTCTGTTTGAGTCTGTTGCTGGTCTGCATCGCGTATGCTGACTCACTCAACGTCCGGCGCATCGGTAGTTGTCCCACACCGGGTTGGGCACTCGGCGTAAAGGTGAAGGGGGACTACGCGTACGTCGCGGATCACCTTCATGGCCTGCGGGTCATTTCAATCAAAGACCCCGCACACCCGAGCGAGGTCGGACACTGTGGCACGCCGGACGACGTCAGCAACGCGGGACGCCCCCACGTCTTGGGCCGTGCCTACAACCTGGCCGTCGTAGGTGACCTCGCCTACGTTGCCGCCCACAGTCGAGGCTTGCGCATCGTCTCTATTTCCAACCCGGCGAGTCCGGTTGAGGTGGGCTGTTGCAGCCTGCCATCCTTTACGTACAAAGCGGCGGTGGCCGGAGACCTCGCCTACGTCGCGGACGGCGATTCCGGCCTGCGCATTGTCTCAGTCGCTGACCCGGCACATCCGGCTGTGGTCGGATGCTGCAAGACGCCGAGCAGAGCCTGGGGCATCGCGCTCAGTGGCAGCTATGCCTACGTCGCGGACGGGGATTCGGGATTGCGGGTCATCGCAGTGTCTGATTTCGCGCATCCGACCGAGGTCGGCCACTGCGGAATCTCGGGTGATGCCCTGGATGTGACGATGGTTGGGAGTTACGCATATGTGGCGGATGGCATCGGAGGGCTGCGTATTATCTCGATAGCTGACCCGACGAAGCCAGTTGAAGTCGGGCACTGCGCTGGACCGGGCAGCGCCTACGGCGTAGCAGTTGATGGGAACTATGCCTACGTCGCAGATTGGGGCGGCGGGTTACGGGTCGTATCGGTTTCAGACCCGGTTCATCCGACCGAGGTCGGATACTACAACCTGCCGGACTCGGCCTGGGACGTCGCCGTGGCTGGAGGCCAGGCATACGTCGCTGATTATGCCGCAGGGCTGCAGATACTTCAGTTCCACGCCGGAGGCACGAAGAGATAAGGCGGGCGGTACGCTCAAGGACAGGCCGTCCCGAAGGTCCTGATTCTGAGGTAAGGAGACATTGTGAAGCACGTGGCTGTGTCGGTACTTCTGCTGGCTGCGTTGGCGATAGCGCAGTCGTGGCAGGTTGAGCTGGTGGACACGTCATGCCGGCCAACGGATGTCTTCGTCAAACGGGACAGCGGCCGGACCTACGTCGCCTATGTGACCGGCGAAGGCAGTATTCGCATCGCCTCCAAAGATGCGATCTGGCGCTACCAGACGCTCGATACCAGTCTCGTACGGCCGGACGCCGGAATCCACTTTGCGGCGGGCCCCGGCGGACGTATGGCTGTCTCGGGTGTGGATGATTCGACGCGGCCGGTTGTGCTGGAGAGGGTGGATTCCGGATGGGTTCGTGTCTGGACTCACACGGTGCTGGACCCCGCCGCTCCGTTGGCTCGCGCTGTCTACGGTGCTGATTCGATTCCCATTGTCATCTACGCTGTCAACAACTACACGTCGGCTTCGTATGTGATCGCCGAGACCTGGGTGGACTCGGTCTGGCAGGTTGATACTGCCGCTAGTTTTGTCCCGCCGCATGACTATGGATGCGAGCTGACTCTGTACGACGCGGACTGCAGTCCCGATGCCGGACCGTGCTTCATGACCCGATTTGCCTACTGGTTTCCGCCCAGCATGTTGCCCCCAACGTATGAAGTCGGGAAAGACTTTCGTGCTGGCAGTGGCTGGAGGTACGTCGGGCTTGGGGGTGGGTTCCAGGCTGCCGTCGACGGATACGATATCGTGGCAGGCGGGCCCGACACCGCATCAGCGGCCGTGTATTCCGGCGGCCGCTTGAAGTTCGATCAGGATTCGGTGTGGCCTGCCGAGGTGAGGGACGCCGCCGTTCAGGTGGACAGCGCGGGCCGGGAACAGATCGCTTTTGTTTCGCCGGACAGCGTCTTGAGGTTTGCATACAAAGATACGCGCTGGCATTTCCGGCAAGTCCCCGGCGTGACCACGGCGACGTGTTGCGACCTGGCGCTCGATGAGACAGGTCAGCCAGTGATTGCCTTTGAGGATACCGGTGGGCTTTGGCTTGCACACGGCGCGGACATGCTTGGGGCCGGTGAGAGCCCCAAGTCGCAGGCCTCGCGCCACAAACTGGCGGCAACGGTCGTGCGCGGAGTGCTGATGCTCGGCGCAGCAGACAGTAGACAGCAGACAGAAGGCAGGGGAGCACTTCTGGATGCAGCAGGGCGGCGCGTGATGGAACTGCACGCGGGCGCGAATGATGTGAGCCGTCTGGCACGGGGAGTGTACTTCGTGCGAGAGGTGCAAGCACAAGCTCAAGCCCAGGCCGTCCGAAAGGTCGTCGTCACGCAGTAGGAGGCGTCAATGAGAGCGTTAGCTTTGGCAATCAGCTTGGGCCTGCCGCTGGTCGGCGTGGCGCCGGCCGCGGATTCGCTCAATGTCCGCCTTGTCGGGACGGCCGGTCCCTACGGGTACCTGTACGCCGTGGCCGTCGACTCCGCGCGGAACCTGGCATTCGTCGGCTCGGACGCAGGAATCGGCGTGTTGGATGTCAGTAATCAGGCCCTGCCGGTGAGGCTGTCGGAAACGAACGACTGGAAGATTGCTTACGACCTCTGCTATGGTGGGAACGGCCTGCTCTACGTTGCGGGCGGGCCGATGGGCTTTCGCGTGATCTACGTTGACGACCCGGCGCAGCCGGTTGAGATCGGTTCCTGCCAGACGCCGGGCAATGCCGTGGGCGTTACCTTGAACTCGTGCTTTGCCTATGTCGCGGACGAGGAGGGCGGATTGCGCATTATCTCCGTCGCCGACCCGATGCGTCCGGTTGAAGTCGGCCACTATGACGCGCCGAGCCCTGTCCAAGGCTTGGCGGTGAGCGGGGCGTATGCCTATGTCGCAGATACGTCTGGGTTGCGGGTGGTCGAAGTCGCCAACCCGGCGCATCCGATCGAGGTTGGCAGCTACGACACGCCGCTCCATCCCCGGGGCGTGGCGGTGAGCGGCGACTATGCCTATGTCGCGACTGAGGTTGCCGGCTTGAGGGTAGTATCAGTGGCCGACCCGACCAATCCCATGAGGGTCGGATACTGCGCGACGCCGGGCTACTCCGTTGGCGTCACACTTAGAGGGCAGCGGGCCTATGTCGCCGGTGTCAATTGGTTCCATGTCATCTCGCTTCTCGACCCGACGAAGCCGGTTGAGGTCGGCGACTACAGCTTCTCCGGCGATGCACGAGCCGTCACCGCCGCCGGTGGCTATGCCTACGTCGCGGCCCAATTCGCCGGCCTTCAGATACTTGAGTTCTTCGGCGACAATCAGCCGCCGGTCGCCAGGGGCGTTCTGTGGGTTCCGCCTGCCGGGCAGCCTCAGACTGCGAGTCTGCTGAACGTAGTGGGGCGCAAGGTGGCGGACTTGCGAGCCGGCCAGAATGACGTGTCGCGGCTGGCAACGGGAGTGTACTTCGTGAGGGAAGCGCAAGCTGTCCGTAAGGTCGTCATCCGGCACTGAGCAGCTCAAGCTCAAGCTCTGGCCCGAATCCGAAACATCTGCGCCATCTGCGTAATCTGCGGTTACTCGTCCCTTCGTCCATCGTCTATCGTTGTCTGCGCACTTGCTGCCTTGGCCGCCTATCTGTGTCCATCTGTGTTCATCCGTGGTTGTTGGCGAGAGGCACTCCGTTCTTGAACGGCGGGCGATTTCCAATAGTCTTGGCACGTGATTTCCCTTTCCAATGTCACGATGGAGTTTGGTACGCAGGAACTCTATCGCGACGTGAATCTGTTCGTCGGTCCTGAGGACCGCATCGGACTGGCCGGCGCCAACGGGTCGGGCAAGTCCACAATCCTGAAACTGATGTCGGGCGAGCTTGAGCCGACGCGCGGGTCGGTTGACAAGCGGCGTGGCACGTGTATCGGGTATCTGCCTCAGACCGGCGCGGTCGTGGGCGAGCGGACCGTGCTGGAAGAGGCAATGACCGCCTTCAAGCATCTGGACGACGTTCAGACGGAGATGATTGAGCTCGAGCATCGGATGAAGGACGCGAACATGCCTGCGGATGAGCTGCAGGAAGTGTTGGACCGTTATTCGGTGCTGCAGCACCACTTCGGGCATGATGCATATGACCGCCAGCCCCGAGCCGAGAAGATTCTCATGAGCCTCGGGTTCGCCGAAGAGGATTTCCACAAGCAGTGCCGGACCCAGAGCGGCGGGTTCCAGGTGCGACTGGCTCTGGCGCGGATGCTCTTAGAGGAGCCGGACGTTCTGCTGCTGGACGAGCCGACCAACTACCTCGACATCCGTTCCATCGAGTGGCTGCAGGAGTATCTGACTGCGTTCAAGGGCGCGGTGGTGATGATTGCGCACGACCGCTATCTTCTCGACGCGCTGGTGCAGAAGATATGGGCAATCGAGTCGCACAAGGTGTTCATTTTCCCCGGGAACTACTCGAAGTACCTGAGCGACAAGGTGCAGCGGGATGAACGGCAGCTCAAGAAGTATGAGGAGCAGGTGCAGTTCATCAAGCGCACCGAGCAGTTCATCGCCCAGTACAAGGGGCGCAAGGATACCGCGCCGCGGGCGATGAGCAGGCAGAAGATGCTCGACCGGCTGGAGCGCATCACTCCGCCCGAGACCGCGCCCGTAATCCGCATCCGGTTCCCGGAGTCGGAAGAGGTCTACGGCAAGGCGATTGACCTGCGTTCGGTGTCCAAGAGCTTCGGCCCGAAGCGCGTGCTGCAGGATGTGAGCTTGGTGGTGGGCGGCGGCGAGAAGATCGGCCTGTTCGGCGCGAACGGACAGGGCAAGACAACGTTGCTACGCATGATTGCCGGCAAGCTGACGCCGGATTCGGGCGAGGCGTGGACCAGCCAGAAGACGCAGATTGCATACTATGAGCAGGGCGCGGAGGAGACTATCAACCCCGAGATGACCGTGCTTGAGGCAGCAGCCGATGCGGGCGCCGGATTCACCGAGAATGAACTCAAGGGGATTCTCGGCACGTTTCTGTTTTCGGGAGACGCGATAGACAAGAAGGTTGGCGTGCTGTCCGGAGGAGAGCGGAGCCGGCTGGCGATTATCCGGGCGCTGCTGACGCCGTCGAATCTCCTGATTCTCGACGAGCCGACCAACCATCTTGATATCCAGTCGCGGGAAATCCTGTTTGAGGCCATCCGCCGGTACAAACGGACCGTGGTATTCGCCGCGCACGACCGGTTCATGCTCGACGAACTGGCGGACAAGACAGTGAGGATTGACGGCGGCAGGGCAGTGCTCTTCCCGGGGAATTACAGCTACGCTGCGGGCCGCGTGGTGAAGCACGGGGCCGCAAGTCCGAAGTCTGAAGCACAAAGGACAAAGCAAGGCGGGCAACGGGCAAAGCCCGAATTCCAAAGTCCAAAGCCCGTGGTCCATGGTCCGAAGTCCAAAGTCCATGGTCCAAAGTCGCCTCATCACCAATCCGGCGACCCGGTCCGGGACATCGAACTGCGGCTCAGGCAGGTCGAGTCCGAGTACGAGGCGGCGCGGCAGGCGATGAACTACAATCGCGTGCGGGAGCTTGCTGACGAGCGGAAGTACCTCGAAGCCGAGCTTCAGGCTCGCAAGGCCGACCAGGTCGAGGGCGGCGCGGGACATGACCGAAATGTCTGACATTTCGGATCGTGTCCCAAGCGCGGCAAGGACCTCTGGATGATGGGATCGGGTCCGAGTTCGGACAAGGAAGCGGCGCTTGTCGCGCGACTGGCAGGTCTCGGCGTGAAACCGGAGGACCTGGTTGAGAAGTTCATCCGGGCCGCTGGCCCCGGCGGGCAGAACGTCAATAAGACCTCGACGGCGGTCTACCTCAAGCACTTGCCATCGGGCATCGAGGTCAAGATGCAACAGGAGCGTTCACAGGCCCTGAACCGGTTCCTAGCAAGAAGGTTGCTGGCGGACAAGCTCGAGGCCCGGCTGCGGGGCGAGCAAAGCGCAGAGGCCGCCCGCGTTGCGAAACTGAGACGGCAGAAGCGCAAACGGTCCCGGCGGGCGAAGGAGAAGGTGCTCGCGGCCAAGGCGCTTCAAGCGATCAAGAAGGCTGCACGCGGCGTCCCGCCTGACGAGTCGTGACCGGCGACTGCGACGCCAATTGTCTTGACTTCACGTACCTTCGGCATAGAATTGTTCATCGTGAGTGAGGGCATTTTCCGTTCCGCATTCGAGAGTGTGAAATCAGAAAATCTGGTCGTTGACAGATAGCGACGCTGGACAATGATACCTAGTCGTAAGTCTAAGGCAGTCGGCCTGTTCTCAGGCGGGCTCGACAGCATTCTGGCGACGAAGCTTATTACCGAGCAGGGCGTCACTGTCGTGGCGCTCCACTATCGGTTGCCGTTTGGCGTGCCCGGACGCGAGCCGAATGATGAGAAACTGTCGAAGCTGGCGAGCCTGGTTGGCGCAAGCCTGATGACGCTGGAAGCCGACGATTCCTACCTGCAACTAGTCAAGTCCCCGCAGTTCGGACATGTGAAACAGCTGGCGCCGTGCATCGACTGCCTCGTCATGATGCTCGCCAAGGCAAAGGAACTGGCCAGGGAGATCAAGGCCGACTTCGTGTTTACCGGTGAGGTAGTCGGACAACGGGCAGTTTGCCAGAACAAGCGTTCACTGAAGCAGATTGAGAAGACGGTAGGGCTCGAGGGCAGGCTGCTGCGTCCGCTGTCGGCCAAGCTGTTGGAGCCCACGATACCGGAGCTGACCGGCCTCGTGCGTCGGGAACGTCTGCTGGACCTGAAGGGCCGCAGCCGACGACGGCAGATACGGCTGGCACACGAATTCGGCATATTTGACTATCCGATCCCTGGAACCGGGTGCATGCTCCTCGACAAGAACTTCGCGGCCCGAGCGCGTGATGCCGTACAGCAGGATCAGTTGGCGCTGGCCGAGATTGAGCTGCTGAAGTACGGTCGTCACTTCCGGCTCGACAGCGGTGCGAAGGTGGTTGTGGGTCGGAATGAAGCCGAAAACAAGCGACTGGAGGAGCTGGCGCGGGATGACGACGTTCTGTGCAAGCCGGTCGAGGTCATGGGCCCGGTGGCGATTCTGCGGTCCCAGAAGAAAACCAAGAAAGACACCGAGATCGCGGCCCGGATCACTGCGCGCTATTCGGACGCGCCGGCCGGCAAATCCATAAAGCTCGACTGCGCAGGGAAGACTTTGTCGGTGAAGCCTTACAAGGACGAGGACTTCGCGGCCTGGCGCGTGCAGCCACAGGAGAGCAAGACGGCGGAACCAGCGTCCGGGGCCGGGGCAGAAACGCCCAAGCAGCAGCGCCGCAAGGCGGCTGAATGATCGGGATTACCGCGGCGCGTATGTCTAGTCAGACGCTTCGAGTATCACATGGGAAGTGACAGATGAGCATGACAGATGAGACCAAAGCCAAGATCCGTGAGGTATTGGACAAGGAGATACGACCGAACCTGCAGGCCGACGGCGGTGACGTCGAGCTGGTTGCCGTCGGTGACGATGGCGTGGTCCAGCTCAGGCTGACGGGTGCATGTTCCGGTTGCCCGTTCTCGGCGATGACGCTGGCGATTGGCGTCGAGCAGCGGCTGAAGGCCGCAGTGCCCGAGGTCGTCAAAGTCCAGCCCGTGCCCTGAGCACCGCGCTCCGAGCGCGTAAGTGCGAAGTCCGGAGTGCAATTGACCAGTTCCGGACGGTCTGTACGAGTCCGCAATCAATAATCTAGAATCTGAAATCGGTCAGGGCCAGGGCAGTCCTTCAAGAAAGCTCTGGCGGTAGGCCGCGCTGTAGGGCAGTAGGTAGACGGCCGTCGTAAAGACCCCGACCCGGCGGGGCCGCCTTATCATCCGGTCGGCGATTGTCTCAATCGAGTAGAACCGATTCTTCAGCCAGGCCGGTTCGCGGCTGGTGATCATCGGTCGGTAAACAACTCGCGCCAGGCTGCCGTCCGGGCCCAGGAACCGCGGCTCAATGAAATCGACATCTATCTGTCTGAGCACCGATGAGATTTTCTCGTAGTCAGTCGGTGTTGCCGGTGCTGTTGGAATTGCCAGTCGCGCGCCGACAAGCATCTTGCTTGCCTGGAGCGACTTGACCCGACGGTAGAGCCGGTGCACCGCCTGGTGGCTGCTCGCGGCACGGTTGAGACTGTCGAGCAGAAAAGACTCGTTGAGATAGACCAGCTTGGTGCCGGCCTTTGACAGGATGCGAACAAGTCGGGGATGTTCGAACAGCCGGTCTGATGCGTTGACGACCCATTGCCGGTGATAGTTCCGGAGCCGGCTGAAGAGTTCGAGGTAGTAGTCAGGCAGGGCAGCGACGTCATCGTCCAGAAGATGGATGCGTTTGCCCGGCAGCGTGATGACCTCGCCAATGACCTCGTCGGGCGTCCGCACCAGTGTGTTGGTTCCGTAATAAAGGTGCTCGGAGCAGAACTGTTTCACCGGTTCCGGACAGGAGCATCCGCGCACGAACTGTATCGTCTGGCGGTCAGAGTTCAACTCGGGATTCAACTGGAGCGGAGATAGCCCCTGGGGGTCCCGCAGTGCCCCGCGAAAGACCAGTCCCCGTTTCGTGACTTGCCGCGGCGCGATGTAGCCGGGGTGGTCCGATGCGCGGTATAGCGGCTGCAGGCGTCCGGATTCTGCGTCGGCTCGCAGCTCCGGCCAGACGTTTGTTATGTCGCCGACCACTCGGGGTTGGCACCAATCGGGTTGCGAGTCGCGCCACGATGTCACCTGCGGTCCGAAGAACACCGGCGCGCACCCGCTGTCGGCCCAGGCATGCGCCAGTTCCCGCGCCCGGTGGTCCTGGCCCAGCCCGATGTGGATGAGGCAGATGGTCGGTTCATACCCCGCGCCGGGCGCCGCACCTTCGGTGTTCGGCGTCCGGTAGTCTTCGAGAGATTCAACTCGCTCGTCGACGTATCGCAGGTCGTCACCGGGGCGCAACAGCGCTGCGACGCGCAGAATCTCGACGTTGGGCTGCAGGAATAGCCGAGATCCCCTTGGCGGGTAGCCCTTTGTGAAGCGCTGGGATTCGTCGGCCAGCGCGACGGCCAGGACGTTCACTTCTGGATCAGTTTCATCACGTCGTTGAAGATGGTGAAGAGTACCAGCGCACCGATCATCGCCCAGCCGACGCCGGCAGCCCAATCCATTTCCTTCTCGGTCAGGTTGCGTCGACGGATGCCGGCGATGCAGTCGAGAACAATCCGGCCGCCGTCGAGCACCGGCACAGGCAGGAGGTTAACGACAAACAGGTTAATTGAGAGGATTCCGAACAGCAGCAGAAAGTAATCCCAGCCCCAGTTCGCCCCTTCGTAGGCAATCCGCGCAACCATGATCGGACCGCCGAGCGCCTGCTTGGCGAAGTGCTTGACCGTAAACGCCTTGTAGAGCACGACGTAGGTCTGCGCGGTCACGGCGACTGCCCTCCCGGTTGCCTCGCCGATGGCCCTGGGCAGACTCAGCGTGCGATGCGGCACCTGGGCGGAGATCCCGATGCCACTGCCTAGTTGCTCGATGACTTCGTCCCGGCTCTTCACGACGTCGACTACGCCCTGCATCTTCCGACCTGCGTGTTGCCAGACGATGGGCACGCTCTGGCCGCCCTTGGAGTAGATCTGATCTTCGAAGTCGGACCACTCCTTGATCGGAAGCCCCGCCAGCTCCAGGAGTGTGTCGCCGGGGCGGAGACCAAGTTTGCTTGCCGGACCGCCTTTGCGGACGTTGCCCACTACTGCCGCAATCCGCGGCGCGAGGTACCAGTCGGTGTCGGCCATGATGCCGATCTTGTTTACTTTGTGGCCGGTCGCCGGGTCGATTGCCAGAGAGTCCCTCACGGTATCAGTCTCGACTACCCCTGCGTGCCGCCAGGATAGGCCGTAGCTGCCAGCTGTCTGTTGGCGCACAAGCTCGGTGAATTGCCTCCAGGTTGATACTGGTACGCCGGCTACCGCGACAATAGTGTCCCCGTTTTGGATGGCGGTGGCAGAGGCGGGCGTGCCCGACACGACGCGGCCGACCACCGGCGGGGCCAGGGAATCGACGTACGCCAGCGGTACGGTCATCGAGACTTCGATTCGCCGGCCATCCCGCGCGGCCTCGACGTTGACGCGCTTCCCGGCGAGTTTCTCAAGCTTCGGTTCGAGGTCGGTGAAGGAAGGTATAGTCTCACCGTTGACCGCGACAATCGTGTCGCCTGACCGGAGGCCGGCGACGTACGCAGCCGATTTCTCACTTACCGAGATAACCGGCGTCGTGTATTGTTGGCCGAACATGGCGAACTCCACAAACAAGATGACGATTCCCAGGATGAAGTTCGAGACCGGACCTGCGGCGCTGACCGCGACCCTGACGCCAAGCGGCTTGTCCATGTAGCCTCCGGTTGGAGCAGGGACGGGCTGCTCAGGCTTGGGGCCGGCCTTTTCCTCTTCACCCACCATCTTGATGAACCCGCCGAGCGGTATGGCCGAAAGTCGATACTCAGTGTCGCCGATCTTCCTTTTCAGGATTATCGGCCCGAAGCCGACTGAGAAGACCTCCACCGGTATTCCCGAGAGCCGGGCAGCTATCAGGTGGCCGAACTCGTGGAATATGACAAGGATGCCGATGAACAGGAGAACCAGGATGACTGACGAGAACATGCTATTCCTTTCGACGCAGCGTTCGGCCCGCGAGTGCGGTGACGACCTCTTTGGCCAGTGCGGTGGCCCACAATTCCGTGCGTATCAGCTTCGCAATAGGTTGGGGATGAGTTACCGGAGACGAGTTGCGAGGAACGGCGGCAAGCGTCCGAGCGATGACCTCGGGGATGCCGCCGAATGCGATTCTGCCGGCGATAAACGCGTCGACGGCGACCTGGTTGGCCGCGTTCAGGGCGCAGGTAGCAGCCGGGCCCGCCTTCAGCGCCCGATACGCTAGCTGGAGGCACGGGAAGCGGTTGCGGTCAACCGCGAAGAACTCGAGTCGGCCGACCCTGGCCAGGTCGAGAGCACGGGCCAGTGAAGGGGAGCGGCCGGGCCAGGTCAGACAGTACTGGAGCGGCAGACGCATGTCAGGCGATGACAGTTGTGCAAGGACAGAACCGTCGTTGAACTCCACCATTGAGTGGACGATCGACTGCGGGTGGATGACCGGCACGACCTGCTCCGGCTTGAGGCCGAAGAGCCGGCAAGTCTCGATGACCTCGAGTCCTTTGTTCATGAGCGTGGCCGAGTCGACCGTTATCTTGCGGCCCATCGACCACGTCGGATGCTTCAGGACGTCGGTGAGCCGCGCCCGCTGAGGGAGACCGGTCCTCCAGAACGGTCCGCCTGATGCCGTCAGGATAACGCGCCGCACGTCGGACGTGTCCGGGTCCGCACCCTGTCCTTTGTCCTTTGTCCTTGGTCCTTTCCCGGAGAGGCACTGATGCACGGCGGACAACTCCGAATCAATCGGCAGCACAGCGCCGCCGTACCTGTGCGCCAGCCGCATGACCGGCTCGCCGTAGCCGACCAGAATCTCCTTGGTGGCAAGCGCCACCTTCTTGCCGCGTTCGAGCGCCCCGACAACCGCCAGGAGGCCGGCCGTGCCCGACATGGCCATGATCACGACGTCGGTCGAACGGTCGGTCGCCGCGTCAATCAGGGCGGCCGGACCCCACTTTACATCAACCTGAGAGCCGAGCGTCCGGCGAGCGGCCTCACAGGCATGGTGGTCGCTCAAGACTACTTGCTTCACACCAAACTCCCTGGCTTGGTCGCAGATGCGCCGGGCCGACCGGTCAGCCGCGAGCACGCTCACCTCGAACCGGTCCGGAAGGTGGCGGATGACGTCCAGAGCCGAGCGGCCGATCGAGCCGGTCGACCCGAACAGCGCGATGCGCTGTCGCCTCATATGAGGGCCTCAAGCAGGGCGAGGTCTTCCGGCGCGGTGAGCTTGATGTTCGTCCGGGGACCGTGAATCCAGATGGGGTGGACACCGATACGCTCGATCATTTCGCAGTCGTCGGTCACGGTCAATCGTGCCTTGCGGGCGGCGTCGTGGGCCCGGCGCAGCAGTTCGAGGCTGAAGAACTGCGGGGTCTGAACCGCAAGCAGCCGGCTGCGGTCAACGGTGGAAATGACCTCGCGGCCGGTGACTTGCTTCAACGTGTCGGTCACGGGATGGCCGAACGTCGCCGCCCCGACCTTCCTGCAGGCACGCAGGCCCTTTGACAGCATGCCCGGATGGATGAGCGGGCGAACCGCGTCGTGGACCGCAACAAAGCCATGTGCCGGCAGTGCCGCGAGACCGGCCCGCACTGACTCGGCCCGCGTCTCACCGCCGCGCACGACGGCAATCAGCTTGTGAACGCCATGGCTGCGGAGCGTCTTCCGGACGAGCGCCATGCGCCGCGGCGGGCCGACAACCACGAAACCGGATATCATCGGGCAGCGTTCGAAAGCCTTGACGCTATGGATCATGACCGGTGTGCCGGCCAGCGGCACGAACTGCTTGTAGCCACCGTACCGGTTCCCCTGACCGGCAGCTACAATCAGGCCGTAGTTGGTCGGTACCCAGGACGACTTCGGGCGGCTCGACGTACCGGCGGTTCGTGACGCCCCGGATCGGACTTTGGTCGGATTGATGTCTGTCTTCCTCAGGCTAGCGCTTGAAGTAGTCGATCTTCATCGCCTCGCGCACCAGCGCCATGGTCGCGGCGGCTACTTCGTATGCGTGGGACGTGCCCTTGCTCAGGATGTCCCAGACCATGTCCGGGTCTTTCTCATAGACGGACCGGCGCTCGCGGATCGGGGCGAGGAAGCGGTTGAGCACCTCGACCAGCATCTTCTTGCAGGGGACGCAGCCGATGGTGCCGGCCTTGCAGCGCTCCTCGATGTCTGGCCGGGCCTCGGGATTGAACACCTTGTGGTACGCATAGACGACGCAGACGTCGGGGTGGCCATGGTCGGTCGGGTGGATGCGCGCCGGGTCGGTCAGCGCGGTCGAGACCCGGCGCTTCACTTCCTCAGGTGGGTCCGATAGATAGATGGCATTACCCAGGCTCTTCGACATCTTCGCGTTTCCGTCCAGGCCGACAAGTTTGGGCTGGAGCAGGCCCTCGGGTTCCACCAGCACCTCGGCGTAGGTGGCGTTGAACTTGCGGACAATCTTCCGTGTCTGTTCGATATGGGGCGCCTGGTCCTCGCCGACCGGGACGAGG
>Ga0335071_10001427_pt1 | contig 25726 bp, 21 predicted proteins | sample Lox_Sample_15_FD_206724 | JGI IMG/M metagenome (GOLD analysis project Ga0335071, IMG submission 206724) | Soil microbial communities from Loxahatchee National Wildlife Refuge, Florida, United States - Lox_Sample_1.5 | ecosystem: Environmental > Terrestrial > Soil > Wetlands | place: USA...
GGCCCCTCACCCGATTTGCGCAGAGCGACGCTTCGCATCGCCCTGCGCAAATCGACCTCTCCCCAACGGGGAGAGGTGAACCGCAGCCGCGGACGGATCGATCAAACCAAAACTCATCATGCTTAGCCGCGGATCACACGTGAGAGACAGAGTATTGATCTGCACGGCGGCGCTCGTCGCCGCCGTCGCAGTTTTAGCCATCGCAAACCTGGCGGCGCCTGCGGCTGCGCAGCAGCCGGAAGCTGTTGGCGATCAAGCCATCATCGACCGGGGCAAGATCACTTTTGCGCAAAGATGTTCGCACTGCCATGGCCCCAACATGGTCAATGCGGGCACCGTGACACCGGATCTGCGGCGATTTCCCGACGACGAGACGCGGTTCATCACCACGGTGAAGCAAGGCAAGAACAACCGGATGCCGCCCTGGGGCGATCTCCTCAGCGACGATGAGATCAGGGACCTCTGGGCCTATGTTTCGAGCCGGAGAGCGTCATGATCGGACGATTTGCGGCGGCAGCCCTTGCCGCGCTGCTCTGCGTCGTGCCGGCGGCCACCCATGCGGCCGACGGCCCGCTCACCATCTGCCTCGACGAAAATCTGCCGCCGCTGTCAGTGCATCGCGGCGGCAAGCCCGATAGCGGTTTTGACGTTGCGCTCGCGCATGCGATGGCCGACCGGCTCGGCCGGCCGCTCAAAATCCAATGGTTCGAAAGCAAGCTCGACGAGGATTCCAGCCCTGCGCTCGAAGCCAACGCGCTGTTGTCGGATGGGCGCTGCACGCTGATCGGCGGCTATGCCTTCACCCCTGACGCGCTCACCGCGCCCGGCATGAAGACGGCCAAACTGCCCGACTTCCAGGGCGCCACGCGGGACGATCACAGGCGCCGCGTGCCGCTCGGCGTGCTCGCTGCGAGCAAGCCCTACGTCTATGTGCCGCTGACGGTGGTGCTTGGTCCCAAGGTCAGGGAGCGCAAGATTGCAGGCGTCGGCGATCTCGCCGGTCTGCGCATCGCGATCGAAAGCGGCACGGTCGGAGATGCCATCCTGATGACCTTCGACAACGGACGCCTGATCGACGACATCACGCATCTGGTCCCCGGGCGCAGCGATCTCCTGGGGGCGATCGACCACGGCGAGTTCGATGCGACCTTGCTCGACCTGCGGCGGTTCGATGCCTACCGCGCCGCGCATCCTGACACCAGCCTCGCGGCCTCCGGCTACTATCATCCGGTCGGCACCAACCGCGGCTATGTCACGCTCGCCGGCGAGACGGCGCTGCTGGATGAGATCGACAAGGCGCTGACCGAGTTGCAGACGGCCGGGACCCTCGCCCAGCTCGGTCAGGCTGCAGGCCTGACATATCTGGCGCCGCGCGCGCCGGCCGCCGGCGACGAGGTCTGGAAGAAGGTGCTGAACAGATAGCGCCGCCGCCGCACGGCCGGTGCATACGCGCCACATTCTCTGCGGTCATTGCCCGCGAAAGCGGGCAATCCAGTACGCCGCGGCTTTTCGGCTCAAGCACCGCTGCCTCTGGAATACTGGATCGTCCGGTCAAGCCGGACGATGACAGCGGGGGCATGCGGAGAGCGCCAGCCCTGTTTCGGACCGCCTTAATGCTATGCTCCCCCCCATGACCTCATCCGCCGACATCGACCGGGCGCCGCTCCTGACGTCGCCGGCCGCCCGGCTCGCGCGCGAGTTTTCGGAGACCATCCGCCTCGCCGCGCCGATGGCGCTGACCCAGCTCGGCCAGATCGCGATGACGACGACCGATCTCGCCTGGATCGGCCGTCTCGGCGAGGAGGCGGTGGCTGCGGCGGCGCTCGCCGCGACGATCTATTTCGTCAGCTTCACCATCGGGCTCGGCGTCGTCTCCGCCGTCTCGCCGCTCGCCGCGCAGGCGTTTGGCGCGCGCGATCCGCGCCGGGTGCGGCGGGCGACCCGCGTCGGCCTCTGGGCGGCGCTGTTGATTTCGCTGCCGATGATGTCGTTTCCGCTTTGCGGCCAGGAGATCCTGCATCTGCTCGGCCAGGCGGACGCCCCGGCCCGGCTTGCGCAAAATTATCTGCTCGGCCTCGTATGGGGCGCGACGCCGGCGCTGTGGCTGATCGCGCTGCGCGGTTTCATGAGCGCGCTCAATCGCCCCGAACCGGTGCTGTGGATCACGCTCGCCGCGATCCCGGTCAACGCGCTGCTGGTCTATCTCCTGATCTACGGCGCGTGGGGACTGCCGCAGCTCGGCCTGTTCGGTGCGGGGCTCGCCACCACACTGGTCAATTCCGGGATGTTTCTCGCGGGCGTCTGGTTCGCCGTCACGCGCCGTCCGTTCAAGAAGTATCGCGTGTTTGGCCGGATCTGGCGCATCGACTGGGCCATGATGCGCGACCTCTTCGCCGTCGGCACGCCGATCTCGATTGCCTTGCTGATGGAATTCGGCCTGTTCTCATCCGCAGCGCTGCTTACCGGCCTGATCAGCACGACCGCAATTGCCGCCAATCAGATCGCGCTGCAGGTGACGACCATCCTGTTCATGGTGCAGCTCGGAATCTCCCTGGCGACGACGGTGCGGGTCGGGCATGCGGTCGGCCGCGGCGATCCCGCCGCGGTCCGGCGCGCGGGTTTTACCGCCATGCTGCTCGGGGTCATCATCGCCACGATCCTGACGGTGATCGTGATCGCCTGCCGCTTTGCCATCGCGCGGATTTTTCTCGGCGCGGCGGCGACCAATGCGGAGGCCGTGATCGACCTGGTGGCGACGCTGCAGATCGTCGGCGCGACGTTCTTCGTGACCGATGGGCTCCAGACCATTGCGGCGGGAGCCCTGCGCGGCCTGAAGGACACCCGCATGCCGCTGATGTTCGCCGCGACAGGATATTGGCTCGTCGGCTTCCCCTCGGCCTGGGTGCTCGCATTTCACGCCGGCCTCGGCGCGGTCGGAGTCTGGATCGGGCTGTCGGTCGGCTCATCAGTCTATGCCTGCCTGCTGATCCTGCGCTTCCACCTGCTTGCGAACAGGTTTGGTTCGGCATGAGCGTCGCCGAGGTCACGCCGAGCGCAGGGTCGAAAACGTGGCTTCCGGGCGCGCAATTCGCCGACGCCTATCGCATCGAGATGGCTGGACCTGCACGCGACGCGAAAACGGCAGCGATGCGCATCATGCTCGACGCGCCCACCTGGTTTCGCGCGTCGCTGAGCGTGCGCAACGCTCTTGTGGCTCCGCTCGGCCTGAAAACGTCGGCGGTGCCCGGCGCCAAGGGGGTGATCGGATTGTTCCCTCTGGTGAGCGAGACGCCCGAACGGGTGGTGGTCGGCTTTGACGATCGCCATCTCGATTTCCGCATCATCGTGGAGGCGGAGCCAGCCGCCGATGGCCGCCAGTTCGTCACCTCGACGACCCTGGTGCGCACCCACAATCTGCTTGGCCGCTGCTATCTTGCGATCGTCAAGCCATTCCATCGCGTGATTGCCCGGGCGCTGCTGCGACGGGCAGCCGATGGATAGATGACGCGCATGGGACCCGCGTGGCTGGTCCGCCCAGTCATCCTGCTTCGTCCGATGGGGCCGGCGGCGGCGTGTTCGACCATTCCGCAACGACGCGCTCGAGATCGATCAGGTTCTGGCGCATCTGCTCCAGCGAAAAGCCCAGCGCAAAAAACCGCTCGATCGCATCGCCCGGCAAACCGCGCGTCAAACCCTCGCCGCGAACGATCGCAATTTCGGCTGCGTACGCCCCAATGGCCGTCTCGACGGCGGATATCGCGGGCGGCGTCTCGCCATTGCGCAGCGCTGCGGCACAGGATCGCAGATAAGTCGTGATGGCGCCGCTGACATCGCCGATCGACGCGGCCAGCCGCGCCTGCAGTTCGCCAGGCAGCGGGACGACGGTGGCCCGTCCGATGATCACGACGTCATGACGGAGCCGCAAAATGGTCCGCAGCAGCGGCCCGGTGTCCGGACCGCTCGACAGATGCGCTGCACGCTCGCGTTCGGCCTCCGCGCCCATGGCATTCAACTCGACCAGCGCAGCGCCGATGCCGTCCTGGATGCGGTGCAGGGCTTCGACGTCGCGGCCGCGCGACAGGCCCGCGAGCAATTCGGCGAGCGCCGCCGCGATCAGCTCGAACAGCCGCGCGGCGCTGGTGCGGATCTGCTCCTGCGCCCGGGACGGCCAGACCAGGAAAGACACCAGAAGTCCGGTGATCGCGCCGACGCCGACCTCGAACACGCGATCGATCGCGGAATTCAGCGCCGGTGCGTGACGCATTTCCGGCAGCAGCAGCACGATCACGGAGGTGACGATGGCGGTGTTGAAGCTCGGCTTCATGGCCGCCAGGAACGCCATCGGCGCGACCACCAGCGCCAGCAAGGCCAGCAGCTCCAGTTCGCCGGAATGGGGGACCAGCACCGCGATGGCGCCGCCATAGAGCGCGCCGCCGACCGTCCCGAACAGGTAATCGCGGCTCACCTTCAGCGACCGGCCGACGCTCAGCTGGGTGACGATCAGCGACGTCAGCACCGCCCATAGCGGCAGCATCAGGTGCAAGGCGAGCGCCACCGCGTAGGCCACGACGGCCGAAACCGTGACCCGGACCGCAAGCGCCAATTGCGCCTTGCGGGATCGCAGCCTCCCCCGCAACCGCCTCGCGCGAGCCATCACCCTTTTCGTTCCGGATCCTTGCACCGACGGCATCCCTTCCCGCACGGCAGCTCCACCCGCTGGCGGCTTGAAAGGCCAAACCGGCCCGCCTACGCTGGCTGCAAATAGCGAGGAAACACGATGGCCCAGGAAACTGCAACGCTCGCAGCCTATGTGGCGAACCTGAAGCACGACGACATTCCGCAGGAGGTGCAGGGCCGCGCCAAGGCGCTGACCCTGGATTTTCTCGGCAGCGCCATCCGCGCCCGGCGCGATGCGGAATCCACGCCCTCGCTGCTCAAAATGCTCGAGACGCTCAGGCTCGACGGCGCGGGCGAGGCGACCGTGTTCGGCGATGCCAGGACGTGGACGCCGGCGGTGGCCGCGCTGCTCAACGGCGCGCTCGGCCATTCGCTCGATTTCGACGACACCCATGCGGATTCCTCGCTGCATGCGAGCGCACCTGTCGTGCCGGCGGCGTTTGCGGTCGGCGAGATGGTCGCAGCGTCAGGCCGCGAGGTCTTGACCGCGATCGTGGCCGGCTATGAGGTGTGCTGCCGGCTCGGCAATGCGCTCGATCCGACCTCGCATTATGCGCGTGGTTTTCATCCGACCGCGACCGCCGGCACCTACGGTGCCGCTGCGGCGGCGGCAAAACTGTTCGGACTGTCGCAGGATCGGATCGTCGCTGCGTTCGGCGTATCCGGCAGCCAGGCCGCCGGCTCGCTGCAATTCCTGGTCAACGGCGCCTGGAACAAGCGCTACCAGGTCGGCGCGGCCGCCATGAACGGCGTGATCGCGGCCAGCCTCGCACGCAACGATTTTGTCGGCGCGATCGAATCGGTCGAAGGCAAGCACGGGCTCTTGGTCGGCTACAGCGACAACGCCCATCCAGACAAGGCGACGGCCGGTCTCGGCGCGACCTTTGAGACCATGAAGATCGGCATCAAGCCCTATCCGAGCTGCCGCTACACCCACGCCGCGATCGACGCGCTGATCGCGATGCGGCGCGAGCACAATCTGACGCCTGACCAGATCAAGCGGGTCGAGATCGGCCTGCATCGCAACGGCATCACCCTGACCGGCGATGCCGCGACCAAGCGCCATCCGCGCTCGGTGGTCGGCGGGCAATTTTCCATGTTCTTCACCGGTGCGGTCGCGCTCGACCAGGGCCGCTTCGGCTGGGACGATTACGATCGGCTGGGCGATGCCGCGATCGACGCGCTCGCCGACCGGTTCGACGTCGTGCAGGACGACCGGCTCGAGATCGGCCGCAGCCATCCGTTTGGCGCGCGGGTGTCGATCGAGACCGAGGACGGCGTGCACGAGCGGCTTTATCCCGATCCGTCCGGAGAGCCCTCGTCCTTTCCGGATCGCACGGCCATGCAGCAGAAATTCCTGACGCTCGCCCGCCCGGTGCTGGCCGGCCGTGCCGATCAGCTTGCCGACGCGATCCTGTCGCTGGAGCGCTTTGATCGGGTTGCGCAGGCGACGCAGTTCGGGAGGCAGTGACCGCATCAATTGCCCGCCAGCTTCGCCTTGGAGGTCGCCGCGACGACATCGGCAACCAGCCGCGACACGCCGTCGGCATCGAGCGGCCAGTTCGCGGTGCGGCCAAAGCGAGCGATCACGAGGCGCTGCGATGGAATGACGATGACATATTGCCCGATCGATCCCTTGGCGAAAAAGGCATCGCGCGGCCAGCCCTGCGCGATCCGGTAGTTCGCGCCCATGCTGTCACCAAGATTGGTCCAGAAGCCGGCGCCATAGCCAACGAAGGCGCCGGGCGTCGGCGACGCGGAATAGTTCACAAAACCTTCGGGCAGGATACGTTGCCACCCGACCACGCCGTCATCGAGATAGAGCTGGCCGAAGCGCGCCCAGTCGCGCGCGGAGGCGAGCATCTGGCTCGATCCTTCGACCGTGCCGGCGCCGTCGAACTGCAGCGTGACATGCTGCATGCCGAGCGGCCCAAACAGCTCGCGGCGCGCAAACCGAATCGCGTCGGCGGCGTTTCCGCCGGCCACATGACGGATCAGTTGCGACAGGATCAGGTAATTGCCGTCGTTGTAGTTCCACACGCTGCCGGGCGGCGTTTCCAGCGGCATGCTTTCCGCATAGGCCGCCATATCGTCTTCCAAGAACTTCATGCGGTTGACCGGCTCGAGCGCGGCGCCGATGTTGGCCTGCAGCGAGCTGCCGAGCGCAAGGCCGGCGGTGTGGCGCAGCAGCTGCTCGACGGTGATGCGATGCCGCGGATCGTCCTGCCCTTGCCACGCCGCGACCGGCGCCGGCCCATCGAGCGAAAGCTTGCCCTGCCGCACCAAAATGCCGATCAGCGCCGAGACCACCGACTTGGTCGCGGAAAACCCGAGCAGCGGCGTGTCGGGGCCAATCCCCTCTGCGTAACGTTCGGCAACGATGCGGCCGTCCTTGAGCACGACGATCGCGCGGGTACGCCGGAACGGCGGCGCATCGGGCTCGGCGAAGGCGCGGTCGAGCGCGGCCGCGAGTTGCGGCGTCGCGGCCGGAACAACGGCAGGCCCCGCGATGTCAGGCAGCAGCGGCGCCACCGGTTGATCGTCCGTCGGCATCGCCACGTCGACGATCGGAGCGCCGTGATGGAGCGTGCATCCGACGCCGTCGCGAAAAACCGCGTGGCTGCGGAACAGGCCGAACAGCGTGACCGTGGCGTCCCTCCGTGCGCGGTCGACCCGATAATCCATGGCCCAGGTGATGAGGCGGCTGCCGGGCATCGCCGCCATGGTGTCAGCAAACGTCCGCTCCGGATCGAGACCGGACACAAAAGTTTCCGAACAGAGGATGTTGGCGACGAAGCCGGTCGAGACTCTTGGCAGATCCCGTGCACGGGCCGCAGCGAAGACCAGCGCGCCGAGCGCAGCGCTGCTTGCAAGGATCAGGATCAGTTTTCGGCGGGTCATCGATGTCTCCGGCGTTGGTCACGTGCTGGCGCCGAAAGAGCCGATCGGCCCGCTGCGCGCTCGCCGGGTTCTGAAATCGCCCTGGCCAAAAGTCGCGGCGAGCTCGCCGATTTTGAAAATATCAAGATATTACATGCACTTAAAATTCAGGCCGCCTCCTTCTTCAGCCTCCGATATTCCGTCGGCGTGAGCCCGGTGATCGCTTTGAAGGCGCGGTTGAACGGCCCGAGCGACTGGAAGCCGGCGTCCATCGCGATGGTGATCACGGGAACCTCGGCCTGCGTGGGATCGGAGAGCGCGGCCTTGGCCTCCTCGATCCGGTGGTTGTTGAGGAAGACATTGAAATTGCGATAGCCGAGCCTTTGGTTGATCAACCGCCGCAGGCGGTATTCCGGCACGCTGAGCCTGGTCGCGAGCATGCCGATGGTCAGATTCTCCCGCCGATAGATCCGCTCATCCGCCATCAGCCGCGACAGGGCATCGACCAGCTTTTGATCGGCCGCACTGGCCTCGGGAAGAGCGACCGGCGGCGCGCTGACCCGTGGTATCGCAGCGACGGTCACCGGAAACAAATCCGCGGCCTCAACATGCATCATCGCGAGCGAAATCGCGGCGACAATGCCGGCGAGCACGGCCGAATTGGCAACGTTGGCAATGGCCGTCGCGTCGCTGCCCGACACCACGATCTGCAGCACCGCATTCGCGCCGCCATAGAGTGCGGCTGCGCCGACGATGAAGACGCGGAGCCGGCGACGCTGCTCGACAAGGTCGGCCGACCAGGAGCGCACGGCCTGGATCACCGCCAGCACGATGAAGCCGAGCGCGAGCAGGTTGATGGCGGTGATCGAGACCCGTGTCGTCGCGACTGGCGCAATGAACAGGCAATTGACGAAGCTGAAAGTTGCGACCACGGCCCAGATCAGCCCATGCCACCAGCGCAAGCGGAATGCGTCGTCGAACAGCGCGCGGGCAAACAGCCAGAACACGACCACATTGCCGGTCGACAGCGCGATCAGCGGCGCGTGCCAGACAGAAATTGCCGTCGTGCCGATGCCGCTCACCGCAGCATGCGCAGCGGAGCCGAGTGCGAAGGCGATTGCAAGCCGCCCGCCGACGGCGCTCTTGAAATCGCGCAGCAGCGTGGCGGCGAGCACGACGAGCAGCGCGACGCTGGCGCCGCGCAGGGCGATGTCGAAAGCGGCAAGCGACATGGATCAGCTCGGTTGGCCGGCAGCGAACATCGTCGGTCGATCGCGCTTTTTCAAGAACCACCCCGCCACCGCTCGCGCGTCGTCACCCAGAGGTCGACGACGTGACCGAACAGCTCGGTCTCGCCCTCGATCCTTGCATTCAGCCGGCGCGCCACGCCTTGCGAAGCGAGGTTGACGGGCTCGATGCAATGAATGATCCGGTCGATGGCGAAATTGTCAAAAACCCAGTCGATCGCCGCCCGCGTCGCCTCGACCGCATAACCCTTGCCGCGAAACGCGCTTGCGATGCCCCAGCCGACCTCGAAGCCGGGCCAGGTGGGCGGACACCACGGTCCGACGCGGCCGGCGAACCGGCCGGAGGATTTCTCTTCGACCACGAAATAGCCAAAGCCGTGCAGCGCCCAATGCCCGGCCATCACGGCGGCGTTGCGCCAGCCGCTCAATTCGTCTGATATCGGCTTGTGATCGGCCGTGATGAAACGGCCCGCCTCGGGATCCCCGAGCATCGCGGTGTTCGGCGCGATGTCGCTCTCGCGCCAAGTCCGCAGGATCAGCCGCTCGGTCTCGATTACGGGACCACGGACCTGCGCCAGTTCGGCGCCCGGTTTGACGAGACTGGTCATGCCTTCCTTTCACCCCCGGTCTTTTTCGTGCTTTTCATGTTATGATCACCACCAAAACAAAAAGCGAGGTTCCCATGAGCTGGCTCCCCTCCAACGATCCCGTGCTCGGCGATCCCACGACCTGCGACGCGCTGGAGCTCGTCATCGTACCGCGCACGCGCGACCTCGGCGACGGTTTTGAGGTGCGGCGCGCGCTGCCGCATGGCAAGCGGCAGATGGTCGGCCCCTTCATCTTCTTCGACCATTTCGGCCCCGTGCAATTCCTGTCCGGCAAGGGCATGGATGTTCGTCCGCATCCGCATATCGGGCTTGCCACCGTCACCTATCTGTTCGACGGCAGCATCATGCACCGCGACAGCGAAGGCAACATCCAGGAGATCCAGCCCGGCGCCATGAACCTGATGACCGCCGGACGCGGCATCGCCCATTCCGAGCGCACGCCCGACCTGCAGCGCAGCACCGGGCAGCAGATGCTGGGGCTGCAGAGCTGGATCGCGCTGCCGGCCGCGTCCGAGGAGATCGCACCGTCGTTCCAGCATTATGCCGCCGGCGACCTGCCGATGATCTCGGAACGCGATTTCAGCGCGCGCGTGATCGCGGGCAGCGCCTTCGGCATCGCCTCGCCGGTCGCGATGGTGTCGCCGTGGTTCTACACCGAGGTCACGGCCATGGCCGATGCGACCGTGCCGCTCGATCCCGACCACGAGGAGCGCGCGATCTACCTGGTCGACGGCGAGGTCGAGATCGCCAGCGAGCGCTATGAAGGCCCGCGGCTGCTGATCTTCCGTCCCGGCGACCGCATCACCGTGAAAACGCTGCGGCCGACCCGGATGATGTTTCTGGGCGGCGACGCGCTGGAAGGCCCGCGCCACATCTGGTGGAATTTCGTCTCCTCCAGCAAGGAGCGCATCGAGCAGGCCAAACAGGACTGGAAAACCGGCCGGTTTGCCCCCGTTCCGCAGGAGCACGAGTTCATTCCGCTGCCGGAATAGGCTATCGCGTGGAGCACCCCTGCCCGCACCACGCGGCCTTGCTTCGAAAGCCATGCGATGACCACCATGCTCACGAGCGACCTGCCCTTGCCGAAGATCGGACACGGTAAGGTCCGCGACATCTACGCCGCCAGCGATGACCGCCTGCTGCTCGTCACCACCGATCGCATCTCGGCGTTCGACGTCGTGATGGCCGAGACGATCCCGATGAAGGGCGCGGTGCTGACGCAGGTGAGCGCGTTCTGGTTCGAGCAGCTCGACGGCGTCGTGGATCATCACATGATCAGCGCCGACACCGACACGATCATCGCACAGGTGCCGGCGCTGAAGCCGCATCGCGCCGAGATTCTCGGCCGCGCCATGCTGTGCCGGCGCACGACCGTGTTTCCGATCGAGTGCGTGATCCGCGGCTATCTCTCGGGCTCGGCCTGGAAGGAATATGCGGAAAGCGGCACGCTGGCGGGCGAGCGGCTGCCTGCAAGCCTCGTCGAGAGCGCAAAGCTCGAGCCGGCGATCTTCAGCCCGGCGACCAAGGCCGAGACCGGCCATGACGAGAACATCACGATCGCGCGGATGCGCGAGGCGGTTGGCCGCGAGGTCGCCGACGAGCTGGAGCGCAAGACGCGGGCGATCTACGCGCGCGGCGAAAAACTGGCCCGCGAGCAGGGCATCATCGTCGCCGACACCAAGTTCGAGTTCGGCCGCGACCATGACGGAAAGATCATCCTGATCGACGAAGTGATGACGCCGGACTCCTCGCGCTTCTGGGCCGCCAGTGCCTACCAGCCCGGCCGCCCGCAGGCGAGTTTCGACAAGCAGCCGCTGCGCGACTATCTCGATGCCGAGCGCCGCGCCGGCCGCTGGAACGGCGATGCGCCGCCGCCGCCTTTGCCCGCGCATGTCGTCGATGCCACCAGCAAACGCTATCTGGAAGCTTATCGGCGCATCACCGGACGTGAGCTGAGTCTCTAGGCCCGTCATTGCGAGGCGCGCTTGCGCCGAAGCAATCCAGACTGCCGCCGTGATCAGAGTCTGGATTGCTCACTTCGCTCGCAATGACGCGCTCCGCGAATGGCTGTATCGCCGCGGATTGCGCTCCGAAAGGTTCTCGTTGCCTTGCTTCCGCCTTCGCTGCTGGCTACGGCGGACAAGTCGGTCGTGATGGCAGCCTGAAACGTCACCTCATCATTCCGGGCTGCGCCGATGGAGGCGATCACAGATGCGCAGCTGCGCTTATCTCGAGATTCCGGGCTCAAACGGAACCGCGCATTGTTAGTTCCTAAATTCCAGGACAGAAACTCGCCGGAGCATCCGCTGAAACCAGAGGAGGCGGCAATAGTTGACCCGCGCGGGGTCATGAATTCCTGCGGGGGCCTGGAGAACGGAGAGATGCGCGCTGCGAGTCCGGGCGCCTTCGGCCGATCCGGCGAATCGTTCTCGATTTCCGTGGTAGCGCGCTCCGAATTGTCCAGATGCGCGCCCTGGCTGTCCACATTCACCGACCAGCGAAAGGATCACAGGTATTACGAGATCCTGAACGATACGCTTCAGAGCGACTTCGAGCACCGCTATTTCGTGATCGTCGACAACAACGGTCGCGTCCGGGCAATCCAGCCGTTCTTCCTCGTCGATCAGGATATTTTTGAAGGGCTTGGCACGGAACGGACCTCCTGGATTTCGCGCATTCGGCGATTCTATCCGCGCTTCCTCAAACTGCGCGCCTTGATGGTCGGCTGCTCCGCCGGAGAGGCCCACCTCGCGGCGACAGACACCCTGCCGGCCGACATCGTCGCGGAGACCCTCTCGAACGGCATTGTCGCGCAGGCAAGATCGCTCAAGGCGCAACTTATCGTGCTGAAGGAATTCCCGTCTCGCTATCGCGAGGTCCTGCACTGCTTCGTGCAGCGCGGATTCGCGCGTGCCCCCAGCATGCCGATGACCATGCTCGACATTGGGTATGACAGCTTTGATGCCTACATGACAAAGGCGCTGAAGAGCTCGACGCGGAGGAAATTGCGCAAGAAGCTGGCGGCGACGGCCGGCATATCGGATATCAGCATGAGCGTCACCGACGATGCGACGAGTTTCGTCGATGAGATCTATCCGCTCTATCTGCAGGTCTTTGAACGCTCGAGCATGCAGTTCGAGAAGCTGACGAAGGACTTTTTCTGCCAGATCGGCCAGCGCATGAGCGACAAGGTCCGCTTCTTCGCATGGCGTCGCGGCAACGTCCTGGTGGCCTTCAGCCTCTGCATGGTGCAGGGCGACTCGCTTTACGCCGAGTATGTCGGTTTCGACTACGCCGTGGCCCTCGACCTGCATCTCTATCACTACGTCGTTCGGGACATGATCAGCTGGGGGATCGGCCAGGGGTACCGATGGTTTCGCAGCAGCGCCCTGAACTATGACCCGAAGCTGCACATGAGGCACCGGCTCGATCCCCTGGATCTCTACGTGAGACATACTTCCGGACTCGCAAATGCGATATTCGGCCTGGCCCTGCCCTGGATCGTGCCGGCGCGCTACGATGCGACGCTAAAACTGTTTCCGGATTACCGGGAGCTTTGGTAACGATCCTGCTCCCGCAGAGCAATGGCTCCGGGGCAATCGAGCCTCGCGCACGAAATCTGGATTGATGCGCTACGCTCGCAATGACACCTTTATGGCGAGGACACGAGAGAGGCACCCCATGTCCGAACCCGACGGCATGGCAGAGAGACGGGAAACGGCTGATGACGACGGACGCGTTTGAACCAAGAACCTTCGAGATCGCCGAGTTTCGCCTGCAGAACGGGCAGCTGATGCGCGACGTCGTCATCGCCTATCGCACGCTGGGCACGCTCGCACCTGATCGCAACAACGCCGTGCTGATCACCCATGGCTATACCAGCGGACCGCAGATGATCGATCCCGGCGCGGCGGTCGGCGAAGGCAGCTGGAATGCGCTGGTCGGCCCCGGCAAGGCGGTCGACACCAACCGCTATTTTGCGGTCGCCGCGAACATGCTCGGCTCGTCCTACGGCTCGACCAATGCGCAAAGCTTCGATCCCGTGAGCCGCCGGCGCTACGGGCCGCGCTTTCCCGACATCACGGTCAGCGACATCATCGCCACCCAGCGCCTGCTGCTCGCGCAGCTCGGCATCGACAAGCTCGTTGCGATCGTGGGTCCCTCCTATGGCGGCTACCAGGCCTTTCAATGGGCGGTCGACTATCCAGAGACGGTGCGAGGCATCGCGCCGATCGTGACGTCGCCGAGCGTGCCGCGCGAACGATCGGAGGGCCGCGCCGCGCGGCTGCGCGCGACCCTGTCGCAAGATCCGAACTGGAATGGCGGAGATTATTATGATGTCGGCGGCGTGCAAAAAACCCTGATCGAGATCCGCATCGCCGTCCTGAAGACCTATGGGACAGAGGCGTGGCTGCGCGAGAGGCTGTCCGATCCGGCAGCCGTCGAAGCGGCGATCCGCGACGAGGCAACACGATGGGCCAGGGATTTTGACGCCAATTCCCTCATCATCCTTGCCAAGGCTCTGCGAACGTTCGACGTCACGGCCCAGTTCGACAAGATCAAGGCCAAGGTGCTGTACGTGCTCTCGCGCACGGACGAACTGTTTCCGCCGGAGCTTGCGCTTACCGTGATGCCGGTGCTGGAGCAAGCCGGTGTCGACGCGGACTATTTTTTGCTCGACAGCGAGTACGGCCATTCGGCATCCGGCCGCGACGCGCACAAATGGGCGCCGCGACTGCGCAAATTCATGGAGAGCCTCGAGTAGGACAAGCCGTCGTCATTGCGAGGAGCGCAAGCTCCGAAGCAATCCAGACTGCGACCGCGGCGGGATTCTGGATTGCTTCGCTTCGCTCGCAATGACAACTACATCCCCGCCATCATCACATATTTGATCTCGACATATTCCTCCATGCCGTGATGCGAGCCTTCGCGGCCGAGACCGCTTTCCTTGACGCCGCCGAACGGCGCCACCTCGGTCGTGATCAGCCCGGTGTTGACGCCGACCATGCCCGACTCCAGCGCCTCCGCCACCCGCCAGACCCTCCCGAGATCGCGGGCGTAGAAATAGGACGCCAGACCGAACGGCGAGTCGTTGCACATCGCGATCACCTCGGCTTCATCCTTGAAGCGGATCACCGGCGCGAGCGGGCCAAACGTCTCCTCATGCGCGACCAGCGCATCGGATTTGACGTCAGCCAGCACCGTCGGCTCAAAAAAGCTGCCGCCCAGCGCATGGCGCTTGCCGCCAGTGACGATCTTGGCGCCGCGCTTCACGGCATCGGCAATGTGCCGCTCGACCTTGTCGATCGCCTCCATGTTGATCAGCGGCCCCTGCGTGATGCCGGTCTCGGTGCCGTCGCCGACCTTCATCGCCGCCGCCTTCTCCGACAGCTTTTGCACAAAGCTGTCGTAGATCTTGTCCTGCGCATAGATGCGGTTGGCGCAGACGCAGGTCTGGCCCATATTGCGATATTTCGAGACCATCGCGCCGTCGACCGCGGCATCGATGTCGGCATCGTCGAACACCACGAACGGCGCGTTGCCGCCGAGTTCGAGCCCGAGCTTCTTCACGCCGACGGAAGCCTGCTGATAAAGTATCTTGCCGACCTCGGTCGAGCCGGTGAAGCCGATGAAGCGCACCGCCGGATGCTCGCACAGCACTTTGCCGATGGCGGAGGAATTGCCGGTCAGCACGTTGAACACGCCCTTTGGCACCCCGGCCTTCTCCGCCAGCCCGACCAGCGCGAGCGCCGTCAGCGGCGTCTCGTTGGCGGGTTTTAGCACCACGGTGCAGCCGGCCGCGAGCGCCGGCGACACCTTTCGGGTGATCATCGAGCAGGGGAAATTCCACGGCGTGATCGCGCCGCAGACGCCGATCGGCTGCTTGATCGCGAGCAGTCGCGCATCGGGACGCTGGGTCGGGATGGTCTCGCCATAGACTCTGCGGGCTTCCTCCGCGAAGAACTCGACATAGGCGCCACCGATGTCGACCTCGCCGAGCGCCTCGGTGAGCGGCTTGCCCTGCTCTGATGTGAGGATCATCGCAAGATCCTCGCGATTTGAGATGATCAGCTCGAACCACTTGCGCAAAATGTTGGAGCGCTGCTTGGCGGTGAACTTTGCCCAGGCCGGAAAGGCGCGCTCGGCCGCTTCGACGGCCTGCGTCGTTTCCGCCGTGCTCATGACCGGAATTCTTGCAAGCTCCGCGCCATTGGCCGGGTTGGTCACCGCGCGCGCCGACGTGCCAGTCCAGGCGCCATCGATGAAGCATTGCTCGCGCAGCAGCGAGGGATCTTTCAGGCGGTCGCGGAGCGTGGGCGCGGATCCCGGGGTGGCGCGGGCTGTGGCGGGCGGATTCATGACGATACTCCCTCGGTCATTGCTGGACGCTTGAGCCGAATATAGGCGTAATCCACCCACAATGCACCGGGGCGCATCAATCCGCCGCGACAGCTTCACGACAGCTTGACGCGATTATACAAACAGATCGCGCTGCAACTCCGGCCTTGCTCGTTTCGGCGATTGTCCGACAGCTCGTCATGCCCGGGCTTGAAGCGGGGCATGACAGCGGAACATGCGGTGCGTTCGCGGCACCCGACGACGGCCTCGCAGGGGATGGGCAAAAGCACAGCGTGCGCACCATCGCAGCCGCGTGCCAGCTGAAGGTGGTGGGCACGGCGCAAGCGCGCCTTTGCCCACCACACAAATTATCTCTACGCCACGCTTTCCAGAAACGCTTCTTCGGCGGCGGGAATTGCGTCGGGCGTGCCGACATGCATCCACACGCCGTCGAGCCTGAGGCCGAACAGCCGCTCCTGCTCGCCCGCGCGATCGAACATCTTTGTCAGCGAGAATTCGCCGTTCGGTGCGCCCGTAAAGATCGCCGGCGACATGATCGCGGCGCCCGCATAGACGAACGGCACCACCTGGTGCTCCCTGCGCTTGCGCAAGGCGCCATCCGCCAGCATTGAATAGTCGCCGCGTCCCGAATAGCCGATGCTGCTCGCCGTCGGCGCCATCAGCAGCAGGATGTCCATCCGCGCGGGATCGAACGTATCCGCCAGCCGCCTGAGGTTGGACTGCACGCCGTCGATCCAGACCGTATCCGAATTGAGATGGAAGAACGGTGTTTCGCCGAGCAGGGGCAGCGCCTTGACCACGCCGCCGCCGGTGCCCAGCACCTGGCCGCGCTCATCGGAGATTTTGACACGCGGCGCCGTCCGTGTGGCGACATGGTCGATGATCTGGTCGGGCAGATAATGCACGTTGACCACGGCATCGGTGACGCCGGCCTCGGCAAGCTTGTCGAGCACATGGTCGAGCAGCGGCCGCCCGGCGACCGGGATCAGCGGCTTTGGCGTGGTCTCGGTCAGCGGGCGCATGCGGAGGCCGAGACCGGCGGCGAGAACCATGGCTTTGGTGGGCGTAACCGACATATGGGCGAGGGTCTCGAACCGTGATTGAGATGGGCCGCTCCGATGGAGCCGCCGGACGGCGCTGCGATGCAATGAGCGAATCAAGCTTATTCCGATTCGCGAGCGCACCGGCGCCTGCGATATCCGTCATAGATGACGATTATGCGACCTGTTCCGACCGCCGCGCCGCGGCCGCCCGCTTCTTCTTGTCGCCGGTCTTCAGGAAATTGACCCCGATCTGGTCGCCATTGACCCAGGCGAGCTCACAGCGCCGGTAAGCCAGTCCGGTGGACGACAGCAGCAGAAAGAATTCCTTCAGGTGCAGGCCTTCCACCGAGCCCTCGATGGTCAGTTTTGCGCCGGTTTCGGAGACGTCCTCGATGGTGCAGTCGCGCCGCCAGGTGCCGTCGATGCCCATCATGTGCGCCGGGATGCCGCGTTCGAATACGACGCGTTCGCCTCGGCGCCGTTCTGTCGCCATGTCTTGCTCCTGGGATAGGACCGGCCGCTCCTGCGAGTGGTGGCCACCGGCAGATTACGGAGCGGTGGCTAACAAGGCGTAAATCGGAAATTGGCGGCGTTCGGGCCGAGCGATCTCCACACGGCAGACTGCGCTCCCTCCCCCGCTTGCGGGGGGAGGGCTGGGGTGGGGGCGCCCCCATAACGGACCGCGGAGTTTGCGGAGACGGCCCCCACCCGCCGCGCAAGAGCGCGGCGACCTCCCCCGCAAGCGGGAGAGGTGCACCGAATATGCGGAGCGGCTGGTCGAACGACGTCTATCAGGAGGCGTCCTGCTTGGGCGACGGCTTGTTGCCGGCCGGTGGCTTGCTGCCGACCGGCGGGGGGATGTTGGCGGTGTACCATTCCTTGACAGGTGTCAGCGCCGGGTGCGCAAGGGCGCGGTTGAGATAGGTCCAGATCCGCGGCTGGTGCTTAAGATATTGCGGCTTGCCGTCGCGCCGGTTCAGCCGCGCGAAGGTGCCAAGCAGCTTGGTGTTGCGCTGCGCTGACATGATCGCGTAGTGCACCGCAAACGTCGCGGGGTCAAAACTCTGGTCCAGCATGCGCCGGGCGCGGATATAGCGCGCAAACAGCGCGAGCTCGAGCTGCTCCGGCACGTCCACCCGCGCATCCTGCAGCAGCGACACCAAATCGTAGGCGGGGTGTCCCAGCATCGCATCCTGGAAATCGATCAGGCCGATTTTGGCGATGCCCTTGCGCTCGCTTTGCCAGAGCAGGTTGGGGGAATGGTAATCCCGCAGCAGCCAGGTCTTTGGCGCGGCAAGCGGCTGCTGCAGCAGCCCGCGCCACATCATGATGAACACGGCGACCAGATTCTTGGCCGGCTGGACCCCGCGGTCCGGCAGATACCATTCCAGCATCAAGGTGGCCTCGACCAGCATCGCATCGATGTCGAAGGTCGGGATCGCGTAGGCGGACTGGCGCGTCAGCGGCAGCGTTTCGGGAAGCGCCTGGGAATGCAGGGTCACCAACAGGTCGGTCGCAACCTCATAGCGCTCTACGATCGGTCGCGGCGGATCCCCCTCGACGACGCCGGCATTGCCGAGATCTTCCGTCACCAGAAATCCGAACTCGAGATCGGCGTAGTGGATCACCGGCGCCGAGAGGCCGCGGTCGCGCAAGGCATTGGCCATGGCGACGAAAGGCCTGACGTCCTCGGCGAGATGCACCGCGGCGCTGTAGGATTTGCCGCTATAGATCGCCGGACCCTGAACGCGTTTTGGCGAATTCATCAGGATGAAGCTGGTGCCCTCGCGGACGAGCCGGGCGTAGGACCGGATCGAGGCATCGCCGGCCATGCGCAGGCGTTGCGCCTCGGCGAGGCCGGCCGTGGCCAGCATTTCGCGCAGCGCCTTCAGCCGTGTGACGAGGCCGGCCGCCGTGCCGTAGCCGATGATCTCCGCGGCCCGCGCGTTGGTGCCGAGCGCGGGCCGGTGGTTGAGGGCAATATCGATCCGGTCTGCCGGCAGCAGGCCAGCCGCGCGATCCGGCCATTCGATCAGGGCGACGGTGCCCTCGGGCAGCGGCGACAGGCCGATCTCTTCCAGCTCGTCCGGGTCGCTGATGCGGTAGAGGTCGGCATGGATCAGCGGCATGCCGGGCAGGTCGTAGACCTGGGCCAATGTAAAAGTCGGGCTCGGCACTTCCAGCTCGTCGTCGCCGGCGAGGTAGCGGATCATGCCTCGTGCCGCGGCGGTCTTGCCGGCGCCGAGGTCGCCTGACAGCGTGATGACGTCGCCGGGACTGATCAGCAGCGCCAGATCGGCCATCAATTGTGCGGTCGCCGTCTCGTTCGCCAGTGCGACGGAGAATGTGGCGGGCGAGCTCATTCTGCCGCGTTGCGCTGGGCGGCATGATCGGTCGGGAAATCGCAGGTCACCGTCGTTCCCTTGCCGACCACCGAATCGACCCGCACCTTGCCGCCATGCAGTTCGACGAAGGAGCGCACCAGCGACAGCCCGAGACCGGCGCCGCGCCGCCGCGAGCCCTGCGAGTGGCTCTCGAACCAGTCGAACACCCTGTCCTTGAGGTCGGGCGCGATGCCGGGTCCGGAATCGCTGACCGTGAAGGCGATGCTGCCGCCAGTGCGCCTGGCGCCCACGACAACGGTGCCGTCCTGCGGCGAGAAGCCGACGGCATTGGCGAGCAGGTTATAGAGCACTTGGACCACACGCCGCTCGTCGCCGACGAATGTGCCGATATTGGGGTCGAGATCGACCTTGAGGCGGATGCGATCGGTCGCCAGGCGGTCCTGGATGCCCTCGGCGGCCGCCGCGATCACCTTTCCGGCGTCCACCGGGCCGAGCTCCAGCTTCATGGCGCCGGCATCGATGGTGGCGAGGTCGAGAATGTTGTTGGTCAGCGCCAGCAGGGCGTTGGTCGATTTGGTCACGTAGTCGAGATATTCGGCCTGTTTTGGCGTCAGCGGGCCGGTCGAGGGGTCGCTCAGAAAATGCGCGAAACCGATGATCGTGGTCAGCGGGGCGCGCAGCTCGTAGGAGACATGGTGGACGAAGTCGATCTTCATCTTGCCGGCGGCTTCCAGCGCCTCGTTGCTTTCGCGCAACGCCCGCTCGACATTTTCGGTGTCGGTGATGTCCTGGAAGGTCAGCATGGTGGCGCCGTCAGGCAGCGGCCGGCTCATGCAGCCGAGCACGCTGCCGTCCTTGCGCTCGAGTTTGAGTGCCACGTCGCTGCGGTTCTCGATCGCGGTGATCGCCTCGCGGATCGCCCGCCAGGCGGGGGCATCGTCGAACAGCGGCCGGCACAGGGTCTCGACGGTGTCGATATGCGGCCGCTCGCGCAGCGATTCCGGCGAGAGCTTCCACATCCGGGCAAAGGCCGGGTTGAACAATTGCGCCCGGCCGTCGCTGCCGAACACCGCGACGGCTTCGGCGAGGCTGTCGAGCGTCTCGCGCTGCACCCGGGTCAGCCCGTCGTAGCGCCGTTCCAGATCGAGGTTCTTGGTGACGTCGTCGAACAGATAGGTGACGCCGCCTTCCGGACTCGGCGTGGTCACCACGCTGAGCGCGCGGCCGTCCGGCAAATACCAGGTGTCGCTCGCGGTCTCGACCGCGCGATAGGCCTCGTGCAGCTTGGCCTTCCAGGCCCGGAAATCCGCCTGTTCGGGCAGCTTGCGCGCGGCGCGCAGGCGGTCGAGCACGCTGGAATCGTCGGGATGGCCGTCGAGAAAGGCCGGCTCGAGATCCCACAGCCGGCGATAGGAATCGTTGTAGAAGGCGAGCCGGCGCTGGCCGTCGAACACGGCGACGCCGGAGGAGAGCTGGTCCAGCGTGCGGCGATGCGCGTCCGCCATCCGCACCAGCGCCGCAGACAGCGCATCGGCCTCGCTGGCGTCGATCGCGATCCCGACCCGGCCCTTGCCGATGTTTTTCACGTGGACGTCGAACATCCGCCGCTCGCCGCGGGCCACGATCGGCAGCCGCGCGTCGAACGTATCGCCAGCCGCGAGCGCTCGCTCCAGCTCGGTGCGGCCAGTGGTGTCGAGCAGCTCGATCCGGCGTGCCACCGCGTCCTCGCCCGAGGCGGCCTCGGTGGCGCGGGCATAGGCCAGATTGGCGTAGCCCAGGGCGCCGTTCTGCCGGGTCCAGATCGGCCAGGGCGCGGTGTCGACGAAGCCGCGCAGCATCGCCGTCTCCTGCAGCAGGGTCTGATACTGCGCGCTGATCTCGGCGAGGGTGCGCCTGATGCCGGCGAGCTCACGGATCCGGACGATCGCCTGGCCGCCGATGGCGCGGCCGAGCGCTTCGACCGCATGCCCGTTGGTGGTGGCGAGGTTGAGCAAAAATCCCTCGCCGTTCTCGCGCAGGCTTTCGACGGCACGGTCGAGCTGCGCCGCGGCCTCGGCCGGCAGCCAGGTGCCGAACGCCAGAATGCGCTGCCCCGCGCCCTGCGGCGCCACCAGCGCGGTGTCGCCGGAGATTTGCGGGCGGTTCTCGCCGGCGGCCCAGGAGATCAGGATCTGCGGTTCGGCGAACAGCAGCGCGCGGTAGCGGTCGGCCTGCAGCTGCAGATGGCTGATGCTGCCGCGCAGCCTCGCCTCGTTGCGCGCGGCGCGGACGCGGGCGCGCATCAGCAGGATCGCCGCCAGCACGGAAAAGCCGAGCAGCGCGGTCGCCGCCGCCAGCACCGCGATCTCCTGCCGGGCCGAGTCGAACAACGGCGACACCGCGGCGAGCGGCCGCAACTCGGCGGCGAAGGCGTCGCCCATAGGCAGCAGCGCGGCCGCGGCGAGTCCGATCAGACCGCTGCGCGTCAACGATGTGCACGACCTCAGGGTCCGACGCATCGCCACGATGCCCGACATCAATTGCCTCGAAACCTTACGAATGCCCGCCCGGAGCCGACCGCAAAATCGCCGCGCCGCTGTCCGAATCAAGGAACAATACCCTCTTCGGAAGAGGCACGTTAAGAGTCCAGACCATGAACGGCTCATCGAGCACTGGAAAAGGTCCGGACGAATCGAATCGCCTATCATTCTCGCCAGCGACGCGATGGCTTTAAGGCGAATCAGGACGAAAACGTCCTCGCGCTTTAGGCTGTTGTTCGCGCATGAACTTTTCGCAAAACCGCCGCAGTGCCGGCGACGTCATGCGCGCGATCGCGGCTTTTTAGCGCCCGGTCGAGCCAAAGCCGCCACTGCCGCGCGCGGTCGCTGGCAGTGTTGTCACGGGGACGAGCTTTGCGTGTGACACGGGTGCGATCACCATCTGCGCGATGCGCTCGCCGCGCCGAATCGTAAAAGCTTCGCTGCCGTGATTGATCAGCAGCACACAGATCTCGCCGCGGTAGTCGGCATCGACCGTGCCCGGCGCGTTCAGCACGGTGATGCCATGTCTGGCGGCGAGCCCCGAGCGCGGCCGCACCTGCGCCTCAAAGCCTTCCGGCAGGGCGATGGTCAGCCCGGTCGGCACCAGCGCCCGCGTGCCGGGCTGCAGAACGATCGGCGCATCGTCGGCAACCGCGGCCAGCAGATCGAGGCCCGCGGCATGCGCGGTCTGGTAGGCCGGCAGGGCCAGGCCCTCGCCGTGCGGCAGGAGGCACACCTCGACACGGACGGTCATGCGCCTGCTTCCATCGGCTTTACGGCAACGGTCTTTGCGATCTGCGCGACCAACTCGGTCGCGACCTGCTCCTTGGTCATGACCGGCCAGGACTCGACCGTGACGTCGCCGCCATCGCGCCGGATCAGATGCACCGTGTTGCGGTCGCCGCCCATCACGCCCGTCGCCGGCGACACATCGTTGGCGACGATCCAGTCGCAGGCCTTCCGCTTCAGCTTGGCCTTGGCGTTCTCGATCAGGTGCTCGGTCTCGGCGGCAAAGCCGATCACCAGCGGCGGCCGTTTCTCGGCAAGATGCGCAACGGTGGCGAGAATGTCGGGATTTTCGGCAAGCTCGAGCTTCGGCAGGGCGCCCGAACTCTTCTTCAATTTCTGTCCGCCTTCATTGGCGACGCGCCAGTCGGCCACTGCGGCGGCGAAGATCGCGATATCCACCGGCAGCGCGGCCTGCACCTCCACAAGCATCTGGCGCGCGGATTCGACGCGGGTGACGCTGACGCCGCCGATATCGGCGAGTTCGACCGGGCCGGTGATCAGGCGCACGTCGGCGCCGGCGGCCCGCGCCGCAGCGGCAATCGCAAAACCCTGCTTGCCCGAGGAGCGGTTGGCGATATAGCGCACCGGATCGATCGGCTCGTGGGTCGGTCCGGCCGTGATCAGCATGCGTTTTCCTGCGAGCGGACGGGGGCCGGCCGGGCGCAAAATACGCTCAGCGGCAGCTGCGATCTCGAGCGGCTCGGCCATGCGGCCGACCCCGGCTTCGCCCGCTTCCGCCATCTCACCGGCATTCGGCCCGACCATGGCGATGCCGTCGCGCGCAAGCTGCGCGGCGTTGCGGCGGGTCGCGGCATTGCTCCACATCGCGGGGTTCATGGCGGGTGCAAGGAGGATCGGCCGGTGCGCGGCCAGCAGGATGGCGCTGGCGAGATCATCGGCATGGCCTTGCGCCATCTTAGCCATCAGATCGGCGGTCGCCGGCGCCACCACGATCAAATCGCTGTCGCGCGCGAGGCGGATATGGCCGGCGTCGAACTCGCTGTCGGGATCGAACAGGTCCGTGTAGACGCGCTCGCCGGACAGCGCGCTGGCGGCCAGCGCCGTCACGAACTGCTGGGCCGCGCGTGTCAGCACGCAGCGGACGCGGATATGCCGCTCCTTCAGACGCCTGATCAGGTCGAGCGACTTGTAGGCCGCGATCCCGCCGCCGATGATCAGGGTGACGCGGCGCTGGAGCGTAACACTCGAACCCTCGACCCCGTGATCAAAGGTCACGTCCTCTGTTGGCGGCTGATGTGTCGGCGGTATCTGGGTCGGCTCGATCAGGCCCTGCAGGATCACCCGGACCTCCTCCTCGACCGAGCGACCATGTTGCGCAGAGCGCAGCCGCAGGTACGCTTTGACCGCGTCGTCGAGCTTGCGGATGGTCAGGCTGGCCATATCAGCCTCCTGCGGGGGGCGAAATGATTGCAATGCTATCATTGCTGTGATTGCATTGCAATCAGAGACGGGTGACTGCGATCAGAATCCCGATGAAGGTAGCGGCGATGATCCACAGCGCGATGGCGCGCCAGCGGCTCTTCCGGCCTTCGGCACGGTACATTGCCGCGATCGTGTCGTCGGACAGGTGCAGGCCCTCCCGCGTCATGGTCTCGAGCTGCTCCAGCACGGTGACGGCGCGCGCGGCGATGACCGGCACGCCCATCAGCACCCGCGCCAGGTCGCTGGTGCCCGACATCACGCCCTGGATCCGGCCGATCGGTCCAAGGTTGCGCTCGATCCATTCGCGCACCACGGGATCGGCGATCTTCCAGATGTCGAGCTTTGGGTCGAAGCCGCGCGCAACGCCTTCGACCACCACCATGGTCTTCTGCAGCAGGATCAGCTCGGGCCTGGTGCGCATGTCGAACAAGGCGGTGACCTCGAGCAGCAGGCTGAGGAGCTTGGCCATCGAGATTTCTTCGGCGGTGCGGTTGTGGATCGGCTCGCCGATGGCGCGGATCGCCTGCGCAAAGTTCTCCACCGAGTGGTGCGCGGGCACATAGCCGGCCTCGAAATGCACCTCGGCGACCCTGCGGTAGTTGCGGGTGATGAAGCCGAGCAGGATTTCGGCAAGGAAGCGCCGCTCCTTCAGGCCGAGCCGCCCCATGATGCCGAAATCGACCGCGACCAGGCGGCCGGCATCGTCGAGGAACAAATTGCCGGGATGCATGTCGGCGTGAAAGAAGCCGTCGCGCAGCGCGTGGCGCAGAAAACTCTGGATCACCTTGCGGCCGAGATCGGGCAGGTCAACCTGTGCCCGTTCCAGCCCGGCATGGTCCGACAGCGCAATGCCGTCGATCCATTCCATGGTCAGCACGTTGTTGGCGGTGCGATCCCAGTCCACCGTCGGCACCCGGAAATCCGGATCGTCGCGGGTGTTCTCCGCCATCTCCGACAGCGCCGCGGCCTCGAGGCGGAGATCCATTTCCATCGCGACCGAGCGCGACATGGTGTTGATCACCTCGATCAGCCGCAGCCGCCTTGCCTCGGCGGAAAACTGCTCCGCCTTGTGCGCGACATAGAAGAAGTCGGAGAGGTCGCGGCGGAAGCGTGAGGCGACGCCGGGCCGCAGCACCTTGACTGCGACCGGCGTGCGCACGCCATCGCGCTCGACCACGCCGCGATGCACCTGCGCGATCGAGGCCGCGGCGACGGCCGGGCCGAGGCTCGCAAAGGCCTGCGACAGCGGGCGCTCCAGCGCGGTTGCGATGACCGCTTCAGCCTCGGCGTGCGGAAACGGCGGCAGCCGGTCCTGCAGGCTTTCGAGGTCGCGCGCCATCACGACGCCGACCACGTCGGGCCGCGTGGCGAGAAACTGGCCGAGCTTCAGGTAGGCCGGTCCCATCCGCTCCAGCGCCCGCGACAGCCGCGGGCCGGATTTGGCACCGCGGCGCTCGATCAGCCGCGCGAGCTTCAGCGCCAGCTGGCCCGGCGGCGGCACCAGGCTCGGATCAACAGCGCCAAACACGCCTTCGCGGGCAAACACCAGCGTGGCGCGGAACAGCCGCGCAATGTGCGTCGTCGCGGAGATCACAAACGCCAGCCCGAATGCAAGTTGACGATGCCGCCGGAGAAGCTTTGCCAGCTGACGCGCGAAAAACCGGCGGCCCGGATCATGTCGGCGAAGGCGTTCGGCCTCGGAAATTTGCGGATCGATTCGACCAGGTACTGGTAGGACTCGGCATCGCCGGTCACGGCGCGGCCGAGCGGCGGGATCACCTTGAACGAGAACAGCTCATAGAGCCGGTCGAGCCC
>Ga0335071_10001428_pt1 | contig 25718 bp, 24 predicted proteins | sample Lox_Sample_15_FD_206724 | JGI IMG/M metagenome (GOLD analysis project Ga0335071, IMG submission 206724) | Soil microbial communities from Loxahatchee National Wildlife Refuge, Florida, United States - Lox_Sample_1.5 | ecosystem: Environmental > Terrestrial > Soil > Wetlands | place: USA...
CTGCCAACCCGGCGGTCAGCGGACGTCTGTCCCGGGTGCGGCGCCCCGCTCGAGTAGCACACGACGGCACACGACAAGGAGGCAGCATGACGGCCCTCTCCTCTGCGGTCCGGCGGGCGGTGCCGGTCCTGGCGCTCGCCATCGTCCCGGCCCTGGCCGGCGCACAGGACGCGTCGCAGGCCGTGCTGGCGGCGCAGGACGCGCGCTTCGCGGCCACCATCAGGGCGGACGCCTCCGCGCTCGCCGCCATGATGACGGACGACCTCACCTACACGCACTCGAGCGGCGCCACCGAGGCCAGGGCCGAGTTCCTCGACGGGATCAGGAGCGGCAGGTACGCCTACCGCTCGATCGAGTCCAGGGACCGCCGGGTCCGCCTGCACGGCGACGCGGCGATCATCTCGGGAACGGCTCACATCGTCATCGAGCCCGGCGGCAAGCGCACCGAGATCGACCTCTACTTCAGCGAGCTGTACGTGAGGCAGGGCGGCGCCTGGCGGATGGCGCTGTGGCAGTCGACGCGCCTGCCGGCTCCGCCGGCGCCGAAGCCGTAGCGGACAGGCGCTCGGCGGGGTCCGGTCCAGTCTTCGAGGGCGGGCCGTTCGTTCTGCAAGGCTCCTGGTCCCCTCTCTCGGGTTGGAGTAGACTGCGGCGCCCCGTCGAGGCCCGAAGCGGCCTCGTCCGGGCGATGCGGAACCGGGCGGAGACGAGACTCGCGGCCCGTTCTCGCGTGGTCGTCTTCGACCGGGAGAGTGAGTGATCGGCTCGCAGTCGCTGCTGTCGTGGACGTTCGCGTGTTACGGAGCCGGCGCCGTGGCCTGCCTGCTCCTGCGCCCCGCGCGCCGGCTGTCCGTGCTGGCCGGGCACCTGGGCATCCTCGCCGGCGCGGTCCTCGGCGCGGCGCTCGCCCTGCGGGTGCTGCTGCGGCCGTCGGCTCCGGTCGAGGCCGAGCTGCCGCAGCTGCTGCCGTTCGTGCGCATGTCGTTGCGGCTGGACCCGCTGTCGGCCTTCTTCCTGCTGGTCATCTGCCTGGTCGGCGCCGCAGCGGCGATCTACGGCCCCGCCTACCTCGCGTCCCACGGCGGAGCGAAGGGCGGCTCCGTCCGCGGCACCGTGCAGACGGTCGCGCTCGCGCTCTTCGTCGCTTCCATGGCGCTGCTGGTCTGCGCGGCCGACGTCTTCAGCTTCCTCTTCTTCTGGGAGGCGATGACGCTGGCGAGCTGGGCGCTGGTGGTCTCGGAGACGGACGACGGCGAGGGCACGCGAGCCGGCCTCCTGTACGTGGTCATGGCACACGCTGGGACCGCGCTGCTGCTGGTGGCGTTCCTGGTCCTGGCGGAGCGGGCGCAGGCGTTCGATTTCGCCGCCCTGCGGGCGGCCGGCCGCTGTCTCGACGACTCCACGCGGACGGTCCTGTTCTTCCTCGCCCTGGCCGGCTTCGGCGGCAAGGCCGGGGTGGTGCCGCTGCACGTCTGGCTGCCCAGGGCGCACCCGGCGGCGCCCAGCCACGTCTCGGCCCTGATGTCGGGGGTGATGCTGAAGGTGGCGATCTACGGCATCGTGCGCTTCGGGTTCGACCTGCTGGCCCCGGCCGCCGGCCCGTTGCCTCCTGCCTGGGGCTGGACGGTGCTGGCGCTGGGCACGGCATCGGCCGTGCTCGGCATCCTGTACGCGCTGCAGCAGCACGACCTCAAGCGCCTGCTGGCGTTCTCCAGTGTCGAGAACGTGGGCATCATCCTGATGGGGCTGGGGCTGGCGATGCGGCTCGCCCGCACCGGCAGCGCGCTCTCGGGCCTCGCCACGCTGGCGCTGGCGGGGGCGCTCCTGCACGCGGCGAACCACGCGGCCTTCAAGGGTCTGCTCTTCCTGGGCGCCGGCAGCGTGCTCAGCCGGACACACGAGCGGAGCATGGAGAGGCTCGGCGGCCTGGCGCGCCGGATGCCCTGGACGGCGTGGCTGTTCCTGCTCGGTGCCGCCGCCATCGCAGCACTTCCGCCGCTCAACGGCTTCGTCAGCGAGTGGATGACGTTCCAGGCGCTGCTGCTCGGTGGTGTGAGGCTCGGCGGCAGCCCGGGCCTGGCCGCGGCCTTCGCCGCGTCGATGCTGGCGCTGACCGGCGGGCTGGCGGCCGCCTGCTTCGTGAAGGCGTTCGGCGTCACCTTCCTGGGCCGGCCCCGCTCCGCCCACACGGAGAAGGCGACCGAGTCGCCCCTCTCCATGCGCCTCGGCATGGGCCTGCTCGCCGCCGTCTGTCTCGCCGTCGGCCTGTTCCCGGGCGGCGTCGTGCGGCTGCTCGACGGGCCGGTGCGAGTCCTCATCGCCGGTCCCGAGCCGAGCCGGGCGCTCACCGTGCGCGGCCCGCTGGTGCTGTCGAGCGGCTCCGCGCCGATCGGGTCCTCGATCTCGGTGACCGGCTCCGCCGCGCTCCTGCTGGCGATCTTCGCGGTAGGCGCGGTCGTCTTCGCCTGGCCCAGGGCGGCCGGCCGCCGCCTGGCGCCGACCTGGACCTGCGGCGTCTCGCCCCAGAGCCGCTTCGACTACACCGCCACCGCCTTCGCCAAGCCGCTGCGCCTGGTGTTCGCCGCCCTCTACCGGCCGCGGCGCGAGCTGGTGCGAGGGGAGGGCTCCACCACCTACTTCCTGACCGGCCTGCGCTACGCCGGCGAGGTGGTGGACCTGGCGGAGACCGTGCTCTACGCGCGGGTGAAGCACGCGGTCGCCACGCTCTCGCGCGGCGTGCGCGCGCGGTCGACCGGGCGCATCCACGGCTACATCGGCTACGTGCTGCTGGCGCTGCTCGCCACGCTGCTGCTGTACGGAAGGAGCTGAGCAGTGCCGGGAGCCGAAGCCGTCCTGCCCGCCCTCGCCCAGGCCGCCCTTCTGGTCCTGCTGGGACCGCTGGTGAGCGGCGTCATCCAGAAGCTGAAGGCACGGCTGCAGTGCCGCGCGGGCGCGTCGGTGGCCCAGCCGTACCGCGACCTGGCCAAGCTGCTGCGCAAGGGCACGGTGCAGAGCGACACCGCCAGCGCCTTCTACCGGGCGATCCCCCCGCTGGTGCTGGCCGCCGTCGTCTGCGCCGCGGCCATGGTGCCGGTCGTGGTGCTGCCGGCGGCCGGGGGCTTCACCCTGGGCGACGCGATCCTGCTGGTCGGGCTGCTGGCGCTGGCGCGGTTCCTGACCGCCCTCGGGGCCCTGGACGCCGGCGGCGCCTTCGGCGGCATGGGGGCCTCGCGCGAGATGACGGTGGCGCCGCTGGTCGAGCCGGTGCTGCTACTGGTCGTCTTCTCGGTGGCGACCGCAGCCGGGACGACCGACCTCGGCCTGATCGCCGCCCGGCGGGCGAGCGACCCGGCGGTCTGGCACTCCCCCGACCTGCTGGCGCTCGCGGCCATGCTGGTGCTGCTGCTGGCGGAGACCGGCCGCATCCCGGTCGACAACCCCGACACCCACCTGGAGCTGACGATGATCCACGAGGGCATGCTGCTCGAGCAGTCGGGCCCCGGCCTAGCGGCGATGGCGCTGGCCAGCCACACCAAGCAGCTGGTGATGATGGCGGTGGTCGGAGCGCTCTTCTTCCCCATCGGTCTCGCGCCGCGGCCCGAGCCGCTACTGCTGGTGCCGGCCGCCCTCGCCTTCCTGGGCAAGACCGCCGTGCTGGCGCTCTTCGTAGGGCTGGTAGAGTCCTCCTACGCCAAGCTGCGTTTCTTCCGCCTGCCCCAGTTCCTGGGCATGGGCTTCCTCTGCGCCTTCCTGGCGCTGGCGCTGCGGGTCCTGTGAGCTCGCCGCTCGCCACCGCTCTCATCGACTACCTGGGGGCGCTGCTGCTGTTCACCATGATCGTGATCCTCGGCTCCTCCCAGCTCTACCGCACCATCTACGCGGTCGCCGCGCAGTCCGCCTTCCTCGCCGCCGCGGCGGCCGTGCTGGCGATCGCCACCCGCAACCTCGACCTGTGGGTGATCGCCGGCATCACCATCGTGGTGAAGGCGGTCCTGCTGCCCTGGCTGCTGATCGGCGTGGTGCGGCGGATCGGCGTCAAGCGGGAGATCGAGCCGGTGGTCCCCACCCTGCTGACCCTGGCGATCGCCGCCGGCACCGTCGTCCTCTCCTTCCAGCTGGCGGCGTCCCTGGGCGCCGTGCGGCAGACGGTCACCGGCAACGCGCTGCCGGTCGGCGTGGCGCTCACGCTCCTCGGCGTGCTGGTGATGGCCTCGCGCAAGACTGCGCTGGCCCAGATGGTGGGCCTCTTCGCCTGCGAGAACGGGATCTTCTTCACCGCCATCGCGGTGAGCCAGGGGATGCCCTTGATCATCGAGATCGGCGTGCTGCTGGACGTGGTGCTGGGCGCCCTGGTGATGGGCATCTTCGTGCTGCGGGTCCGCTCCAGCGTGGACGCCGACATCGCCGACCTCTCGCGGCTGCGGGCCTGACGCGATGGAAGCCTCCCTGCTCTGGCTGCTGCCGGCCGTCCCCGCCCTCACGGCCCTGACGGTGCTGGCCGTGCGCTCGCCCCGGCGCCTCGCCGTCATCGACCTCATGGCCTCCCTGGCCGTGTTCCTGCTGGCGCTGCGGCTCGGCTGGTCGGTCGTCCAGCACGGGCCGGTGCGCAGCGGGCTGCTCGGCGCGGACGCCGTCTCGGTGGTGTTCGTGCTGCTGGTCGGGCTGCTGGTGGCGGCGGTGTCCGTCTACACCCTCGGCTGGATGCCCCGGGAGCTCGCCCACCGCGGCATCCGCGAGTCCCGCTTGCGGCTCTACTACGCGCTCGTCCACGGCTTCGTCGCCACCATGCTGCTGACGGTGCTCTCGGACAACCTCGGCCTGCTGTGGATCGCCATGGAGGGCACCACCATCACCTCGGCCGTGCTGGTCGGCTTCCACGGCCACCGCTACGGGCTGGAGGCGGCCTGGAAGTACATCATCGTCACCACCATCGGCATCTCCTTCGGGCTGTTCGGGACCATCCTGGTCTACGCAGCCGCCGCCCACGCCCAGGGCGGCGCGCTACGGGCGTTGAGCTACCAGGCGATCGCGGCGGTGGCATCGCAGCTCGACCCGGGGATCGTCAGGATCGGCTTCATCTTCGTGCTGATCGGCTACGGCACCAAGGTGGGCCTGGCGCCCATGCACATGTGGCTGCCCGACGCCCACAGCCAGGCGCCCTCGCCGGTGTCGGCCCTGCTCTCGGGTGCGCTCATCAAGTGCGCGCTCTTCGGCATCATCCGCTTCCACACCATCGCCCGCGGGGCCTGCGGGCCGGAGCCGAGCGGCACCCTGCTGCTCGCCTTCGGGCTGGTCTCGGTGGTGGTGGCGACCCCGTTCATCCTGGCGCAGCGCGACTTCAAGCGCCTGCTCGGGTACCACAGCGTCGAGCACGTCGGCATCGTCGCCCTCGGCCTGGGCTTCGGCGGCCCGGTGGGCACCTACGCGGCGCTCCTGCACGTGGTGAACCACGGCGTCACCAAGGCGCTGGTCTTCTTCGTGGCCGGCGACACGATCTCCCGCTACCGCACCCGCAACATGCACGCGATCCGGGGCCTCATCGGCATCGCCCCCTTCGCCGGCACCATGCTGCTGTGCGGTGCCTTCTCGCTCGCCGGCGTGCCGCCCTTCTCCATCTTCGTCAGCGAGCTGCTGGTGGTCCGCGCCGGCCTGGGCGGCGGACACTACCTGGCCGTCGGCGTCTTCCTGCTGATGGTGGCCGTCATCTTCGCCGGCCTCGTCCACCACGCCGGGGCGATGGCTTTCGGCGCGGCCCCGGCCGGCGCCGACCGTTCGCCCTCGCGGCTCTCGCCGCTCGTGGGCATGGCGCTGCTCGGCGCGGTGATGCTGCTGCTCGGCGTCTTCATCCCGCCGGGGCTCGACGGGCTCCTGCGCCGCGCCACGGAGATCGTCCTTGGCTGAGCACGAGAGCGTCCGCCTCCCGGCCGCGTCCGACCTCCCGACCGCCGCCGAGAGGCTCACCCGGCTCGGGTTCGTTCCGGCGATGGCGGTGGCGACCGACGAGCGGACAGGTCCCGACGGCGACCTGAAGCTGCGGTGGGTCTTCGAGCCGATCGCCCCGGCCGACGACCGCTTCGTGACGCTGGTGGTGCCGGTCGACCCGTCCCGCCCCGAGGTCCCCTCGCTCACGCCCATGATGCCGGCGGCCAACTGGCACGAGCGCGAGGCGCAGGACCTGTTCGGCATCCGGTTCGCCGGCCACCCTGACCCGCGGACGCTGGTGCTCCACGACGGCTGGCCCGCGGGCGTCTTCCCCATGCGCAAGGACTTCGACGGCCGGCAGCAGATCGCGGCCGAGCCGGCCGAGGAGTTCCCGCACCTGCGCGTGGAAGGCGACGGTGTCTTCGAGATCCCGGTCGGACCGATCCACGCCGGGATCATCGAGCCGGGCCACTTCCGCTTCAGCTCGGTCGGCGAGGTGGTGCTCCACCTCGACGCGCGGCTCTTCTACACGCACCGCGGCCTGGAGAAGCGCATGGAGGGTCTCTCCCCGGACCAGGCTTTCTACGTGGCCGAGCGGATCTGCGGCGTCTGCTCGGTCGCGCACGGGCTCGGCTTCTGCGAGGCCCTCGAGCAGGTCGCTGGCGTAGAGGCTCCGCCCCGCGCTCGCGTGCTCCGCGGCGTTCTCCTCGAGCTGGAGCGGCTCTACAACCATGCCGGCGACGTCGGCAACCTCTGCGCCGGCGCCGCCTATCACTACGGCACCTCAGCCGGGCTGCGCATCAAGGAAGCCCTGCAGCAGCTCAACGAACACCTCGCCGGCAACCGCTTCCTGCGCGGGGTGGTGGTCCCCGGCGGCGTCGCTCTCGACGTCACCCCCGAGCTGGCCCGGGCCGTCGAGCGGGCGGTCGCCGCGGCAGCGCGCGAGCTGCGGGACCTGGTGGAGAGGATCGAGAACAACGCCTCCGTCATCGACCGGCTGGACGAGACCGGCGTCCTCGGACGGGAGGCCGTGGTCGACCTCGGCGTCACCGGTGTCGCCGCCCGGGCGAGCGGCATCGACCGGGACGCCCGGCGCGACCACCCGCACGCCGCCTTCGCCCTTCCCGGTGCGCCGCGGCCGCAGGTGGTGACCGAGGCCGACGGGGACGTCCACGCGCGCTTCCAGGTGCGCGCGCGCGAGGCGCTGGAGTCGGCGCGGTTGGTGCGGGAGCTGCTGTCCAGCCTTCCGGCGGGGCCGCTCGCCACGACGCTCCCGGCGACGGCCGGCGGGGTGGGGCTGGCGGCGATCGAGTCGCCGCGCGGGGCCTGCCTCCACTGGCTGCGCCTCGACGGCGCGGGCCGTGTCGACCGTTACCACCTGCGCTCGGCCAGCTACGCCAACTGGCCGGCGGTTCCGCTGGCCGCGCAGGCGGCGATCGTCCCCGACTTCCCGCTGGTCAACAAGAGCTTCGAGCTGTGCTACTCGTGCACGGACCGGTGAGGACGCGCGGATGCTGAGGGCGATGCTGAGGAGCCTGCGCACCGGGGTGGTGACGACCCGCTACCCGCAAGTGCCCTCGATCGCTCCCGCGCGCCTCCGCGGGGCGCCGCGGCTGCGGCAGGCCGCCGCAGTCGCTTCCCTGCCCCCGCCCGAGGTGTGCCCGGTGGGCGCGCTCGCGGCCACTGGCGGACCGGCCGGTGGCTACGCCATCGACCTCGGCTCGTGCGTCTTCTGCGGGCTGTGCGGGGCCTCGCCGGACGGCGCCCTCGAGATCGGCCGGGAGTTCGAGCTGGCCGCACGCCGCCGGCAGGACCTGGTGGTCGAGATCGTCGACGACGGCGGCGGGAATGCCGTGCGCTCGGCCGGCGACGCCGACCGCGAGTCGGCGGCAGCGACGGCCGCGATCCGACGCGCCCTCGGCCGCTCGTTGCACCTGCGCCATCTCGACGCCGGCTCCTGTAACGCCTGCGACTGGGAGCTGACGGCGCTGCTCAATCCGGTCTACGACGTGCGCCGCCTGGGCATCGACTTCGTCGCCTCGCCACGCCACGCCGACGGGGTGGTCGTCACCGGCCCGGTCACGCGCAACCTGGAGCCGGCGGTCCGCCGCACGTGGGAGGCCGTTCCCGACCCCCGGCTGGTGATCGCCGTCGGCGCCTGCGCCATCTCCGGCGGGGTCGCCGGCCGGAGCTATGCCAGCCTCGGGGGCGCCTCTGAGGTACTGCCGGTCGACGTGTTCGTCCCTGGCTGCCCGCCGCGGCCCGAGGCGATCCTCTTCGGCATCCTGACGGCGCTCGGCCGCGGCCTGGCCCGCCGCTGAGCTAGACTCCCGCCGGATCCCGGGCCCGCCCCGGGGGGAGGACACGGCATGGACGACCACCGCCGCGCGTTCATCAAGGCCGGCACGGCCGCCGCGGTCTGGGCCGGCGCGAAGGCGGCCGGGGCACAGCCGGCAGGGGTGCGTCCGGCCGCGGCAGGTCCGACGCCGCAGGGCCTCAAGCTCGGCCTCTACAGCATCACCTTCCTCGGCATCTGGTACCGCGGGGAGGCGCTGAGCCTGCCCGAGGTGGTCAAGGCCGCGAAGGAGTACGGCTACGAAGGTGTCGAGATCGACGGCAAGCGCCCGCACGGCAACCCCCTCGACTGGACGGAGGCCCGCTGCCGCGAGCTGCGCGCGCTGGCCGGCGGAGAGGGGATCGAGATCTTCGGGGTCGCCGCGAACAACGACTTCAGCAGCCCGTTTCCGGAGACGCGCGAGGCCCACGTCTGCTACGTGCGCGAGCTGCTCCGGATGGCGGGGCGCCTGGGAGCGAAGACGGTGCGCGTCTTCCTGGCCTGGCCGGGGGTGACCAGGCACCCGCAGATCGCCCGCTACGACATCTCCCGCAGCCTCTGGCCGGTGATCCACCAGGGCTTCTCCGAGGCGGAGGTCTGGGACTGGTGCCGCGCGGGGCTCGTCGAGTGCGCACGCTACGCCGGCGAGGAGGGCGTCACCCTCGCCCTGCAGAACCACGCGCCGGTGATCAAGGACCACAACGACGTGCTGCGGATGGTGAAGGAGGTCGGCTCGCCCCACCTCAAGGTCAGCCTCGACGTGCCGATCATGCCGGACAAGAGCGAGGAGGCGATCCGCGAAGCCGCCCGCGCGGTCGGGCCGCTGCAGGTGCTGTCCCACTTCGGGGGCGACTACGTCCGCCCGGCGGAGGGGGCGGTTCGCGGCGAGCCCTTCTACGAGCCGTTCGTGCACGCGATGCACGACATCGGCTACCGCGGCTACCTCAGCTACGAGCTGTGCCACCCGCTGCCGGTGGTCGCCGGCCAGACGGTCGGCATCGAGTACGCCCGCGAGAGCGCGCGCTACGCCGCCGAGTTCATGCGCGGGGTGATCCGCACGGTTCAGGGCAGGGCCTGAGCCGGGCCCACCTCCACGGCGCCCGGGCGGGCGGGCAGCCGGGCGTCGAGGCGCAGGAACCGGGTGGTCACCGGTGCGAAGCGGATCGCGCCCCGGCCCCGGGTGGGGTTCCGGTACAGGGAGAGCGTGGCGTCGGCGAGGCTGGCGGTGGCGTCCACGACGTGCCAGCTCAGACCGTCGTCGGACACCTCGAGGCGGGGCCGGGTCACCCACTCGCCGTCGGAGAGCTCGAACACCACGCGCTCGAGGTCGCGGGGCTGCGGCAGGACGACCACGACCCCGGCCGGCGTCCAGCGGGTCGCGACCGGATCGCCCGGGCCCACCACCGTCGCCAGGTCGCCGGGAACGACCTCGGCCACCCGCTCGTCAGGGAACGACGCCACCTCGCGCACCCCCGGCCGGAGAGCGGCAGCGGGCGAGGAGCCGTCCAGGACGACGTCCGTCACCCCGACGGCGCGCAGGAAGCGCAGGCCCTCGTCGCCCAGACCGTTCGCGAACAGCTCCATCGCGCGGTCGAAGGGACGCGGCACGAAGGCCGGCGAGCCGTTCACCAGCGGCCGGCGGTGGGCGAGGCCGTCGAGCAGCGCCTTGGTGTCGTTCTCCGCCAGCGGCAGCACCAGGACGGCGCCGGGCCTTCCCGCCAGCCAGCGCGCGGCCGGGGACGGGCCGTCGTAGCGCTGCAGGCGCAGGGGCAGGTTCGCCGACTCGACCATCACCAGCGCCAGCGCCGACCAGGCCAGCACGCGCGCCCGACCCGCGAGCGCCAGGCCCGTGAGCACGCACAGCGACAGCACCGGGACCAGCGAGAAGCGCGCCAGGGCGCGCACGCCCCGGATCAGCACCACGTGCTCGTAGAGGAATCGATAGAACGCGGTCTCGGGACCCAGCGAGAACACAAACGCCACCACGGACGCGGCGATCGCCACCGCCCGGTAGCGCCGCGGTGCTCTGGCCAGCCCCGCGATTCCCAGCACCAGCAGCGTCAGCCCGGGGAAGAGCGCGTCGCGCAGGGCGGCGGGGTCGAGCAGGCGCTCGGTCAGCCAGCCCCAGGCCGCCGTCCCCGCGGCCGCGTAGGAAGGCAGCGTCGCTGCCGTGTTGGCCACCGTCTCCAGCGAGAACTCCTGGCCCTCGAAGGCCCGCATGCGCAGGTACGGCCGCAGCACCGGGGCGAGCATCGCCGCTGCCACCAGGAAGCCCAGGACCAGGCGGCCCAGTTCGCGCGGCCGCAGGCCGGCGAACACCGCGATCGCCACCGCCACCGCCAGGGCCGCCGCCGTGATCGCGCCGAGGTAGATGGAGGCGAGGCCCTGCAGCCCCAGCATCACGCCGACGACGAGGGCGCGACGCAGGGAGCGGCGCTCCCAGAAGCGGTCGAAGGCGAGCAGCGCCAGCGGGAGGAAGACGGTGAGCTGCGCGTGGAGGTGCGCCAGGCGGATCCAGCGCTGCGGGCCCGCGGCGAAGCAGGCGCCGGCCACGAAGGCGGCCAGGCGGTCGCCGGTGACGCGACGCACCAGCAGCTGGGCCGCCAGGCCGGAGAGCAGCAGGCTGCCCAGCAGCGTCGCGTCGTAGGCGAGCACGGGGCCGGACCACCGTTGCAGCGGCGCCGACAGCGCCGCCGGCAGCAGGAGGTTCTCCGTGAAGGCGAGCGTGTCCGGCAGCGGGTGGCAGGCGGGCGCCTGGAACACGCGCGACGGCTCGGTCCAGACGGTGCTCCCCACCCAGCCCAGGATCCACGCGTTCACGCGCCCGTCCGGCCGATCCATCGGCCCCGTGTGCGCGAGGTCACGGACCATCGGCCAGCTCATGACCGCCAGCAGCAACATGTGGCCGACCATGGAGACCGCCACCTCTCCCGCCGTCACCGGACGCGGCAGCGGCACGCGCTGCGGACGGTCCCACGGCAGCAGCCAGGCCAGAACGCCGAGCAGCAGGGCGACGACGACGGCCAGCGTGTCCGTCAGCCACCACCGCCACGCCGGCAGCGGCGGCCCCAGGTAGCGGACGGGGATGGCCTCGCGCCTGCCGTCCGGCCGTGTCCAGCCGAGGCGCAGGCGCGGGCCGGGCGCCGTCTGCTGGAGCGCGACCTCGATCGGCACGGTGCCGCGGGCGAGCGCGACAGCGACCTCGGCGGCGAGCGGATTGCCTTCGCCCTGGAGCAGCGTGTGGCCGTGGACGACGACGGTCGCGCGCCCCCGGCCTTCCACCCACAGGCGGTACAGGCCGGACTCGGGCAGCCGCAGCGCGCCCGTCCAGCGCAGCGTGACCCGCCGCGGCATCGCCGGCATCCGCAAGTCGCGGCCGACCACGTCGATCGGGCCGGGCTCGGTAGCGCCGATCAGGCCGGACGCACCGGACACCTCGGCCGGAAGCCCGGCGGGGCCGCGGCCCGCCACGGCGCCGGCCAGCGCCAGGACGGCGAGTCCCAGCGCGGCCAGCACAGGCCGCCATCGCACCGGCCGGCGCGGCCGGCCGGTGAGGGCGGCCGTGACGGCGAAGCCGATGGCCGGCAGCGCGAGCGGCAGCGCCCGCACCTCGACCGGCGTCGCCGCGGCGATGGGCCGCCACCGGGCCACGGCCAGCGCGAGCAGCGCCAGGGTCACGGCGACGCCGAGGCGGCCCAGGAACGAAGCGAGGCGTGACAAGGCGACGCATTCTAAGGCCGATTGACGCCGCCCTCGGCCGCTGCCGATAATGTCTTCATCCGTTTCGCGCAGAGAGAGGAGACCCATGAGGGCTTGGTGCCTGCTCGGCCTCGCCGTCCTCGCGTCCTGCAGCGTGGTGAGGGGTGCCGAGCTGAAGCCGGGCGACCCCGCGCCCGACTTCACGCTTCCCGGCTCCGACGGCAAGACGCATCACCTCGCCGACTACAGGGGCAGGACGGTGGTGCTCGCCTGGTTTCCCAAGGCGTTCACCGGAGGCTGAACCAAGGAGTGCAAGTCGCTCCGTGCGAGCGGCTCCGCCATCCGCGCCTTCGATGTCGTCTACCTGGCGGCGAGCGTCGACCCTCCCCAGACGAACAAGGAGTTCGCGCAGTCGCTCGACGCGGACTACCCCATCCTCTCCGACCCGGACAAGAAGGTGGCCGAGGCCTACGGCGTGCTGATGCCCATGGGCTTCGCCAACCGCTGGACCTTCTACATCGGCCCGGGCGGCAAGGTCCGGTACATCGACAAGAAGGTCAACGTCGACAGCGCCGGCACCGACATCGCCACCGAGCTGGGGACGCTCGGGGTTCCCCGGGCCTCCGGCCGCTGATCGGGACCTCACGCCGCCGGAGGAGGGAGCCGGCCGGCGGGGCGACGGCCCCTGCCTTGAGCTAAGGCACGACGGGAAGCGCCTGCGGGTCCTCCAGCAGCCAGCGCGGGTCGACCCGGGCCCCGTGCCAGCGCACGCCGAAGTGCAGGTGCGGACCGGTGGCCCGCCCGCTGCTGCCGACCGCGCCGACGCGCTCGCCCCGCTTGACCGCGGCGCCTTCCTCCACGTCCACCGCCGAGAGGTGGAAGTACATGGTGATGAGGCCGCCGCCGTGGTCCAGGAAGACGCTGTGGCCGCCGAAGAAGTGGTCGCCCACCAGCGCCACCACGCCGTCCGCGGCGGCGAGAACGGGCGTGCCCGTGGGGGCCGCGTAGTCGGCCCCGCCGTGCGGGCTGCGGGCCTGGCCGTTGATCACCCGGCGGCTGCCGAAGCGGCCGCCCGGGGGCAGCGGGTCGAGCGGCGGCTGCAGCGGGAGCGTGAAGCGCCGCTCGCCCTCGCGGCCCCACAGCCGGGCGATCTCCTCGTTCTCGCGGCGGATGCGTTCGGCGTCGGCCGGCGCTGGCTCGACCATCGCCGGGGGCAGCGACAGCGTCTGCGTGGGGTAGTCGAAGCGGCCGACGCGCACGGTCGCGGCCTCGCGGCGGCCGCCGCGCCAGCGCTCGAGCAGCAGGGGTCCTGCCGGGTGCAGCAGGTCGACGGCGAAGACGCAGCCGTCCGGCATCGGCGCGAAGCGACGCTGGCCGACCGCGCAGGCCTCCAGCGCGGCGCCCGGCCAGCGCACCAGCGATCCCGGCCGCACCTCGACGACGGCGCGGGGGGCCGCCACCGCCGCCACCGCCAGCCCGAGCGCCGCGACCGGCGCCAGGACCCCGGGAGGCCGCAGCCTCAAGGGTGCGCCGTCAAGCGGCGCACGTCGAGGAGCAGCGCCACCAGGACGACGATGGCCAGCGCCATCGGCTCGAACATCCCGGCCTGCGAGCCGGTGAAGAGCAGCCTCGACCCGGCCACCGCCAGCAGCACCAGGGTGGCCACCAGCACCGCCCACCAGCTCGCCACGTCCCCGCGGCGGTAGGGGAAGAGCACCACGTACAGGAACAGGGTGGCGAAGCCGGCGGCCCAGGCAGCGGCCGTCCCGCGCGCGCCCCGCAGCCCCGTCACCACCGCCTCGCGGCCCGCCGCCACCTCCGCGATCGGGACGCCTGCGATGCGGAATCCCCCGCGGTACGCCAGGTTCGCCGAGGTCAGCGCACCGAGCAGCGCCAGCACGCCCGCGATCGCCAGCAGCACCCAGCTCACGGTGCGAAGCTTGGACACGGTCACCTCCGTCGGGTCGATCGTAGCGCGTTCGCCGCCGCCTCAGACGTCCAGCTTCAGCAGCCGCCGCCGGACGCGGCCCTCCTCGATCACCAGACGGCCGAGCGAGACCGGAAGCGAGAAGCGGCGGGGGCCCGCGCTGCCCGGATTGAACCAGAGGATCCCGGAGCGGCGCTCGGCGAGCGGCTGGTGCGAGTGGCCGAAGACGATCACCCGGTCTGCCCTCGCCGGCTTCGGGCGCCCGGGCGGAGCTGACGCGAAGGGCTGCCACCCGACCAGGGCGCGGTCGTGCAGCAGCAGCACCGAGGCGCCGCCGAGGTCCAGCAGGCGCCGCTCGGGCAGCAGCCGCCCCCAGGCGCCGTCCGCGTTCCCGCGCACCGCGATCACCGGGGCCAGCTCGCCGAGCGCCTCGAGCACGTGGGCCCCGCCGACGTCGCCGGCGTGCAGGATGACCTGCGAGCCTGCGAGCGCGCGCAGCGCCTCGGGGCGCACCAGCCCGTGGGTATCGGAGATGACGCCGACCTGCAGCGCCGCCATCAGCGCCGCCTCCACAGCGGCCGTCCCATGTGCACCACCTCGCCCCTGACGGCGGCTGGCACCAGGGCGGTGTCGGCCAGGAGCAGGACGACCGTGGAGCCCAGGTTGAAGGCGCCGATCTCGTCCCCGCGCTGCACGGGCAAGGGCGTCGACGGCTCGACGGCGCCCGGCGGCGCTGCCCGGTGCGTCGTCAGCGGGGCGAACGACAGGCTGATGCGGCCGACGTTCGCGGCGCCCACCATCACCACGGCGAGCGGGCCGTGCGCCTCGGTCTCGTAGAACAGGCACACCCGCTCGTTGCGGGTGAAGAGGCCGGGGATCGTGCGCACGCCGGGCCCGTTCACCGGGAACAGCCGCCCGGGGACGTGGCGCCAGGCACGGATGCAGCCGTCCACCGGCGAGTGCACGCGGTGGTACATCGAAGGGCTGAGGTACAGCGTGGCCTGCACGCCGGCGCGGAAGAGCGCCGCGTCGGTGGCCGACCCCAGCAGCGCCTCCAGAGAGTAGGTGACGCCCTTCACCTGCTCGAGACGGCCGTCCTCCGGGATGGCGCTGATTCCGCTGACGCGCGCGTCGCAAGGCGACACCACCGTGCCGGCGCCGCGGTCCACGGGGCGGCAGCCGGAGACCAGCGCCCGCGTGAAGAAGGCGTTGAAGCTCGGATAGGCCTCGGGCGGGTGGGCGGCCTCCTCCAGGTCGACGCGGAGCGCCCGGGCGTAGGCGCGGATCACCGGCGTCAGCACCGCCGGCGGCAGGCGCAGGTCGCACAGCCGGCCGGTCGCGCGGCTGAGCCAGGGCGAGGAGGACAGGGTGGCCAGGAGCCACTCGGCGGCGCGGGGGGCGGACATCGGCCCCATGGTAGCGGACAGGCCGCGGCGAGCGGTGATGCTAAACTCGCCGGCCGAACACGTGCCGCGCCGAGCTGCTGGACCCGGCGGCGCACGACCAGGAGACGAGTTGGCCAAGCTGCACGCCATCAAGAGCCCCGCCCGTCCCGGCCGGAAGCCGGGCCGCCCCCAGTTGGACCTGTTCGAGGAGCCCGCGGTCCTGGGACGCGCCGGCAAGCCTGCCGCGGCGAAGGCGGAGGTGGCATTGCCCGAGGCCCCGGCTGTGGTTCCCTCCGCCCCGGCCCCGAGGCCGCAGCGCGTGAGCGCCGAGTCGCTCGCGCAGAAGCAGCGCGAGATCTCGGTCTCGGAGTTCTTCGTCAAGAACCGCCATTTGCTCGGGTTCGACAACCCCTCCAAGGCCCTGCTCACCACCATCAAGGAGGCGGTCGACAACTCGCTCGACGCCTGCGAGGAGGCCGGCATCCTCCCGGAGCTGCACCTGGAGGTCCACGACCTCGCCCTGGAGGCCGGCAAGACCGACGCCGAGCTGACGAAGGGAGAGGGCCGCTTCGTGGTGGTGGTCCAGGACAACGGCCCCGGCATCGTCAAGGCGCAGGTGCCGAAGATCTTCGGCAAGCTCCTCTACGGCTCGAAGTTCCACCGCCTCAAGCAGGCCCGTGGCCAGCAGGGGATCGGCATCTCCGCGGCCGCCATGTACGGCCAGCTCACCACCGGCAAGCCGATACGGGTGACCAGCCGCGTGGGGAAGAACAAGGCGGCCCACGTCTTCGACATCCAGATCGACACCCGCAAGAACGAGCCGGTGGTCACCCACGACGAGACGCTCTCCGAGTGGCACCTCGAGCACGGGACGCGGGTGGAGCTGGAGATCGTGGCCAACTGGCAGCAGGGCCAGCGCTTCGTCAACCGCTACGTCGAGCACACCGCGCTCGCCAACCCGCACGCCGCCATCCACTACTCGCGGCCGATGAGCGCCGCCCAGCGTGCGAACGCCGAGCGGCCCGGCAACGAGACGCTGACGTTCCCGCGGGCGACCAGCGAGCTGCCCAAGGAATCGGTGGAGATCAAGCCTCATCCGCACGGCGTCGAGCTGGGCGCCCTCATGCTGATGGCCCGCGAGTCGAAGAGCCACGACGTGCGCGGCTTCCTGCAGACGACGTTCAGCCGCGTCTCGGCCGCCGCCGCCGCCGAGATCCTGGGCAAGGTGGCCTGGGGCAGGAAGCCGGTGAAGCCGCGGCTGCTCAGCGAAAACCGGGCCATGGCCGAGGAGCTGCACCAGGCGATCGCCGCCACCAGGCTGATGAGCCCGCCGACCAACTGCCTCTCCCCGATCGGCGACGAGCTGATGCGCAAGGGGCTGGTCAGCTTCCTCAACGTCATCGAGAGCGAAGGCGAGAGCGGCGACGAGAACGCGCAGCTCGATCTCGACGCGGCGGCGATGAAGCCGGCGAAGAAGGCCGGCAGGCCGAAGGCCGACGGAAGGGACAAGGCGGCCGCCGACGCTTCGTCGCAGCCGGCGGCGGTGCCCGACGCGCCGCCCGAGGAGGGTGTCGAGAAGATCAAGGGCCACAACTACTTCATCGCCACGGTGACTCGCCCGCCCAAGGTCTACCGCGGCAACCCCTTCCAGGTCGAGGTCGGGCTCGCCTACGGCGGCAGCTGGCCGCCGGACAAGACGATCGAGCTGTTCCGCTTCGCGAACCGCGTGCCGCTGCTCTTCCAGCGCGCGGCCTGCGGCATCACCGACGCCATCGTGCGCACCGACTGGCGCAACTACCTGCTCGGCCAGCCCAAGGGTTCGCTGCCGATCGGCCCCATGGCGCTCCTCGTCCACATCGCCTCCGTGTGGGTCCCCTTCACCAGCGAGTCGAAGGAGGCGGTGGCCCACTACCCCGAGATCACCAGGGAGGTGCAGCTGGCGGCCCAGGAGTGCGGCCGCAAGCTCGCCACCTTCATCCGCCGGCGCAAGGCCGCCGACTACCAGGCGCAGCGGCGCAGCATCTTCGAGCTGTACATCGAGGAGGTGGCGGCGGCCATCGGGAAGATCACGGGCCGCAAGCCGGCGCCGATCAAGAAGGAGTTCCTGGAGGTGGCGCACAAGGTGACGGCGGCGGAGATGCGCGAGGAGCAGAAGGCGATGGAGCTGGAGGCGCGCGAGGCGAAGCAGAGGGCGAAAGCGCGCGCCGAAGCGGAGCAGGAGTAGCACGGTGGCTGTGGTGTCCGGGAAGAAGAGGGAATCCGGTGCCGGACGGGGCGAGGCCGGGACTCGCCGCAAGGACGCGGTCGCGAAGAAGACGGCGGCCAAGATCGAGAAGCTCGCCGAAGGGGTGCTGAGGGCAGTCGAGAGGGGCCGCAACCCGTTCCTCGAGATCCCCATCCGCTCGCTGGCGAATGTCAACTGGAGCGAGAAGAAGCGCCTGGTCGAGCTGGGCGACCAGAAGCAGAAGCGCTACTTCTTCAACGTCGGCATGGCCAGGAAGTTCATGCAGACGTTCCTGGTCAGCGAGGCCTGCAAGGAGCTGATCGACGCGGGCAAGACCACCAGCATCCGCGACCTCTACTACGTCACCAAGCACACGATCGGCGACACCCGGCAGAACACCTTCGAGGAGCAGGACGAGTCCGATCCGATCATCGAGGACCTCGAGGTCACCGTCGACGCGCTGCGCGAGGAGCTCCACCTGTTCGCCACGCGCAAGGGCTCGATGGTGGGTCCGATCACCATCGTCGACAGCGGCGACACCATCGACCTCCGCCGCATGGGCTCCGGCGGATGGTCCATCCCCTCGATCGTCGAAGCGAACGTCATCCAGTTCCGGAAGCACGAGGCGAAGTACGTCCTGCTGATCGAGAAGGACGCGGTGTGGACGCGCTTCAACGAGGACAAGTTCTGGAAGCGCAACAACTGCATCATCCTCCAGGGCATGGGGCAGCCGCCGCGCGGCGTGCGGCGGCTGGTGCAGCGGCTGCACACGGAGCTGCAGCTCCCCGTCTACGTGCTCGTCGACAACGATCCCTGGGGCTTCTACATCTACAGCGTCATGAAGCAGGGCTCGATCAACCTCGCCTACGAGTCGATGCGGATGGCGGTTCCGGACGCCCGCTTCGTCGGGCTCTCCTCCTTCGACAGGGACAAGTACGGCATCCCCGCCAACGTCGCCATCAAGATGGACGACGGCGACAACAGCCGGGCCAAGCAGATGCTCGCCTATCCCTGGTTCAAGGCGGCGCGCTGGCAGCGCGAGATCCAGGAGATGGTGAGGAGCGGCCAGAAGTTCGAGCTGGAAGCCCTCTCCCGGCGCGGGATCAGCTTCATCACGGAGGAGTACCTGCCGCGCAAGCTGAGGGACCGGGATTGGCTGGAGTAGCCGGGACCGGCGGGGGCGGGCTCGGCCGCGCCCTGGCCGCCTGCCTGCTCGTCGGCGGCGTCGCCGCGGCGCCGCTCGCAGCCCCACCGGTCTCCGCCGCGCAGAAGAGCACGGCCGCGCAGGGCGGCCACGCGCTGCGCCTGCCCGCGCGCCCGGGCGGCGCCGGTACAGGGCAGAAGGGCCTTTCGAACGAGCCGGCGCGGCCGCTTCCGGAGTCGGTGTCCGAGGCGATCACGGCCGCGGTCGCGGAGGACATGTCCCGGCTGGGCATCCCCGGTCTGTCGATCGCGCTGGCGGAGGCCGCAGACCTGCGCTTCGCCGCCGGTTACGGGTTCGCGGACGTCGAGAACGAGGTGGAGGCGACGCCGGACACGGTCTACCGCTACGCCTCGGTCTCCAAGCCGGTGACGGCAACGGCAGCGCTGCGACTCTCGGAGCAGGGACGGCTCGACCTCGACGCGCCGGTGTGGCGCTACTGCGCTGCCTACCCGCCCAAGCCCTGGCCGGTCAGCTCGCGACAGCTCCTCTGCCACCAGGGAGGCGTGCGCAGCTACGCCCAGGGCGAGCGGGCGCTGACCCGGCACTTCGGCTCGGTGCCCGAGGGGCTGGTGGTCTTCAAGGACGACCCGCTGGCCTACGAGCCGGGCACCGCCGTCCAGTACAGCACCTACGGCTACTGCCTGCTGGGCTGTGCGGTCGAGGGCGCGGCCGGCCGGCCCTTCATCGAGGTGCTGCGCGAGGAGGTCTTCGCGCCCGCGGGCATGACCGCGACGGCGGTCGACGACCCGCGCGTTCTGGTGCCGCACCGCGCCAGCGGCTACGTGCGCACCGAGAGCGGGGACCTGGTCAACTCCGCCCTGGCCGACATGACCTACAAGGTGCCGGGCGGCGGCCTGTGCGGCACCGCGCCGGACGTGGCTCGCTTCGGCTCGGCCCTGGTCTCGGGCCGGCTGGTGGGACGCGCCACGCTCGCCGCCATGCTCACGCCGCAGAAGCTGCGCAACGGCCACGTCACCGGGTTCGGCCTGGGCCTGACCATCGGCGCCCGGGCCGGCCGGCGTGAGGCGTGGCACATCGGCGGACAGGAACGTGTCAGCACCCTGCTCTACCTGCGTCCGGATACCGGCCTCTCGATCGGCATCCTGTCGAACCTAGAGAAGGTGCAGACGCCGCTGCTCGACCTCGCCCGGCGCGTCGCCGACCTGGCCACCGCCGAACACCCGGCGCGGTAAGCGTATTGGCGCCGCGTCCTCGAACGAGGTCGCCGACGTTGCGCGTCCGCAACAGATCTTCGGCGAAATGGAGACGTTCCTTCCGCGCTTTGGATGCGCGTCGCGGCTCGCATCCGCGATTTGGGCCCATTTTGGTGGAGTCCGCGACGCGTCCGGAACTTCCGCGCCGACGGCACGTAGATTGCATTGAGTGGTCGACGAGGAGGTTGGTGGCTGTGATGATCGCTCGTCGGACGAGCCAGTACGTGGGGGTCGCGCTGCTGGGAGGCGTCGTGGGGGCCTTCGTCGGCCTCCTGATGGCCCCGGCACCCGGAGACGAGACCCGTCGCCGCATCGCGCGCCGGTCGATCGAGGACCAGGAGCTGCTCCTTCGCCGCGCCGAGATGGGGATGGATCTCTTCTGGGACGAGCTCGACCTCCCCGCCAGCGCCTGACCGTCGCCCGACGACGCGGGCCGCGCCCGCGCGTGCTAGACTCCCCTGGTTCCAGGGACACCCGGGGGAGAGCAGCCCGTTGGCCACAGCCACAGCGACGGCAACGCCTCGCGCCGTCGCGACCGCAGTGAGTTCCCGACAACCGAGGGCGCTCTGTTCGCGACACCGTCAGTCGCCCCGCTCACGCTCCGCCGAACCGAGGTAGGCGCCCATGGCGAAGACGAAGCACTCGAAAGACCACAAGAAGAAGGAGAAGAAGGAGAAGAAGGCGGCAGCCCGGCACGGCAAGCCGCCGGCCAAGGCGTCCGCCCGTCACAAGCCGGCCAGGCCGAAGGCTCCCGAGAAAGCCGCCCGCCGGCCGCCGTCTGCCAAGGGAAAGCCCGACTCCGGACAGGCGGCCGGCTCCGCCGGCGCCGCTCCCCCGAAGCCGCCGGCCGGGGTCGACGGCCGGCCCGCGAAGATCGGCAAGGCGCGCAAGTCCTCCCGCCGTCCGACGCTGCTGCGCCGGGGTCCCGACGGCGAGATCCTCGCCCCCGGCGACCTGCTCCTGCCCGGCGGCACCCAGCGCTCGGAGGAGATCCAGTACCTGTTCCGGGGGTGCGCGGCCGCGGAGCGCCCGAACGTGGGCGAGGAGGCGATCGCCGAGGTCTTCGTCCGCCGCCCGGCGGGCGATTTCCCGTCCGATCGGGACGAGCTGCAGCGGGCCCTCGCCTGGGCCTGCGACCGCTTCGAGCGCGGCAACATCGAGCCGGTGATCCCGCAGCGCGCCAACATCAAGCGCACCTTCCAGGGCGTGGTGGAGCGCGCGCGCCACCGCCGGCGCGAGATCGGCGCGTTCCTGCGCGGCCTCGACCTCGGCCACACCGAGACCAACCACATGGACGCCCACGGAGAGGCGAGCCTGCAGAGCCTGATGGAGTGGGCGGCCCGGCTGGAGAACCTGACCGAGGCGGACGAGCCGACCCAGGCGGACTACGCGTCGTTCCACCGGGGGCTCGACCAGCTGGAGAGCACCACGGAGGCCCTGATGATCGACGTGGAGCAGACGCTGCGCCGCCTCCGCGACCGCCTGCGCGGCTAGCGCCTGCTTAGCGGCGCCGTGGGGGCGCCCCTCCGACCAGCTGCTGGTTCCAGGGCTGGCGTGCGATCTGTCGCCGATCCTGGCCGCTCATCTTCACGGTGGCGCACATCTCGAGCAGCCGTGAGCGGAGGCGATACCCGATCCGGTCCACCAGGAACTCGCGGCGCCGCAGGGTGTCGGCGGCGAGAGCCTCCTCCCTGGTGGCGTCCTGGTAGTTGGTGGTGATGAAGGTGGGCCGCTTCGCCAGGTACCGGCTGTTCATGATGTAGAACAGCGTGTCGTTCATCCAGTCCGTCATCTTCCAGGCGCCGAGGTCGTCGAGCAGCAGCAGGTCCATCTCCACGACGGGCGACAGCACCTGCAGCTCGGTGGTCTTCGTCTCGGGATCGTAGGAGGACTTGATCTCCCGGATCAGCTCGTGGAAATCCCAGAACTGGCCACGGGCTCCTTTCGTCGAGACCAGCTCCCGCAGCACGGCCACGGCGAGGTGCGTCTTGCCCACGCCGTTGTCGCCGCAGAACAGCAGGCCCAGGCCCTCGTCGTCGCCGAGGTGCGGGTACCCGGCACAGAAAGCCATGGCCTTCTCGAGCGCCGCAGTCACCGACGGGTTGACGGGCTCGAAGGTCTCGATGGTGCAGTGCTCGTACCGGGGCGGAATCCGGCACGCCGCCACCGCGTCGCCGCCCGCGGGCGTCGCCGCGCGCCGGCAGCCGCACGCCTGGGCGAACTCGCGCCCTTCGCGCTCGACGATCTCGAAGCCGGTGCCGGAGCAGCGCGGGCAGGCCGGGTGGCTCAACGAGGTCTCCCTTCCACGGGTCGGCGATCGTAGCCCAGACGTCGCGCCGGAGCTAGTTCAGGTAGCCCCGCAGCCCCTGCGCCTCGCGGCTGCGGCGCAGCTTCTCCTTGGCGCGGCTCTCGATCTGGCGGATGCGCTCGCGGCTCAGGCCCATGGTCTCCCCGATCTCCTGCAGCGTCTTGGGCTCCTCGCCGTCGAGGCCGAAGCGCATCTTGATCACCTCGCGCTCCTTGGCGTCGAGGTCGTCGACCATCGACTGGATCCGCCGCTCGAAAGAGGTGCGGATCATCTCCAGCTCGGCCGAGGGCACCGTCTCCTGCTCCAGGGTATCGCCCAGCTCGAGGTTGCCTTCCTCCCCCACCGCGGCGGAGAGCGAGACGTCGTCCCCGGCCGCCAGCAGCAACTGCCGCACCTCCTCCGGCTTGAGCGAGGTCCGCTCCGCCAGCTCCTCGGTGGTGGGCTGACGCTCCAGCTCCGACTTGAGCTGCTCGCGCACGTTGGACAGCCGCGAGACCTGGCCCGAGAGCTTCTGGGGCAGCCGGAAGACGCGGGTGTGGTCCGAGAGCGCGTGGAAGATGGCCTGGCGCACCCACCACACCGCGTACGAGATGAACTTGACGTTGCGCTCGGGGTCGAACCTCTTGGCCGCCTCCATCAGGCCCAGGCTGCCCTCGTGGATGAGGTCCATGTAGGAGAGACCCAGGCCACGGTAGCGCTTGGCGTAGTGGACCACGAAGCGCAGGTTCGACTCGACCAGCCGCCTGAGGGACTCCTGGTCGCCCTGCTGGATGCGCCGGCCCAGCTCCTTCTCCTCGTCGGGCGTGAGCGGCTTGAACTTGGCGATGTCGCGGATGTACGCGTTCAGGGTGTCGACCGCCGGGCGCGAGCGCTCATCGCCCTCACCGGGAGGGGCCTTCGGCCTTCTGGTCCGTTTGCTCGAGGCCATCGTCTCTCGCGAGGAGAGGACGATTATAGTCCGCTACCTGGCCGCCCGCCCGGCTCCCGCTTCGCCCGCCGCCCCGCCCTCGGCCGCCACCGGGCGTGCCTCGGCCCTCACCAGGGGCGTCGGGGGCAGTCGGACCAGCGCCTGCTGCAGCCGTTCCTGCCAGCCGTCCTGGGCGGCCTGGCCGAGCTCGCGGCGCACCCACTCGACGAACTCGTTCACCTCCTGCTGCATCTGCTCCATGCGGCGGCGGAGGTTCAGGATGATCTCCACGCCGGCGAGGTTCACGCCCAGGTCTCGGGTGAGGTTCAGGATCACCTCGAGCTGGCGCAGGTCCTCGTCAGAGTAGAGCCGCGTGTTGCCCTCGGTGCGCGAGGGCTTCAGCAGGCCCTCGCGCTCGTACAGCCGCAGCGTCTGCGGGTGGATCCCGTACACCTTGGAGACCACCGAGATCATGTAGGCTCGCCCGCCGCCGGCACCGGGCCGGCCGGTCGCCTCGGTCGTCGCGCGCTTCCCGCGTGGCATGGTCAGCCCCCTGCCGCGTCCAGCCGCTCGCGCAGCTGCAGCAGCAGCTGCCGGTCCTGGTCGTCGGTCACCGCCGGGATCACCACCCGCACCTCCACCCAGAGGTCACCTCGCCCCTCCTCGCCCGGGCGCGGCACGCCGCGCTTGCGCAGGCGGAAGCGCTGCCCGTTCTGGGTCCCGGCGGGGACCTCGATGGTGACGGGGCCGTCCGGCGTAGGCACCTCGATGTGGCCGCCGAGCGCCGCCTCCACCATCCCCACCGGCACGACGGCGTGCAGGTCCTCGCCCTCGCGGCGGAACAGCGGGTGCGGCTCGACCTCGATCGTCAGCACGAAGTCGCCGGGAGCGCCCCCGCGGCGCCCCGCGTTGCCGGCGCCCGCCAGGCACACCTGGCTGCCGTTGCCGACCCCCGCCGGGATCTGCACGTCGAGCCACTCGCTGGCGATGGCGCGTCCTTCCCCGCCGCAGCGCCCGCAGGGAGCGCGGCGGATCTCGCCGGCGCCCTCGCAGTCGCCGCAGCGGCGGGAGAAGATCATGTGCCCACGGCTGCCGCGCACGGAGCCGGTGCCGTGGCAGCGGCGGCAGGGGACCGGCCCGAAGGCGACGTCGCCGTGGCCGTTGCAGCCGCGGCAGGGCTCGAAGCGCACCAGGTGCACGCGGCGGGTGGCGCCCGCCATCGACTCCTCGAAGCTGACTCGGGTCGCCTGCTCCAGGTCCTCGCCGCGCAGCACCTGGTCGGGAGCGGGCGGGCGCAGCGCCTCGTCGAAGATCTCGCGGAACCCGACGGTCTCCACCCGCACCTGGGCCGAGAAGTCGAAGCCCTCGAAGCCGCCCGGCGGCGTCTGGGCCACCGCCACCGTCGGCAGCTCGCCGCGGTCGTAGGCGGCGCGGCGCGGCGGGTCGGACAGCACCTCGAAGGCGGCGGCCGCCTCGCGGTAGCGCTCGGCGGCGGCGGGATCGCCGGGGTTGAGCGCCGGGTGCAGTGCGCGCGACAGCCTCTGCCACGCCCGCCGGATCTCGGCCGGCTTGGCCCCCCGCCTGATCCCCAGCGTCTGGTACAGCTCCATCGGTCACTTCTTTCCGTCGACGACCTCGGCGTCGATCACGTCGCCGTCGCGGCCGCCGGACGCGGCACCGCCGTCCGCCTGTCCGCTACCCGGCCCACCCGTGCCACCGCCAGGGCCGGAGGCCTGGCGGTACAGCGCCTCGGCCAGGCGGTGCGAGGCCTTCGTCAGCTCCGCCACCGCGGCCTCGATGCGCTCGCGCCCGCCCTCCTGCAGCGCGGTGCGGGTGGCTTCGAGCGCCTTCTCCGCCGCCTGCACGTCGTCCGCGGGCAGCTTGTCCCTGTTCTCGCCGAGGGTCTTCTCGGTCGTGTAGACGAGCGTGTCCGCGCGGTTGCGGGCCTCGATCTCGTCGCGCTTGCGCTTGTCCTCGTCCGCGTGCGACTGCGCGTCCTTCACCATGCGCTGCACCTCGTCCTTGGCCAGGCCGGAGGAAGCGGTGATGGTGATGGCCTGCGACTTGCCGGTGGCGCGGTCCTTGGCCGAGACATTGACGATCCCGTTGGCGTCGATGTCGAAGGTGACCTCGATCTGCGGCACCCCCCGCGGGGCCGGCGGAATGCCCACCAGCTGGAACTTGCCGAGCGTGCGGTTGTCGGCCGCCATCGGTCGCTCGCCCTGCAGCACGTGGATCTCGACCTGCGTCTGGCTGTCGGAGGCGGTGGAGAAGACCTCGCTCTTGCGGGTGGGGATGGTGGTGTTGCGCTCGATGAGCGTGGTCATCACCCCGCCCAGGGTCTCGATGCCGAGCGACAGCGGGGTGACGTCGAGCAGCAGCAGGTCCTTGACCTCGCCGGAGAGGACTCCGGCCTGGAGCGCGGCCCCGACGGCCACGACCTCGTCGGGGTTGACGCCCTTGTGCGGCTCCTTGCCGAAGTAGTCCTTGACCAGCTGCTGGATGCGCGGCATGCGCGTCTGGCCGCCCACCAGCACCACCTCGTCGATGTCCTTGGGCTCCACCCCCGCGTCCTTGAGCGCCTGGCGCACCG
>Ga0335071_10001429_pt1 | contig 25713 bp, 18 predicted proteins | sample Lox_Sample_15_FD_206724 | JGI IMG/M metagenome (GOLD analysis project Ga0335071, IMG submission 206724) | Soil microbial communities from Loxahatchee National Wildlife Refuge, Florida, United States - Lox_Sample_1.5 | ecosystem: Environmental > Terrestrial > Soil > Wetlands | place: USA...
TCCCCTGTCCCGGCCGAAGAGGGCCATGACCCGCGGATTGTGATTCCGCAGGGCGCCGGGGTGAAGCTGCATCACCAGCCCGTCCTCGACGCTCAGGCGGGCCATCTCGGTGAGCATCTGGGCGCGGAACAGCTCGCGCTCTTGCGCCGAGGCCTCGCCTAAGAGGGCGCGGGCGAAGAGCCGTTCGCACTCGGCTCGGGGCAGGTCGGCGGTCGCGGCGGTGGGGTGGCCGTGGTCGGTGGCGGTGGCGCCATGGGCCGCGAAGTAGGCGCGACGGTCGGCCAGGGCCCGGAGGTACCCGCCAAAGGCGGCGGTGTCCTGGCCGGTGATCTCCCCCAGCCGCCGCACGTTTGCCGCGAAGTCTTGGAAGTCGGGGTCGACCACCGGATCGGGGCGATAGGTGGTGATGACCCGCCCCTTCCAGCCGGAGGCGCGCAGCTTCCGGTGATGGGGGAGGGGGTCGAGGGGCGATTCGGTGGTGGCGAGCACCTCGATTCGGAACCGCTCGAAGAGGGCGCGCGGGCGGAACTCTGGCCGGGCCAGGCAGTCGGCGATCTGATCGTAGATCCGGTCCGCCGACTCCACCGAGAGCTGCTCGCGCACGCCGAACAGGTCGTACAGCTCGTGGGTGAACCACATCCGCGTCGGCGTCCCGCGGAACAGGTGCCAGTTCTCGGCGAACCGGCGCCAGATGGCGCGCCCGTCCTGCTCGACTCCCGCCCCATCCCGGCGCGGGATGCCCAAGGACTCGAGAGAGACGCCCTGGCTGTAGAGCATCCGGTAGACGTAGTGGTCGGGGACGACGAGGAGGGCGGCGGGGTCGGCGAAGGGCTCGTCGTCGGCAAACCACCGGGGGTCGGTATGCCCGTGCGGGCTGATGATGGGGAGGTCGCGCACCTGGGCATGGAGGCGCCGGGCGATGGCCCGCTGGGTCGGTTCAGCGGGGAGGAGGCGGTCCTCGTGCAGCACCAGCGGTCGGATCATGGCGATTCCCTGAGGGGCAGTCCGGCACGACAGCTGCGTGGCATCATCTCGCGCTCGGAGGGTGCGGTCACGGAGCGGTCTACTGGTTGACCGCGCTGGCGAGGAAGCCGCCGTCGACGACCAGGACCTCGCCGTTCACGAAGCTGGCCGCCTCGGAGGCGAGGAAGATGGTCGCTCCCACGAGCTCCTCGACGTTCCCGAACCGCCGCAGGGGGGTTCGGAGCAAGAACTCCTTGCCCCGCTCGGTCCCGTCGAGCAGGGCGCTGTTGAGGGCCGTCCGGAAGACGCCCGGGGCGATGGCGTTGGTGTTCACGCCGCGGGCGCCCCATTCCACGGCCAGGGTCTGGGTGAGCGAGGCCACGCCCGCCTTGCTCGCCGAGTAGGCCGCGGTCTCGTAGAGCGCCTTGTAGGTGGAGAGGGAGGCGATGTTGATGATCCGTCCGTAGCCGCGCTCCAGCATGGGCGGACCGAACACCTGACAGGATCGGAAGGTGCCGGTGAGGTTGGTCTCGAGCACGCCGGCCCAATCCTCCTCGGTGATCTCGAGGAAGGGGGCCCTCTTGGTCCGGCCGGCGCAGTTCACGAGAATGTCGATCCTGCCGAGGGTGTGGAGCATCTGGCCGCGGAGGCGGACCAGGCTCGAGCGGTCGAGCACGTCGCAGGTGAGGCGCAGGGTTCTGCGCCCGAGCTTCTCGATCGCCGCGGCGGTCGCCTCGACCTCCGCCAGGCGGCGCGAGGAGGCCACGACGTCGGCGCCGGCCCTGGCGAGTCCGAGGCTCAGCGTCCGCCCGATTCCGCTCGTGCCACCCACCACGACCGCCACCCGGCCTTCGAGGCCGAGGAGCTCGTATGCCATCGCCACCTCCGCGCGTGAGGGCGGGCAAGACCGCGCCCCGCTCCATCAGGCGAAGGGACGGTAGAGGAACGATGGTGGGGTTATCAACTCCCAGGGCCTCGCGACCCAAGAACGGTGGCGGGAGACGGGACCGGCCGGACGCCTCGGCGGGCACTTGCCGAGCAGCTGGGCCAGCGATCGGAGCGTCGGCGAGAGTCCTCGCGAGGTGCGCATGGACCCAGAGGTTCTGTCCCCGGGCGGAAAAGAGCCGGGGGGGGGAGGGCCGCGTCCGGATGGAGCGACTCCGCCGGCTCTCGGGCCCCGTGCGTGTCCGGAACGGACTCTGCGTCGACGTTCCCGAGCAGGCGGCTCGCGACGAGGTCCAGCTTGCGCTGCGCAGGCTGGCGGTCATCCGGCCCGGGCGCCGCAGAGGCTCATCCTGGGACGGTGGACGTGGGGGCGTCGACCTCGCGGGGTTGTTCCATTCGGGGCAGGGTGGAGGTACGCTATAGGTACTCGCGCCGACCGCCGTTCATCTGAGCGGTCGCCCAACCGAGAAAGGAGGGCGATCGTGGCAGAGGGCTTTGCCAAGGGGATGCTGGTCCGGCACTCGACCCTGGGTATCGGCAGGGTCGTGGCCCTGGAACCCACCGCAGTGCATGTCTTCTTCGCCGAAGGCGAGAGGCGTGAGGCAGCCAAGCTGCGTCTGTCGGCGGCGAAGGTCTTCCTGCGCCCCGATCCGGAGGCGCAGGACGAGCGCCTCGAGGGTCTCCCGCCGTTCGCCCTCGATCCGGTTTCCGGGCGGTACGCTCCGGAGCGGTCGCGCCCCACCGGGTCGAAGAAGGCCAAGAAATGAACGAGGCCTTCCGGGACCTGAAGGAGCGCATGCGCCGGCTCGACGCGCTCCTCGAGAGCCGGGGCGTGAGCGGGGATGTGTCGTTCGCGCAAGCGCTCTCCTCGCTCCATCGCGCGGTGAGGCGGGGGGACCGCTCCCGCGAGCCGACCGCGGAGCTCGTGGCCCTGCTCGAGCGGGTCGAGGGCTTCGGACGGAGGCTGGCGTAGAGGCCCATGGCGATCACGCGCTGGAAACGAGTGAAGCGAGCCACCAGGGCGGCCATCGTTCGTGGGCTAGTCCGGGCAATTGCGATGATGCCGCTCGGGGCCGCCCTGGCAGTGGGCGGGTTCATCGGGCGGATGGCGTGGCTACTCTCTCCCCGGCTGCGCCGGGACATGCGTGCGAACCTGGCGCTTGCGTTCCCGAAGCGCAGCCCCGCGGAGCTCGACTCCCTGGCCCGCGACTGCCTCGTCCACCTGGGCTGGGTGGGCGGCGAGATCCCCTTCTTCGTCGGGCGCCCGGAAGCGATGGAACGGTACGTCGAGGTTTCCCCCGAGGGCCTCGACACGATTCGGCGTGCGCGACTGCGTGGCAAGGGCATCATCATGGTGCTCGGTCACATCGGCAACTGGGAACTGACTTGCCGGCTCTCGCCTCTGCTCGGTTCCGTGGGCGTGATCGCGAAGCGGAGCTGGCATAAGAGCCTCGATGTCCTGACGGAGCGGGCCCGGGCCGCCAACGGAGTGGCCACGCTGTGGCGCAGCGATCCCGGGACCGGGCGGAGCATGCTCCGGCTGCTCAAGGCCGGAGGGACCCTGGGCATCCTCATCGACCAGGACATCGAGAGCGTGCAGAGCGTGTTCGTGCCTTTCTTCGACCGCCTCGCGGCCACCCCGCGCGGTGCAGCCGACCTCGCCCTCCGCTTCGGGGCAGCGGTGCTGGTCGTGACCTGTCATCGCCGGGGTCCGAACAGGGGCGACGGGCATCGCCTCGAGGTGGTCGAGGTCCCGTACGACGACTCCTCATCCGACGCAGATGCCGAGGTGCAGCGGCTCACCGCCGCGTGCATTCGGATCCAGGAGGAGGCGATCCGACGTCGTCCCGCCGAGTGGGTGTGGATGCACAACCGGTGGAAGACAGCCCCACCCGAGACACAGACTCTCCCCGGGGCTCCGCTCGAGAAGAGGGCCGGCTAACGGTCGAAGGGGAGGCGGGTCAGGCGGCGAGTCATGCGCTGCCGGGTGGGGTCGCCAGTCCACGAACCGAACTGGGAGGAAGGGGCCGGCGGCCTCTGCCGCTCAGGCACCATGAGCCGGGTCGAGCGGCCAGTAAGGCCGTCGCGGGCTTCGTGACGGCAGGCGGGCACCTGGGACAGCGTCGGCCCGCGCACTACTCTGGCTTCCTCACCTTGGTATAGCCTCGCTCACGCCGCTCGATCTCTGCTTGGACGAGGAGCACGAGGTCCGACGGCGCCTCCTTGCGGGAGAGGAGCGCCTTGCGGATCACCTGCAATTCCTCCAGGGATGCCTTCGCCAACGTATCGGCCCAGAAGTTGACCTTGGTGGTGACGGCCACGGCTATGCTCCCCCAAGCGGGCGATGATCCGCGCCGCTTCACGGAGTGCTCAGTAAACAACCATTCTCGGTAGACGTTAAGTTCTGATCCCGTTCCTTGAGGGTTCTGCCCCGGGCTCATTGCGCCAAGGGACACAAGACGCGATCGGAAAACAGGCCTGGTGGCGGAAAACTGCCGGAACCCGCAAGACAGGAGTCGAGTCGCAGGAGGCTGAGGACGAGGCGTGGCGCCCGCGTGCCCCCTTTCGTGAGCGCTGGGAGGTCGGGACGCCCAATCGAAAGGGCACGTAAGCCGCGTGCTAGCGGGTCCCAGTAGACCTGGTTGTGATTGTCCGTTGATCGGGGCGATCCCGTGACCGCCATGCGAGGAGGCTCGTCGAAGGGGCGTCTACAGCCGTTCCCGCGCTGAGGGGCGAGAGGGGGCTATCCCGAGCGTGCCCGCGCCGCGGAGAGCGGGCAGCTCGGGCGTTTGCCGGTGCCGTCCGTAGCGACCGTTGCCGGACCGAGTGAGGAGTCCATCGCTGGTGCGGGGCGGGGGGACGGAGCTGGCCGGTCCAGGAATGCTCCGGCGGGTACCGCGCGCCTCCGTCCGGTGCCGCATGCCCAGCCGAAGCATCGAGTGGCGCTGGCGGGCCGTGGCCTCTAGCGCGAGGATGCCGATGAGCCAGATGCCGAGGACGATGCCGCCGTAGACGACCAGGTTCTCGAGGGTCATGACCGCCTCCTTCGCAGGCCAGGCTTGAAGTGCCGCTAGAGGGACCGTTGCCGATCGCGGATCTGACAACGACGTTCGGCAGAGCCGCCAACGCGTCCTCTCCCGGCGGCGGCACTCCCGTGGAGCCCGCTTGGGGCTTCGCACGGGGCCCTTGACCGGCCTGGTGCGAGACGGAGCGCTGGGCCTTTGGCCTCTCCGATCGCGAACGAGGCCGTCTTTGAGATCACCTCGAGGAAGGCGGCAGACGCGTTTCAACAAGCAACTCTGGCGTGCGGGAACTTTATCGAGGTCATGGGCCTACGACCCACGGCCGCGCCCACCCGACCTACCTGCACCGGTGCACCGGGCCGTGGCGCGGGGCGCTCCCTCGACGGCAGCCGTGCAGCGATTCCCCGGAACCCGCCGCCCGCAATGCCGGTCTCGGCCCGGGCGGGCAGGCACGAGAATGAGCGGCCTCTCGGTCGGGCCGGGGGCAGGTCGGGGCGAGCCTGCGATCAGGCCGGGCGGATGTTCTGGTTCAGCCTGAAGAGGTTAGTGGGGTCGTAGGCTGCCTTGATCCTCTCGAGGCGTGCGTAGTTCGGGCCGTAGGCGCCGGTGGCCACGCGCTGCGCCTCATCGCCCGGCATGAAGTTCACGTACACACCGCCGGTGGCGTGCGGAGCCAGCGCATCGAAGAGGGAGCGTGCCCAGGCGATGCACTGGGCATCCTGGGAGGGATCGCGCCAGCGCGTGTGGACGTTCACCACGAATTCCACGCCCCGGTGTGGGTAGGCGGTTGCGTCGCCGGGCACGCGGTTGACGGCTCCGCCGAGGTGGCCGATGAAGACCTCGCATTCTGGCGATGGGAGGCGCTCGACGTGCTCGAGCAGCACGTCGAGGGCTCCGTCGCTCAGTTCCACGAGGTCGTGCGATTTCCAGTAGTTTCGCGCCCCGGGGGTGAGCAGAGGGTCGAAGGCGGACTGCCAGCCGACGAAGGGCATCGGGCCGACCACGTCGGCGATGGGCTTTCCGAGACCGCGCAACGCCGCCGTCGCGCTCTGCCCCCGCTGCACGTCTCCCGCGTAGCACATGGCGAGCACCACGACCTCCTTGCCGTGCACCTCGGTGGGGAGGAACGGAAGCGGCGGCGCCTTTCGCATCACGATCCAGCAGGAGAGTTCGTCCGGCGCATGGGCCACGATCTTCCGGTATTGCTCGAGGATCTCCCTCGCCAGGTGGAACGGCTGCACCACGAGCCCGGCCAGCACCTCCGGGCCCACGGGGTGGAGGCGGTACTCGAACGAGGTCACGACGCCGAAGTTTCCCCCGCCGCCGCGGAGGGCCCAGAACAGATCCGGGTGCTCGTCCGCGCTCGCGTGCACGAGCGCGCCGCTCGCCAGGACCACGTCCGCCGAGAGCAGGTTGTCGATGGTCAGGCCATAGGCCCGGCTCAGCCACCCGAATCCGCCGCCCAGGGTCAGGCCGGCCACGCCCGTCGTCGAGTTGATCCCCGTCGGCGCCGCCAGGCCGAAGGCCTGCGCCTCGCGGTCCAGCTCGCCCAGGGTAACGCCTGGCTCGACGCGAGCTCTCTGGGCGCCCGGATCGATGCGCACCGACTTCATGGGGCTCAGATCGAGCATGAGCCCACCATCGCACACGGCGTTTCCGGCGATGTTGTGGCCGCCGCCTCGTACGGCGAGGAGGAGGTTGTTCTCCCGGGCCACGTTCACCGTCTGGATCACGTCAACTGCGCCCGCAGCGCGTACCACCGCCGCCGGGTGCCGATCGATCATGGCATTCCAGATGGTCCGTGCTTGCTCGTAACCCGGCTCGCCGGGGAGGCAGAGCGCCCCGCGGAGCTTCCCGCGGAGTGTCTCGAGGAGTTGCGGCGTGAGCGAGGTTGAAGCCTCGAGGTTCTCGGCCCCGTTCATCATGACGGTTTCCCCTTTTCGTCTGCGAGTGAGGCGGTAGAACTAACCGGCATCGGTCGCCTGGCCAGATTCCCTTTTGGTCGCTCGGCGGCGCGAGGAGCCGGCAGGCCGAGCGCCCGGCCGCTCTGGGGAGTGTCAGCGACCAGCAGGAGCAAGCTCCTCACGTGACCGCGGTTCGCGAGGTGCCGGCACGCAGCCAACGCTGTGAGGCATGGGGGCGACGACGGATGTTCGGAATTTGACGAAGAGCCCTGTAGATGACGGAGCGCCATGGGTTCGGGCTCGGGACCCAGCATGCCCCGGGCGGCAGGTCGCGGCCCAGGAGGAGTGCGGGCGAAGGCGAGAGCGGTGGACGGAGACGGGTTCACGGCGCCGGCCCTGGCGCTTGACTGCAAGCGGTCTCCTCGTGGAAGAAGTGTTTCAGTGGCTGGCAACTCCTGCGATGCACCGGGATGGGGAGGGCGGAATGGTGAGCACCATCGGGGCTCCACGCCGGAAGTTCATCGGGTGTGAGGTCCTCTACAGGGAAGCCTGTCACCTTGCGGCGACGACAACCGCCCGGGTAGACGTAGAGTTCCTGCGCAAGGGTTTGCACGACCTCGAGCGGGAGAAGATGAGTTCGCGCATCCAGGCGGCCATCGACGCCGTCGATCCCGACCTGGGCTACGAGGCCATACTCCTGGGTTATGCCCGTTGCAGCGACGGTGTCGTTGGGCTGAGGGCCCGCACCATACCGCTCGTCATCCCACGTGGGCACGACTGCATGACCATCTTCTTCGGCTCGCGAGCAGCGTACCGCGCCTACTTCGATGCCCACCCCGGCACGTACTACCTCACCACCGGCTGGCTGGAGCGGAACTTCGGAGAGGTCGGGAGCCGCCCGGCCGAACTCGACGGCTACGACCGACCGGCCTACGGAATGGAGGGGGTCATGAAGAAGCTCGGGCTGACCCAGAGCTTCGCCGAGATGGTGGAGACGTACGGTCGGGAAGCGGCCGAGTACCTGATGTCCAGCCTCGGCGACTGGATGAAGAACTACGACCGGCTGGTGTATCTCCGCATGGGCGTGTGCACCGAGGACTCGCACGTCGAGCGCGCTCGGCGCGACGCGGAGAAACGCGGCTTTAAGCTGGAGGTCCGCGACGGCGACCTCTCGCTGCTGCGAAGGCTCTTCGAGGGCCCCTGGGACGAGGATTTCGTGGTCGTGCCGCCCGGCGGGTGCGTCGTGGCGCTCGACGACGAGCGGGTTCTCGGGGCTGAAGCTCCCTCGGCTTGAACGGAGCCGGGCGACGAGCTGGGGCGGCAGGGGTGGAGCGCCTTCCCGGTCGATGTTGGCGTTCTTCGAGCGGTTCTCGGAGGAATTCCCTGGGATCGCTTTCCCTCCGATCCCGAGCGAAGGGCGTTACCATGCATCCGGGTGATACGCGACCCAGGTCCCGCTCCGAGAGGCCGTGCTAGGTCAGCGCGGAAAGGGCGTGGAAGTTGGCCATCGCGGTGCCGCGCCTGGCCTCGCCGGAGCGCGGGAGATCCCCTTCGTGGGCGCGCGAGGATGGGAAGGGTACTCGTGATCGAGACCATCGTGGCAGCGGACTCTTTGCCCCTTTCCGCACGAATCGCTCGAGGGCGAGGGCGGTCCCCGCACCGGGTGGGCCCGGAACGGGCGAGGGAGAGCAGCGAGGCGCGGGCTACCATGGCCAGCCGCTCGGACTCAGGCAGGGCACTTTCGAACACGGGGAGGCTCATCTTGCGCTCGCTCTTCGCCAGCTTGCTCCTTCTCCTCGGGCTTCGGGTTCTTGCCGCCGAGGGGGCCACTGTCGAGCGATCGCAGATCCCCGATGAGTACAAGTGGAAGCTCACGGACCTGTACGCCTCCGACGAGGCCTGGACGAAGGCCAAGGAGGCGTTCCCTTTCAAGATGGACGCCTTCGCGAGGCGCAAAGGTCACCTGGGCGAGGGGGCAAAGGCGATCGCTGACTCGCTGAATGGGATGGCGGCACTCCAGAACGAGGTGCAGCGTCTGCAGGTGTACGCCGAATCACGCAGCAACGAGGACGTCCGGGAGGCCGGGCCTCGGGCCATGAACTCGGAGGCCCAGGCCCTGGAGACGAAGCTCGGCGCTGCCACCTCCTGGGTCCGACCCGAGCTTCTCGCCCTCCCCACGAGGAAGCTCGAGGCCGCCGCGGCCGACGCCCGGCTCCGGGACTTTCGGTTCTACCTGAAGGAGGTCCTTCGCTGGAAGCGGCACACGCTGCCGGCGGACGAGGAACGGCTCTTCTCCATGGCCGGCGAGCTGGCCAACACACCCGCCGCCATCTTCACGGTGCTCACCAACGCCGACCTTCCCTACCCCAGCGTGAAGCTCTCGAGCGGCGAGGAGGTCCGCCTGGACGAGTCCGGGTACGAGAAGGCCCGCGCCTCGCCGGAGCGCGGCGACCGGATGAAGGCCTTCGAGGGGTTCTTCGGTGCCCTGAGCGGCTTCCAGCGAACGAACGGCGCAATCCTCGACGCGACGCTGCGGGCCAACGTCTTCGACGAGGAGGCCCACCGCTTCGGTTCCACGCTGGAGGCGGCGCTCTTCCGGGACAACATCCCCACCGCCGTGTACCACCAGCTGCTCCACGACGTGAACGCCAACCTGGCGACGCTCCATCGCTACCTCGGCCTGCGCAAGCGGATGATGGGGCTCGACCGGCTCGGCTACGAGGACCTCTACCCGCCACTCGTCAAGGGGGTGGGCCGCACTTACAGCATCGACGAGGCCAAGGCGATGGTGGTGGGGGCGGTCGGGCCGCTGGGCGAGACCTACCAAGACACGCTCCGGCGGGCGTATCAGAGCGGCTGGGTCGACTTCCTTCCCTCCACCGGGAAGCCCGGAGGTGCCTACGAGACCGGGGTCTACGGGGTCCACTCCTTCCTGCTGCTCAATTTCAACGGCCGGTTCGAGGACGTCTCCACCCTGGCCCACGAGTCCGGCCACGCCATGCACACGATGCTCTCCTACGAGCACCAGCCCTACGCCACTGCCGAGTACCCCATCTTCGTGGCCGAGGTGGCCTCCACGCTCAACGAGAACCTGCTCTTCCACGCGGCCCTGACCGATGCGAAGAGCAACGACGAGCGGCTCGCGCTCTTGGGCCAGCACCTGGAGCTCTTACGCACGAACCTGTTCCGAGCGACCATGTTCGCGGAGTTCGAGCTGGCCGCCCACGAGGCGGCCGAGAGGGGAGAGGCCCTCACCGGTGAGAAGCTCAGCCAGATGTACCTGGGCATCGTCCGCCACTACTACGGCCATGATCAGGGCGTCTGCCAGGTGGCCGATCTCTACGGGGTGGAGTGGTCCTATGTCTCCCACTTCTACGCGGAGTTCTACGTCTTCCAGTACGCCACGAGCGTGATCGCCTCGACCGCGCTCGCCAAGCAGATCCGTACCGAGGAGGCACAGGGCGGCACCGCCACCCGCGATCGCTACCTGCAGATGCTCCGCTCGGGTGGCTCGGACTACGGGGTGGAGCTCTTGAGGCGAGCTGGCGTGGACATGACCACGTCGGCCCCGTTCCAGGCGGCCATCGCCGACATGAACGAGACGATGGATCAGATCGAGGCCATCCTGGCGGAGGGGAACTGAGCACGTGGACCCGTGGGCGTCGTCGGCGAGGGTATCGAGCTTCCCGGGGCCGGCCGGGCTTTCGGTTCCCGGCGGCTCCCACCGAACCTCGCGGTAACTTTTGGGTCGGCCTCCGCCGACCCTGCCGCCTTCCCCTCTCCTCCGCCAAACACGGTGAGATGGATCGGCGCGTCCTCGGTACTCGAGCGGTGCATGTACCCTCTCGGCCTTCCGAGCAGGCTCGCAGAGACGACGGCGCGGGATGCGTTCTGTCCTGTTCCGTTCGACGGGCTGCGGGTCAGGCTGCATCGGTGGGTCCGCGCAGCCTGGCGACGCAGAGCATTCGTGCAAGCTGATCCACCTTGGAGACGATGTGGCTGCTGCCCGGGTCGGCACTGGGGCTGAACCCGATCCGGACCGCGGCCCGTTCAGAGCTCGCCTTGTGTGCCGCCCCCAGGATCGTACAACCGTGACCTCCAACAGCCTGGCAGCCGCGCCCCGCCTGGGGCCGACCAGGGGCGTCTTGGCGGGCCTAGGATGGGCTGCCTGAGGAAGGGCTTCCCCGGGCCGCACCGAGATCTAGGGGTCTCCCGTGACGACCAGGAAGAAGAAGCTGCCTGTCACGGACGAAGGCGGCGGCCTCGCTCCGGATGCCCGGGTGCTCCTCGAGCAGTTGCGAATCCACCAGGTTGAGCTCGAAGTCCAGAACGAGGAGCTGCGGGTCTCGCGGCGCGAGCTGGAATCCGCCCTGGAGGACTACACCCAGCTCTTCGACTTCGCCCCTATCGGCTACCTGGCCATCAACGGGGAAGGGACGATCCAGCGGCTCAACCTGTCGGGTGCCCGTCTATTGGGTCTTCCTCGTGCTCGATTGGTTGGCTCGCGGATTGGCACATTCATCGCCCCGACCGAGAGGCTGCGCTTCAGCAAGTTCCTCGAGGCGGCAGCCGTCTCGGCGAGAGGGGATCCTACGTCCGCCAGCACCTCCTGCGAGGTCGAGCTGGAAGCGGAAGACGACAAGGCCCGCAGATTCGTTCGAGTATCGGCCTCCCGGCTGGCCGCCCAGGAGGGGGAGGCAGCGGCGACCTTGCTGGCCCTCGAGGACATCACGGAACGCAAGCGGGCCGAGCAGCTGCAGCGGGAAAGCGATGAGCGGTTCCGCGCCCTCATCCAGAACATCGAGTCGGCGGTGGCCCTCGTCGACGACCGCGGAGCATTCGTGGTGGTGAACCCGTTGTTCCGCCAGATGTTCGACATCCCCGACGGTGCCGACATCCTCAACGTGAACAGTCGGGATTGGGCCAAATGGCAGGTATACGACGAGCACGGGGCCCTTCTGCCTCTCGACGAGCACCCGGTGCGAAAGGCGGTGCTCACCCGCCGGGCGGTACGAAACCAGCTCGTGGCCCTAAGGTCGCCGTCCGCGAAGGGCTTGCGCTGGTTGCTCATCAGCGCCGCTCCGTTCCTGGACGCGAGCGGGGCGGTCAGCCGCGTCGTCTGTACCTACCACGACCTCACCGCGCGAAGAGCAGCCGAGGAGGGCCTGCGCACCAGCGAGGAGCGGCTCCGGGCCATGGTCCTGGCGAGCTCGGACGCGGTCTACCAGATGGGCCCCGACTGGAGCGAGATGCGCCTCCTGCGCGGCCGCGACTTCATCGCGAGCACGGAGGAGCCGAGCCGAACCTGGCTCCAGAAGTACATCCACCCCGAGGATCAGCCGCGCGTGCGCGCGGCCATCGAGGAGGCCATCAGGACCAAGAGCACCTTCGAGCTGGAGCACCGGGTCCTTCGGAGGGACGGCACGCTTGGCTGGACGTTCTCTCGAGCCGTTCCGCTCCTCGATTCCCAGGGCGAGATCGTCGAGTGGTTCGGTGCTGCCAGCGACATCACCGCCCGCAAGCGGGCGGAAGAGGCGCTGCGTGAGAGCGAGGAGCGGTTTCGTGTGGCGCAGGAGCTTTCGCCCGTCGGCTTCGCCATCCTGCGCCCCATCCGCGGCAGCAACGGACGCGTAGTCGATTTCTCCTACGTTTACGAGAACGCAACCATAGCGCGCCTCAACGGCACCGAACCTCGAGAGGTGGTCGGACGACGGGTGCTGGACCTCTTCCCCAGCCACGCCGAGACGCCGTTCTACAAGGCCTACGTACAGGTGGTGGAGACAGGCCAGCCGTGCGTGGTGGAAGCTCCCTATCGAGTCGGAGCGATGGCGGAGGAGAAGTGGCGCCGGGTGGTGGTGGCGCGCACCAGCGGCGACGACATCGCCATCATGGGGGAGGACACCACCGACCGAAAGCGGGCCGAGGAGGCGCTGCGGGAAAGCGAGGCTCGCTTCCGCTCGGTGCTGGAAAGCTCCCGCGATGCCCTGTATCGCTACAACTGCCGGACCGATCGCTACGAGTACGTGAGTCCGTCCTCCGAAGCGTTGACGGGGATTCCGGCGGACGAGTTCCTCTCGATGGGGGTCGAGGCGGCGCTCGCCAGGGTACATCCCGACGACGTTCCCAGCGTGCGGGCGGGGGTGGCTCGGTGCCTCGAAACGGGCGAAGTCGAGCTGGAATACCGCCAGCGGGACAGGTCCGGGGAGTATCGCTGGGTCTCGAACCGCATGTCCCTCACCAGGGACAGCGACGGCCGGCCGCTCTACCGGGACGCCGACTTGCGCGACATCACCGGGCGCAAGCGGGCAGAGGAACGGCTGGCTGCCGACGTTGCAGCGCTGACGCGCATGCACGCCTTGAGTGGACGAATGCTCGACACCGCCGGCATCGAACCCATGTTGCAGGAGATCATGGACGTGGCGGTCGCCGTCATGGCGGCCGACAAGGGAACCTTGCAGCTTCTGGAGGAGGGAGGGCTCAGGATCGCGGCCCAGTGCGGCCACGAGAGGCCGTTCCTGGACTTCTTCGCCCGGGCCGAGAACGTCGCCTCCGTCTGCGGTGAGGCCACGCGCCGGGGCGAGCGCGTGATGGTGCCGGACGTGGAGGCCAGCCCGCTCTTCGCCGGGACGAGGTCGTTGCCCCTGCTGCGTGCCGCCGGCGTGCGGTCAGTCCAGTCCACCCCCCTTCGCACCCGCGAGGGGCGATTGCTCGGCATCCTCACCACGCACTGGAGCGAGCCGCACGTACCCGGCGAGCACGACTTCTGGAGGCTCGACCTGCTGGCGCGGCAGGCCGCCGACCTCATCCAGCAGAAGCAGGCAGAGAAGGCGCAGCGCGAGGCCGACCGCCGCAAGGACGAGTTCCTGGCCATGCTCTCGCACGAGCTCCGCAACCCGCTCGCGCCCATCCGCACCAGCATCTACCTCCTGGAGCGCGTCGACCCGAACGGCGATCAGGCGAAGCGCGCGCGCGACGTTCTCCGCCGCCAGGGCGAACACCTCACCCGGCTCGTCGACGATCTGCTGGACGTCACTCGCATCACCCGCGGGAAGATCGCTCTCCAGCGTGCGCGCATCGACCTCCGCGAGGCCGTCGCCAGCGCTGCCGAGGACTTCCGGACCCGGTTCATGGAGTGCGGCGTCGCGTTCCATGTCCTCCTGCCCGAGGCGGGAGTCTCGGCCAGCGCCGACCCGACCCGCCTGAACCAGGTGATCGCGAACCTGCTGCACAACGCCTCGAAGTACACGAGGCGCGGTGACGAGGTGGAGCTCTCGCTGCGCCTGGACGGGGAGACGGCGGAGATTCGCGTCCGTGACAGCGGCTCCGGAATCGACCCCGCCCTGCTCGCCCATCTCTTCGAGCCGTTCGTTCAGGGAGACCACTCCCTCGCCCGAAGCGAGGGCGGTCTGGGGCTCGGGCTCGCCCTCGTGAAGGCCATCGTGGAGCTGCACGGCGGCTCCGTTCGCGCAGAAAGCCCGGGCAAGGGGAAGGGCGCCGAGTTCGTGATCAGGCTCCCCGGCGCGGAGGCGGCGGGCGCCCCCGAGAACGTGGCCGCTGGCCCTCCTGCCCTTGGTGCGGGGCACCGTGTGCTCGTCGTGGAGGACAGCCGAGACACGGCGGACACGCTGGCCGAGATCCTCCACATGCACGGGCACGAAGTGGACGTGGTCACCGATGGCCCGACCGCTCTGGAGAAGTTCCGTTCCAGTCCGCCGGACGTGGTCCTGTGCGACATCGGACTGCCCGGGATGGACGGCTACGAGGTCGCCCGGGCCATGAGGGCGATGGCCAAAGGGGTGAAGCTCGTGGCGTTGAGTGGCTATGCCCACCCGGACGACGTGAAGCGGGCCAAGGAGGCAGGCTTCGACGCCCACGTGGCCAAGCCACCGGACCCGGCGGAGATCGCCCGGCTGCTCGAGTAAGGAGTCCGGGCGCGCTCCCCTGCCGTCCTCCGTCTCCCGGGTCAAAGCCCTTCCGGGCGGCCTCGTGCGGTCGCGATTCAGGCGCCGAACCGGCGACGGCGACCGGGAACCTGGCGCCGAACTCTCGCGACCACGAGAAGGTCCCGGAAGGAGGACGTCGGGGGCGTACTACGACCGCGAGGTGAAGCCGTAGGCCGCCGCTGCCGGGCGGGGTGGGAGTCGGGGGCGCCTACCGCGCGTCCGCCCGCGCGACTGCGGGGAGGACCCGCGCCATGACCGCGGCCAGGCGCGGGCCGGACTGCGGCTTCAGGCAGTAGTAGAGCGACTCGCCCTCGACGCCGCCCACCAGGTCGGCGATGACGCGGACCCCGACGAACGGGAGCCCGTGGTCGGCCGCCTCCTGCGCCACCGCGGCGGTCTCCATGTCGACGCTCAGGGCGCCGTCCTCCGAGACCAGCGCCCGGGCCAAGCCCGGATCGGCGACGAACACGTCCCCGGTGGCGAGCCCGCCCACCACCACCCGCGGCGCCTCGCGATCCACCCGCCGCTCGAGTCCGCTGCAGGCCGGCTTCCGGCGCCCGTCGCTCTCGCAGGCGCAGCCGCGCGGGAGCATCCACGGCGTCCAGGCCACCTCGCGGGCCGCGCCGGCCGCCGCCGCCACCAGCGCCGGCGGGCTCGCGAACTGCGGCTCCGGGTAGGGCTTCTCGAGGGGCGTCTCGGGGGGCCAGCGATCGAAGCCGCCGCCGGGCTTGCGCAAGCCCAGGTCGTGCTGGAACGTCCGGGAGCCCACCACCACGTCGCCCGAGTTGGCCTGTTCGGGGTCGAGGCCGCCGCCCACGCCCGCCATCACCACCAGCGTGGGCCGGAACCGCTCGATGGCGGCCGCCGTCGCGCCGGCCGCGTGGGCCTTCCCCCACCCGGAGCGGACGGCCACCACCTCCACCCCATCGACCGTCCCCGCCGCGTAGGCGCGTCCACCGAGCGAGCCGTCGCGCGGCTCGCGCAGCACCGACCGGACGGCGGCCTGCTCGTAGTCCACCGCCGTGATCACCAGGATCCGGGGAGCGGCGGCGGACCCGCGCGGCGGAAGGCCGGCGGTGGCACAGGAGGACAGGAGCAGTGCGAAGAAGGAGGAGCAGGTGAACCGCATCATGGCTGCTCCGTATCACGTCGCCGGGCGAAACTCGACCACCGCACCGCCGGGGCCAATGTCCGTGACTCGCCGTGGAACGGGGACATCAAGCGCTGCTGTCCGCCTCGAGCCGTCGGAAACGCCCGATGACCGTCTCGAACCCCCGGGCGGCTCGGCAGCGAACGTCGCATGCAAGAAAACCTCCCCGTGCCGCAGGAAATCAGCCAGGAGCAGGCGGCCGGCCAGTGCGGTTCGCCCGATTCTTCCGTTTGCCCGCGTCGCGGATCGTAGCAGTGGCGCGAGGGCCGCTCCTTTCCGACACGGAACTCCTCAAGGCAGCAGCTGACGTGGATTGAGCGTCGCCTTCTCGTACGGGGTCCTGGTCGGGGGCGGCACGTCCGCCGTCGCCAAAGGCAGTGCCAGCTCTACGGGGAGGTGCTCTCCGAGCTTCGGCTCGGTCGAACGAGGCTATGCTCCCGAGCTCCGTGCTGACCTGCCGCTTCGGGTGGTCCTCGCCGCTTTCAGGAGCCGTTGCCATGGCGCCCATGAAGCGAAGCACGGCGAACTCGAGCGGGAGGGACCGTCGCCAGCGTTTCCCTTCTCCCCGTTCATGTCTGCCTCGCGGCGGATTGCAGGGGTAAAGCCCGCTGGACCTCGAGGCCAGCCCGAAGAGCGGTCCTCGTCTTTTGGACCTCGGAGAGTGGTCACGAGGAGGTGAAGGCCGTACTCCTTCATGAGGCCTGCCCTTTACCAGAGTCCGGTTCGACACACTCGGCATCTCTCGATCGCCATTCCGGGGCCCGCTGGGTTAGTTTGGAAGTGAGCGTGGCCGCCACCTACCTCATCGGTCTGGATTTCGGGACGGAGTCCGCCCGCGGCGTCCTCGTCGACTCGGCGTCGGGCGAGGTGATGGAGAGTGCGGTTCACCCGTACCGGCACGGCGTCATGACGCGCCAGCTCGAAGACGGCACTCCGCTGGCCTTTGGCTGGGCCCTGCAGGATGCGGCCGACTACGTTGAGGCGGGGGCGGAGATCCTCGGCGCGTTGGGGCGCGGGCGGGTGGTGGCCTCGATCGGCCTCGACTTCACCGCCAGCTCGCCCCTGCCGGTCGGCGGCGACGGGCGGCCGCTCTCCGAGGCGCTCCCCGGAGAACCGCACGCCTACGTGAAGCTTTGGAAGCACCGGGCCGCGCAGCCTCATGCCGAGGCGATCAGCGCGAGGGGAGGGGAGTTCTTGCGGAACTTCGGGGGGCGGGTCTCCGGCGAGTGGCTGCTCGCCAAGGCGGCCCAGCTGGCCGAGGAGGCACCAACGGTCTGGGCCGCCACTGCCCGGTTCATCGAGGCCGGCGACTGGCTGGTTTGGCAGCTGACGGGGCAGGAGACCCGCAGCCTGGGCCTGGCCGCGTACAAGGCGCAGTACACCCCGGAGGCGGGGTACCCGCGCGACGTGGTCCCCGGCCTGGAGGGCCGGCTCGCGCCCCCCCGGCCCGTCGGCTCACCCGCCGGGAGTCTGAGCGGCGCCTGGCGAAAGCGGACCGGCATCGAGGGGCCGGCGGCCGTCACCGTGGCGGTGATCGACTCCCACGCGCTCCTGCCGGCGATCGGGGCGGTGAAGACGGGCTGCCTCGTCGGTGCCCTCGGGACCTCGGCCGTGTATCTGGTCCTTGCAGAGGCATACCGGCCCCTGCCGGCCGGCATCGAGGGCGTCGCCCGGGACGGGTCGATCCCCGGCCTGTGGTGCTACGAGGCGGGGCAGGCCAGCTTCGGTGATCTTCTGGCCTGGTTCGCGCGCGCATTCCCGACCTCTCCGGATCCGGCCGAGTGCTTCGGGCAGTACAACGAGGCGGCGGCCGCCATCGCGCCCGGGTCCAGCCGACTACTGGTGCTCGACTGGTGGAATGGGAACCGCGTGCCCCACGCCGACTCGGCCCTGAGCGGCCTCATCCTGGGCCTGACCATGGACACCACCGCTCCGCAGATCTACCGGGCGCTCATGGAATCGGTCTGTTACGGGGCGCGCAGCATAGTCGACCGGTTCGTGTCGGGGGGGTTCCCGATCGGCCGGGTGCTGCTGGCGAGCGGCCTGGCGTTGAGCAATCCGGTCCTCGACCAGATGATGGCCGACGTTCTCGGCCGGACGGTCGAGGTTCCGGAGCTGGGGCAGGCGACCGCCATCGGGGCCGCCATTCACGGGGCGGTCGCCGCCGGGGTGGTGAGCAGCTATGCCGAGGGGGCGGCGCGCTACGGCGCTCGCCGGATCCGGACCTTCTCGGCGCGGCCGGAGCACGCCTCCGCCTACGAGTCGCTCTACGGGGAGTACGCCGCGCTCGTCGACAGTGCCGAGGTGCGGCGGGCGATGCACCGCCTGAACCGGCTAGCGAGCGGTGGTGCACCGGGCAGCCGCCCTGGGCGCTCGTGATTCGGCTCTTTAGAGAGCTGCGGGCCCAACGAGGTGGCCCGGTCCGCCTTCCGGGCACCGATCCCGGGTCTCGCCCGACGGCGTCGGCGGGAACCGGCTCATCTGCGGTAGCATGCGGAGGCTTGGGACCGGACCGGGGTGAGGCAGGGAGCGAGATCCAGGACGCCATCCTGGCTGCGGGGGCATCGCTCGTCGGGATCGCGGATCTCACCGGGCTTTCGCCGGAGGGTACCCAGGGCCTTTGCACCGGCGTCTCCATCGCCCGCGCGCTCGACCCCCGGGTCGTGGCCGAGCTGGAACGGGGACCGACCGCCGCCTATCGCGCCGAGTACGATCGGGTGAATGCCGAGCTGGCCCGCCTGGCCGAGGTGGCCGCCAGCCTGCTGCGGGGACGCGGTCATCGGGCGGTGTACGGCCCGCCCACGGTGCACGCCGTCGGTCCGGAGTCGAACGTCCCTCTCCCCCACAAGACGGTGGCCACGCGCGCGGGCCTCGGCTGGATCGGCCACTCGGCGCTTCTCGTCACCCCCGCCTTCGGCTGTGCGGTGCGGCTGACGAGCGTTCTCACCGACGCGAGGCTGCCGGCCGCCTCGCCGGTGGAGCGGACCCGTTGTGGAAGGTGCCAGCATTGCGTGATCGCCTGTCCGGCGGGGGCGATCTCCGGCAGGCCCTGGTTCCCCGGCCTGCCGCGCCAGGCGTTCTATGACGCCGAGGCCTGCCGCGAGATGGCAACGTCGCTCGCCGGGTCGAGAGGTATCGCCGTCACCATATGCGGGATCTGCATTCACGCTTGTCCCTTCACCAAGCGGTTTCTGAGGCGTGCGGGCGTGCCGCCCAGCGGTGGAATGGCCCCGGCGCGATGAGGGCGCGTGGGCGAGAGCGCACTCGCCGAAGAGGATGGAGGGACCGGGCGGTGAACCACTCGGGCGCACCTGGTGCGTGTGCATCGGACAGCCACGCGAGGGCCGCTGCCCTGACCGGGCGGACTCGAGCGCGGACAGTCCGGCTCCGCCCGTAATTGTCCATTTAGGATCTTCGGGCTGGTGGGGGACAGCGCGGGATGGGTGTAAAGTGCGACCATTGGTTCGACTGCGGGTGAGCGCGGCCGGATCCGAGCGGCTCGCCTGAAAGGCATCGAGACTCCCGGAGGAGAGTTTGCCCTCGGCAACGAAGGTGAGCGCATTCCTCGACGCGCTCAAGCCCAGGCAGGTGCCGTGGGTACCGAAGCCCGCGCTTCTCGGTTTTCTCGCGACGACCAGCACCCTTGGCGTATGTCCCTCGGTGGCGGTCGCGAAGGTGGACGGCATCTCAGCCGGAATTGCCCCGAGCGACGTCGAGGTCCGCCTCCGGGGCGGGCTGCCGCGGGTACTCCTTCCCGGCGAGACCATCACCCTCTCGATGAACCGGTACGAGCGCTACTGCGGCTACCAGGTCAAGACCGGGGTCCTCTCCCGACTCGACGCTGCGGTGGAATGTTACGAGCCAGCGCGCGAGGGGATCGTGCTTCACGGCCGACGGACCTACACCACTCACCACTCACCGTACGAGATGCGGTTCTACGAGCAAGTACCATTCGAGGAGGTGCTCGGCACCGTGGGAACGGTCGATCACTCGGTGCTGTCGCTGGGCGTGGAGGCCAACATCTCGCCGCGGTTGCTCTTCCACCACGAGCTGCGACGCGGGGGCCTCTTCACGTACCACGGGGACGGCCTGGCCATGAAGACGTTCAAGAACCTCTCCGCCAATCCTTGTGCCGTCATGATGGTCCTCGACTTCACGGTGCTGCAGGGGTACTCGCTGGCGGGCCGGTGCGAAGAGGTGTCACGCGACGAGAACGAGCGCGCCACTCGAGCCATCGACGAGGGGTTCGGGGCCCTCGGATTTGGCCGACCGAACCGGATCTTCCGCCATTCCTGCGACTTCATCGAGCCGCTCGGGGTGAAGGTGGCGCGCTGAACCTCCTAGAACGCCGAATAGGTTGAAAGAGATCTCAATACGCCGCCTTACGCTGGATGGCTTCCAGGTTGGATGGCCGAGGCGCGTCGTAAGTCGTAGAGATTTCGCCGGACTCGGCCTTGGCGGCGGACGAGGTGAGCGAGCCGATGCTCGACTCCTACGCGTTGCCGGAGCTGGGCACGGCCCCGCGGGGTGGTGAGGTACTTGCGGAGGCGGTGCTGGAGCCGCTCATCCTCGGCGATGTTCACGGTGCGCCCTGTCCCCGAGGACGCGGCGGTGCACCTCGAGCGGAGCTTGCAGGGATCGCACGGCTCCGGGTCGAACTCCGTCACGGAACCGAACTCGATCCGTTCTACCTCGCCGGCCGGGCAGGTGATGGTGAGGTCGCGCATGTTGATCTCAAAGGCCGCCTTGGGGAAGGCGCCGCCTTTGTTTCGCGCGATCCACGGCCGGCAGATGACGTCTGCGTCGCGGCCGAGCATCTCGTCGACGAGGGCCGACTTCACATGGCCAGGGTCGATGTGGAGCTCCCCGATCTCGAGCCCCAGCTTAGCGATGTCCTCGGCCAGGCCGGGGGTCGCCTCCTCCTCCGGCCGGTTCGCTGGAGTGATCGCGCCGGACAGGATCAGCCCAGAGTCGAGGTCGGTGGCGATGTGGCGCTTGAAGCCGTTGAAGCGCTTGGTCTTGCTTTTGCGCCCGTGCCGCATCTCCGGGTCCTCGACCGAGACGCGTCGGTCTCCGGCTACTCCCTCCCGGATCTTCTTCCCGCCGCCACCGGGGTCTGGCTCGAGGTCCTGGTCCATGAGCTGCTGGAGTGTCGTCACGTCGTCGCGGAGCGGCGGCTTCTTCAGCTCCTGCGCGAGATTCGTGGCGAGCCAGTCCTTCAGGTTCTCCAGCTCAACGACCAGGCGCTTTACCGCCGACGCTTCTGGTCTGGGTCGCTCCAGTCCCGGTCGAGCGCAGCCTTCACGCTCGGCGCCATGAGCAGCGGAGCCTGCGCTTCCCGACACACCTGCTCCGGCTTCCACTCCAGGAGGCCCGCGGGGGCGACGAGCTTCAGCCGCCGTCAATCGCAGGAGCGGCCCCCGAGGAAGCCGAAGAGCGTGCTCGGAAGCTCCCGCGTGAGATCACAGAGGATCCGTCATTTCGGCCGGGGCGAGCTGACCCGCCCGCCCGGCGAGGACGGCGCACCCACGCTGACCCTCAACCGTTGCAGCTGTTGCGAGTCAATCCCCACGGGCGTCGCGCACATCCTCGGAGCCATTCTCCCGGGCCGCTGGAAGTGCAGAGCGGTGGGACACCCTCTTCGGCGCAGGAGCACCACGACTCTCCGTGCGACCGACGGGAGCACCGCCACACACAAGGTTGCCTTGGCAGGGACACCCGAATTGTGGCGAGGAAAGCACGTCACGAATGGCGGCACTTGCCAGTCTACAGAGGTGTCATCCGCTTCTGCTTCGAGCACGAGCCGTGTTGCGTAATGCGCCGGACTCAAGTGGTGGCGTGCGTCGTGACGCATAGGGGACGGATGGCACAGGTCGGCCGTGCCCGCACTTCTTGGAGGAGGTGCCAGATGAAGAGGATGGAGCTCGAAGGCGGCATCACAGTTGGAACGTTCAATCCACCTCCGAAAGGCTTCGACCCGTTCACCGCAAGTGCGGCAGAGCTGGAAGACCATGGGTTTCCAGCCCTACCCAGTGATGCCCATCACCTAGCTCGATACAGGCGGGTCTTTGGCCACATCACACACAAGCTCAACTACGTGGAGCCGACCTTCCGTGTGAACCGCGACAGGGTCCACGGTCCGCGCAGCAGGCGTCCCACCGATACCACTGAGACCTCCGGCAACTGGTCGGGTGGCGTTGTCTACGCACCCGCTGGCCAATCCTTTAGATGGGTCGAAGGCGATTGGATCGTGCCCGACGTCGACGCGCCGACGCAGAATCAGTGGTACTACTGCGCAAGCTGGATCGGGATCGACGGGGACGGCTCTCCCGACGTGTTCCAGGCGGGCGTGGAGTGCGAGGTCTTTCGCAGTGGCTCATCGATTACGCGGCATATCTACCCCTGGTGGGAGTGGTACCCTGCACCGGAGGTACAGATTACAAACCTCGGCGTAAGCCCTGGCGACTTGATTACGATGCTTCTCTGTTCCACCGCGGCAGCAGGTTCGACGACGGGCGTCGTCTTCATCACGAATCGCACGACCGGTGTCTCGACGTCGGTTCAGCTTTCCGCTCCGGCCAACACGAAGCTCGTCGGCAACAGCGCCGAGTGGATCGTAGAAGCGCCGACCGTCGGCGGTGCGCAGAGCGCCATTGCCGACTACGGGGAGGACTTCTTCACCGTGTGCGAAGCCGTAACCAACAAGGGGGCCGTAGTCAACGGAGCTTCTGGGAACAAGATCAACCTGGCGGTCGGCGGGAGGACGGTCTCCGCCGGGGTCCTCGTCACGCCTACGATCGTGCAGTGCCTGTATGAAGGCGGACTTCCCGCCTGAGACTGGCGGTGACCAGGTCGAAGCGAAATGGGAAGGCCATGGACCGCCCCGTTGCGCGGGGCGGTCCGTAGCGTCTTGGCGACGCCGCGGGCATCCCGACTTGGAAGTCGAGGAGCTTCATGGACTTCTCGAAGTGACCACCCTGACCAGTATCGCGCGAGCAGGCGGCTTGGCGGCGCGAGCTGGCGGCTTGGCGATCGAGGACAATCCAGTCGGCGGTCGGGGTGGAAGGGTGCAACGGAGCGCCCGTCCACAGGACGTCGCCAGGGCAGCCTGCCTGCCGCGCTCTCATTCTCGAGAGCATCACGGTCCAGTGCCGCTTCACACTCGGACCGAGGCGCAACGGTGCGCGTGACTCGCGACAAACCCGGTCGGGCGTCCAGTCCAGCAGGTCCGCCACGCACTCCACCACCTTGCGCGCGGCATGCGCGAGCAGGTTGATGGTGTCCTCCACCCGGCCGGCGCCCTCGCGCGGCGCCGAGTCGATGGCCACCCGGAGTGTCTTCGGCAGCTTCTTCCAGTCGAACTCCTTGGTGCTTTTCGCCAGCTCGACCGTGCGCTCGAGCAATCGCCGATCCATGTCGTGCGCGATGAGGCGCTCACGAAAGCTTTGCAGCGTACCCTGCGAGAATGGTGGCTCCTCGGCCCCCAGGCAGCCGAGCACCATCTGCCATCGAAGATCCATGACCGCGGTTTCAACCGCATCCCAGTCGGAAAGCCCCAAATACCCTTGCAGTAGGAGCGCCATCGCGAGCTGCGCCGGAGGTACCGGCTCCACCCCCGCATCCGTATCCCGGTACATCAACTCCAGCTCGGACTGAAAAGCGTCGTCGAAGAGCTCGTGCCGGTGCCTACGCAGGAAGCCGAAGAGCTTTCTCTTCTCCAGCCGCTTGAGGATGAACTCTTCCTGCCGCGTCGGGTCCTGCTTCGGACTCCACCGCTCCATCGCCACCGCCTCCCTCGCGAGCGTCGGCCCGCGCGGTGCGGAGAAGATCATGGCCAGACGGGGCCTGTCGATCCCTTCCCCGTAAGCGATGGGAATCATGGGTGTTCCAACCCGATCCCTGCTCTGGGAGGCCACCGGGGCCGAGGCCTCCGTGCCGGGCGCCGGCTGCGACCACCCGCCGCCACCTCGGCCCGCCGTGCCGCGGCAATATTCGAAGGATGCCCGGGCCATCTTCTCTCGCCGCCTCGCCCTCCGCTGCCGCGCCGGGCGAGCCGGGCCCTGGCGCGCTGGTGGCCCTGGGGCTGGCGGGGTTCTGCGCCTTTCTCAACGTCTACACCGCTCAGCCGCTGCTCCCCTTGCTCTCGACGACGTTCCAGGCCTCCAAGGCCGCCACCGGCCTGACCGTCAGCGCACCCAATCTGGCGGTGGCCCTGTTCGCGCCCATCGTGGCGGCCTTCGCGGTGCGCTACCCGCTCCACCGGGTGATGGGCGCCGCCCTGGCGGCCATGGTGATCCCGACCCTGCTTGCGGCCACCGCGACCTCCCTGCCGGCTCTCGTCGCCTGGCGCTTCGCCCAGGGGATGGCGGTACCGGGGGTCTACGCGGTCGGGGTGGCCTACGCCGCGGCGGTCTGGCCGCCGGCGACGCTGGGACGAGCCACCGCCGCACTGGTGACCGGGAACGTGCTGGGCGGCTTCTGTGGGCGGGCGGTGGCAGGCATCGCCGCCGACGTCGCCGGGTGGCGATCGGCCTTCGTCGCGCTCGGGATCCTCACCGCGATGGGGGCAGTCGCCACCTCGCGCCTGCTCCCCCCGGTGGCGAAGACGCGGGGCGTCGTGCCCCCCTCGGCGTGGCGCACTGGCGCCGTGCTGTTTCGCAGCGGGCCGGTGCTCGCGACCTTGGGTGTCGGGTTCAGCGTCCTCTTCACCCAGGTCGCCACGTTCACCTACGTGACCTACCACCTGGCCGGCTCGCCCTTCCACCTCGGGTCGTCCGGTCTCTCCGCGATCTTCGGCGTGTACCTCGTGGGCGCGGCGGTCACACCGCTGGCCGGCGCCTGGATCGCCCGGCTCGGTCCGCGGAGGATCCTGGGGCTCTCGCTGGGGGTGGGCCTCGCCGGCAGCGCCCTCACCCTCGTTCCGGTGCTCTGGGCGATCGTGCTCGGGCTGGCTCTCTCCTGTAGCGCGTCATTCGTCAATCAGGCGGCCGCCACGAGCTACCTGCCCGGCGCGGCCGGCCCCGAGCACCGCGGGGTCGCGTCGGGCCTGTACATCGCCGGGTACTACCTGGGCGGCGCCGTGGGAGGGGTGCTCCCGGCCAGCGCCTGGGCGGCTGGCGGATGGCCAGCGTGCGTGATCCTGGTGGCCGCGGCCCAGCTGGTCACGCTGGCCTTGGCGCTGCGTTGGTGGTCGCGGGTCGTTCCCGGCGCGACGATGCCGGTAGGGGTGGGGCCCGAGGCCGCCGCGCCCTGGGAGCCTTGAGAGAACCCCCCCGGGTAGAGGGCGGCTACGAGGCGAGCTCGGGCGTGACACCGCCGAGCGCTCGCGGGCGTCGACGCCCGCGGGCGTGGCTTCCGCGTCGAAGCTCCGCGGATGAAAGCCGAGTGCCCTCGACCTTCACTCGACCATGTGCTGCGCCGAGTGGTAGTGCTGCGCACAGACCTGGTGCAGGGCCTGTACGACCTCAGCGGGCTCCGTCGGCTTGAGGAGAACTGCGTCGACTTTCTCGCGGACCCGGAGCAGGCCGAGGCGATCGCCGGAGAAGGCGATGACGCGGATGTCGCGCCAGCGGGGGTTGGCTCGCAGGGCATCGAGCAGCGTCTCGCCGCGCTCGCCGTTCAGGTTGAGATCGAGGAGCACCACCGAGGGGTGGAAGCCCTTGGCGAGGGCCTCCTCCGCCTCGGCGAGCGACTGGGCGGCGTGCGTGACCTCCACACCCTCGGACCGGAGTATGAGAGCCAGAGTGTAGAGCAGGTCAGCTTCATCCTCGACGATGAGGACGCGT
>Ga0335071_10001430_pt1 | contig 25679 bp, 24 predicted proteins | sample Lox_Sample_15_FD_206724 | JGI IMG/M metagenome (GOLD analysis project Ga0335071, IMG submission 206724) | Soil microbial communities from Loxahatchee National Wildlife Refuge, Florida, United States - Lox_Sample_1.5 | ecosystem: Environmental > Terrestrial > Soil > Wetlands | place: USA...
CGCCGCGGCCAGTTGGCCTCGGCGCTGCGTAGCTGATTGAATGGAGCCGCGTTCGGACGCGAGGTCCGAACGCGGCTCCTTCCGTTCGGGGTGCGGACCACCCCGCCACGGTGGGCTCCGCCGACCAGGGGTGGCCGCGGCGCATCGGGAGGAGTGCCGGGGCGGTGTCAGTTTCACGGCACGAAGGAGCACGAATGGGCGACCTGCTACGTATCGACCTCACCCGTCGCACGACCTCAGAGGAGACCGTCCCCCCAGAGCTCATCAGGGAGTTCATCGGCGCCAAGGGCATCGGGACGCACTATCTCCTGCAAGAGGTGGGACCGGGGGTCGAGCCGCTGAGCCCGGAGAACAAGCTCATCTTCGTGGTCGGACCCATGGGCGGCACCACGATGCTGGGCAGCAACCGCTACGCGGTGTACTTCGCCTCGCCGCTCACCGGCGGCTACGGCGAATGCTACTCGGGTGGCAACCTCACCCCGCAGTTCGCGCGCACCGGCTACAAGGTGGTGATCGTCGAGGGCAGGGCCGACACGCCGGTCTACCTCGAGGTCAGCGGGGAGGGCGCCCGGTTCCACGACGCCTCCGACCTCTGGGGAATGGACGCCTTCAAGGCCGAGGACGAGATCCTGGCGCGCACCGAGAACAAGAAGGCGCAGGCCTGCGTCATCGGGCCGGCCGGCGAGAAGCTCGTCAAGTTCGCCTGTGTGAACAACAACTACTGGCACCAGCTCGGGCGCGGCGGTCCCGGCGCCGTCTACGGCTCCAAGAACCTCAAGGGCATCGTCTGGCACGGCGAGAAGAAGGTCGAGGTCGCCCGCCCGGACGACTTCAAGGCCGTCGTGCGCGACCTCATCGAGCGCTGCAAGGACGACGCCGGCGTGGCCGCCTACCAGCGGGGGGGCACCCTCAACATGGTGCGCATCATGAACGGCGCCAACGCCTTCCCCACCCGGTACTGGCGCAAGGGCACGCTGGAGAACTTCGAGCGCATCACCGTTGAGACCATGCTCGCCGAGCACGGCACCGTCAACCAGACGTGCCCGCCCTGTGTGTTCAAGTGCGTCAAGCGCAACACCGTGTTCGAGGGACGGCATAAGGGCCTCGTGGTCGAAGGTCCTGAGTACGAGACAGCCTATGTGTTCGGCGGTCTGTGCGAGATCGACGACTTCGCCGAGATCATGTGGCTCAACGACATCTGCGACCGGCTCGGCGTCGACACCATGGACGCCGGCAACCTCGCCGCCCTGGGCATCGAGTGCGCCGAGCGTGGGCTGATCGACGAGAAGCTCACCTGGGGCGATGCGGCCGGCGTCGGCGCCTTTCTCGAGAAGATCTGCCTGCGTCAGGGCATCGGCGACCTCTTCGCCGAGGGTGTCCTGGCCGTGGCTCGGGAGTACGGGCTCGAGGACGTCGCGGTGCACGCCAAGGGCATGGCGCCTCCCGGCTACGAGCCGCGCAAGATGAAGGGCATGGGGCTCGGCTTCGCGACCACGGCGCGCGGCGCCTGCCACCTGCGCGCCACCATGTACAAGCCCGAGCTCATGGGCGTCACCACGTACGGCGAGGTAACCGACAAGGCCCCGGTCTACATCGACTGGGAGGACCGTCTCACCATCATGGACACGCTCGTCTACTGCCGCTTCTATCGCGACATGGTGCAGTGGCCCTACATCACCGCCGTGGTCAACGCGGTCATCGGCACCGACTACACCGAGGACGACCTGCACCGCATCGCCAACCGCATCATCACCATGACGCACGACTTCAACCTGGCGCGCGGCATCGGGCGCGAGACGGAGAAGCTGCCGCAGTGGGTGACCGACAAGCCCATGGAGGACGAGGGGGCGCTCACCTTCCCGCAGGAAGAGATGGCCTACATGCTCGGCGAGTACTACAGGATCCGCGGCTGGGGCGAGCTGCCGGCGCTGGAAGCGTAGGCAGGCCCGCCGCCGGAGCACCCGGCGCGGGCGGCCGACGCGGACGGGCCCGGGATGCTCTCGAGAAGCATCCCGGGCCCGTCCGCGTCCTGGCGGGGCGGGGCCCCACCACGGGAGGTCACGAGGTCAGAGATCCAGGTCGCTCCACTCCTGCTCTCCGGACAGCCATCCGGAGATGACGTAGAGAGGGCGCATCGCGGTGTTGAACTGCTGCGCGATGACCTGCAGCCTGGCGGTGGACTTCTGCATCCGGGCGATGCTGGCCTGGAGCTGCTCCGCGTCGGCCGAGAGGTGCTCGACGACGTTGGTGATCTCGTCGCCCTTGCGGCTGAGGCCGTCGACCAGGGGCGCGACGCGCCGGGACACGGCAGCGGCGTGCTTGCCGACCCTCAGCCCCTTGAGGACGACGGTCACCAGCACCGCCGCTACGAAGGCGACGCAGACGAGGGCGATGATGAGCAGCACGTACCAGGGCATGCCCGGAGTGTACCGCGTCCCACCGGGCGGCGACAGTCCGCCGGCGTCGCCCGCGTCAGGGCAGCTTGACGGGGTACCGACAGATGAGGGTACAGCCGCGACCGGCGAGCACGCTCACCTTGACGACGTCGCCGGTGTGCGGGGCTTCGATGAAGAGGCCGTTGCCGATGTAGATGCCCACATGGTGGTAGAACGCCGGCGTGCCGAAGAACACCAGGTCCGCCGGCTGGGCCTGCGACATCGGCACCGGCTCGCCCATGCGCGCCTGGAGCGTGGCGGCGTGCGGGAACTCGATGCCGAACTTGGCGTACACGTAGAGGACGAGGCCCGAGCAGTCGAACCCGCCCGAAGGCGTCGCGCCGGCCCAGACGTAGGGGATGCCGAGGTACTTCATCGTCTCCTTGACGACGGCGATCTGGGCCGGCGTGCCGTGGATGGTGGCCAGGTCGACCCCGGCCGCCTTGGCCAGACGGGCGGACGCGGCCGCATCCAGCTTGGCCTGCTCCGCCAGCAGCTTCTTGACGCGCGCGTCGAGGTCGGTGAGCAGCTGCTGGCGCTGCGCCAGCTCGTCCTCGATGGCGGCTTGCTGACCGCGCAGGCCCATCTCCTGCTTCAGGGCCTGCGCGCGGTCGTTGTCGATCTGCTGCGAGAGCTCCGCCGCCTGCTTCTCCATGGCGGCGATGCGTGCGACGGTGTCCTGGTCGGCCTGGTCGATGGCACGGAAGTAGTCCAGCTCGGTGTCGGCCTCGCTGATGTCCGAGAAGTTGAAGAGGACATCGAGGAGGCCGTAGCCGCCGCTCTTGTACATGGTCACGAGCCGGGCGCTGCGCAGCGCCTGCGCGGCGTCGAGCTCGGCCTGCGTGCGCTCGAGGTCGCTTCGGGCCTGCTCGAGGCGGACGTTGAGAGCGTCCAGCGCCGCGCGCGCGACGTTGTACTTCTCAGTGAGGACTTCGGCACGCTGGTCGAGGCGGGCGGCCTGCCGCCGCACCGACTGCATCTGCGCCTGCAGGTCGTCCACCGAAGGTGAGGCCGCGGCCGGCGCCGGGAAGAGGGACATGCCGGCGGCCAAGAGCGCGAGCACGCAGAGCACGAGGCTCGCGGCGAGTGCCGCCGCGCGCGCTGGGTGTCCCTTGCCTGTCGCCCAGAGCCCGGTCATCGTCACTGGAGTGTATCGGTACATCCCGCCTGCCCTTTACGCCGCGCGTGGGCAGGGTCCCTGCCGGGTACTTTGCATTTGGCCTGCAACTCGTATACAATTCGCAGTCCAACGTCGCGGGGTGGAGCAGTCCGGTAGCTCGTCGGGCTCATAACCCGAAGGTCGCAGGTTCGAATCCTGCCCCCGCTACCACAGCCTTCCTGGGCGCCCGTTCGGGCGCCTTTGCTTTCTCTGGTGACGAATCGCCATGCAGCGGGTACGCCCAACCCCGGCAGGAGGCAACCCACGAGTGGCGGTGGACGACATGAACACAGGGAAAGCAGCGGTCGCCGAGTTCTTCGGCACCTTCTGGCTGGTCTTCGGCGGCACGGGTGCCGCGGTGCTGGCCGCCTCGCTGGGGCAGAGCGGGATCGGACTCGTCGGCGTCAGTCTGGCCTTCGGCCTGACGGTGGTGACGATGGCCTACGCTGTCGGCCACATCTCCGGCGGGCACTTCAACCCAGCGGTGACCATCGGCCTGTGGGCAGGCGGACGGTTCCCGGGCGGCAGGGTCGCCATCTACATCGTCGCGCAGGTGATCGGGGCGATCTGCGCCTCGGCGATCCTCTACGTGATCGCCTCGGGCAAGGCCGGCTTCAGCGTGTCCGACGGCTTCGCGGCCAACGGCTACGGCACCCACTCGCCGGCAGGGTACTCCCTGACCGCCGCGATCATCATAGAGACGCTCCTCACGTTCGCGTTCCTCCTCGTGATCCATGGGGTGACGGACAGGCGCGCGCCCGTGGGCCTCGCGCCGCTCGCCATCGGTCTGACGCTGACGCTGATCCACCTGATCAGCATCCCGGTGACCAATACGTCGGTGAACCCGGCGCGGTCGCTGGCCCCGGCGCTGTTCGTCGGCGGCTGGGCGCTTGCGCAGTTGTGGGTGTTCATCATCTTCCCGACGCTCGGAGGCATCCTCGGAGGGCTCGCGTACCGCTACCTGCTCGAGGTGCCGCCCGCGGAGCGCGACAAGGTCGAGGGGCCGGGCGAGTCCGCGGAGGACGTGGCGGCCTGAGCGACAGGCCGACCGCGTCGCCCGCGTCGTGGCGTGAGGCGCGGCCGGCTCACGGGAGGCCGTGGCGCCGGCCGCGCCGTTTGCGGCGGCCGGCGCCGCGGCCTCTGGTATGCTCGGCGCGTCCCGGCGCCCCCGCGCCGTCAGCCAAGGAGGCCGCATGTCGGTGCTGCTCGTGGTCAACACGCCGCCCTACGGGAGCGAGGGTCCCTACAACGCCTTCCGCCTCGCGGACGCGCTCGCGGTGCGCGACCAACATGTCGAGGTCTTCCTGATGGGCGACGCCGTGAACGCGGCGCGTGCCGGTCAGGACCCGCGCGGCGCGCACCAGTCCCTCGAGCAGATGCTCGCCGGCCTGCTCGAGAAGGGCGTGGACGTGAGCTGCTGCGGCACCTGCTGTGCCACGCGGGGGCTCACCGAGCGGGAACTGGTCGCGCACGCCTGCGTGGCGACCATCCACGACCTCGCCGAGGCCACCGTGCGCTGCGAACGCGTCGTCTCGTTCTGAGGCAGGCGTGGCGCGCCTGCCCGCCGCGTGCCTCAGGCTCCGGCGCCGCGTGGAGGACGACCTCGCGCGGACGGGCTCGTTGCGCCCGGGAGAGCGGGCACTCCTGCTGCTCTCCGGCGGCGCCGACTCGATGGCGCTGCTCTCACTGCTGCGCGCCGCCGACCGGCGCATGGGTCTCGGCCTGACGTTCGCCGCGCTGCACGTGGACTACGGCCTGCGCGGCGCCGGATCGGACCGCGACCGCGGAATCGTCGAACGTGCCTGCGCGGCGGCCGGCGTGCCGCTGCACGTGGAGCGGCTGCGCGGAGCGGTCACGGGGTCGGACTTCCAGGCGCGTGCCCGCCAGGCACGCTATGCACGCGCCCGCGAGCTGGCCGCCGGCAACGGCTGCGACGTCCTGGTCACGGCGCACAACCGCGACGACCAGGCCGAGACGGTGCTGTACCGGCTCGTCAAGTACGCGTCGCCGCGCGGGCTCGCCGGCATGCGGCCGCGGGACGGCGACGTGGCGCGGCCGCTGCTGGGCCTGGGCGGCGGTGAGATCCGTGACTACTGCCGGCTCGCAGGCGTCGAGTACGGGGAGGACGTCAGCAACCTGTCGCCCGTGTACGCGCGCAACCGCCTGCGCATCGAAGTCCTGCCGCTGCTCGAGGCGCTCAACCCGCGTCTCTCCGAGACTCTGGCCGCCGGCGCCGAGCTGGCGGCGGCCGAGGCGGACGCACTCGAGGAGCTGACGGAGGAGACGCGGGCGCGTGTGCTGCGCCCGCCCGCGCCGGGCGAGCTGGCCGCGGTCGACCTCGCCGCCCTGGCGTCCGAGCCGGAGGCGCTGCGCGCGCTCGTCCTGCACGAGGTGGTGCGTGCCGCGATGGGCGGCGACGCGCTCGTCGAGCGCACCCTGGTGCGGGCGCTCCTCAGGCTCGCCGCCCGTGGGGACGACGCCGGCCGTGCCGACCTCGGCCGCGGTCTCGTGGCCGTGCGCGAGCGCGGCGTGCTGCACGTGCGCGCCGCTGCGCTGCCGCACGCGTGTCCGCCGGCCGCGGTGGACGGGGCTGCGCTCGAGGCGGCCGGCGCCGGCGGCGTCGCGGCGACGTTCTGCGCCGGCCGCTGGCGCCTGCGCCTGGTGCCTGGCGCGGCCTTCGACCGCCGGGCAGCGCTCGCCGGCGAGGTCTTCGCCGGTCTCTCCACGACTCCGCGGCGCGTGACCCTGCGGCACCCGCGCCGCGGCGAGCGCTTCGCCCCCTCAAGCCTCGGCGGCGAGACCACGGTGGCCCGCTATCTCGCCGCCGCTCGCGTCCCGGCGAGCCTGCGCCCCCGCGCCGTGGTGCTCGACGTGGATGGCGCCGCGGCTTGGGTCGGCGGCCCCACGGCGCCTCCCGGCAGGGTTGCGCAGGGCTATCGGGTAGCCCAGAGTAGTGTGTTGACACTGCACGTCGTCCAGGAGGGAACGTGAACGTGCCGATCGCCGAGGTGCTCGTCGACCGCGAGTCCCTGGCCGCCCGCATCGACGAGCTCGCCGCCCAGATCACCCGCGACTACGAGGGCAAGGAGCTCCTCCTCGTCGGCGTGCTCAAGGGGGCGGTGTTCTTCATGGCCGACCTGGCGCGGCGCATCGACGTCCCGGTGGCGCTCGACTTCATGGCCGTCTCGAGCTACGGCTCCTCCACCGACTCGTCCGGCGTGGTGCGCATCCTCAAGGACCTCGACCTCGAGATCGCCGGGCGGCACGTGCTCATCGTCGAGGACATCATCGACTCGGGTCTCACCCTGAGCTACCTGCTGAAGAACCTGCGCAGCCGCAAGCCGGCGTCGCTCGAGATCTGTGCCCTGCTCACCAAACCGTCCCGCCGACGCACCGAGATCCCGTGCCGCTATGTGGGCTTCGAGATCCCCGACAAGTTCGTGGTCGGCTACGGCCTCGACCTCGCCGACCACTTCCGCACCCTCGACTACATCGGCGTCCTCACGCAGGAGGCCGCCGACGAGATCCTCGACCAGGCGGGTTCTTTGCTGTAGTCGGGAGGGTATGTTACGGTCACCGGACGCTCTGATTTGCAGGCATATCCGCCGGCGCAAGCCTCCGGGGGCCACCCCCGAGAAGAAGGGTCACGTTGAGCAGATTCATCCGCAGCGCGCTGTTCCCCATCCTCATCGTCATCATCGTGGCGATGTTCATCGAGTGGGTCATCAGCAACAACCGCACGCCTGCTACGCCCAAGGCGATCTACGCGGCGCCGTTCGTCACCACACAGACAGTCCTGCAGAGCGACCTGCAGAACGCGTTCGTCAAGTCCATCGTGTACGACACGACCGACCCGTCGACCGCCAAGGTCACGCAAACGGGCGGGCTGCAATACTACGTGACCGGCATCACCGACCCCTCGCTGCAGCAGGACCAGGTCAAAGCCAGCGACCCGTCGGTGAACCTGTCCGTGGGCACCGTCACGCCGCCCAAGTCCGCCGACATCCAGCCGTCCTTCACGCAGGACGTGGTCAACGGCAACGTCGCCAGCGTGGTCTTGAACGTCAAGGACCAGACGATGCAGGTGACGCTCAAGCCGGTGGGCGACAAGGCTGCCCAGTCGTACTCCGTCGCCTACGCGGACCCGCCCTCGATCACCGCGTTCCTCCAGCAGTACAACGTGCCCTACGACACCACCAGCCCCAAGAGTCCGTGGTGGTCGAGCGCGCTGTTCACCATCCTGCCGATCCTGCTCATCATCGGGTTCTGGTTCTTCATCATGAACCAGATGCAGGGAGGCGGTTCCAAGGTCATGAGCTTCGGCAAGAGTCGCGCCAAGCGCGTCAGCGTCGACTCGCCCAAGGTGACGTTCAAGGACGTCGCGGGGGCGGACGAGGCGGTCGAGGAGCTCTACGAGATCAAGGAGTTCCTCGAGAACCCCAAGAAGTTCCAGCAGCTTGGCGCCCGCATCCCCAAAGGCGTGCTGCTGTACGGCCCACCCGGCACCGGCAAGACGCTGCTGGCGCGCGCCGTCGCAGGCGAGGCGGGCGTCCCGTTCTTCAGCATCAGCGGCTCGGACTTCGTCGAGATGTTCGTCGGCGTCGGCGCCTCGCGTGTGCGCGACCTGTTCGACCAGGCCAAGCAGAACGCTCCGTGCATCATCTTCGTGGACGAGATCGACGCGGTCGGCCGCCACCGCGGCGCCGGCCTCGGCGGTGGCCACGACGAGCGCGAGCAGACCCTGAACCAGCTGCTCGTCGAGATGGACGGCTTCGAGATGAAGGACAACATCATCCTCATCGCCGCCACCAACAGGCCGGACATCCTCGACCCGGCGCTGCTGCGCCCGGGCCGCTTCGACCGGCAGATCGTCGTCGACCGTCCGGACCGCCCGGGCCGCAAGCAGATCCTCGAGGTCCACTCGCGCGGCAAGCCCATCGACAAGGACATCGACCTCGACGCGCTGGCCGCCCAGACGCCGGGGTTCACTGGCGCCGACCTGGCCAACCTCGTCAACGAGGCGGCGCTGCTCGCGGCGCGGCACGGCAAGAAGCTCATCGGCATGACCGAGCTCGAAGAGGGCATCATGCGCGTCCTGGCCGGTCCGGAGAAGAAGACGCGCATCATCAGCGAGAAGGAGAAGGCCATCACCGCGTACCACGAGATGGGTCACGCGCTGGTCGGTCATTTCCTCGAGTACACCGACCCGGTGCACAAGATCTCCGTGGTCAGCCGTGGCCAGGCGCTCGGCTTCACCATCTCGCTGCCGACGGAGGACAAGTTCCTGACCACCAAGCAGGAGCTCATGGACACGCTCTCCATGACGCTGGGCGGTCGTGCCGCCGAGGAGGTCGTGTTCGGCGAGATCACCACCGGCGCCGCGAACGACCTCGAGAAGGCCACGGCGATGGCCAAGCAGATGATCATGCGCTACGGCATGAGCGAGGAGCTCGGGCCGCGCACGCTCGGCCACGACCAGGCGCAGCCGTTCCTGGGCCGGGAGTTCCAGGCGCAGGCCGACTACTCCGAAGAGGTCGCCAAGCAGATCGACGACGAGATCCGGCGCATCATCGAGGAGGCTCACCAGCGCGCCAAGGACCTCCTCGCCGAGAAGCGCGACCTGCTCGACGGTATCAGCAAGATCCTCATCGTGCGCGAGACCATCGAAGCGCACGAGTTCCAGGCGCTGGTCGACGGCGTGCCCGAGGAGGAAGTGTTCCGTGAACGCGACGAGAAGGAGCGCCAGCGGCAGTCCGGCCCGCCCGAGCCCGAGAAGCGGCCGCGCATCAAGCAGCCGCCGGTGCCGAAGCCAGCGCACGTGAACCCCGTCAACCCCGAGGCGACCTGAGCCTCCGGGCAAGGTTCTCCAACAACACGTGGACCAGGACAAGATCAAGGCCGGCGTGCGCCTGATCCTCGAGGGTATCGGCGAGGACCCGGAGCGTCCGGGTCTGCAGAAGACGCCCCAGCGCGTGGCCGACATGTACGAGGACATCTTCTTCGGCATCCACGCGCCGGACCCGGCTGAGCTGCTCGCGGCCATCCCGGGCGACCACCATCGCGAGATGGTGCTCATCCGGGACATCGACTTCTACTCGATCTGCGAACACCACCTGCTGCCGTTCCACGGCGTGGCGCACGTGGCCTACATCCCGAGCGACCACGGCCACATCGCCGGGCTCAGCAAGCTGGCGCGCGTCGTGCGCCAGGTGGCGGCCCGGCCGCAGCTCCAGGAGCGCATCACCAGCGAGGTGGCCGACGCCATCGAGCGCTCGCTCGAGCCCACCGGCGCGCTGGTGCTCATCGAGGCCGAGCACCTCTGCATGAGCATGCGCGGGGTGCGCACGCCGGGCGCCAAGACGGTGACCAGCGCGGTGCGCGGGCTCATCCAGAGCAACGAGGCCACCCGGGCCGAGGTGTTCGCCCTCATCAACGCGCCGCGCTGACGCCTGCTGCCATGGCGACGGTCGTGCCGACGTTCTCGCTCGAGCTCCAGTTCCCCGCCATCATGGGGGTCGTGAACGTCACGCCCGACTCGTTCTCGGACGGCGGGCGGTTCTTCGCCGCCGACGACGCGCTGGCGCAGGCCCTCACGCTCGTGCGTGAGGGCGCCGCCATCGTGGACATCGGCGGCGAGTCCACGCGGCCGGGCTCCGAGCTGGTGCCCCTGGACGAGGAGCTGCGCCGCGTGCTGCCGGTGGTGGAGGCGCTCGCCGGCCGCGTCGGCGTCCCCATCTCGGTCGACACGATGAAGGCCGAGGTGGCTCGCCGAACGCTGGCCGCCGGCGCCGCGCTCGTCAACGACGTGAGCGCCCTGCGCAACGACGACGCCATGGTGGATGTCGTCGTGGAGACGGGCTGTCCCGTCTGCCTCATGCACATGCAGGGCATGCCCAAGACCATGCAGGACGACCCGCGGTACGACGACGTCGTGGACGAGGTCCTCCGATTCCTCGAGGAGCGCATGGCGTTCGCGCTGGCGCGGGGCGTGCGTGAGGACCAGATCATGGTCGACCCCGGCATCGGGTTCGGCAAGACGGTCGCCCACAACCTCGCGCTGCTGGACGGCCTCGGCCGGTTCGCCGCGCTCGGCCGTCCCGTCCTGCTCGGCGCCTCGCGCAAACGGTTCCTGGGCGCTATCCTCGGCGCCGAACCCGCCGGCCGCGCCGTGGGGACGGTGGCGACCACGGTGATCGGCTACCTCGCCGGGGCGCAGGTCTTCAGGGTGCACGACGTGAGGCCGAACTTCGAGGCGCTGCGGGTCGCACTGGCTGTGCGTGAGGGTGTGGTCGCCCCCTGACGGGGGCGGCGGCTGCGGGCAAGGAGGCCCCACATGACGCGAACGCTGTCCATCGTCCTCAACGGCATCGAACTGCGCGGGCGCTGCGGCGTGACCGCCGAGGAGCGGGCCATCGGCCAGACGCTCTCGATCGACGTTCGTCTGGACCCGCAGCCGCGTGGCGCCGGCCAGAGCGACGACCTCCACGACACCGTCAACTACAGCCAGATCGTGAACTACGTGCGAGGCGTCGTGGAGGGCAGCGAGTTCAAGCTGCTGGAGCGCCTCGCCACGGTCCTGTGCGACGGCCTCTGGGACGAGTTCGACCCCACGCTGGTCGAGGTGGCCGTGAGCAAGATCGCGCCCCCGGTCGCCCTGCCCGTGCACGCGGCGCGTGTAGAAGTGGTCCGCACGTGAAGAGCCCCCTCAGGCGACCCGCCGAGCGGGGCGCCGAAGGGGCACCGCTCACGCAGCGGTCGGGCAGGCGCGTGTTCGTGTCGCTCGGCTCGAACCTCGGCGACCGGGCGGGGTACCTGGGCGCCGCGCGCGAAGCGCTCTCGGCGCTACCCGGCACCGCCGTCGTCGCGGCCTCGCGCGTCTACGAGACGGCGCCGCAGGACCGTCGGGACCAGGACGCGTTCCTCAACCAGGTGGTCTGTCTGGAAACCGGCCTGCAGCCGCCGGACCTGCTGCACGAGTGTCAGCGCATCGAGCGCGAGCACGGGCGCACACGGGAGATCCGCTTCGGGCCACGCACGCTCGATATCGATATACTGCTCTTCCAAGACGCCGAGTCCGACGATCCCGAGCTGACGCTCCCGCACCCGCGCATGGTCAAGCGGGCCTTCGTGCTCGTCCCGCTGGCGGAAGTCTGGGACTACGCCCGGGGCATGCCGGACCTCGACGTCGCCGGGCTGGGCGAGGCGACCTCCCGCACCCAGCAGGTGAGGCTGTACGACGCCACGGAAGGGTGAGCGGTGACCGAAGATGAGCCGGCGCTGAGGCGAGTCCCATGACCCGCCCCTACGTCGCGAGCCGCTCCGGCGAGCCCCTGCACCGCCGGAGCTTCGACGTGCTCGTGCTCGGCGGCGGCATCGCGGGGCTCACCGCCGCCATCGGCGCCGCCCGCCGCTGGCGGGTCGGCCTGCTCACCAAGTCCACGTTCGAGGAGACCACGACGTTCCTCGCCCAGGGCGGCATCGCCGCCGCCATCGGCGAGGGCGACTCGCCGGATCTCCACTTCGAGGACACGCTCAAGGCCGGGGCCGGGCTCTGCGATGAGGAGGCGGTCCGGGTGCTGGTGAGCGAGGGCCCGGACCGCGTGCGCGAGCTCATGGAGATCTGCCCGCGCTTCGACAAGGTCGACGGGCAGATCGTGCTCGGTCGCGAGGGCGCTCACTCGCTGCCGCGCATCGTGCACGCCGGCGGCGACGCCACCGGCAGCGAGGTCTCGAGCGCACTCGCCGAGGCGGCCCGTCTCGGCAGCCGCGTGCAGCTCTACGAGGACGAGTTCGTCATCGACCTGCTCACCATGGACGGCCGCTGCGTGGGCGCGCTCACCCTCAACCTGACCGACGGCGAGCTCACGCTCAACGTCGCCATGGTGACGGTGCTCGCGACCGGCGGCGCCGGGCAGGTGTACGGCCGCACCACCAACCCCGCGGTGGCCACCGGCGACGGCGTGGCCATGGCCTACCGCGCCGGCGCCGCGATCCGCGACATGGAGTTCGTGCAGTTCCATCCCACGGGTCTGGCCGTTCCCGGACAGCAGACCGTGCAGCTCATCACCGAGGCCCTGCGCGGCGAGGGCGCCTATCTGCGCAACGCCGCCGGCGAGCGGTTCATGACCGAGTACGATCCCCGCGCCGAGCTGGCGTCGCGCGACATCGTCGTGCGCGGCATGGTCGCCGAGATGCGCAAGGAGGGCACCGATCACGTGGAGCTCGACGCGACGCACCTCGACGCGGCCTGGCTGGCGGAGCGGTTCCCGAGCGTGACGGCGGGCCTGCGCGAGCACGGGCTGAACCTGGCGACGGAGCTCATCCCGGTGGCTCCCGTGTGCCACTACTTCATCGGCGGCGTGGTCACCGACGTGTGGGGTCGTACCACCCTGCCCGGGCTGTACGCCAGCGGCGAGGTGGCCAGCACCGGCGTGCATGGCGCCAACCGGCTGGCCAGCAACTCGCTGCTGGAGGGGCTCGTGTTCTCCGACCGCGTCGTGCGCGACCTGGACCGCTACATCGGGCGGCTGGGCGAAGACGTGCGCCGGCTGAGCTTCGACATCCCGGAGGCGCCGCACGATCGGGTGGGCGGCAGCGACGCGGCCGCCGCCCGCAGCCGCCTCACGACGGTCATGCAGGACAAGGTCGGCGTGCTGCGCCGGGCCACCGACCTGCAGGCGGCGCTGGATGAGCTCGGCGAGCTCACGTCCGAGCTGCGTTTCGTTCGCATGCACGAGTCCGAGTACGAGGTGCTCAACATGCTCACGGTGGGCACGCAGATCGCCAAGTGCGCGCTGCTGCGCGACGAATCGCGCGGCGTGCACCTGCGCGAGGACTTCCCCGACGTCGACGACGAGCACTGGCGCCGGCACATCACGCTGCGGCTGCCGGAGCACGAGCGCACCGAGGGGTTGGGCAAGGTGACGCCGCAGCAGGAGAAGGACGGCGCCGGGTGAGCGAGCGCAGTTACCGGATGGCCGCGAGGACGGCCGTGCGTCGCGCCCTGCGCGAGGACCTCGCCGGCTACGGCGACCTCACCGGGTCGGTGTTCGAGGGAGACGGCGCGGCGCGCGTCGTCGCGCGCGAGGCCGGCGTGCTCAGCGGCATCGCGGCACTCGAGGAGACGGCTCGTCAGGTGGACGGACGGCTCGTCGTGGAGGTCCTGATCCACGACGGCGAGCGCTTCGCCGCCGGGGACGCCATCGCAGAGCTCCGCGGGCCGCTCGCCGCCCTCCTGGCCGCCGAGCGTACCGCGCTCAACTTCCTCTGCCGCCTGAGCGGCGTGGCCACGCTCACGGCCGCTTTCGCCGGCGAGACCAGCGGTACGAAGGCGCGCGTCGCGGCGACGCGCAAGACCACCCCGGGCCTGCGGGCCCTCGAGAAGCAGGCCGTGGTGGACGGCGGCGGTACGCCGCACCGGTTCGGCCTGTTCGACGGTGCGATGATCAAGGACAACCACGTGGCGGCGGCCGGCGGCGTCGCCGCCGCCGTCTCGCTGGTCCGCGCGGGCGCGGCGCACGTGCACGCGCTCGAGGTCGAGGTCGACACCCTGGAGCAGCTCGACGACGCGCTGGCCGCCGGGGCAGCCATCGTGCTGCTCGACAACATGGACACGCCCGCCGTGCGCGCGGCCGTGGAGCGTGTGGCCGGCCGCGCGCTGGTCGAGGTGTCCGGCGGCGTGCGGCTCGAGCGCGTGCGCGAGCTCGCAGAGGCCGGCGTGGACGTCATCTCCGCCGGCGCGCTCACCACGCGCGCCCCCTGGATCGACCTCGCCCTCGACCTGGAGGTGTGACGTGCTCCTCGTGGTCGACGTCGGCAACACCCAGACGCACATCGGGGTGATCGACGCCGGCGACGTGGTCGACGAGTGGCGCATGGCGACCGTGCGGCACCGCACCAGCGACGAGATCGCCGGCATGCTCCAGGGGTTGTTCTCGCTCAAGGGCGAGCGGCTCAAGGACGCCATCGACGAGGTCGGCGTAGCCTCCGTGGTCCCGCGGCTCACGCAGCAGTGGGAGGAGATGTGCGAGAAGCACCTCGGGCTCACCGCGTTCGTCGTGGGGCCGGGGGCCAGGACGGGCATGCGTATCAAGACGCGCAACCCCGCCGAGGTCGGCGCCGACCGTATCGTCAACGCCGTCGCCGCGTACGAGACCTACGGCGGACCATGCATCGTGGCCGACTACGGCACGGCCACCACGTTCGACGTCATCTCCGCCGACGGCGACTACCTGGGCGGCGCCATCGCACCCGGCATCGAAGTCTCGCTGGAGGCGCTCACGACGCGAGCCGCCAAGCTCATCAAGGTCGAGCTCGTGGAGCCGGACCACGCCATCGGCAAGTCGACCATCGAGGCGCTGCAGTCAGGCGCCGTGTACGGCTTCGCCGGGGAGGTCGAGGGCGTGGTGCACGCCATCTGGGCCGAGCTGGGCGGGAGGTGCCCGGTGATCGCCACCGGCGGGCTGGCGGACATGATCGCCCGGCACACCGACGTCATCGAGAAGGTCGACCAGTTCCTCACGCTGCGCGGCATCGAGATCGTGATGCGGCGCCAGCAGCGGGGCTGAGGCGCCGTCCGCGATGGGCGTGACAGCGCCCGGCCCGCCGCGTCGCGACGCCGCCGGCGCGCCGTCCGCGCCGGACGACCCGCTCCTGCAGCCGCTCTCCCTCGGCGGCCTCATCCTCGACCGCCGCCTCTTCATGGCGCCCATGGCGGGGCTCACGACTCCGGCGTTCCGGCGCAGCGTGCGCCGCTGGGGCGCCGGTCTCGTCTTCACCGAGATGATCTCGGCGTACGGCGTGCACTACGGCAACCGGCGCACCCTCGACTACTTCCGGCACGGGGAGGACGAGCACCCGCTGGGGTTCCAGTTGTTCGGGGCGGACGCGGACGTGCTGGCGGACGCCGCGGGGCGCGCCGTCGTGGCGAGCGCCGACGTCGTGGACCTCAACATGGCGTGCCCGGTGCGCAAGGTCGTCAAGACAGGGGCCGGGGCGGCGCTGCTGGCGGAGCCGGGCCGCGCCGCCGCGATCGTCGCAGCCGTGGTGCGGGCCGTCGAAGAGGCTTCGCCGGGACGGCCCGTGCCGGTGACGGTCAAGATCCGCTCCGGGCTGCGCGAGGGCGACGGGCTGGGCGGTGCGGCCGCGCCGCGGCTGGTCGAGGCCGGCGCGGCCGCGGTCTGCATCCACCCGCGGACGGCGGCACAGCTGTACCGCGGGTACGCCGATCACGCGGTGACGGCCGCGCTGGCCGCCGAGCTCCCCGTCCCCGTGATCGCGTCCGGCGACGTGGACGGGCGAGCGGCGGCCCTGCGGCTGTTGGAGGTCGGCGCCGCGGCGGTGATGCTGGCCCGCGGCGCCGTGGGCGCGCCGTGGCTGTTCGCTCAGGTGCTGGGCACGGCCGAGCCTGCGACCGCCGAGAGGTTCGAGGAGGTCCGTCGCTTCGCCGCGGAGGTCCTCGACGAGCTCGGCGCCCGCGCGGTCGGCCACCTGCGCCAGTTCTGGCCGAAGTTCCGCCGCCACGGCGCCCTGTCCAGGCCGCTGTCGCTCGAGCTGATGCAGGCGCGCGACGAAGCTGCGCTGCGCGCGCTCCTCCGCTTCTGACGCCTCCGTCCACACCGGTCCGCGCTCCGTTTGCGCATCCGTCGGGCATGCCCTATACTTGCTCGCCACTTCGGCGCGCGGCCCCGCACAGGGGCCGCGTTGCCGCGTTGAAGAGGAGGAATCCAGTGGTCGATCGCGAGATCATCCTCACGCCCGAGGGCTTCCAGCGCCTCAAGGAGGAGATCGAGTACCTGTCGTCCGTCAAGCGGGACGAGGTCGCCGAGCGTATCCGGGCATCCCGCGACTTCGGCGACATCTCGGAGAACTCGGAGTACGACGACGCCAAGAACGAGCAGGCGATGCTCGAGGCTCGCATCTACTCGCTCGAGGAGCGCCTGCGCAGCGCCATCGTCATCGACTCCGACTCCGTCGCCACCGACGTCGTCGGCGTCGGCACCAAGGTCACGCTGCAGGACATGCAGCGCGGCGACGTGGTGCAGTACTCCATCGTGGGCTCGGCAGAGGCCGACCCCGGCGCCCACAAGCTCTCCAACGAGTCGCCCGTGGGCCGGGCCATCCTCGGTCACAAGCCCGGCGACAAGGTCACCGTCGCCGTCCCGCAGGGCTCCAAGAAGTTCAAGGTCCTGGCCATCGAGAAGGCCTGACGGGCTCCGCCGTGGACGAGCAGCACGCTGAGCACGGCGACGCCCTCGCCGAGCGGCGTGACAAGCTCGCCGCCTGGCGCGACACCGGCGCCGCGTATCCCACCAGGTACCAGCCACGCGACGAGATCGGCGCCCTGAGGGGCGCGTACGAGTCACTCGAGGCGGGGCAAGACGCCGCCGACGTGCACCGCGTCGCCGGCCGCGTCATCGCCCGCCGCGTGCACGGCAAGCTCACCTTCGTGGTGCTCAAGGACATGAGCGGCGAGCTCCAGCTCTTCTGCCAGCTCGATGCGCTCGGCGAGGAGCGCTACGGGGCGCTCGAGCACGTGGACCTCGGCGACTTCGTCGGCGCCGAGGGCACCGTGATGCGCACCCGTCGCGGCGAGCTCAGCCTGCGCATCACCTCCTGGCAGCTCCTCAGCAAGTCGCTGCGCGGCATGCCCGAGAAGTACCACGGCCTCACCAGCGTCGAGACACGGTATCGCAAGCGGTACCTGGACCTCGCCGCCAACGACGACTCGCGCGAGGTCTTCGTCAAGCGCGCCAGGGTCATCGCCGCGGTCCGCAGGTTCCTGGACGACCGCGGCTTCATCGAGGTCGAGACGCCGGTCCTGCAGCCGCTCTACGGCGGCGCCCTGGCCCGGCCGTTCGTCACCCACCACAACGAGCTCGAGCGCGACCTCTACCTGCGCATCGCCACCGAGCTGTACCTCAAGCGCTGCATCATCGGCGGCATCGACCGCGTGTACGAGATCGGCAAGGACTTCCGCAACGAGGGCGTGAGCTTCAAGCACAACCCCGAGTTCACCATGCTCGAGACCTACGAGGCCTACGTCGACTACAACCACGTCATGACGATGGTCGAGGAGATGACTGCGGCCGCGGCTGAGGCCGTCGGCGCCCTCAAGGTCAGCTTCCGCGAGCACGAGATCGACCTCGTGCCGCCGTGGCCGCGGCTCACGATGCGCAAGGCCATCGAGAACGAGACCGGTATCGACATCGGCTCCGACGACGCGCGCACGGTGACCGACCTGCAGGCGCTCATCAAGGAGGAGGGGCTCGCGGACGTCGTGCCTCTCGCCCCAACCTGGGGCGCCCAGGTGGACGAGCTCTTCAGCGAGTGCGTCGAGCCCAAGCTCGTCCAGCCGGTGTTCATCACCGAGCATCCGCTCGAGACCAGTCCCTTCGCCAAGAAGACGCCGCACGACCCGCGCTTCGTCGAGCGGTTCGAGGGCTTCATCGCCGGCATGGAGCTCAGCAACGCGTTCAGCGAGCTCAACGACCCCGACGACCAGCGCGCCCGCTTCATGCAGCAGATGAAGGACCTGGAGGCCGGTGACGAGACGGCGCACCGCCTCGACGAGGACTTCCTCGAGGCCATGGAGCACGGCATGCCGCCCACCGGCGGCCTGGGCATGGGCCTCGACCGCCTCGTGATGGTGCTCACCGGCGCGCCGAGCATCCGCGACGTGATCCTCTTCCCGGCGCTGCGCAGCTGACGCCGACGCGTCCGGCCGCCGCCGGAGCTCGAGCGACCCGGCCGGCCGGCGAGGGTGCGGCCGGGGTCGAACGAGCGCGTGTGGACATACTCTCGCTGCGCACCGCGGCACGGGTCGCGTCACCTGGCGAATCGGGTACCATGTACCTACGTCGTGTCTCCGGTGGGGCGTGAGCGGGTATCCCGGAGGCAGAGAGCAAGCACCGGCAGCCGTCTCCGTTCCCCCCGACGCACAGAGCGGCAGCCGTATCGTGAAGGAGTGGCCGCATGTTCGAACGCTTCACCGAACGCGCCAGGCAGGTCGTGGTCCTCGCCCAGGAAGAGGCCAGGTCCCTCAAACACAACTACATCGGCACGGAGCACCTGCTGCTCGGCCTCCTGCGTGAAGAGGAGGGCGTGGCGGCGCGGGTGCTCGACGGACTCGAGGTGTCGGTCGAGGAGGTCCGCGCCGCGGTCGTGCGCATCGTCGGCTCCGGCGAGGAGTCGCCGCAGGGCCAGATCCCGTTCACACCGCGCGCCAAGAAGGTCCTCGAGCTGGCGCTCCGTGAGGCGCTGAGCCTCGGGCACAACTACATCGGCACCGAGCACATCCTGCTCGGCCTCGTGCGCGAGGACGAGGGCGTGGCCGCGCGCATCCTGCTCGACCTGGACGCCGAGCCCGAGAAGATCCGCAACGAGGTCATGCGCGCGCTGAGCGGCCCCGGCCGCCGCAGCTCGCAGGGCAGCGGCGGCTCCGAGGGCGGCAAGCGCGCCGCCAAGGTGCTCGACCAGTTCGGCCGCAACCTCACCAGGCTCGCCGAGGAGGGCAAGCTCGACCCGTGCATCGGCCGCCAGACCGAGATCGAGCGGGTCATGCAGATCCTCAGCCGGCGTACCAAGAACAACCCCGTCCTCATCGGCGAGCCGGGCGTCGGCAAGACGGCCATCGTCGAGGGCTTCGCCCAGCGTATCGCCAACCACGAGGTGCCCGAGCTGCTCAAGGGCAAGCAGGTGTGGACGCTCGACCTCGCCGCGCTCGTCGCCGGCAGCAAGTACCGCGGCGAGTTCGAGGAGCGCCTCAAGAAGGTCATGAAGGAGATCCGCGAGACGGGCGACATCATCCTGTTCATCGACGAGCTCCACAACCTCGTCGGCGCGGGCGCCGCCGAGGGCGCCATCGACGCGGCCAGCATCCTCAAGCCGGCGCTGGCCCGCGGCGAGCTGCAGACCGTCGGCGCCACCACCATGGACGAGTACCGCAAGTACCTCGAGCGCGACGCCGCCCTCGAGCGCCGCTTCCAGCAGATCAAGGTGGCCGAGCCGTCGGTCGAGGAGACCGTCGAGATCCTCAAGGGTCTCCGCGACCGCTACGAGGCCCACCACCGCATCCGCATCACGGACGAAGCGCTCACCTCGGCCGCCGAGCTGGCCGACCGCTACATCAGCGACCGGTTCCTGCCCGACAAGGCCATCGACCTCATCGACGAGGCCGCCAGCCGCATGCGCATCCGCACCATGACGGCGCCGCCCAGCTACCGCGAGCTCGAAGAGGAGATCTCCTCGGTGCGCAAGGAGAAGGAGGCGGCCATCGAGGCGCAGGAGTTCGAGAAGGCCGCCAACCTGCGCGACAAGGAGCGCAAGCTCAGCCACAAGAAGCTCGAGCTCGAGGACGCCTGGAAGACGAGCGACGAGGGCATGCGCGCCAGCATCGGCGAAGACGAGATCGCCGAGATCGTCAGCATGTGGACCGGCATCCCGGTGGTCAAGATCACCGAGGCCGAGAGCAAGAAGCTCCTCCGCATGGAGGAGGAGCTCCACACGAGGCTCATCGGCCAGGACCCGGCGGTCCGCGCCGTCAGCAAGGCCATCCGGCGCAGCCGCGCCGGGCTCAAGGACCCGCGGCGGCCCACGGGCTCGTTCATCTTCCTCGGTCCCTCCGGGGTGGGGAAGACCGAGCTCGCCCGCACGCTGGCGGAGTTCCTCTTCGGCGACGAGGACCACCTCGTGCAGATCGACATGAGCGAGTACATGGAGAAGCACTCCGTGTCCCGCCTCGTCGGCTCGCCGCCCGGCTACGTCGGACACGAGGAGGGCGGCCAGCTCACCGAGGTCGTGCGCCGCAAGCCGTACAGCGTCATCCTGTTCGACGAGATCGAGAAGGCGCACCCGGACGTGTTCAACATCCTCCTGCAGATCCTGGAGGACGGTCGCCTCACCGACGCGCAGGGGCGCACCGTGGACTTCCGCAACGCCATCCTCATCATGACGAGCAACATCGGCGCCGAGTCGATCACCAAGGACACTCCCCTGGGCTTCACGCAGACGGCGCAGAAGGGCATGACCTACGACGACATGAAGAGCCGCATCACCGGCGAGCTCAAGCGGGTCTTCCGGCCCGAGTTCCTCAACCGCGTGGACGAGGTGATCGTCTTCCACAAGCTGGAGAGGGAAGAGATCAGCAGCATCGTCGACCTGATGATCGACCGGCTGCGCAAGCAGATCGCCCAGAGCGGCGTGACGGTCGAGCTCACCGAGGCCGGCCGCGAGCTGCTCGTCGAGAAGGGCTACGACCCCATGCTCGGCGCGCGGCCGTTGCGCCGCGCCATCCAGCGCTACATCGAGGACAAGCTCAGCGACGCCATGCTCGAGCGGCAGTTCCCCGAGGGCACGGTGGTCCTGGTCGACGCACAGGACGACGATACGGTGCTGAGCGTCAACGGCGAGGTCGTCGGCGGCAGCGTCGAGTTGCCAATGGTGGGTCTCGACGAGCCGGTGGCACAGGGCGTCGGGCCGGTGGGGCCGCCACCGGGCGGCGACGAGGGTCCCGACGCCGGCGGCGCGTCGGCGGGCGCCTGACGGGCAGTTGACCGGCTCGGGCGCCCGCGGCCGCAAGGGCCGCTGACGTGGCGAAGACCCAGACCGTCTTCGTCTGCGGCGCATGCGGCCGCAGGGAGGCCAAGTGGCTCGGCCACTGCCCGGACTGCGGCGCCTGGGACTCGTTCGTCGAGGAGGCGGTCGTGGCGGCGCCCAAAGGGCGCGGCCGCGGCAAGAGGGCCGACGGGGCCGGCGGTGCCGCCGCCGGCCCCGTCCGTCTCTCCGAGGTGCGTTCGTCGGCCGCCGAGCGGTTCTCGAGCGGCATCGACGAGCTCGACCGCGTGCTCGGCGGCGGCATCGTCCCGGGCTCGCTCGTGCTGGTGGGCGGCGAGCCCGGCATCGGCAAGTCCACGCTGCTGCTGCAGGTGCTCGACAGCGTCGCCGCCGACCGCCCGGCGCTGCTCGTCTGCGGTGAGGAGTCGGCGGCGCAGGTCAAGATGCGCGCCGAGCGCATCTGCAGGGGCGCCGGCAACATCGACGTCCTCGCCGAGACCGAGCTGGAGCTCGTGATCCAAGCCGTCGCGGCCGCCCGCCCGGCTCTGGTGGTCGTCGACTCCGTGCAGACGCTCTACAGCGACGACTTCACGTCGGCGCCCGGCAGCGTGAGCCAGGTGCGTGAAGCGGCAGGCCGCTTCCTCCGCCTGGCCAAGGACACCGGCGCCGCCGTCTTCCTCGTCGGGCACGTGACCAAGGAGGGCGCCATCGCCGGCCCTCGCGTGCTCGAGCACATGGTCGACACCGTGCTCCAGTTCGAGGGTGACCGCTACCGGTTCTACCGCACGCTGCGCGCCGCCAAGAACCGGTTCGGCAGCACCAACGAGCTCGGGATCTTCGAGATGACGGGGTCGGGCCTCAAGACCGTCGCCGACCCCTCCGCTCTCTTCCTCAGCGACGCGGCGCCGGCCGCCGGCTCCGCCGTCCACGTCGCCGTCGAGGGCACGCGCTGCTTCCTCGTGGAGGTACAGGCGCTGGTCAACCAGACGGAGCTGGCCATGCCTCGTCGCGTCGCCGTCGGCTTCGACCGTAACCGGTTGGCGATGCTGGTCGCCGTCCTCGGCAGGCATGCAGGAGTGAAGTTGTCGTCCTACGACGTTTTTGTTACAATTGCAGGCGGAATTCGCATCGACGAGCCCGCGGCGGACCTCGCGGTCGCACTCGCTATCGCCTCAGCGCAGTGCGACACACCGCTTCCCGCCGGGGCGGCGGTGTTCGGGGAGATCAGCCTGACCGGCTCACTTCGATCCTGCAGCCAGAGCGAACGACGCACCGCCGAAGCCAAGCGGGCCGGCTTCGACCGTATCGTCGTGCCTTCGTCAGATGCGCGCCGCGCCGGTGGGGGCGTCACCGGTGTGGCTGACCTGCGCGGAGCGTTCGCCGCCGCCCTCGGCGACGCGCCCCGTTCGGCCTCCGGGGCCACGAACGACGAGTGGGGGGTATGAGTTGTATTCAGTCGGAGACAAGGTCGTCTATCCTCACCACGGCGCTGGCAAGATCATGAAGATCGAGCAGAAGGAAGTGCTCGGCCAGCAGCGCGACTACCTCACCATCCAGATCCTGCACAACGACATGACCGTCATGGTCCCCGTCGAGAACGCCGATCGCGCCGGCCTGCGCAAGGTCATCGAGAGCGACACGGTCGACCGAGTGCTCGAGGTGCTGCGCGGCGACCCCACCAAGATGCCCAAGAACTGGAGCCGCCGCTACAAGCACAACCGCGACAAGCTCAAGACGGGCGACATCTTCGAGGTCGCAGAGGTGGTCCGCAACCTGGCCATCCGCCACGCGGACAAGGGGCTCTCCACGGGCGAGAAGCAGATGTTCTCCAAGGCCAAGAAGATCCTCGCCAGCGAGCTCATGTACGCGCGCGACTTCTCGGAGGACGAAGCCAACGCGTTCCTGGAGTCCGTGCTCGAGGACATCCACGTCGACGGAACCACTCTTGCCGACGACTCCAGAGAGCCCGCACCCGTCGTCTGAGCCCGGCGAGAGCCGGGCGCCGCGCCGGCCGCGCGGCGTCCTGCAGCCCGCCATCCGCGTCGTCCTTGCGCTGCTCGGCGCGCTCGCCGGCTACCAGCTTGCCAGCCGCATCCGCGAGTCTTCGTTCGCGCCAACGCTCGACCAGGACGGCAAGATCATCTGGCTGGTCGCGTTCACGCTCGCCGGCCTTGTGCTCGGCTACGCGGCCGGCGTCATCATCTCGCGGCTGCTCCGCCGCGGTCTCGACCACATGGACGAGGTGCTGGTGCGCGCCACCGGCGCCGAGGTCGTGGTGGCCATCGGCGGCGTCGTGGTCGGTCTCTTCATCGCCACGCTCATCAGCCTGGCGCTGGTGCGCATCCCCATCGTGGGCCCGTACCTCACCGTGCCCATCTACCTGCTCTCCGGGTACTTTTGCGCCTACGTCTCGGCGCGCAAGCACGTGGAGATCCTGCGTCTGCTGGGCGTGCGCGGCGCCTTCGAGGTCATCCCGGGTCTCACGCCGGCCAAGGTGCTCGACTCGAGCGCCATCATCGACGGGCGTATCCTCGACATCGTCGAGACGGGGTTCGTCGAGGGCGAGCTGCTCATCCCGCGGTTCGTCGTCGAGGAGCTGCAGCGGCTGGCCGACTCCGCCGACGCGGAGAAACGCGTACGCGGCCGCCGCGGTCTGGACTTCGTCAAGCGCCTGCAGAACCAGTCCGGAGCGGTGCGGGTCGACGGGACCGACTACCCGGAGATCGAGTCGGTCGACGCCAAGCTGGTGCGGCTCGGCCACGACACCGGCGCCATGATCATCAGCACCGACTCCACACTCAAGAAGGTCGCCGAGATCCAGGGCGTCAAGCTGCTCAACGTCAATGACCTCGCCAATTCAGTGAAGCCCGCCGTGCTGCCGGGCGAGGTCATCGAAGTCAAGATCCTGCGAGAAGGGCGCGAGCAGGACCAGGGCATCGGCTACCTCGACGACGGCACCATGATCGTCGTCGAGGCCGGCAGCGGCCTGGTGGGCTCGCGCGTCAAGGCCGAGGTGACCAGCGTGCTGCAAAGCCCCTCGGGCAAGATGATCTTCAGCCGCGTGAGCGTCGCTCCGCGCACTGAGGGCTGAGAGCGTGGAGGGGATCGACATGGAGGACCAGCAAGCCGCGGAGACGTGGGTCATCGTCGCCGCCGCCGGCGAGAGCCGGCGGATGGGACTGCCGGACGGCGAGTCCAAGCAGTTCCTGCGCCTCGGCGGCGAGACCATCCTCTCGCACTCTTTGGAGCGCCTGCTGGCCATGGACTGCGTGCACGGCGTCGTCGTCGTGCTGCACCCGTCGCACACCGTGCGCTTCTCCAACGAGCTCACCCTCTTCGACGACGCCAAACCGCTGCTGGTGACCGAAGGCGGCACCACGCGTCCCGACTCGGTGCGCGCCGGGCTCGAGCTGGTGCCGGACTCGGCCACCCGCATCGCCGTGCACGACGGGGCGCGCCCGCTGTTCTCCAAGCGCGTGTTCGAGCACTGCCTCGACGCGCTCGACGGCGCCGACGGCGCCGTGCCGGCGGTCGAGGTGAGCGACACGCTCAAGCGCGAGGGCGAGGGCGGCGCGGTGGCCGGCACCGTCGACCGCGCCGGCCTCTGGGCGGCGCAGACGCCGCAGGTGTTCCGCGCCGCCGCTTTGCGCGACGTCTACAGGCGCGCCGACCTCAACGGCGCGACCGACGACGCCACGCTGCTCGAGCGTGCCGCCTACAGAGTGGCGCTCGTGCCGTCCACGCCCGCCAACGTCAAGATCACGACGCCCGCAGACCTGCCGCTCGCCGGCGCGCTGCTCTCCTGGGAGGTGGAGGCAGACGTATAGGGTCGGCGGCGGCTACGACGCCCATCGCTTCGCCGACGGACGCGACCTCGTGCTCTGCGGCGTGCATGTCGACCACGCGCAAGGGCTCGCCGGGCACTCCGACGCGGACGTCCCCGTGCACGCGCTCATGGACGCTCTGCTGGGCGCCGCCGGCCTCGGTGACATCGGTGAGCTCTTCCCCGACACCGATCCCGCCTTCGAGGGGGCGTCCAGCATCGACCTGCTCGAGCGTGTGGTGGCCTGGCTCTCCAAGTCTGGCTGGGCGGTGGAGAACGCCGATGTGACGGTGGTCTGCGAGCGGCCGCGGCTCTCAGGGTACCGCCTCGAGATGCGCGAGCGACTGGCCCTGGCGCTCAAGGTCGGCAGCGACGCCGTGAGCGTCAAGGCGACCACCACCGAGGGCATGGGGTTCGAGGGGCGCGGGGAGGGCATCGCCGCCCACGCCGTCTGCCTGCTCAGCCGTTAACGACGACGGCCCGCCGGAGGCGGGCCGTCGTTCGTCTCGTTCTGGCGCGGCTCAGGAGGCCTTGACGTCGTCCTGGGACTCGGCCGTGGTGTCCTTCTTGACGTCCACGATCTCGTCGTCGTCCACGTCCTCGTTGAGGCCCTGCTTGAAGCCACGGATGCTCTGGCCCATGGACTTGCCGAGCTTCGGCAGGCGCGTGGCGCCGAAGAGCAGCAGGATCACCAGAGCGATGATGATGA